>ENA-ORDA01000220-ORDA01000220.1-marine-metagenome-genome-assembly--contig:-NODE-220-length-60024-cov-5.154119_pt1 | contig 60024 bp, 49 predicted proteins | sample MGYA00237778_ERZ508506 | MGnify/ENA primary metagenome ERZ508506 (study PRJEB26177, sample SAMN06267891) | marine metagenome | isolation source: Monterey Bay, California, USA | place: Pacific...
GAGATTACGTCGAGATGCAATGGAAGATGCTTCAACAAGATGAACCGGGAGATTATGTCATTGCTACAGGTCGAACACACAGTATTCGTGACATGATTACGCTTGCCTTCTCTCATATTGGAATGGAACTCACATGGCATGGTGAAGGTGAGGATACAATCGCCACCGACCAATCAGGTGTAGTTCGCGTACGTACAAATCCCAAATTCTTCCGTCCTGCCGAAGTCGATCTCCTCATTGGAGACCCAAGTTACGCCAAAGAAAAGTTGGGTTGGGAGACCAAAACAACCTTCGAAGAATTGATTCAAATGATGGTCGAGTCCGATCTGAAAATAGTTCAGGAAGCTGTTAACGGGGGCTATGCTCCACCAACACCACCAGAGTGATCAGCACGCTTTCTCATCATACGATGGAAAAGTGGTGGAATTAGCGATATCCAGAACATTTGGTAATAGCCCCCAGGTAACTGAGGAGATTCATCATGGGGCTTGAGTCGCTCATATGGCGTACTCGAACGAAGATGGTGAGATGCATGAAGTGGCAAATTCATCAGTGTATATTTTGACCATCGACTTCGACTTTCCCAAGCATGACTTGCATTGGGGCGTTCATCTTCTCCTCGAAGCAGACCGTGATGTTGGATGTAGTTCACAAATTCGAGGAGATAAATTGCAACAATGGCTTGACCCACGAAAGCAACAAAGTATTCCATCCCCAAAACGATCAATGAAATCAAGAGACCTATTTCCAGAGCCACAGAGATCGCCGTATCTTTAGGACGTATCCTAAACGCATTTCTCAATTGAAGGGGTACAGTTCGTAAAAAATGGGCATAGATACTTCGTCCCCACGGAGAACTCGTAGGATCAATTTCTCTCGCCCAGTGCTTGTGGTGGGTATGATTGTGTTCGACTGTAAAGTGAAGATAAAGAACAGAGAAAAGATCGAGACGACCAAGCCACCAACTGAGGGATTTGGGTTTGCGGTGACCGAGTTCATGAGCTGCTACAACACCTGCCGCACCTGTCGCAAGACCTGCAGACAAGATGGGTACAGCGATGGATATGGATCCTATTCCATCCCATATTCTGAAAAGGAGAGAAAGCACAACCAGAGGGACAAGAAGGCCATGCAGATGGACAATGATGTCGTGACCCATCCCTTCCTGTTCGGTATCTTGAACTGTGGTCGATCCAACAAGAGTGTCAAGCAATGGATAAATTCCAAGCAAGAGAATAATCGGTACAAGCATCCACCAGCCGCCGAGCATTAACCCAACGATTGCTGAGAGTGGCGTAGCTAGGCCTACAATATGTGGCGCCCACTTGCTCATGTTGCGAGTTGGAGCCTATCATTCAAGACAGTTGCCGTTGATTCAGGATCGACGAACACTGGAGAGAATCTTATTCATCCACCCAGGTAAGAATCGAATTCCATTGCGGTATTCGATGTTTTCAATCGCATTTTCGATGTATGTTTCTAAATATGTGTCCATTTCTTATTCCTCCTTTCTTGCAGGGATGCCACGGACATCTACTGGAGCTCTGTAGCAAGCGACTGCTCGAGCGTAACGTTCGAGAAGATTGGAAAAGATTCCACTTCTGTACTGTTGCTTATCCATTGTTTGGTCTACGTAGGTCTCGAGTTCAATATCCATTGTTGTCCCTGTATAGAAGTAGGCGCCCGACCTATTCAAAGGAGAGGTGAAAAAGCCAACACATAGGTGTATTTTATACATTAACTGTATTCAAGAACACCTTTTATGTCTTGCCTTATTCCCTTGTACGCATTCATGTTGATCAACGACTCTCCGAAGTCCCGAGCATAGGCACATAACCTTCGTATTGATTCCGAAACAGATAGCTCAACAAGCATCCATGAATGCTTTTTTTCACTCTGGAAGAGGTTTCTTTCATGATCTTTCAAATCGTTTTGAATCCTTTTCAAATCTGTACGAGCTTCCTCTATACGCTTTGCATCTCGAATACGGATATTGATCATTAACTCCTTGAGGGCATTTTGCCATTCCCCTAATTTTCTAATCGATGAATTGTTTTCTTTATGTCCCAATGCAGAAGAGTGCTCATGGACGTTTTTCCCAATCAATACTGCGTGATCCATCATTCTCTCAAGTGACCGTGCGAGATTTCCGGATTCAAGCGATTGAATCCGCGTCATGTTCAGTTTTGTAGCAATCGAATAGTTATCGATAAGCAATCGTACCTGACGCTCGATTAAGTGAAGAAGAGAATCAACCTCACTTTCTCGTTCTTCAAGGTCATCAAGGAAAGTAGAATCTTCTCCCTCAAACACACTCAATATGTCACGTACTGAACTTGACAATTGGAGATACATTCGATTAAGACTTGACATAATTGGCATGTCACCTGTATTGAGGAGACAATGTAATTCGAACAGTTTATCTTCTTCAACATACAGTTCGAAACCACGAGTTGCTCGTAGAAATCTTCTGACTTGTTGACTTATTTTCCTTTTCTCTTGTGAATTATGCCGAATTCGTATAACGTCTGCACCTGCAATATAGGCTCCCATAAGGTGGTCAAAGAGACTATCATCAGGAAGATGTCCTAGATCTAAACTGATCGTTCGAACGGATTGCTTTTCTTGTTCTAACGGAGTCAAACGTAGTGCTCCGCTTGGCCTCCAATCAATCTTTATCGAATTACTGGTTTTCAGGTGCTGACTTAAGACCCATTGTTTGGGGAGGCTCAACGTAAACGTACCTCCACCAGTGGACTGGATTTTTCGAATTGACGTATCTCCGGGACCAGAAGCCATGCTATCAGCGAATCCTCTCAATATAACTATATAGAATATATGGAGTTTTGAATATATACCCATTTCGACTAGGGCTATACATGGAACCCATCACTATTGTCGTGATTTGCCTTGCGTTAGTTGTTTGTGCCTACATGGCTTGGAATATCGGTGCGAATGATGTTGCCAATGCAATGGGTACCTCAGTTGGATCTCGTGCCTTGACACTCAAGCAAGCGGTTGTTATCGCAGCTATCTTTGAGTTCGCTGGTGCTTTCTTTGCAGGTGATGCAGTTACAGATACAGTTCGTAAAGGCATCCTCGTCATTGATTTCGATCAAGAAGGCGGCGTTAGTCAGAAGATTTCACAAGATATTGCATTTGGTTTCATCGCCGCAATGATGGCTGCAGCAACTTGGCTTACGATCGCAACTCGATTTGGACTTCCTGTATCGACAACTCATTCAATCATTGGAGGAATCATAGGAGTAGGTTTGGTTCTGGAAGTTGACCACAAAACAGAATACATCAACTGGGAAAAGGTTGGTCAAGTCGTCATGAGTTGGGTTGCAAGCCCTATAATGGGGGCACTACTTGCGTTCTTCTCATTCTACATCATCAAGAAACTCATCTTGGATTCTGATAATCCAGAGGAACGTTCACTGTGGTTAGCGCCGATTCTCGCCTTCCCAACCTTCTTTGTTTTGGGACTTGCTCTGCAATTCAAAGCATTGAAAGGATTCTTCGCAAGGGCTGATAAAAATGAATGGATTGACGACAAGGCCGACTGGTTACCTGCGAAGGAGAATGGTGTCTGGGATCCATTTGCAGACGCTGCATGGCTCCCAATCAACTCACTTATGTTCGCTGCTTTAATCGGTGCAATTGCATCCTTCTGTCTCTTCCTTATTCTCAAGAGAATCGATATCAAAGAAGAGAGCAATGGTTTCCGTGGTGTAGAACGAATCTTCGTTTGGCTCCAAATTATCACAGCAGCATACGTAGCGTTCGCACACGGTGCAAACGATCGTTCCAATGCAATTGGACCTATGGCGGCAGTATGGCAAGTCCTTTCTCAGGATGGCGGTCAGTTGATGGAATCTGCTGATATTCCTCTTTGGCTTGTTCTTCTCGGTTCCGCTGGTATTGCGATCGGTGTCATGACATGGGGTTGGAGAGTCATGGAAACGATTGGAAAGAAGATTACAGACATCACTCCAACACGTGGTTTTGCGGCTGAATTTGGGGCTGCAACAACAATCCTCATCTTCTCTATGCCGTTCCTGGCCGTTCCAGTCTCAACAACACACACACTCGTTGGAGCTGTTGTTGGAGTTGGATTAGCAGGTGGAGCGAAAGCGGTGGACTTCAGAGTCTTTGGAAAGATTGCAGCCTCATGGGTTGCGAGTGTTCCAGTCGCTGCTTTCGGCGCTGCTACAATTTACATCGCATCGGGTGGAGATAATCTCAAGATGATTATTCTCCTTCCAATCGCCTTCATGACCGTTGGTTATGCAATGTGGAAATCTCGAGACAATGAAATCTATGTCGAGGATGCACTTTCAGATGCTGGAGGTTCAAAGGCGGATGGCCCAACTCCATTCGATCTTTTCCACAAGCATGCAGAGGCAGTTGAAGTCACTGTCGAGAAAATGGTTGCTGCTGTCAAGAAGGCTTGTGCTGGTGAAGATGCGAGTCAGGAAATTGAAGAGACTGTTGAATCAGAATTCGCTGCTGACAAGATTAAGGCTGAAATTCGAGAACTTGCAAGTCAAGACCTGAGATTCGGTATTGCTGCTGATTCGGATTCATTCCTTCACATGGTAAGTCGTCAAGACAGAATTGCGGATTATGCACAAAACGTGGCAGAACAACTCTCCTTCCGCCCACTTATGGAAGATGAGACTGCTCTGGAGAATTTGGTTGAAATGGCTGAAATCGTTTCCAAAACAGTCGCTAAGTATGAAGATCTTATTGAGGCACTACGCCAATACCATATCAGTGGTCGAACGAAGGCTGGAGTCGATGAAGTATACGCATTGATTCGTGAAGTCAATCTCGTTGAACACGAAGCAGATGGTGTTGAAGCAAAGGCTGCAGCATATGTCTTCACCAATGGTGAGGAGCAACCACTGGCTGCTATGCACATGTATCGTGTCCTACAACGACTCGACGATGTTGCAAATGCTGCAGAGAAGGCTGCAAATGCCCTCTTACCATTACTTCGTCGATGACCGTTTTCTTCAAGTGAGAAGAGAATGAGGCTTGCCCATCCGAGCCGTTCTCAATCGAGGTAACTCAATCGAAGAATCTGGCTCTAGGAGTAATCGACATGGGTATGGATCCAGGATTGAAAGCCAAACTGCAGAAGCAACGTTACCACATTGTTGGAGAACATGGTGGCGTAAAGACCTGCCATTGGACAAAAGAATCCCTTCTTCGTGATCGTTCCTGCTACAAAGGAACATTCTATGGGGTAAAAAGTCATACATGCATGCAGATGTCTCCTGTTGTGGACCAATGCAATCTTGCATGCACATACTGCTGGCGAGAACCACACATGGATACGCTTGAATTAACCGACCAAGATCCACTCGAGCTCCTTTATGAGAGTGTACGAGCGCAACGTCGATTGCTCTCAGGATTTGGTGGGAACGACAAGGTCACTCCTGAAAAGTTCAAGGAAGCTCAAGACCCAAAACACGTTGCTATTTCTCTCAATGGGGAACCAACCCTCTACACCAAACTTGGTGAATACATGGATTTGTGCCATAAGCATGGAATGACGACAATGCTCGTTACCAATGGAACGCTTCCAAAGGTCTTAGAAAATTTGGATACGCTTCCGACTCAACTCTATGTATCGGTTGATGCTCCGAACAAGCAGGTTTTCGATGAGGTATGTCGGCCTAAATGGGGTAATGGCGCGTGGAATCAATTTGAGAAAACCATTGATTTACTTCCTAGTCTCGATACCCGAATCGTATGTCGACATACGATGATGAAGGGCATCAATATGTCTTCAGAACACATCAAACAATTTGCAGCTCTTGACAATCGTGCAGATCCAGATTGGATCGAAGCCAAAGGATACGTTTACGTTGGTCACAGCAGAGAGAACCTTTCTATGGAGAACATGCCAAGTCACGAAGATATTCTTGAGTTTTCAAACGAACTTGCACCACAGGTTGACCGTCGTATTTTATCTGAAAGTCGACCGAGCCGTGTGGCCCTTATCGGTCGAGAGATTGTTCCAATCCCTCTTCCTGATCCTGAGATGTTTTTCCCTGAAGATTTGGGTATTGCACCACCAACAAAAAAACTCCCATTGATCCAAAATTAGATTTTGGTTCATAAAGAGTCGAATGTTAAACTATTCATGGAACAACAATCGAACCCGAATATATTGCTCGTAGGTGTCGGCGGAATTGGTGGCATGACCATCGAACTTCTCGCTCCAGCACTTGAACGAATTCAGAGTACATGCACTATTACTCTCATGGACGGTGATATTGTGGAGGCCACAAATCTTGGTCACCAACGATTTACAAAGTCTGACATTGGGAAGCCAAAGACAGAAGTGCTTGCTCAAAAGTTTACAGATTTCGAATATGTAACATGCCATTCCGTTCCTGAGAATCTAAGAACCGCAGAGCAACTTGAAGGCTATGACTTCATTCTCATAGGCGTAGATCGCCCTCTTCCTAGGCGATTAGTTCACGTTTCAGAAATCCCATGGATTGATATGAGGTCTACTGGAGATGGCCACGTTTACTTCACAAATGAATCACATACTGATTTGGTAACGATGATGACACCTGACCATGAGCCTGCAAGTTGTCAAATCAAAGGAGCACTCGAAGCAGGAAACATTCAGTTTGGCTATGTTAACGCTGCTGCGGCTGGTGCAACATGGCTCATAGGGCGTCTAAGAAACCAACCAGTTTTGAAAGAACGAATGGGAAGCATCATGTTTGGAGAACTCAAATTTCCAGAGGTGAGCGCTTGATTCCTGTACCAAAACTTGAGGAAATGGGATTGACATTCGAACATTGGATGGCTGCTTGTCACCAAGCCGAAGCAAAGGCTGTTGAGACCGAAGAACTGCTTCTCGTCCAAAGGCGAGCTGCTGAGCATGGGCGATGGGATTTAGTGTACAACCTTTCATTGATTGCAGGACTAGAAACATCTGTGCTCATCGATGCGAATGGATCAATTCAGATTGATTGGGGAACACCTGGCAGAGTCCCATTACGTCCGCCTGTTGGAATGATGGCTCCCTTCCGTTTGTGGGTTCACACACATCCGGGATTCCATGCATACTGGAGTTCAACTGATAGAAACAGTCTCGCTGTGGCTCAAGGTATCCTTGACCGAGCTCTTGTCTTAGGAGCCCCTGGGGTAAAAGAAAGTCGTAATATGGTGGAAGAAGATTCTACAAAACGGATTGGCGTTACTGGCCCACTCTCTTCATGGACTGAGCAAGAGATTGTCACCTGGGACCATTGGCTTGAATCCGATAAAAAAATAAAAATTCAGGTGATGGCTTGAGTTCAAACGTCCGTCCACCGAAGGATGATGAAGAGAAAATAAAAGCACAGATAGCTATTCTTCAAGGAAAAGCAAAGCCCTTGAAAGATGTGATTGCTGATCTGCTTGGCGAAGAACCTGAACAAGCACTCGTTGATGCTGTTGAGAACAATATTCTCCTCGCTCAAGAACTCGAAGAATCCATTGATTTAACAGCGATTCTCAAATCGATTCAAACTATGAGTGAAAAATGGGCTTAAACATTCTCATAAGTTGCTCTACGTCGTTCAATAAGAGCTCTCAGTCCTTTCAATCCTTCGAGTTCCATTGCAAGTCTAATTCGTTCAGTAAATTTGAGTGATTTAATTCGATCTCAGATACTATACTAAAACTAAATCCATATCGCTAATCGTAACAGCAAAATGAATCTGAACATAGAATAATTCCACGGAAATTATTCATTATTTGCTACAGTCGACAACGATTGACATCGGGCGCATTGGTGATGAAACCCTCTCATCGAAATCAGGGGTTCGTCTGACAAAACATTTTGAATAATCTATTTTGTTCAATATCGGTGTCCCATCAGTATCGTAGTAATGTAAGAAATTAATATCCGTAAACTCAGTACTGTCTAAAAGTGATTTCGTAGATTCATATTTTGGGAACCAAACATGGCCTCCATCTACAACTTTTTTCTTTATTCTGAGATATCTACCACCGCCACCACGGTCAAAAATTATATTGCCATGCTTATCCTTTTTTGATCTTTCATGTAGAAGATCACATCGATAATCCGGCATTGAAAGTCTAAACAAGCCTCCAGGCTTTAGAACACGATAGATCTCATTGATAGCAGACTTTAGCTGGTCGTAATCTATGTGTTCAAACACGTCTTCCGATTGAAAGATATCAACGCTATTATCTGGTAAATCTATGGCTCCAGTAACATCGTGTTTGATATGAAACTCATTCCACCATTCTGACTCTGGCTTCAGTGTCAAACCAATGAAAGGTACATTTTCCCTATTTACCTCTGGAAGGTCTCCTGCATAGAGATAAATATTCTCAGATTCTTGAAGGTCTTTGAATTCCATACTGTTTTGGCTGCTAATCAATGGAAATAAACCTAACGATGATGCAAAACTAATCAATCAATGAGTGGCAAATGGGATTAAGCATTCTTGTATGTTGCTCTACGTCCTTCAATAAGAGCACTCAGTCCTTCCAATGCATCGTCTGTAGAGAAGATTTGATTCAATCCTTCGAGTTCCATTTCAAGTCCTTTTGACAGAGTCGTTGATCCAGTTGCATCAATACGGGCACTGGCCATTGCAAGTCCAATTGGTGCAGTAAATTTGAGTGATTTAAGTTGACGTGCAACTGTTTTGTCCTCAATATCAAAGCCTTCAGGACATCCACCAGCGAGAAGTGTGGCCATGTTTTCATCCGCATAGAATTTCTTAGCAAACTGTACAACAGGACTGCTTCCATTTGAAGGAGTTCCAGGATATTTGTTCGCTGGTTTTCCAGTTGAATGGATTGTTTGAATGGTTGCATTTACATCGTTAACATCGACCAGATGAGTGACAAGCCCAACATCAGTTGCAGTCTGAGCGTTCATGAAATTCCCTGCAAGAACTGCCCAGCGACCAATCTCTCTTCCTGCAATACGAGCAGGACGCTGCGTTCCTCCAAGAGCAGGATAAATCCCAATACTCGTCTCTGGGAATCTGAATTGAGTTCTTCTCGTACCAATGCGGAAATCACAAGCAAGGGCAAGTTCAAGCCCACCACCAAGAGCCAATCCAGTGGTTAATGCAACAGTTGTTTTGGTTGAGTCTTCTAATGCTGACAAGAGTACATGCCCATTCTCAGTAAAGACTTCAATGTCTGGAATTGAATCTGAACGGATTTTATCGACGAAGAATTTGACATCCGCTCCTGCGACAAAGGCTTTTCCTGCACCATCAAGGACAATTGTTGTCACTGCATCATTGGCATTAGCAGTCTGAACTGCTTGTGTCAATTGTTCAACGACGACTTCATTCAGAGCGTTCATTGCTTCTGGACGATTGATGGTGATGGTTGCAATTCCATCTTCTGTATGGAGATCAACATAGGAAAAGTCCCAGTTGGATGTTTGTTGTTCAAAGAATTCTGGAAGGTTCCATGTGTCTCCGGCAAGTTGCTGATATGCTGAGGCCATACGGTATGCTTCATCAACTCCGAGACGGTTCATGAGTTCGAATGGACCCTTAGCCCATCGAAGTCCGACCTTAGCACCTCGGTCTACATCTTCCATCAAACAAATGTCTTCATCAACGATTTGTGCTGCAACCCCAAACACGACGCCCAGCAGACGTTCTGAGACAATCGTATACTGTTCTTCATTGTAAGAATCATCATCTTCAATCGGCCACATTGCATTGTTTCCAACTAGGTCCCTTAGATTCTGTGCCCCAATATATCGAGGTGTGTTCAATTGTTCAGCGAGATAATCAGTGGAATGTAGAGCAATTGGAGGACCTGTCAAATTCATCAAACCGAATGGACCCAGACCTATCCGGAACGCTTTACGAGAAATTGCATCGATTTGAGCTGCGTTCGCAATTCCTTCTTCGAGAAGAAGACATGCTTCATTGAGCCAAGGAACGAAGAAACGATTGACAACGAATCCAGGTCTGTCCTTGCAAACAATGACCACTTTTCCGAGTGTTCTGCAGTATTGAACGGTTCGAGCAAGCGTTTCTTTCGAAGTTGTTTCGGCAGGAATGACTTCGATAAGTCTATTCTTAGCTGGATGATAAAAGAAATGTAAACCAACAAAGCGATCAGGTCGTCCAGTCGCTTCAGCAAGAGCATTAACTGACAACGATGAGGTATTCGAGGCAAGAATCGTATCTTCACCACAGACTTCGTCGAGTGTCGAAAAGACTGCTGTTTTGATGTCAAAATCTTCGAAGACTGCTTCTATGACGAGATCCGTATCTACCGCAGTATTCTCAACTCCAATGACATCCGTAATGCGATTCAATGTTGCATCGACTTCCGCTTGTGAAAAGATACGGCGTTCAATAGCCTCTGAAAGAAAATTCTCGATAATTGAACGGCCACGAGCAACATATTGTTCCTCTCGGTCAACCATTTGGACGCTAAATGCTTCTTGAGCACTTTTCTGGGCAATTCCAGACCCCATGTTCCCCGCACCGACGATTGCAACGTTCTCAACAGCCTTCATGTCTTAGTCGAACAGCAAACCGTTCATGAATCATGCGCTTTCACGTTTTGTTGCTAAGTGTTGAAAAGAAATCAAGTATACCTATTGTTTCCGATTAAATATGCCCGAACCTCCAATGATTTTACCCCCGACCGAATTAAGAACAATCAGCGACAAAATCAGTGAAACAATCCAGACTGGTGGACAAATTCGGACACTTCTTTCAGACCATTCTACTCAAGGTCCATTCGATATCGCTTGGGAGGTTGATGCTGCCGTCGAAGCATTGGATGTTTTTGGTTCACGTTGGACAATCGAGATTCTCTCAACGCTTTACATAGCCGGGGATCGCAGATTCAACGAAATGAAGCATCTTCTCAAAGGAATATCTTCCCGAACACTTTCTGACAAACTGCGTTATCTTGTTGAGGAAGAACTCGTAGTTCGAAGTGTCAGTGAAGGACCGCCAATTCGAGTCACATACCGCCTTTCAGAACATGGGAAAACCTGCGGAAGATTACTTTCCCCGCTTGTTGCATTCATGAAGATCCACAAAGGTTCAATCATCGGAGCTTAGACTCAAAGAGACGATGGTTTAAGATACCAAAAAGCAAAACGGAATCTATGGCACTCTTAGCGCAATGGGTTCGGCAGAGGCCATGGCTCGCTGCTGGAATTGCGGGTGCTGCTGGCGGTGTTGCTGGATTAGCCCACGGGGTTGTAGCGGCTGCATCTGCAGCCTCAGCATTCGCCTTTGGCGGGGTTGCTTCAAAGCGACAACATATCGAACATCCGTTCAGAACCCGTGTCCTGCGTACACTCGAACGACATCCTGGTCTATGCTACCGTGAACTTCAACATGAACTCAGTGCTGCAAATGGCACCCTACGGCATCATCTTGATGTTTTGCAAAATGAAAGATGTATTACAGTCATGCCAGTCAATGGAAGAACGTGTTACTTTGCTGGAGGTCCAGCACAGGTAGAAATCTTACAAGCGATGACTGCAAGTCAAGAGATGGTTGCTTCAAGCCTTCCAATTGGCTTATCTACCGTGCAAAGACAAATTGTTGATGAGATTCTCGAAGAGGGGACGCCAAGGACGCAAGCAGAACTTGCACGACAAATTGGACGTTCTCGAGCAAGTGTTCATTCTGCCGTAAAGGTGCTTCGTCGCAGGGGTATTCTTCGACAAGATCGTCTCGAGATAGGACCGCACATTGAACCTGAGACATTCCAACGCCCAGAACGATTACGATATCAATGGGAAGACGGACGACAACGTTGAGTTCAATAACCGCTTTCCAGAAAGCAATTGATGCACAGTCTTCAAAGACCATCGGTGAATGTGACGGTCCATGCTCAATGTGCGGTTGGACGAGATACCTATGCCAACGAGCGATCGCTCGATTGACCGATTAGTCGGTTGGTTTGTTGAATCCTTTTGCTTTGTACGCAGAAAAGGTGAAGCAACTGCAGATTATGGTTCAGCTTCTCCAATACATCGCATGCTTCGAGATCATATTCTTCCAAATCCGGGAGATTCCTGGGATGCTCAAATGCTTGCTGATGAATTAGCAATGACACCCGCTGCTTTGAATCATCATCTCACACGATTGATCGACTCTGGTTTGCTTACCTTCGCAAATGAAGGAAAGGGCTGGAGGCGTTACATGCTTCGAGGAGGAGGATTATCTCAAGCCTTGGAACTTTGTTCTGCCCAATACCGACTAATGACTGAACAGAAAATGGATCGCATAGGCGCCTTTTGGAATCGAACTGGAGAGCGTTTACCAAATGAATTACCAGAGGATTCTGCTTTACCACTGACACTCGCAATTGTTGATTATCGACCACCAAACGAAGAAGGAGGGGCAAGCGTCCTGACCCAATGGATGGCAGATTTAGGAATGTTAGGTGAACGCCCAGGTGATGAGTTACGAGAAGGTTCTATTTCTGAAAGATTGTTTAAGATGCTCCTTGAAACAGATACACCGATTTCATTGGATGATGCGGATGAAGCAATACCTGGACAAAAAGCCCGTTTGGGACGAATGTTTGAACGATTTAGAACATGTGGACTCATCGAACGAATTCCACGAACGGATCGACTTCCTATGGCGCTATGGTCGGCAATGATAGCCCAACACCAACGCCGTGGAGAAGACTGGATGTTGAAGAAAGGAGGATTCATGCGTTTGGTTCCTGAAGGACAACATGCATCATTACTCAAGCCCTTAGCGAAGGGTAAACTGACGATTGAACTTGTTGAAACTGCAATGAATGATATCACCTCAACCGATCAAATGCTGCTTCTGAACTTACTTGGTGGGCGGTTGCCTCTGGGCTACAGAATGATTGGAGAGTCCCCAGACGTAGCAAAACAAAATGTCATTACTCGTTTAGATCGTGTTCTTCGACGAATTCGACGAGTTGGTGACATGATCGAAGAAGTCTTGACAACAGGCGATGAATGATGAGTACGATTGGATTCGATACTTTCGAACCTTGGTCGGGTGAAGAAAGACCTCTCTATCTTGCTCCTATGGCTGGCGTTTCAGACCTTCCTTATCGTTTGTTAGCCAAAGAATGCGGTGCTGACATCACCATTACTGAATTCACCAACAGTACAGCCTTGAGCCGGGAAGCAACCACTTCATGGAGAAAGATGGAATCTGACCCAAGAGAGACACCATTTATTCCTCAAATATTTGGAGGAGAAATGGAGGATATGGTAACTGCGGCATCGATGCTTCAGGAAAGTGCAGATGTTATCGATCTAAATTTTGGGTGTCCAGCTCCAAAAGTCACCAATATTTGTGCGGGTGCTGCATTGATGGGTGAACCACAGAAACTTGTTTCAATGGTTGAACATATTGTTGATGCGATCGACATACCAGTAACAGCCAAAATGCGTCTCGGAACTGGACAAGGACCAAACAATGCTGTTGATATTTGCCAATCTCTAGAAAAGGTTGGTGCTCAGCGATTGTGCATCCATGGACGAACTCTACGACAACGCTATTCTGGTATTGCAGATTGGGAGACGATACAGATCGCTGCCAATGCAGTTGACATTCCGGTCGTGGCAAATGGGGACATTACAGACGCAGAGAGTGCACAAAGGTGTCTTGAATTGACAAATGCATCTGGACTTATGGTTGGAAGAGCAGCCATTGGGCGGCCTGATGTTTTTGGACGAATTAAAGTAGGATTAGGTTGGATGGATGAGTCTGAATTACCATGGGTACAGTTACATGAAGATTCATGGGAATTCATGGGTGAAACATCAAAGGCATTTGCGAGCAGAAGATGGTGTTGGGATCGCTATGTCGAACTCTGTCGAGAAACAACTGGACTTGCTAAGCAATCAATGCAACGACACGCTATTGCATTCTCAAAAGGATTGCCTGGAGCAAAGTCTGTTCGAACACTCATGCATGAGTTATCAGATGTAGACGAATCGGCTCAAGCGATTTCAAACTTCTTGCAGCCAAAGGCTGAATCAGAAAGTTGACTTCCACTCTTCGAGGTCATTTGCTTCTGCCCATGCCTCATCTGTGGTTTCGCCACGTAGTTTGAGAACTTCTCTGGAGAGAAGCCAGTAAATCAGTGCGAGAGAGTGACGACTCTTGTTGTTTGCAGGAAGTGCTACGTCTACATTTCGCAACTTGTTGTTTGCATCGACAAGTCCAACGATTGGTAGACCTGTGTTAACTGCTTCACGAAGTGATTGTTGGTCAGATGCTGGATCTGTTACGAATAAGACGTTTGGCTCTTTGTAGGAGCGAAGTGCTGGATTTGTTAGGCTTCCAGGAATAAAACGTCCGACTGCGGAAAGTGCTCCGATTGCTTCTGCAAACATACGAGCTGGCCTCTGTCCATATTGTCGTGCAGAAACGACCATGATTCGAGATGCATCATATTGGTTCAGGAATGATGCGATGATGCGAATGCGAGTATCTGTAGCGTTCACATTTAGGAGGTAAAGACCGTCAGAATTGACGGAGTCAATGAAGCGTCCCATGTCCGCACTCTTCTGTTTTGTACCGATGTTTACACCAGTCTCTTCGTATAGTTCCAGTGGAATCAAAAGACTTGTTTCTTCCGACATGTTGTTGCCTCAGCAAGCAACCGACCTAAAGCCTCTTCTTAACCGCTTCGCAGCATCTCCCCACCCGAAAAGATGGGATTGTATGCGAAGATATCAAAATAGATGAGTCTTAAAATGAATATATGGGGGTCACATTTGCAGAGGGAAGTGAGGGCCCTGATGGGTTTTACATCGATTCAAATGGAAACCCATTGCCAGTGAGTGCGAGTGAACTCGAGCGCTATACATACTGCCCTGTATCATGGCGACTAGCGAAAGAAGGAGCAGCCGGCATGGGTGAAGCCATCACCAGTGGTATTGAGAAGCATAAGCAAATTCATGAAGGAATGAATGAATTCCAAGCCTCGCTCATCAAATTACGACGGGAACTCCTCATCTGGACATGGTGGTTTGGAATTATTATCGCTTTTGCAATTGATGCTGCTGCTTTTGTCTACATCGATGATTTGATGAATTCTCCAATTGAAATGGCTAAGATCCTATCCATGTGGTCTGTTTCGTGTCTAGCAGCCGCAATTCTATCAATCGTATTGCCATGGCGAAGTTGGCTAAATATGGAACCTACTGTTTCTGAAATTGAAACATTATCAAAGAACTTTGAATCAACAGGTCTCAAACCGGCATGGAATCCAATCGGGTTCCTTGGAGGTTGGTTTTCTGGAGGGAAAACTGAGGCTGGTCTCTTATTGGCTACAATTGTCATCGGCCTGCATGCAATTGCCTTGGCAGCAGCTGATAACCGAAGCCAAGCAGGTTTCATACTCATCGTTACTGCATTCGTATGGACATTTCTAGCGACCTGGCAATTACAAAAGTCTCTCTTTGCAGAGAATGAAATGATTGAGAACAGAGAGCGTGCTGGATTAGACGAAGACACCGAATTAGTCTATTCAGATGATGATGAATCAAGTGGATTACTTCGAGATGAGGAAACTGGGTTGAGAGGAAGACCCGATCAAATCGTCATTATTGATGGTGAATTCATTCCAGTCGAACAAAAAACTGGACGCGTGCCAAAGAAGCCTCACCGATCTCATCGAGTACAACTTCTGGCTTACGTTTCTCTGGTTGAGACAAACACAAAGAAATCCCCTCCATATGGTATTCTAAAGTATGGTGAGGAAGACGTGCATCAGGTCTTTTGGGATCAACATGCTAAGGAATCCCTGTTTTCTAGTATCAAAGAAGTACAGAAGCTCATGGTCGAAGGCGGCGCTAAACGAAATCATGAGCGTGAAGGGAAGTGCAAAAACTGTAGTCGAAGACATGCTTGTGAACAATCACTGTTCACAGAGTAACACATTCGCCATCAGCTTGTGGAAACTCGATACAGGTTCTTGTAACGGTTATTGTCATAAGGAAACTGTCTTCACCGATACCGGCTAGACCGCCTCCACTTGCTTCAATGAAAACATTCCAGTCACCGGATAAGAATTTACCATTCTCTTGCGGGTCAATCTTTTCTTCAAGTGTGCTTTCTGTTGTAGTGGTTCTCTTTGACCACATCTCATTTCCATTGGAATCCTTGATCATAACATCGACATATCGTGGGTCGAGAGCGAAATCATCTGTCAAATCAGAAAGAAAGAAAGCGGCTTTGAAATAAACTGAAATTTCAGTTACTGAAGAGTCAATCGGGAAATCTTCGTCCCAAGTTTCTTGTTGAACGTTTACAAATACATGCTCAATAGAAAGAGGAGAAAAGGATTCTGATTCAATTGGATCATCTCGAAGGTGCTCCATATACTCCCTTCCTTGGAGCAAACCTAAGCATCCAGATGACGAAACGAGCAGCATTGTCAACGCGACAAAAGCGGCGAGTGTTCGTTGCTGCATAGACACCCCCAGCATACACAAGAATATGAAAAGCGCGCCGAAAAGGGAAGTGTTCAAACGTGAGATTCATGTCTCGCAATTTGCCTGAATGAAGTGAAACCGGACCGAGCGAAAGCGATGACGAACCCTATGAGTGCTGACAGGCGTTATTTTCAACCAATCTTGTTCATTCGAACTTTGCACCACATGTTGGGCATTCGTTCGCATCAACTGCAATGACTGCACCACAAGCTCCACAATCTGCAGTCTCCTTGGTGGATTCTGCCTTGCGACGCGGACGTCGACGCGGTTTTGCAGCCTTTTTCGGTTCATCTGAATCTGTTGAAAGTGGATTAGAGTCATCTTCCACGGAGAAATTGTGAGATGCTTCAGTGATTTCATTTCCTGCGAGTGAACTATCTGTCAATCCCATACCAACAACAACCTTTTCGCCTGGCAATACGCCTTCTTCACCAGTGATATCAAACAAGTCGCCTCTGATATCGGCATCACTTGCAGAGAGGGTATTCCATGCATCGCCATCCTTGTCAGTTCCATCGTCCTTGAGAGTCTTCATCGCCTCTTTATTCGGGAGGAATGCATCCAAATCATGACCTTCGAATGCTTCCTTAGCAGTCTTCAAGGTTGTAACAACCTGATTCTCCATTTCAGAAATTTCCTCATCGGTCATATCTTCCATTGAGATCTCATCAGCATATCGTCGGTCATATGCAGCTGTAACTTCTTCTTCAGCAGCAACAACATTCTCATCCCATTCGTCTTCGAGATTATCTTCATCATAACCAAATTCTTTGACAGCAGAAGCGAAGTCTTCGGTACCACTGACGATTTTGTTTTCGTCTTCTTCTGGAAGGGAAACGAGTTCCTTTTCCTGTGGAACTTCACGAATGCGTCGTTCTCGTCGCTCGAAATATGAACTTACATCCTGCTCTGTCCCACAATATGGGCAATTCTCCATGAGATCAGGTACAGACTCGCCACATGCAGAACATTCGTGGAATTGAGAACGAGCTTTGCGAAGGTTGAACGAACAATGTGGGCAACGATTTTCATCGCCTTCAAGTTCACCATCACAGGCTGGACAATAATTGAAGATATCTCGTTCCACTTCATCCTCACGATCTCTGGTAAGCAGAATTGCACCCACAAGGAATCCAATGAGTACAAGTGCTCCAATGAGCATCAGAACCGCAGTTCCAGTACCGCTATTCTCTTCGTTTGCACCATCTCCGCCCTCAATAAACGCTGTCGAGTAAGACCGTTCAAACGTTGTAGTAATTGTAGAAGAAGGAGAATGAACCAATTGAACAATTGTCAGTTTTCCTGAGGCTTTGAATGTACAGGATACATCTTCTCGATCTCCTGGTTTTTCAATGACAATCTCAGAAACTGACCATGTAGACTGGCTGTTCTTACATGTAATTGAGACGTTTCCTGACCCTCGAGTTGATTTCAAGGATAGACTGAGCGTGTATTCTTCGCCCGAATCGAGTGGGAAGGTCGCGAGTTCGCCATCTTTGTCAACCAGTACCTGCGTATCTTCATCCCATTCGAGTTGCAGATTCGCTTCGACAAGGACAGAGCCTGATGCACGACTGTTGGTTGGATTTCTATCGTATGAACTTACAGAAGGTTGCCACTGAACATCAAGTTCCGCTGTATGGGCGCCCAACGACGTTGACAAGGACACAGTGTAGGTGTAACTGCTTCCTGATTGGAGAGTGATAAGACCAGATTGGAAATCCTGGCCTTCCCATGAATAGAGGAAGTTACCGCCAACGGAGATATCTCCCGTATTCGTGGCAGTCATGGACCAATCAATTGGAAACCCAGCTGAGACCGAAGTCAAGTTTGGTAAAGCAAGTGGGTCAACATAAACATCTGGTATTTCTGGAAGGTTGAACGTTGTAATATGGTCGTCGTTATCGGTCCTCTCTTGCACAAATCCGCCCGTCTCGAATGGGTCAATACGGGCAACAAGCGAATATTGACCGTTGCTCAAACCTGCAATGTTCGCACTCCCAATGGATGTCGTCCATGCATGTTGAGAATATCCAGTTCCGAAGACACCTACTGTGAACGGTTGGAGTGATCGGACAGTGGAGGCACCTTCTCGCAATTCAATGACCATTGGAACATCGAGAGAGCCTTCTCCAGATTCTCTTGCTATCGTACCCGAAACAGCCCATGGACCTGTCAGAGAACCCTCTGTCGGCACAATAAGTATCTCACCAATATGGGATAGATCCATTCTTGGCTCAATGTCAAATTGAACAATTTCATCTTTCCCTTGTTCGGTTGATTCCAATACCTCATCTCGGGCATCTGGAGTTAAGATGAGGTCGTAAGAGCCTGAGACAGGTGCAGTAAAGGTCGTGTTGACCCATGCATATTCGCTGGCACTAATTGCTGGAGTTGGAAGTTCCACATCTGCAATCGAGCCTGGGTAATTAATGCCAAGATACGATGCTTGAGCATCAACTGAACCAATGTTTGTCACCTTTGTACTCAATGAAATTGTATCGCCAGAATGAAGATCCGTGTTGGGTGTAAGAATTGTCTCCGTCACTCTTAGATTCGGTAATCCCAGTACAGTGAAGGAATGATAAAACTCGACTTCAGTTTGTCCATTGTACGAATACGTCACCCACAGTTTATTTTCGCCTTCAACAAGATTGTCCCATTGTGCAGTCACAGTTTCGAAATCGTTAGCCTCAATGTTGACAGTGCTTGTAATGAGACGGTTGTTCGTAGAAATACCATTCTTATAGAATGAATATTCGACATCATAAGCAGTTTGTGAATTCGTATTCGAAAGCGTCAATGAACCTGTAATTGAACCGCCTGCAGTAGGGCTTGCAGGCAGGATGCCGAGAGTAGAATCTGAGGATTCAATGCCGCCGCTATCGTATGAACTAACAGAGGCTGGAGCCAATGAAGTCATCATCAGCAATACACAGAAGACTACGTACGCCCTTCTTGCCATGCTTTTCCCACGTCATGCAAAGCACTTGAACCCATCTCATAAGAACCCAAAAAGTTGAGAGAAAACCTCCTGTTGGAAGGGGAGATTTGAAGGGAGGTCGCATCTGTAACAAAAGCATGGGAGGCAGAGCGGTTGCAGTCGGCATCATTTCCCTCTTGCTCATTTCCATTTTTCCCCTTGATATCGATAACCATCTGCATCTCGAAGAAGAGTCAGTAATACACTCATCATCAGCAGCCAGTATCGCATTCTCGAATGGCCCAATTGAGTCCGAATCTGTCACAGGATTGAAGACGGTTACCTTCAGTATTTCAGGTACGGGAACCATCGATTCGATCTTGGTTGAAATCGCATCACAAGGGGGTGCTTATTCCACACTTACAAATCTCACTGGTACACCTTGGCTGTTCAATTTTGATTCCACTTCGGTTGCGAATGGCACATACACAATGCGTGCTACTGGCTGGGATACAGATGTGGACGGCTCCACTTTGACCACAACAGGAGAGTTCACAATCGATAATCACATACCTGAGATTACTGCATTCACAATTCTTTCCCCAGATGTTGGGTCTGGAACAAGTAATACAGATAGAGCATGGTTTAGTATCGCTGAGACAGGTACCTTAGAGTTCCGATACGGTGTCTCTGATGATGATTTCAACAGAGCGACTCTACAAAATGTACCAGGGCCTGGTTCACCTTCTACTGATGGACCTTCAAGCCTCACATACGGCTGGGATTGGTCAAGTGGAAGTTTCTCTGAGGGAACTTGGAATCCCCGTCTTACTGTTTACGACGACTCTGGATTGAGTAACACATCGACATTATTCATCGGTATCGACCGAACTGGACCAACCATGTCTTCCATCACGGTTGGAAGCGGTTCTGCATGGCAATCTTCCACAATTGTGGAACTATCTGGTATTTTGGACGGTGCCAATGATGGAACAGGATCCGGTGTTGAGACTGTTGAACTGAAAATCGATTCTGGAACATGGACTGCTATCACCACAAATACACATTCAATTACCTTAGAAGAGGGGAATCATACACTTGAGTTGCGAGCAACTGATACGGTTGGTAACGTCGGAAATACAATCACAACATCTGTACAAGTTGACACCACCATTCCTGAAATGGTTGGTTGGACTGTTGATGCGCTTACAACCGATCTTGTTGGTCAAGCAAACATTTCTTTTGCAGCGTATGACTTACTCTCAGGCATCGACGAAAGCGGAATTTCATTGCAATATGGATTCGATCTAAACGGTGTTGGTCTTACACCAGACCTCTCAGGCCAGTGGCTTGAAGTCCCAGGTACTGGCCTTGATAGAGACCTTGCACTAGCAAATTGGGCAACAAAGTCTCGTCAGTACCTCATGCTAAGAGCAACAGTCGTGGACGAAGCTGGGAACAGCGAGACTACAGAACCTAGAGCATTCCAAGTCATGCCGGGACTCGACCTCTACTGGAACGTAACTGAAACGGACGTCAACAAACTTGTTGTGCGTCCAGGGAACACATTTGGTAACATCACCATCTCTGGAGAAATTCGTTCCAATAAGGCGTATCCAGGATCAGTGGCTGTAATCTTAGAAGCTGCTCCTGCCGATCGAAATGCTGCAACTGAATGGACTGTCATGCAAGCACAAACACTTCTTGCAGGTTCTCTCGGCACAGGCGTGGCATATCTCACTTGGAACTATACTGTTCCTAATAGCGGTCAATACGACCTGCGTGTACGCATTGATCCTTCGAATCTCATCGATGAAAATAGTGAGATAAACAACGACCATTACATGGTTGTAACAGGTGCTGACGTCTCATCACCTGGCCTTGTTCCATCGTTCGCTCCAACCATGATTGCACTCCTTTGTGCTGGCTTTGTCGTAGCTTGGCTTCAACAGCGGGATTGAAAAACATCGGCTGGTGGGTGGTAATCATGCGACAAGGGCTCCCTCGAATTCCAAAGGATAGAATTGCTGTTCTCATCGGTTCAAAAGGTACGACTGCAAAGTCATTACGAAATGCATCTGGAGCAAAGGAATTTCACATCGACTCTGAGACGGGGGATGTGGAAGTCGTCTGGGGTGAACCAGGCTCATATGACCCGATTAAGGCGTTAAAGTTCCCTGATGTCATCAAGGCAGTCGGTCGCGGAATGGCTCCAAAGGCTGCAATCCGATTACTCGAAGATGAGAACTTCTTCGAAATGGTTGATCTCAAAGATTTCGTGGGTAAGCGTTCACATCAGCAGAGAAGAATTCGTGCCCGAATTATCGGAAGTCAAGGAAAAGTACGTCGTTTAATTGAAAACTTGACCGATGTAGAAGTCACAATTTACAAATCTACAGTTGTACTTGTTGGCGATGCAGAAGGAATTGGCCTCGCTAGACAGGCAGTTGAGATGCTTGCAGGTGGTTCAGAACATGGGACCGTGCTTTCATTCCTTGAGCGACGTAGAAAGCGCATGAAGTTTGATAATCGTTCTTTAGATTCGATTGAAGCTAAAGAATCCAAGGAAGAAACATCAACTGGTTTCGATGGACTTGTCCCCGGATTATCTGATGTTAGTGAACGAAGAGGCCGAAAACTTCGAGCAAGTCAAGTTGATCCTGAGGATGAAGAAGCTGTTGAAGGTATGATGGAAATGGCTGAAGATGAACACATTGTTTGGGAAGAAGAGTGAATCATTCTTCTTCCATTCGATGAACGTGTGATAAATCCATTTCCAGAACATCGTACATTGCATCTGCTAATGTTATGTCAATACCATTCTTGTTTGCCCATTCAACCAACCGAGTTACATCTCGTACAAGGAATTCCTTTGCCTTTGGATGATGTTGGATGACACCTTGACCGACATCGATAACGATGGGTCCGTCATTATGCCACAAGATGTTGTACGGAGAAAAATCACCGTGGACTAAATCTGCTTTCTGCCAAGAAACTGCCAAGAACTCCAACATTTCATCAAACACTGGTTGGGGATTATCGACTCGAACATCTCGTAATTTCGGAGATGGTTGTGTTTCACTACCGAGATATTCCATGATGAGAATATTCTTTTGAATTGCAATAGGGCGCGGGACAGGCAGTCCCCAACGATGTAATCGAGTCAAATTACGATGCTCTTTCCGCACCCAAATATCGACAAGATCACGATGACGTCGACGAAGACCACCAAAACGAGGATCACCCTCAATGTACTGCATCAAATTCTTGAAAACAGCATTTGAGGTATGGAAGATTTTCACGGCAACGGATTTGCCATCGTGATCCGTTCCGTGGAATACGTGGGCTTCTTTCCCACGAGCAATTGGGAAATCGAGTGTATCCAGTATTCCTGAATTCATCATTTTGTAAAGCGACATTAAGGTTAGTCTGTCAAAGACTTGATCGAACGTTCTTCGATCGACCCAATCATAGGTACCAGTACCCATAGCGCCTTGAATTCGATTTTCAATTTTCTTAAACATGCGCTTGTTTCGCTCATCCTTCATCCAATTGAATGAACTATTTTTTCCTGCTAAGCCTTCAACAAACTTTGAGGTATGTTGCTCATCGAAATCAGCATCAGCCTGATCATCCAAAGATTTTGGGCCCTTATTCTGCTTTTTACGAGTTTTACGACGTTGCCGAGTGCGCTCACTCAGTTCATCCCAATCATCATTTGAACGAGACATGGTGTACCCTTCCTGTTGTGAGTTTGTTGAGGGGGGACATCAATGCTCCGATGATTAAGCAAACAAAGCGTCGATATCATCGTCATCATCGTCGTCATCATCAAGTGGTTCTGGTTCAACTGATTCTGCTGGCTCTGCTGGTTCCTCAACCGCTACTGGCTCTTCAACGACTTCTTCGACTGAATCATCGCTTCCAAACAAATCGTCATCATCGTCATCATCGTCATCATCGTCATCACCGAACAAATCATCGCCGTCGTCTTCTTCGACCACTTCAGGGGCATCGGAGATACCGAACAAGTCATCATCATCGTCGTCATCATCATTACGATCATTCATTCCGAACATGTCAACAACTTCAGGAAGAACTTGCTTTCTTGACAAATACATAGCTTGAGTCTTGGTATAACGATGCTTTACATCTGCTTTTGAATCTTGAAAATCCCATGGCCAGACAATGATGAGGTCGCCTTCACGTACCCATTGTCGACGACGCATTTTACCAGGTATACGTGCCATACGGGTCTCCCCATCAGCACAGAGGACGGTAACACGACGGCCGCCGAGAATCTCTTCAGCAAGAGCAAACATTTCGCCCTTGAATCCAAACTCTCCGCGCTTCTTACCACCGTTTGGAAGTTTTACACGAATCTTTCCTGAGGAACCCTCTGGATTTTCGAGACGTGCAAGTTCTTCTACGTCCACTTTTTCTTCATGACGTCTTCCCATTGAGGCTCACCATGTAAACGGAGAGGCCAACCCCTCTTGAAGGCACCCTCTTCAACCGAGGGATTGTGCTGCCTCGCGGCAGAGTTCAATTAACTCGCCACCGACGAGTCCAAAGGCAACTGTTCCTATTGCACATATTGCGATTGCAAGTCGAATTGAAACACCTGAAGGAAGAGGTCCTTGACGGCCTTCTTCTGGCTCATGGAAGTACATGACAACACCGACACGTAGATAATAAAACATCGAGATTGCGCTGTTGAGTACCATGAGAAGGGCAAGCCACCAAACCCAATGAGCGTCCAAGAGGGAATCAAGAGAGCCAGTTCCTGTAGCAACCTCAACAATTCCCATGATAACCAAGAGTTTCGAAAGGAAACCAGCCATTGGTGGAACCCCTGCGAGAGAGATCATGAACAGGAACATAGCGACTGCAAGCAAAGGCTCTCTCTTTCCGAGTCCAGAAAGTGAAGACAAACGAGATGCACCACCTTCCATTTCGAGTAGCCCCAACACGAGGAAGGCTCCAAGTTTGAAGAAGACGAGAACGACCATATGGAAGAGAAGTGCTGCAACGACGACATCTTTTGCGTTGCCTGAGTTTTCAACCAAGCCCCAATTCCATGCTCCGATAGCAGTCAATGCTGCGAGCATGTATCCTGCATGAGCGACGGAAGAATAAGCGAGCATACGCTTTGGATTTTGGCTGCCAAGAGCGGCAATATTACCCCATGTCATCGTTACTGCGGCCATTACGCCGAGTAAACCAATCCAAACAGCAGAGCCATCTTCAGTTGCATCAGGGATTGTAATCAACAAGAGAACACGCATAAGTCCAAGCATTCCCATTGCTTTACTTGCTGTTGCTAGAACACCTGCTACTGGGCTGTTTGCTCCAGAATATGCATCGGGTGCGGCAAAGTGGAATGGTGCTGCGCTGATCTTGAATGCAAATCCTACAAGGACGAATCCAAGCGCCATCATATTCAGTGAGTTTACACCATCAGCAGCCCATGTTGCAGCAAGGACATCGAATTGCAGAGAACCTGCCCAAAGATACAACATGCTGAGGCCATAGAGACCAACTGCGGATGCGACAGATCCAACGATGAAGTATTTTGCACCACCTTCAGAACCTGCTCGAGTTTCCTTGTGGAATGCAACCAAAACGTATGTTGAGAACGATGCAAGTTCAAGTCCAATGAAGAGAACGAACAAATCCTGAGCAAGCGCGACAACGCTCATTCCAAGTGCAGAAGTAAGCATAAGGATGTAAAAATCGGCTTGTCGGCGATTGTTGAACAACACATCGATGTCGTCGCTCTTCATCGATCCAGTTGGAAGTCTGTCAAGCGATGCGAGAGCTGCAAGGAGAAGTGCTGCAAAGAAAATACCCTCGAAGAGGCGAGAGAACATGTTTACTTTCAAAATCTGATATCCGCTTTCGTTGGTTACTTCTTCACTGACTGAACTTGAGTCAAGGAGGTACCAGATGACTTGAATCAAAGCAAGCAACATGGTCAATACTGCCAGTAATCCTGGCAAACGAGGAGAGGAGACTGCCTTGTAACGAGTACCGCCTAAGAACCAAGGAAGTTCAATCTGGGTCCCTGGAATGCGGAATTTACCATTTCCAAGATTTGGAATGATCATGATTAGAAGCAGACCCACGAATACTGTGAGCTCAGGTCCGAGCGTTTGGAGCAAATCCATATCAAACGTGTTAGCAGTCATTTCAAACACCAAACCCTAGGAATTTCATGGCATTCTGCGTCCATATGTCCATCATATCAAGGAAAATCCATGGCATTACTCCGAAGAGAATTGTAAATCCTGCAAGAAGGAGCATTGCCAACTTCTCTGAGTTCGCAATATCGGGAACTGGTTCACCGTGCAGGCTTTCTGGAGGTTGTGTTTCATCTCCACCTTCGAAGATGGTTCGTTGCATCGACCAGAGATAGTATGCTGCTGTAAGAGCGAGAACAATACCTGGTAGGATAATCCACCATCCATAAGCATGCCAATAAGCAACCATGAGCATCAATTCAGCAACGAACCCTGCAAGGAGTGGAAGGCCAAGAGAAGCCATCCATCCAAACATCATGCTCGTTGCAAGCCATGGAGAATGTTTTGCCATTCCGCGCATTGCACCAATTTCCATGCTGTGATAGTGATGCTTGAATGCACCACAAACTGCGAAGAGCATTGGGCTGATGATTCCGTGAGCGAACATCATGAAGAGAGCTGCTGCCCATCCAAGAGGTTGCATACTTGCGATACCGAGTAGAATGATACCCATGTGTGAAACGGAGGAATACGCAACCATCTTCTTGAGATTGGTTTGTCCAAGACAAACGATTGCTCCCCAAACAAGGGAGATCAAACCGATTAGCATGATAACGAATCTGAATTCTTCAAGCGCATGCGGGAAGAGAGAGATTGGAAGTCTGAACATTCCGTAAGCACCCATCTTCAGCATAACACCAGCAAGCAGCATTGAACCACCTGTAGGCGCCTGTACGTGAGCATCGGGCAGCCAAGTGTGGAATGGTGCGGCAGGGAGTTTCACAAGGAATCCAAGCATGAGCATAATGAAGAGTGCTTTCTGAACTTCAAGTCCGAGCCAGACGCCGTTACCATTTGCTCCATTCGCTTCAGTAACCATGTCAACCATCGAGAAGGTTTGTGTGTCCATGAGGAAATACATGGTGAACAAACCAAGAAGCATGACAACGGATGCTGTGAAGGTGTAGATGAAGAACTTCTGAGCAGCATACTTTCTGTCCTTCCCCCCCCACTTGAGAATAAGGAAGAACATTGGAATCAATGTCAATTCCCAGAACACGTAGAACATGAACAAATCGAGTGCAACAAAGACACCGATAAGTGCACCACCCATCATGAGAATGAGCGGAAAGTAGGTTGCTCCTGCTTTTTCGTTCCATGTTGCGATGATCGTAATTGGTAAGAGAAGTGTTGTAAGCCAAACCATTGGGAAGGACAGACCATCGACTCCAACACTCCATTCGATTCCAAGTGGTTCGATCCAGACATAGGATTCTGCAAATTCAAAGTTATTGAAGGCGATACCAGTCCAATCAACGTTACCAATTTCCCCGAAGAACATGAGCGTTGCAAGAGCAAACATTACCAATGTAATCCCAAGACTTGCCATTCGAATAGAGGAGTCGAATTTTCGTCGATCACCTTCTGAAAGGCGTGACGTAAGAACAAGCAGGAAGATACTTGCCATGATTGGCAAGACGACCATGAGTGAGAGATAATCGATGCTCAAATCATCACCTCCAGCATTGCATAGATGACAAGGACACCTAATGCTGCCATCATGATATAATCACGAGCAGAACCTGTTGTAAGTTTTCGAACGCTTAGTGAAATCTTTTGAGATGAACTTTCAATGGTCTTGATGGTTCCGTCGATGACCTTTCGATCAAAGGTGGCACAGAGAACAGCAAATCCTGCAACGAGTTTGAGCATTGCAGTATCGTACCACTTGTCGAAGTAGAGTCGTTCCTTGAGTGCAACAGAAAGACCTGAATCAGCCCAAGCGCTGTTATCGAAACCGCGCTTCTCATTTACACGAGCAGAGAGATTGATGATTGGTTGCATCCATCCCTTGGCTTTCTCGCCTTCTTTGAGTGCTCCACCATACAATGCCATAGCAAGGCCAGGTCCGACGATAGCCCCGATGAAGATTGCAACATAGGTTAGTACGAAGAAGAACGCATCAGAGTTGAGGAAGACATGTTCGAATTCGTAAATCAGACCGTCGATTAATCCCTTCTCACTGAAGAACGCATAGCCACTATCACTTGACCAATGCGTAAACATCATCCCAGCCAGAATGACGCTTGAAAGTGTAACGAACGTCAATGTAACCAACGGAATAGGAATCCATGGTGTTTGTTCATGAACGTGTTCTGCAACCTCTGTCTTTGGTTTTCCTGCAAAGGTCTTGAGCCACATTCTTGACATATAGAAACCAGTCATTGCTGCGCCAAGAAGGACACAGAAAGCAGGTAGGAAGAATCGTGGATCTTCGAGAGCAACTCTCCAAGCGTTCGCGATGATGCCTTCTTTGGACCAGAACCCACCAATCAGTGGTAGACCCATAATTGAAGCAGAACCTACGAGCATTGCTGTGGCTGTAATTGGCATCTTGGATGCAAGACCGCCCATGTTGGACATTGATTGAGCATCAAACTCATCGTGATGGTCGTCGTGATGGTCGTCACCGTGGTCATCGTGATCATCATGGTGATGGACGTCGTGATGTGCATGATGCATTTCGTGAATGACTGAACCACTTGCCATGAACAGCATTCCTTTTGCCATTGCGTGGTTGAAGAGATGGAACAGAGCTGCACCAAAGGCGACGATTGCATACTTTTCCATTCCTGGTGTGTTGGCAAGCCATAACGCTGCACCGAGTCCAGTGAAGATGTATGCAAGTTGACTCATCGTAGAATACGCGAGGACTTTCTTCAAATCGTCCTGAACAAAGGCAATTGCTGCAGCCATAACGGCAGTAATACCACCGATTGCTGCGATAATGAATGCAAGATCAACCAGTTCTCCGGCCATTGCAGGAGCCCCGAAGAACGGGAACATTCGAGCAACGAGATACAATCCTGCGTTGACCATTGTTGCTGCGTGAATAAGAGCAGAAACTGGTGTTGGCCCTTCCATAGCGTCTGGAAGCCAAACGTGGAGTGGGAATTGAGCAGATTTACCGACTGCACCAATGAACATCATTCCAAGCGCCATTTGTAATTCGCCTGCATCAACTGCTGCAATGTTATCGGGATTGAAGACAACTGAATAGTCGAGGGAACCAAACATATTCCAGAGCATAACCAATCCAATGACGAGGAAAACGTCACCAACACGGGTTGTTAGGAACGCTTTCTTGGCTGCATATGCTGCACTTGGGCGTTCGTAATAGAATCCAATGAGGAGATAGGAACAGAGACCCATCAATTCCCAGAAGATGAACAGCCACAGGAATGAATCTGCAAGAACCATTCCGAGCATACCTGAACAGAAGAGAACGAATTCAGCATAGAAACGATGGTTTCTGTTATCGTTTACTGGATCTGTATTCATGTATCCAATACTGAAGATGTTGATGAGCATACAGAGGAATGATGCTACGAATAGGAGCATGACTGTAACGTGATCAATGTAAATTCCAACGCCGAAGACTTTCTCTTCGATGGTCATTCCATCTGCTCCAATCCAGCCGAAGTTGAGCCAATCTCCGATGTAGTATGAGCCCGTTCCACTTCCAATAAATTCGACAATAAGAATCAATGAAAGGACGAAACTTGCGACCATAATTGGTAAAGCGATGAGTCCACCTTCTTTTGCGGACTTTACCCAGGTCTCGTTTCCATTGAACAAGCGTCCAAGGAAGAGGATGACTGGGAATGCAAGCATCGGTAAAAGAACGATGAAGATGGCATATTCCGTGAAGGAAGAAGTGATTTCTGGTATATCTGTTGTTGTTCCCATAAGATCACCTCAGTGCTTCAATAGATTGACATCGTCAAGAGAGATGGATTCGTGTTGACCATACATTGCAAGGAAGATTGCAAGACCAATTGCAACCTCTGAGGCTGCAATAGCGATGGCGAAGATGGCGTAAACCCATCCTGTAGCATCTCCGTGTTGAATGGCCGCTGCAACGAATTGCAGATTGGCTGCGTTTAGTATCAATTCAAGGCACATCAGAACAACGATGGCGTTCTTGCGAGTAAAAGCGCCCCATAGTCCAATTGTGAACAACAAAGCGGAAAGTACGCTTACCCATGCTGGATCAATCATACGTCTTCACCTCTCTGTTCCCATTCAAGATTTTCACGACGTTCATCACGAACGAGGTAAGCAGCACCCATCATGGCCATTGCCATGAGAATACCGAGAATCAAGAGAGGAAGCGCCCAGTCATCGAGCATTGTGTTGGCAAGATCGTTTGTTGTAATCTCTTCAGAGGAATCATTATCCCAAACTGTGGACGTTCCCAGAACAGATATCATTGCACCTGCCAGAAGAATCAGTCCAACTCGAGTTAGTGTTGACATTAATCTCATTCGAAATCCTCCTCCTGAATTTGGCGGCGAGTCAGCATAATACCAAACAGAACCACCAATCCTACACTCGCTAGATAGACAAGAATCTGAATCGCTGCAAGGAATTCAGCACCCATGAGGATGAAGATTCCAGAAACTGCCATGAAACAGAAAATCAGTGAAAGCATTGAGTGTGCGACGCGCTGAGCATAGATGAGCCCCAATGCACCGAGGATGGTAATCGTTGCAAAAATAAAGAAAATTACCGTCTCGGTTGCTGAGGCGACATCCATTTCAGGCATCCCCCTTATCGAGCAGGAGCTTGGCTTGATTGGTCCATTCGTCACGCTTGACACGACCAGGGAAGAATTCGATAGCTTCGTTGACTTGTTCTTCCAACTCGCTAGTCATTTTACTGACTTGTGAGAAAGTGTAGATGCCGAGAGCGTTTAACTTCTCTTCGATAAACGGTCCGATGCCCTTTATGGTTTGAAGGTCATCTTTCTCATCAGCGCTAGCTGTTCCGAGAGTAGCGAAATCGATGCTTTTGGAACGTTCTTTGATTCGTTGCAAATCGGCTGCTTTCTTTTCCTCTTTACTCACGGGCTTGTCATCTTCAACCACAGCCTTCACTTCAGTCTTCACTTCAGTCTTCACTTCAGTCTTCACTTCAGTCTTCACTTCAGCTTTCACTTCGGTCTTCACTTTGACCACAACTTCGGTTTCTGCAGACTTGGCGGCCTTAGCAGCCTTCTTTGCACGCTTATCTCGTTCCTTTGTTGCGCGCTTTGCAAGTTCTCCGTCAACAGCTTCTTGGTGAACGGAAGGAAGAACACGAGTTCTGCTCGCATCGAACCAGAGGTCTTGTCGAGAGAATCCTGACATACCATCGTATTCATTGGTCATGAAGAAAGATGTGAATCCACAAGCTTCCATGCAAAGACCACAGAACATACATCGTCCAATGTCAATACGGCCTGATACGATTTGATTGTCAGCAGTACGTAGTTCAGATTGTTCGATCATTTCTTCTTGGCCAGAGTCATTCCAACGTACAGTAGCAGTACCACCACTCAAGTCCAAGACTTGTCCAAAGCGCCATTCTGCAGGAGGTGCAGCGTGAGCAGTGATGAGATCGAATGTTTCCAATTCTTCCTCAACTTCTTCACGGAACTTAGCAGCATAGCCACCAACTTCCAATTCAACACCATATCCATCGTATTCCCCTTGTGCGTTGTCAAGAACGTCAACACGGAGTTCTGTCGTCATGTGAAGACAGTCGTTAGGGCAGATGTTTACGCACATCTTACATGCAGTGCAGGTCTCCCAAATGACACCAATTCGGCCATTGTAGTTACCAGGGACGAAGAGCCAAGGCTCCATGTCCTCAAGGCGTTCGTACGGGTATTGAACGGTTTGAGGCTTCCAAAGGGTTGGGAAGAGATCAGATGTAACTCGGTCAGGAGCGAATTCTTGATTGCTGATATCGTTGTACTGGGAACGGCTTTTTGCACGTTGTGCGCTTGCTTCATCCAAAAATTCAGGATGCGTTGTGTTGTGGTATCCCATACCCAATCGCTTTGGGAACAATTTACCCATGAGAGGGAACGTTCTCAACGCAGTAATGAGCGTAATCTTAAACGGATACCAGAAGAGATTTCGGAAGTTCGGTTTTGCTTGTGGGTGTGTTGGCATATTCAATCACCTCAGTCCTGCCCAGGAGTATGGGTACCAGCGGGCTGCACTGTCTGAACGTGATACATACGTTCTTCATCTTGGTTCTTGCCCGTATCGTTGAGCAATAGGAAAAAGATAGCAAGCCAAAGGATAGTGGTTAGTGCTGGGATAAGGAATGGGATTCCAAAGGCTTCCCAAGCAGATCCACCGGCAACGGTGTCTGACATTCCTTCAACATCGAAGAGGTATAATCGGTACAATGCTGCAAGAACAACTTGTAAGACTGCAAGTGGAAGAAGCATTCTCCAACCGAATTCAAGGATTTGGTCAGTACGAATACGTGCAAGAGAGAATCGAGCCCATACGAAGACGATGAGGAAGACAAGCCATGCCTTGATCAAAACAACCAATGCCCCGGGAATCAAGAGGTATGCATCTCCCAAGTATGGGATTTGACCAATTGTACCTTGGAATGGAAGGTGCCATCCGCCGAGGAAGAAGTGTGTAAAGAGGAAACAAGCAGCATAGGTGCGAATGTATTCTGCCATGAACAGCATACCAAATCGCATACCGCCGTATTCAGTCCACCATCCTTCAACCAGTTCAGCTTCCGCTTCTGGCATATCGAATGGTACACGCTCAACTTCTGCAATCATGGTGATAAGGAACAGCGCTGCTCCGAGTGGCATCAAGAAGAGATTCCACGCACCGGCAGTGTGTTGGAAGTGAACGCTGTCAATGATATTGAACGTACCGCTCAACATTGCAACTGCCAGTAAAGACAAGAGCAATGGAATCTCGTATGCAGTAAGTTGTGCTGCTGAACGAATACCACCAATGAGTGTGTACTTGTTGTTTGAAGCCCAACCAGCAAAGAAAACACCGATTGGAGCGATTCCAAAGATAGCGATGATGTAGAGAATAGAAAGGTCTGGATTTGTCGCATACATGCCACTAGAAAGTGGAATCATACCGAGGATGATGAGTGTAGTTGAAACGATGAGGAACGGTGAAACCTCGAAAATGAGTTTATCTGCACGACGTGGAACCATGTGTTCTTTGATGAGGAATTTCATTCCATCTGCAACGTTTTGAAAGAACCCAGGAAGAATACTCAATCCCATCCAAGAACGATTGTTGACACGATCAACTGTTTCGAATTCTTCGGAACGATTACCAAATCGCTTGTTTAGCCATTTGTTAACAGCACCGACTGGACGTCCAAGGCCGAATGGAAGCATGTTCCACCATTCTCCGCCAGTTACGCCATTTTCTCCGACCCAGAGAGAGCGAAGTGCAGTGGTTGCACCGCGTCGATCATTCATACGAGCAACGGCTTTTCTCTCAATCCACAGAATTGCGAATTGGGAAAAGAAGAGGAGTAAGAACACAATGTTAACCACTGCAAACGTACCAAGACCGAACGCAATGTTCGACGAACTGTCTTCAAGAGGAGTCCCTTCTAGTCCAGAGGTGACCAAATCATGAATCAGGCTATCCTCGCCAATGAACAAACTTCGTAGGTCATACTTGTCATCCATAGTATCACCTCAACGATCAGTTTCTCCAATACATGGGTCGAAACTTCCCATAATGGCAGGAATATCTGCAACTTTGTAGCCAATCATCGTCTTTGCAACGTATGGAATTGTAATGAACATAGGAGAACGAATTGAAAGCCTGTACGGATTCTTTCCACGACCATCGCCACCGCCTTCAATGTAGAATTTAGAAGCACCACGAGTACATTCATAGTTGCTAAATCCAGTTGCACCTTCAGGTGCTCGTGTTGGTGCTTTGGTGAGAATCATCTCATCACCAGTGCTGTAGTGTGTGTTTGCTCCACCTGGAATCTTATCCAATGCATCAAGAACCATCTTACAGGATTGAACCATTTCTTCCATTCGAACACGGTATCGGTCGTAGCAATCTGCACCTTTGACTGATGTTGGTTTCTCAACAGCAGGCTCCCAGTCGACTTGGTCATAGACCGAATATGGGTGAGCCCAGCGAACGTCGTAGTTCACTCCAGCCGCACGAACGTTTGGTCCCGAGACACCGGAATTAACCATGTCTTCAGCTCGAGTATACCCTACTCCTTGCAAACGTACGAGCCAAATCGTTGATTGATCGAGCATCATTTCGTACTCTTTGATTCTCTGCTCGAACAACTTGACCTTGGCACGGGTTCTGTCAGCAAAGCCAACAGGAAGATCCCGCTTGACTCCACCGATACGAGGATAGTTGTAGTGCATTCGAGAACCGCCAAGTTCTTGCAATAAATCAAGGAACATTTCTCTGTCTCTCATGCACCATGTCATCAGTGTGAGGTTACCGATATCGGGTCCAAACGCTCCAAGCCACATCAGGTGAGAAGCGAGTCTTTGAATTTCTGCAGATATCAGACGAATATATTCTGCTCGCTCTGGAACATCGACCTCAAGAAGGTCTTCAGCAGCATAGATGTAGGAATTTGCCCACGTCATTGCGCTAACGTAACAAAGTCGGTCACAGTAAGGTGTAACCTGAGTGAAGTCGCGTGCTTCTGCGATCTTCTCAACACCACGATGGATGTAGCCAAGTTCAGCTTCAGTATCGACAACTGTTTCACCATCAACCTTGACGCGAAGTGTCCAAAGACCATGCGTCATTGGATGTTGAGGCCCCATTGTAATCCACATTTGTGCCATGATATCACCTCACTTTACCCGGCCCTCATCTGCCGGCTTTCGCACGAAACCTTGTGCGTCGTCATACATTTCATTGTAATCATGATATCGAATTTTGTGTTGCTTTTGCAGTGGATGGAATCCTTCCGGACTGTCGTGAGGATTGAGGACGCGGTGCATGTTTTTGTGACCTTCAAATTTGATTCCTACAAGGTCCCATGTCTCTTTTTCATTCCAATCTGCTCCAATCCATATGGATTGAATGCTTGGTACGGATGGCTCTCTCCCGTCAGGAAGATCGATAAGGACTTCAACTTCGAGAGGAATATCCATTCCTTCAAGACGTTCTGCCTTCAAAACATCAGAAGTGAACGGTTCAACATCACGGATTGGTTGTCGTAGGAAATGGTATACTAGGCCCCATGTGCGATCTCCCCCTTCAGGGTAATGCGTTCCTGTAACCATCGAACAGTAGTTGATTCCTGCATCGAATCGCATCCACTTAGCCAATGCAACCCAGTGTTGAGGTGGACAGGTCATGCGGACAAATGCGAATTTTACAGCATTGCTGTGATGCTCGATTGAAACGGCTACGCCAGAGCCTCCAAATCGTTCTTCTGCTTGTTCTAGGAACGCTGAAGCAGCTGCTTCATTTTGCTCTGAGGTGATGCTCATACCCATTTCAGTCCTCTCCTACAATAACTGGCTTTTCGCCATCTCGGCCTGTGCTTGGTGCACCGCCGATTCGAATGATTTTCTCTCTTAGAAGGCCAAAGCCGTCGATGAGAGCCTCTGGGCGGGGCGGGCATCCTGGAACATAGACGTCAACTGGAATCACCGTGTCAACTCCTTCGAGAATGTTGTATGATTGGAAGTAAGGTCCACCAGAAATAGCACATTCTCCCATTGCAATACAGTATTTTGGTTCTGGCATTTGCTCCCAAAGACGGACGACTTTGTCGGCGAACTTCTTGCTGATTGGTCCATTGACGAGAAGAACGTCGGATTGTCGAGGGGATGAACGGAACAGAACACCAAAACGGTCTCCGTCAAAACGAGGCGTTGCTGCTGCTGCCATTTCAATAGCGCAACATTTGATTCCCAAGTGGAGTGTGAAGAGGGATTTACGCCCGCCCCAGTTGAAAAATCGACCAGCAAGAACTGAAAGAAGTTGCTTGATTTTCGTAGCCTTAAGCGCCTCATCAGTTACGTCTCCGACCACTTCAACGAGTGCTCGGCTATTGAATGCCGTGTAGTTTTCTCCAGATTCTGCCATGATCTCACCTCAGATGTAAATTCGTCCTCGCTTACGGAACACATACCAAACGCCTAGGGACATGATTGCGAAGAATACTCCTAGCACTGCAAGTCCAGCTTCAGCATTTGCAATATCGCCATCTGCTGTTGATGTTTCTTGAGCAGTAACCATACCGCCCAAAACAAGGAACATGAATGCTACATCGAATACAAGGAAAACAATAGCATACCAGTAATATTGGAAGTGGAACTGAATCATCGCATCTCCGATCGGTTCGCTTCCACATTCGAATGTTGAAAGTCGACGAGGATAGAGGCTGTGATCTCTCTCGTATCCTTCAAGAAGATACGACCTGGTGATGTGCGGTCGAGACGGATCAGTACGTGGACGAAGAGCCCATGACATGATGAAATTCGTCATTGGCATAAGGATGCCAACCACTGTAAGGAAAGCAATTGAAAGATAGGCGCTTGGAACCGAACCTGCATCGACCATTACACATCGCCTCAGAAAGCATGCGCTCTCTAAATAATCCGACTTGAATACCCACCATAAGCGTTCCCAGTCAACCACGCGTAAAACAGGGCTTGATTGGGGGGTTTCTGAAATGGTAAAATCGTTAGTTCAACTACGACGACTGATAAGGAATCCGAGAAGGATGAGGAAGACGAAACCGCCACCAATAGCAGCAATGGTTGTGTCCTCTGAGAACCCAAAGAGCGATGATTCAACATCACCGGTAACAGAGAATTGTTGGTTCGTACGCCCAATTACCCCAATCTCCTCGGGTTGAGCTGAAATGGTGAAATCAAAGGTATCTTCGAACTCTGCATTAAAGGGGGATTTCACAGTAACTGTGATGTTTTTGGTTTCGCCTTGGTCGATCCAGCATTCAAGACGATTAACTTCGACGAATTCACAGTCGTCATCGTTATCAGGACCGTCAAGATTAATCATCCATCCTCGAAGGTTGTCTGAAGAAAAGATTTCAGTCATCGTCCTGACATTTCCATCATTACGAATCTGAACATTAAACTCCAACGGCTCAGGATATGTTATTTCGAACGAATCTTGATTCGGTTGAAGTATTTGGAGGTTGAAAATCTCCTTGACGCTAAGGGAAATCATTGCCGCCCCACTGCGGTTTGCAGCATTTGATTTGCTTGTTACAACGATGTTTAAATTACCACCTTCACCAGTGAGGGTTGCTTGATTGACATCAATTTTGAGTTCCAGATACATTTCGTATGGACGGACATTATGCCCTTGGCTCAAGTTCAGTGTAAACAGCATCTCCTCCAATGCTGCATTTTCTGTATTCTCGAGATAGGGTGATCCCGATGCATCAGTAACAAAACGGCTGTTGTTTTCATCCCAGATGCCAAAACCAAACGGAATGGCCAATTCGTCGCCGATAGGCAAGCCAGTTGAATAGATCGTTCGTGTTGCTATGCCTGTAAGGCCTGTGAGTTCAATCACTGCAATGTCATCACCGTTACCCATATTCCGTAGCCAGAGACCTATTGTTTCATCATCACCTGGAGCGAGAATTAGTTCACCAGTTCGACCGTCAAGCCCACCATTTTCGAGTCGAATATCCATCGCATAATCACGAGTTGTGAGAAACGCTGTAAATTTCAACTCTCGTTGATTATCTGGAATACCATCAGAATCACCATCAATACTGTTCGAATCACCTTTGTTGGTAACCCTGATCGTCAAAGTGGTATACTCGTCTGAATCTGTAACTGTAACAACACAGAAAATTTGCTTGGACGTACGTGCATCAACTGCGATTTCAGTAAACCGGTTCCCTGCAGTATCCTCGAAGTAAAAGGTCCATCCAGGCGAAGCTGTTTGGCTGATGACGCTTAGTCTGAAACTATCTTCCACGTTCCCAATATTATCGATTTCAAATGGGAATTTGACTTCATTATTTTTTTTACCAGTTTGCGTCATCGCGGTCGATATAGCCTCGAATTCATGAACAGCTGCAACTGAGACTGCGAGAGTCACTTCATCATAGGCTTGGCCGCCTGATGAAGGTGAGACTGAAAGTACAATGTTCACGACCTCAGTCGCTAACGCATCCGTTGGTAGAGAGACGGTGACATCAACCGTATCTTTTCTCTGAGGTGTATGCTTGGAATCGAGTGAAATGACGTTCTGATCCAATTCAACGCTCCATCCCGCTGGTAAAGAAGAAGGGGTAATTCTGAAGTTATCTACACCATTCCCAGTATTCTCGACTGTGACTGATGTTGTCGCACTCGTGCCTGGTTCTATGTTGTTAAGTTGAGAAGAAGTCATTGAAATCGTTGCACCATAGGACTGCCCTACGATAATTGTCAATTCAGAACTACATTTTACGGTTGTACCATCTTTGCCTTGAATGATGATGGTTTGTTCTTCCCCTGCTGTAACAGAGTCATCCGGAGTGACTTTGAGATTGAATTCCTTGCTTCCACTCCCTCCATCATAAGGCAGTAATCCGCTGGTACCTCCAACGAATGCCACCCATCCAGCCTTTGGACCAGCAGCAGCAGCTCGAATTGTCCAATCCGAATTACCGTCATTGGAAAAGATGGCTCTCAGTGTAGCGTCAGCATCTGGTTCAATGCTAATTGTTGTTTTCGTGAGGCTTAGATCGCATTCCTTCAAAACTGGAACTGTAATATCAAATTCTTGCGTATCAGAAGTGTTCCCTGTCGGGTCTGAAGATACTGTTCCAGTAATCTCCCAGCAGTACTTATCAGCTTCTTCTTCGTTATCTATGTCAAGAGAAACAATGACATCTTCTGTTTCATTTGCATCGAGTGAGACCGAGGTCTCCGATAAATCAGGGGTTAGGCTACCCGGGTCTGAACATGCGCCATCTGTCACCTCTTCGACCACCAGATTAACATCTGCTTGTTGTTGACCAGTATTTTCGACGACCAGAACCCATTCCGTAGTCTCTTCTCCACCCCATGTCTTAGTGGAGACAACCATCGATAAATCAACACCGAAAAGAGCATTGCCAGACCCATCGCCAGCGGTTGTCGTCACTGTTGAAGTTTCAGTGGCAGGTTGACCAGGCACTTCCGGGGGCTCTGGAGATTCCGTTGCAGTTGCTGTAACGGTCGTATCACAAGATGATTCTGCGTTGACTGTTAATGTAACAGTCATGGTTGCTTCTTCATAGGAACCTGATTCAATTGCGCCACTGATTTGAGTAATGGATGAGGTGTATGCCCCACATTCTTGAGTGCCTTCCTCCGCTGTGCTCAGTTGGATTGTTACTGGATTTGATCCCTGATTGTAAACGCGAACTGTGTATTCCCCGGACTCGCCCGGATTGACGGATTGTTCGGATGGATTAACTGTTAAGAGAATGCTGGCATCTCTCCCTTCATCGGCAGAAACAGTAGGGACTGATAGAGGCATCATGGAGAAAACCATGAGCGAAATAAACAGAATCGCAAGATGTTTGCTGCCTGATGTACTGCTCAAGAAAGTCCCTCTCCTATCTACGGGGAGTCGTTGACCTATCAAAAGGATGTCCTTTCCTGTTTACGAATTATGCAAGTACGAACAGTTCGACACTTGCGCCGCAATTTGCACAGGCATCGAGACGATCGGCATCACAATTTTCAACACCCTTTGTATGATATCGAGCACCACAACTCGGACATCCTTGCATTGGACCAGTGATTGGACCATGACATGACCAACACATTACTGCAGGCTGTTGTTGAACAACCGAAGGGAGTGTTTTCTGAACGGGAGAAATGACGCCTGATTCTTTCTTTGAATGGGCGAATAGAATCCCAAGGAGGATAACTGCAACAAGAATAATCCCTATGCTTGAATACAAGAGTGTCTGACTATTTGACTTCGTCTCGCTAAATGAAGCGGTTACATCAATGTCGACAGTTGTCGTTGAAGTAGATACCTCTTGGGTTCCAGTTAACTGAAACGTGATTTGTTGCAAACCACTGGCTAAACCTGTGATAACTACTGTAAATTGTTGTGAATCACCAGCGACCATGTTGACGATATCTTCCTCTACTAAGGAGGCTGTTAGGCCTTCAGTCGTTTGGAGCTCAAGCCTATGCGAAAGTTGGACATTTCCTGTATTGGTCAAACGTATCTGAATCGTCCCAGACCCTGAATCATCTATGGTTGAAAGTCCTGTAATCTTCCAGTCAACTCCGCGACTTTCAGCAACGAGAAGGCTTGTTCCTTCAACGAGAGAAACATCATCTCCTGAAAGTGTGAAACTGAAATCAGGTTGTGAACCAACCTCTATTGTCGATGGTATGATGATGGAGCAAATAACTGGTACAACATCCCCTGACGCAACCTGTGTAACATCGAGACAATCTCCGAACAGTCCTTGTGAAAGTGAGATGGAAATATCTGGTCTCCACACTGTTTCAGCCTCATTTGTCAACAGCCACGTGAAGATGAGTTCTTGATCTGCAGGATGAGAGCCTGGCCCAAAGGGATGATCGAAGGTTCGGCCATCTTCAAAATCCAAACTCTTGAATGTTAATTCCGGTTCTGGTAATGCAAGAACTTCAAGATCGCTACTCCATGAATACCGGTCTGAGCCATTGTCGAGATTGAGTGTAAGTTGGCCAGAAAGTGCGTCACCATTTCCAACGATACTAATGAGTATATTTTTCGAATTATCCGTCCATGCCATTTCAATTGGCTGAAGAGTTGATTGAACTTGCCAGCCAGTCGGTAGAGACATACTTGGGTTGAATGTAATGTCTACATTTCCACGATTTTCAATCGTAAACAAGAGATTCAATGTTGCATCTGGACGAGGCGTCCCTATGTTCGATTCGAGTACAATCTCTACTTCACGCACTTCCATAACTCGGATTGGAATATCGATCTCCCACGTTTGAGAAGGGTCGGTTTGGGAGATAGCAGTGAGACGTACCATGCGTTCAGCACCTGCGGCAGTGGATACCTGTGGTGGGATGAACTGTAATTCCACATCCTTTTGCCCCTGTTTTGTAATAAGACCTGTTGAACCTGATGATGCGCCTGGTTCGCTTCCAAGATCCTGGAATCCTGCACTCCATCCTGACGGTGCTTGCAAGAATAAATCGTATCCAATCTCTGTGTTTCCATCATTGTAAACTCGAACTGAAAGGTTTGTCGGATTTGCGGGATGGACAGGGACAGTCTCGTAATCATACTCAATTCTGAATTCAGGAATGTCCAAAACATGGAGATACAATTGATACGGATAAGTGATTGCATTATCAACATCTATCCCAACCACATTGATTTCATACATCCCTGGCTCAGGAGCTTGGGGATAAACAATTGTAACAGATATCGAAGCCTTTCCTTTCCCTTGTAGAGTGAAATTCGATGCTGTCATTCCGACATACCAAGGCACGGTTGTTCCATCCGAAACACGTGATACACCAAGGACATCAATTGAGGCGTTCGTTTCTATCAAAGCTGTATTTTCAAGAGTTAAATTCCAAGAAGCTGTTGTTTGACTCGCAAATTGTACGACTTGTTCAGTTACATTTGATGTGACTTTGACACCTGGTGCCGTCACGTCAACAATGGTGGTGAGAAGGTTATTATTTTCTTGAATCTCATCAACGGTATCATCGGGATCAACCTTCAATTCAAGCGTTGCAGTTCCAGATTGAGAAGGAGTCCAGTACCATGTCGACTGACGTGAGGCACCTGGATTGATATCAACGGTTTTACGATCTTCTTCGACACCATCGATAACAAAGGCGAGATCAACCGATTCTGCTTTGATATTCCCTGCATTGAAGACCTCTGTTGTCAATCGAACTTGATCACCAACTTGAGGAATTGAAACATTGAGAATCATCGAATTAGCAACAACCTGAGGATCTGGACGTAAATCATTCACGCCCTGTCCAGAAACTGCAATAGCGAATGGTTGGGTATTGCTTCCACCATGCAGTCCATCTTTGACTCGAACAGTCCAAATTCCTTTCATTGCAGTATCAATAAGCACAACTTCGAGATTATTTACATCGTCTTTGGTACCGCCTGTTGTTGAACGTCCATTTGCAAAATCGTTGCCAAGATAGATTGTTCCATCTGGTGATTCAACTTCTAAATCTAAATTGTTAACAAGTTGGTTGTTGGAAAACCGACTTCCACGGGCATCAGACCATGCAAGGACTGTTTTGAGTTGTGAATTGGCGAATGTGACGTTGAAAACATAGGATTTCGATTGGCCTGTATTCGATAACACAGAACGGTCATCAACCCAAATACCGCGCCCCTGTGAAGGAGCAAGAGTTTCTTTGAGATTTACTCGCCCCCACCCTTCATCATTGTTTGGAATATCCCGAGTATTGATGTCTTGTGCCCCGAGGACCAAGAGCGCCTTGATCAAGGCACCTTGCGGTGAAGGACGTTGAGCGATTTCAAGAAGATACTCACGAATGAGCGCTGAAGCACCTGCTGCGTTTGGTGTAGCCATTGAAGTACCAGTGTACTCAAGATACCATGTGGATTGCCAAGATGACCCTACAATGTCTTGTGCTTCTTGAGCACGACATGAACGGACATAGCCGCCTGGTGCAATAATATCAGGTTTGATTCGCCCATCATCGGTTGGCCCACGTGATGATCCTGACATCAAATTATCAGGTGCTCCATTGTATCGAGCTTGGTGGTTTCCAACAGTTACCGAATTTTTAGCAGTTGATGGAGACGATACAGTTCCTGCATTTGGACCATCATTGCCTGCTGCGAACAAAATCGTTAGACCCTCAACGCCATTGTAAACACGGTCGTAATTGTTAGCTCTATCATCGACGTCTTCTGATTCAGAGGTATACTTGCCTTGATTTGATGCTGCAGAAGAGCCCCATGAATTGGTATGTATTCGGGCTCCTGAATTGTAGGCTGTATTGAGAAGATAATTGAGTGATGGAGATTGGAAGTTTCCTGTGTTATCATTTTCCATGGCTTGGAAGTAAAGGTTTGCATCCGGAGCTACACCCGCATAGCCGCCCTTTGTCCCGTCTCCAAGAACAGTACATGCTACGTGTGTCCCGTGTCCAGAGTGCTTGTCAGCAGTGGAGCCGTCTCCAATAACATCGAAATTTCCGACAACTCGAGTACCGAAATCGCCATGGTCTTCATCCAATCCTGAATCAGCAACTGCAACAATTTGTCCAGAACCGTCAAGATCTGTTGTAAAGTAAGAACGCATTGTTGTAATCTTCATATGATTTTTAGATTGATCATTACTGAAAGTCATTTGAGGCTCAAAACGCAACCACATGACAGATGGTTGGCGAACAATGTCAAGGACATCGTCTACAGAAAGGAGCCCTCTGTACCGTCCGTCATCCAGTTTGACAACTTCATCCATTGCCAGATTTGCAACATCATTGAGATCTTGTTCAATACCTAACCCATTTGCATCATGTATTGAGATTATATCGAGCGTTTGTTCACTTCTCCATCCTTCGAGACGCACTTCTTGCCCGTAAATTGCTGCGGTTTCTTGTTCAAAGAGCATAGCATCAAGGAATACATCATCGAGGAACATAGCCAATGGAACGAGGAGTTGATCTTCGATTCCGTCGACACCCATCGCCGTATCAAACCCATCAACGGTCCCTTGTACAAGTAATCCAGATGGTGAAATATATTCTCTGACTTCAAGACCCTGTACTTCAGATAATTCTGAACGGACATCGAAGAGGTTACGTTCGTTATTCACAAGGAGAAGTCGTACATCATTGCGGGGTTCAAGAACATCACTGGACAACGGCCGTGAAGTCTCGAGGCCGTGTGTGGTAAACACACCTATTCTCGAGTTTGCTTCTATTGGTCGTTGTTCATATTCGATGGATGTATCGAGTTCTCCAACGAAGTCAGAATAAGCATCTGTTCGAATAGAGAACTGCTCAAAGTCATCAGCCATGAGGGAAGATGGTTCATCTTCTTCGGATTGAATAAGACTACTCCAAGGGCTCAACAAAAGAATCAGCAAGATTCCGAGTGCTGGCCTCCATTGGTGTCTCATCACACTTATCCTCCGTTACAAGACGCTTTTATCGCTATGGGTAATGTGTTTCAGCGTATATCAAAACAATTTGGTGGTCGTTTCACAGTCATCAACAAAGCGTTCTGATGCCCATTCGCCGACAACATGTGACCAAGATTCCGTATGGACTCTGTTATCAAAAGATGTCCAAGTGACAGAAACTTCCAGTATATATTCATCCCAAACAGTATAGCCGAGGACAATCATTTCCAAATCATCACCTGCAAGAGAAGAATGTGCTGCGACTTTATCAACATCAATTCTCATCTCCTGAATGAGATTACCAAACTCATCTTGGAATTCGACTTGGACTGTTACGTCCGTAATAGCACGACTTCCATCATTGTATAACTCAGACATGACCAGATGGCCACCTCGTTGCATGTAGATGGTTTCAACTTCCACATCATCGCGTGGAAGAACCCAATACCATCCACTGGCAATTAATCCAACAAGAAGGAGCATGATCAAGCCTGCAATAGCAACACGGGCAGGATTGATATTCCTGATTGTGTCTTTGATGAAAAGGGCTGCTTGTTGGGCTTGCATGTACGCCTCTGCTTGTTCTGGATCGTCGAGATCTAATCCCATTGCAAAGGCTTCTTGCCGTTGAGATGATTCCAACAAACCGAGAGGTTTTGAGGAGATGATGTCGTCCTCATGCACAACAAGTTCGTCTTCCATTTTATCACCCAAATATCATTGCTAATACAGACGCAACACCTGACGTAATTGGTTCGACAACCAATATGTGTCGTGTTTCAACAGAACCGCCGGTCAGAGTACTTACAACTGATAGATCTGTAACGACGCCATTCACACCTATTGATGTTGAAGTTGGGATGAAACCAGTAAACTGAGCATCGAGAAGAACACCTCGTCCATCGACTTCAAGGCCACCCATTATTGGGACATATTCACCTGGTTGAAGGTGAACTTCCGCACTAGAAACAAGACGCCCTGTCGTAATATCGTCGATTATGATTACGGGATATCCGAGTGGGCGGTGAATTGTAATCGTGGCACCTTTGAGATCCTCTCCTATGATTTCAAGACGATCGAGGAACACACCTGGTGCCCCAGGGACGTTGGTTTGTCGCATGTAGAGTTCTTCGACTCCATCGCCGGAACTCACAATTCGAACACCCCAATCATCAGTCGTTTCCAACTTGAATGTTCGTGGCAAATTTGTAGCCATCATGAGAGTATCTCCTTTTGCGTCAATGGCTCGACCAGACGCTTCGATGTACATATCCATCTTATCAGAATTAGAAGCATAATCGAGGGTCATCATTCCTTGGAAAGAGGTCTCTGCTCGGATATCAAGTCGTTGATCTGGCTCGGCTGCAAGGCGCATTTCCGAAGGTACATCTCTGAAGAATGTAGTAGCAGGCCACCAGAATCCATCGACGAACCTGTGCTGTTGAATCATCATCGATTGAACACTCGTATCCCCTACACGGAATTCCTGAGGAACATCAACATCGAGCAATAAAACATCTCCAATCGTCGCTGAAAATTGAGTCTGTTGAGGAACTCCTACGAGGAAGGTTTCAGCGCGTACCTTGTTCTCCTTATCGTTGAAAACCGCATAGATGTAATCTAACCGTTGCCCAATATCAAAGCTCATGTCTACAGACAATCGAGGGACTGTGAGATTCTCTTGGCGTGAGAATAATGCTGTCACCGATACATCTCGAGAAGTTGATGTATCCAAACCAAAGATCTGAAGGTCAACCGAAGACTTCTGAATACCATCCATCGTTAGATAGAATCGTTCTTGTGCCGGTAACCAGTCATCGAGATTCATTTCAAAATCATAGGTTGGAACTTCATCAACTAGCGTGAATATGTAATCTATTTCAATACGGCCAGAAGGCAATTGAGGAAGCCATGTACGAACATGCCAACTTCGTCGAGTTTCAAAGGTAATGCCACCGTCTTCAAGCAACTCTACATCAATGCCTCTGAGTTCTCTTTCGGTGAGCAGCCCATCATCGAGGAATTGAATTAACGTATTCGCCAAGCTAAGGTTTACCTGAGTAAATTCCTGCCGAATAATTTCTGCTTCGGACTCATCGATGATATAATCGCTAAGAATGTCGGACACAGTTGTTCGACTTGATTGAGTGAATTCTGGGAGACGGGAGAGGTTGAAATCGAGTACTGTTCGCTCTGTGGCTTGAATGTCAAGACCATGTTGCCATTCTGGCGTTCCAGTAGGGACAGACCCTTTGCGCATATCTGCTGTAAGGTCGAAACTTTCTCCAGTCACCATATCTAATCCGTAAGCTACGTCTGCTTGTTCGCCTGATGAATCACCAATATCAACGACGAGTCCGTACACAAGGTCATTGACTAAACTGCCCAAGTCAACCACGTCTCCGAGGAAGAACGAAAGGGCTTCAACACCCTCTCCTTCACCGAAGTCGGGCAATTCAATACCACTGGAATCAACATCACTCGGAAGAACAATTTCTAGATTCGCTGGCAGTGGATCGAGTCGCATCATTCCATTGAGACCAAGGAATGGGTCGTCATAGTTACTGACATCTTCCATGACGATATTGAACGGAGTCGATGTTTGTCTTTGCAAAGAATATCTTGCGCTTCCTTCCGGTCCGGTTGCATTCGGATTTAATGGTGAAAACCGTTGCACAGACTGTACGTCGGAAATGCGTACACTCAAGGAAGCCTCTGATGTATCTGTGTTAACCCAGAATCTGAAATGGTCTCCATCCATTGTTAACGGCACAGTGGCATTGGTCATTTGGACCGTGATCGAATCGATAGGCGTATCAGCAGCAAATCCGATGGAATCACCAAGATTCAGTTGGAAAGCCGCTGGTAAGCCCTCCAAACGAATTGCGTTACGCTGTTTGCCTTCTTGGCCACCATAAGTGATGGTTCCAATCGGTTCACTTGCAGAGTAAACGAGTTTGCTTGGGTCTTGGACGACGGTAAGGTCTCCGGGTCGATTAGAAATCCGGGCTGATTGACTGGTTACGTTGACGAGATCAGCCCCATTGTGACGAATGTGCCCAATCAATAGGGCACCTGATTGTTGACCAATTAATTCAAGTGTCCTTTCGCTTGTAATTGCATCAAATGATTGGAACACTCTGGATATATTTGAAACTCGAATACTCATTGCAACAGGGACCAGTGGAGAGACTGGGCCGTCTCTTCCATCGATTGTAGCAATCGATGTGTCTTCAGAAAGGAGAATATGATCAGAGGAAGTAAACCAAGGATGATCACTACTGCCGATGGCCAATGCAATCTCGCCCAAACTACTCGGACCACGTACGGAACCATCGTTCCATGATTGTTTCACTTGAGTCAGACAGAGGACTTCTATGGAACCACCAGACGTTCCAGCGGTACCGACGATGGCATCAGGAAGTCCATTGAGGATGGAACCCAAATCAAGTACGATTTCAACCAGTGTCAGCAATGCATTGTCGAGCAACTGAGCGATTGTATTGAGATTGGGATTATTGAAATTGACACGAGAGACACCTGTTTCAGATAATTGGAAACTGCCTTTCAGGACGAGAACCTCGGGCAGATTCTCAACAGAGATTAGAATCGAACTGACATCGTTTTCATAACCCCCGCGTTTCATCGTCGATTCATAGGTCAAGGATTTGATTCGCTCGGTTCCAGCGACCATAATCAACGTTGACGGTGGGGCTGCTGGATTAACAGGGAGAGTGAGATCGTTTTCATTTGCCGAGGAATCTCCGGTGAAATTCTTAATCGCTAAGATAAACGAAAGTCGATCAGGCATATCGCCTGGGAGATTAACGCTCCCTGGTGCTTCGCCGATTGTTGTGAAAATTGCATCAATTTCTTCTTGAGGGAGTGTTCCCGAGGGTATGCCTCGTATCCAGAGTCGAGAATCTGAAACATTTCCAAAGGTTCCACCTTCAATTGTGTTGCTTCGATCTTCAAAATAATGAAGCCACAAATCTGCACCTACGTCGCTATACAGTTCGACTGTATCGAAGGTATTGTCTCCAAGATTGTCGTTTCTCAGTGTTAAATCGACTTCCTCTGGCAGTACGTTAGATCCAATTTCAGGATGGAAGCCGACATCAATGTACCCCATGTCGATGATGTCAGCTTGTCCATTCACATCAAGTTCATCGAATTCGATGAAACCTATGCCCATGCCAAATCCGCATTTGTGGAACTCACTTGCAGTATCGTGATCGTTGATGACGTCGTAATAATCCGTATCGCATTCGGTTTGGAGATTGGAGGCATCCAAATTGGGATTCCGTATCCCAATTGCATATGGAGCCGATACTGACGTTAGAGTCAAGGCATTTGCTGGCAAAGCCCCGCCATTGGCGAAATCGATAAGAAGTTGGGCGATATTATTGACTGCCCCTGAGATACTGAATCGGAATTCTTGGATTCCGACTTCGATTCTGAAATCGCTCGGAGGTTGAGTCAATCGTGTATCGAGAACCAGTGCATACGATTGAGAATCCTGAATCGCTGAGTCAAACGCAAGACCTTTCAAAAGTGAAATTTCCATGTTCGCCATCTCATCCCATAAAGGATCGTTCTCATTCAATTGGTCAATCTTCCATTGGAATGTAGGCCGGAGCCATATCGTATCTGGAATTGCACTAAATGGGTTAAGAGGGTCCAATGGGGGTTCAAATCCGAACCCTTGGTTGAGTTGAAGCAAACCAAGAACTGTTAATGAAATTGAGACGTCATCGACGTTATCTCCATCGATGTCTATGTAATTTTCAAACAAAACCAAATTTGTTCCCACGAATAATTCACCTGTGAACGTCCCATATGTCCAAGTCTCAAACTGAGGGCCCGAATTTCGACTTGAGAAATTAACATACAACGCATAGGTGTTGACACCAACCGCTAGAGGGTCTGTTAAAGAAATCGCCTCGAGCGAGAATAACGTCTCGAGAAGATTGTTTGGCCAACCATCTGGTTGGGCATTCGTATCCAAAAGAATCTCGTAGGGACGTGGATGATCTTCAGCAAGTGGAGTTGTATCTCTCAATTCTACATTGTTCAAGTATTCTGTAGCATCATCGAGTGGATCGCCCGCTTGACTTTCTCTCTTCGCAGCCTCAACCAATGCTAAAGCCGAGGTTGACGAACCAACAGCAACAACAGAATCATCGCTTGACTCTTGCAAGGCCATCACATCTGAAAGAGTCTCTAATAAGTCAAAATCATCTTGACGTACGGTGATATCAGCCTGAACAGGCTGGAACATAGGGATAAGCATTACAAGAACAAGAAAAAAGGCGAGGCGTCCTCTTTTTGGCTGCCTAAGGCCAGGGCGAATCAAACGAATTGCTTCTTCGACCATGAATATAGGTGGAGGAACTGGTATCTGAACCCATCCCCGAACTGCGTAAACAACGTTTGATTCCTTTGCTTGAATTTAGCGTTGGAAGAGTTGTTCTTCAGAGCACGAAGGACATACAACAATCGCTTCATTCACTCCGGCGGGCATAGGTACTTGGAATTTCAAGGAACAACTATTACAAGAGCCTTTGAGTAAATTTGACGGTTCCTCCTCTTCCACCACTTCTGGGGTTGGAAGAGGAATCTCTGCTGCAGAATCCATGTTTTCGGGCAACTGAATACCTCCTGATTGAAGAGTTTGAGGAGGCTTTTCATTCATCGAACCTAGTTCCTGAAGAAGAGCATCGTCAGGGTCTTGAGGAACATTTTCAACTGCAGGAGCTGGTGGTGCATCATCGAAGAACAGAGCCGCTGCTTCGGCCGCTGCTTGCGAACTTGCTTGGCTAATCTCCCTCTTTGGTGCAAACTGAGCTTGTGGGATTTCTTCGATTTCACCGGCTCCATAAATCGATTGAAGTTCAGCTTCCTTCCGTGCTTGTTCCTGTTGATCTTGAGTAACAACCTCTCCGACATCAAGTCCTGCAAGTTGAATGGCTTTAGCAAACAGCGGTAACTTTTGAGATTGGCGAACCATTGTCATGTGCGCCATCGCTTCTGAGTCTGAAAGACCACGTCCTGTCAACAAACCAACTGCAATTGATGACTGCCAACGACGGTATCCAATGAAAGATATTGACAATGTTACAACGAAAATGAACAAAACTACAGCGATTAATCCGAAGTTTGTGCTCGATTCGACAGATTCCTCAACGACGATTGTAAATGTTCGAGTGTCGGTGTTATTTGAGGCATCAAAGACGGTTACAACAACTGTCTTTGTACCCGCTGTATCGAATAATAAATCGACGTTGGACCCGATGTAATCAGGGTCATCTCTCGGATTCCCGTTGTTATCTGTATCTTTCGATGGATTGATGTCCCAATGATAACGAAGGTTTGATGCAGAGTCGTAAACATCGTTTGCGTTAATTGAATAGGTATGTATTTGACCTTCTTCGAGTGATTGTTTGAATTTAGATACGAAGGTATCATCAATTATTGGAATTGAACCATCTACGACTCGAACATCGACCTGTGTAGAAGCGCTATTACCGCTCGAATCAAAGACTGTAAGGCCGATGACGTGTTCTCCAATAGTACTCCAATTGAAGGAGACTGTTGTCTGTTGGTTGTAAGGTGCGCCGTCAAGTGACCACGAACAAGCAGAGACTGAATCATCATCAGAACTTGAATTACATGTCAAAACAAGTGTGTTTGCGTAAGCGATTCTCCATCCACCAGAGAATGGTGTCGCAGATGAAGAGGAGGCAGTTGTCCCGGTAATTCGAGGCACAGGGTCGATAATATCATTCACAGTAATGATTTGTTCTTGACGATCAAAACCATTCTGTCCAAGAACAGTTAACGTAACGGTTCTTTCGCCAGGAGACGTCCATTGCGCTTCAGAAGTAAGGCCAGTTGCATCGACATCATTGATGAAATCACCATCATCATTGCCATCGATTGTGGAATCAAAATCCCACGTATATTGGGAAATTTGGTCAAGATTATTTGGGGTTGAGGAAGCATCGAATTCAACCAAGGTATTCATTGGAATCGTGGTGTTCTCTGCAACGAATTGAGCCTGAATAACAGGAACGAGTTGAACGCGTATTGTGACTCTTAGATTCGTTGAGCCATCACCTTGTCCGTCAGGATCATCAGTGTTGTCAACAACCAATTTGAGTGGTTGATTGGCAAGTGCAGATGGAACAACCCAACTAAACGAAGAAGTTCCATCAACACCGAGAAGCGAAGCTCCTGTTAAGGCTACATTCGATTGGCCAGAAAGGTAATTGGCATTCATCGAATCGGTTTGTAAGTAAACATCTGCAAATCCTTGGAGGGACCAAGCAGTCACTGCAATCGTTGTTCCTTCCTCAAGTTGCAAAGAGGTCCCCTCCAAAAGAGTCACATGCCCATCTGGAATGATACCAACGAGATCGTGATAGGGCGTCCATGGCGTATCTGTCAATCCTGAAACTGTCATCGAAATCCGTCCATCAACACCACCTTGATCTCCTTGACCCTGATCGCCGTCATGGGCAAGGTTATCGATGATCACTGTCCATGATTTGGCATTAATTGATGAAGGTACTTTCCAGTGGAATTCGTATTGGCCATTTGCAGATTCGGTGGAAGGAACTTGTTGGAACGCAGAACGATATGATTGACCTAACAAGTAAGGCTGCAATCCTGATTCATCGAAAACAAGAACGTCGAGAGCGTCATCAATCACCGTAATCGAGAATTCATACACATCTCCCGGCTGGAGAGTTCCGAGATCAAAACGCATGCATGCATCGTTGGCTACAGCGACTTGAGACGAGAGTGTTGATTCAGTTACTGAAAGGCACTGGGGGGCATCTCTACCTTCAGTGGCATGTATGCCTGGAATCATTACCGAGCACATGAGCAGACCGATGAGAACGTATGCACGCTTAGATTGCATACCTGCGCCTTGATGACATTACACTTCAATGATGCGTTATGTTGTGCTGCTTCCATCCAAGTTCATTTCGTCGATAGAACATAACGTTACCATCAACATCGATTTGGAGACGATCTCCATCGTTGGCATAGGTAATTCCAGCATCTTCGTATTCTTCCTTGGCCTCGGTGAGAGATTCGGAAGCATCTCGAATTCGTGCTGAAAAATGAGTCAAAACAAGGTGCTCGGCTCCGCAAGCCTTTGCCGTCCTTGCAGCACCCATTGCCGTGCTGTGGAGATGTTCTTCTGCTTTCGAATGTGATTCCTCCAAGAATGTAGCTTCGTGAACAAGAACGGTTGGTATACCGATAGGATGAATCGATTGTTCCGCAGTGTCTCCTGATATTACAAATGAATGAGCCCTACGTTCAGGTCCACGGAATGAAGATGCTTTGAGTATCGTTCCATTTTCTTTCTCAACATCTGTACCCGTTGCAAGTAAACGGCGTTCGCCTTCGTTAAGGCCTGCAAGAGTTGCTCGATTACGATCAAAAACCCCTTGACTCGCTGCTTTTGTGATTTGCCACGCACAAGATGGAACGCTGTGTTTCGTTCCAAGAGCATCGAGCCGAATACTCTTGAATGGTTCAGGTTGAGGCATTTCTTCATGCCATTTAAGAGAGGAAACATCCGGATTGAGTTCAACCCATCTGTTTGTATGAGGTTCCCCTAACATCCAACGGACTTCGTATCCTAATTCGATGGATTTGGCTCCAAGTTGAAACCAAGCCCGATATTGATTGATGAGATCTGCAGAAGGAGTGTATTCAGGGGCTTCAGCATCAAATCCATCTGTTTCCAGAGCCTTCAAGATCGCTTCAGAAGTTGGTCCATAAATCATCAAAGGATGTTTTCGTCCATCCAGTGCAAGGGTCTGAAGAAAAGGAAGAACTCCCCATGTATGGTCAAGATGGCCGTGCGTCAATGCAATTGCTGCAATTTTGTGTGGGCGTAATGAAGCGTTTTTATCACTTCGTTTCATCATGCTGCGTTGTGTAGAATATCGAGTCTGAAAACCTTCACCTGCATCGATAATGACCAAACCCTCTTCGGTGGAAAGAACACTTCCACTCACATTTCTTGTCGACGTTGGTCGCGCTGATGCCGTTCCAAGAATATGTAATTCCATCATGAGCATTCTTCCTTAGGCGCGGGATATTGGTGTTTCTGGGAACCATCGAAGCACAACGATGTCGTTAATCGATCTCACCCAACGCCAAGGAATTGCAACATGTATTGAGTCTATGACAAGTTCTGGAGGCGTGTCTCGAACGAACAAATGCGTACACGTCATCGTCGAATGCTCGATAACTGTATCGTGAACTACGCCAAGAAAACGACCGTCTGGGAGGTAAACATGCAGACCTGTTACGTCTGTTAAACTGCGCTGGCCCTTACCCATTTGACGCCCTCCTGTGTTGGGGGGAGCGGAACAAGGACATCAAACAAACGCTTGATTTCACTTGCCACGGTTGAGGTTTGCCTTCAGAGAAGGACGCAACTTTTCTGCACCCTTACCCTTGTTGAAGAGACCACGTCCACGCTTTCCTGCGGATGTCTTTCCACGGTAAGCACGGCCACGATGACTCATGTTACCATTTGCTTGGCAGAAGACACCGAGTTGCTTATCGTTGATGATAGCAGGGTGGTGTGTGTCGATCATGATTACTTCGAAGAACTTGTGTTTTCCATCTTCTCCAACCCAGTATGAGTTGAGAACTTCGAGGTTCGGGAAATGGCGTCCAACACGTTCTTCAGCAATTCGCTGTGTGTTCTTTGCCATTGTGATTTTGGAGATACCAGCCTTGGATGGCTTACGCTTCATGTGAATCTTACCCTTGCGAAGACCACCACGTCGAACACGAGTTCGAATGATGACTATACCTTGCTTGGCTTTGTACCCAAGACGGCGAGCAGCGTCGAGACGTGTCGGACGCTCAATTCTGCAGTTGACAGGTTCGCGGCGCCATTGGGCCATGCGAGTCTGTCGAAACATGTGCGGGAGAGCCTCTTTAGGCTTCTTCCAGGTTTCTCTCACGTAATGATGTAGTCCTTTTGCCATAGTATCAACTCAATGGAAGCAAGTTGCCGACTTTACACCCCTTTATGAGTCTGCCCATTCTAATCCATCCAAAGAATTGATGAAAAGCGCGACACACTTACTTGTTTTGGAGATAATTAATCCGCCAAATCTATGGATGTAATTTCAAGCCCTTCCGCAACGATTGACCGCCAACCGCCCCACAACGAATATGCATCCTCGTACCCCATATCTTGTAGGGACTGGGCAGCGATTGCTGAACGGAACCCGCCTCCGCAGTAGAGGACAATTCTGTCAGATGTATCGAATGGGTGCTTCTCAATGTCGCGTTCAAGCACACCCTTGCTGATGTGTATTGCTCCTTTCATGTGACCCAATTCAAACTCATGAGTTTCCCTTACATCAATGATAATCAACGATTCATCATCCTTCACCATCGAGATGAAATCGGCAATATTGCACTCCTTGATGATCGATCTTGAGTGTTCGACTCGGCGGAGAAAGAGAGGACTGTGCTTTTTGCCCATGATAGGAGATTTAGCATTCTAATTTCAAGATATTCATCTATCTCTCTGAAAACATCTGTTCATATAGTGTGTCCTCGATTTTAACTCATGCTCGAGTGCAATATAGACGCCCAAGGACAAGCCGCACGATTCATCACAGGAGTAGCCGCAGTCTCTTTCGGACTGGTCCTAGCAGTATTCACTCTTCTTGGAGTTCTTCCTTCAACACTTGGCTGGATTGCCGTAGCTGGAAGCGTCTTTGGTGGAGCATTTGCCATTTTTGAAGCTCGAACTGCATGGTGCGTCGTTCGTGCTATGGGTTTCAAGACCCGCCTATGAAGAAATCAAGGTTTCAGGTTCCTCAAGAGCCTTGTACTGGTTGAATTTCTCAAAACCGAACATTGTCAATATGAGTGCTCCCAAACCAAAGTAGAGGACAATGTCCCACGATACTTTGAACACAAGTCTTGGAAGATTAGGAGTTACAGATAGATGGACTGCGAGAAGAGCAACTCTCACTGAAAACAGCATCAAAGCGTACGTTAATGGCCATTTGATTTCCTTAAACATCTGGAACCAAAGAACTGTCATCAAAATCATTGGCCCACCCCCCATGAATCCCACCCAACTATTGCTTGGTGAAATCCGATCTCCGATGTATCCGCCTGTAAGGAAAAGGTTTCCTGGGTCGATATCTCTTGGATGAGAAAGTCCGTCTAATTGCCCCATTGTAGCCCACCATGTGAACCATGCACCGATAGGAATCAATGCAAGAAGGACACTGCGTGCTGATTCCAACATTGGTTTGTCTTGCCGTATTTTCAAGAAACTAAATTCTCGTTGCATCAGGTAGAAAAATCCCGTGTAGAGAACCATTGTTGTTGCTCCCGCATAGGCGCCCCAACTGATGGTAACCCAAGCAAACCCGACGAACCGAATTGGTGCAATTGAACTACGTTTATTCCCTCGAATACCTTCAACAATAGCCGTAATAATGCACAGAATGAATATCGAAAGAACAACCCAATCGATTGTATTGTCTTTGAACCACATAGCATAAGGCAACAGTCCAAATAAAGCACAAACCGTGAGAAGGGTAGATTTCGAACGTATTTTTTCGACATGCCACAAATACAAGAGAGATGATGATGATGCAAGAACAATCGAGGCGAACAGCATCGACCACTCTTCTTGCTGAATCGTAACGAGATAATATCTTGTTAAAGAACCACCAAGTAGCCTATGATCACTTAGGAAGAAGGCGATGATACAGATCAACGAGAACGGAATAAAGACTGTATACGGCATATGCTGTTTGGAATTATGAAGATAGTAACGGTCAAGGATAAGATATACAAATATCGTTAATCCGATTATGGATAAACGAGTCTCGGGATACATCATCATCGCAATTAGGACAAGAGACAAGGCAGCCGCATGACGGTGATGATAATTGAAATTACGCCAACGTTCTGATTGCAACATTATCAATCCAATGATAAATACGGAGACAGGCAATAGCAATCCCATTGGATAATACAGCCAAGCAGCAACATCTCGATTGTATGATAATATGAGAGAACCTGCAAAAACAGACATGAGCCCTAAACACGTTGAGGCTTTGAAAGCGGTGGAAAAGCCTCTCTTATTCAGTAGGTTAAACAGAACGGCAGTTAGCGCCAGTATCGTAATCACACTAAGCACGATATCTGCCGACCGTATACCAATTTCATCAACATTGAGTCGTTCCCATTCAATCGTGGAACGTTCCAATCCATCCACATAGGTGTGGCCTTCTTCTTTCAACCAATCGTTACGAGCAACTGTTGCATTCCAGTTCCACTGATCGATCGCATCTCGCTTTTCTGGGGTTAAATCAAACGCATCCAATGGAATTTTTCCATGCACTGCATGTGGCATTGGTAAAGAGAATAACATTGATGGAAACGTAGCTAAGTCTCGTTGATTAACGCCTTCAACCACAACACCTGGTTTGATATTAGGGCCCCACATAAACGCCGCAACATCTCGTAAAACATCCAAATCAGAACCATGTTGGCCTGAATCCGTTAAGCCATGATCTGCAGTAACAACAACTGTCCAATCATCTGGTAGTAATTCGAATACCTCTTCTAAATTATCATCGATCCAGCGTAGTTTATCCTTATACTCATCAGAATCAACTGTTCCATAGCGATGTCCTACACTATCGAGACCTGAAAGATGTGTTATGATGAGGTTTCTAGGTTGTTCATGGCCTTTTGGAACGGCCCCTGCTACCCATTCCTTGAGTGTTGCAAATCCTTCCTCATCTCCTTTTTGGTAATCTGCATGACCATAACGGGCTTGGGAAAATGGAACCTTTTCTTTGTCAGGAAGGAGATCTTTCCAAACGTAATCACCAATGATTCCAACATAATTATCTGGTTGTCCATCCCCATCGCCATCATGAGTTGAAGCAAGATTGAACCCATCAATACTTCCTGGATGCTGAGGATGGAAATTTTGTAACGCTTCGTTTGGCCTCGCAGGAACGCCTGTAGCCATTTCCTTGACGCACATTGCCGTCATCGTCAATGGGTTGGTTCGAACTTCAAGGTAAGCTCCATCTTGGACACGCCGATTCAAATTAGGCATGAGTTCCGGGTCACTCATCATATCTTTACGGCCACCATCAAAGATGAGGAACAGGAAACCTTCGGTCAAAGGCTCGTCTGGATAAGGCGAGGGTTCAACTCCTTCCATCGGAACAGGTGTATCTGAAACGATGTATGACCCAGTATACAAGAGAGAAGGTAAGCATAAAACAAGAACGAGTCCAATTGAAAGTGGAATCATTTTTTTCATAATTTAGCCTCAATGCTGATGTATCGAACTACCAGATTATCCAAGATGGCGACGGGTGAGCATATTATGATTGCACCTTCGGATTCTAAGTTTTGCACGCTTTCAGGGAGAACCTCAAACACCAAGACCCTCTGGGATTTCTATGGCTCACCAGATTCAAGGCTCTGAAAACATATTGCAGATGCTCTTAGGAGAGCACAGTATCGAGCTTGTTTTAGTCGATCGTGAAAAAGACACAAAACGCTTGAGAGAAGTTTGCCTTGAGCAAGAAATTCAACTCGAAGAAGGATCGACCAATGATTTGTGGAGAATGTCGGCAGTAGGTACAACTGACGCACTTGCCCTTATCGGAAGAGAACCAAAAGGAGAACTCGAGGAAATCTTTGCAAGAGGCGGATCAATCTGGCTTCTTGATGGAGTTCAATATCCAACAAACCTCGGATTCGGAATTCGAACAGTGGAAGTAAGTGGTGCAGATGCAGTTGTTCTGAACATCTCCAGAACACACGAAGACCGACGTACAATTCGTCGTTCAAGTATGAGAGCAGACCGGTTCATTCCAGTCGTCTACAGCGATACTGAAACCATCATAGCAACTGCAAAAGCCGCAGATTTCAGAATCATTGCTGCTGAAGATGTTGGGACTATAGGACCTTGGGACGCTGATTTGACAGGAAATGTTTTGCTCGTTGTTGGTGCAGAACGTGAAGGTGTTTCTCAAGAAGTTCTCGACGCTTGCGATGAAGTGGTTCGACTTCCAATGGATGGATTTGTTCCTTCCTACAATCTTCAAGTTGCTGTGAGCGTTCTTGCTGTTGAAGCATTACGTCAACGCAATGCAAAGAAATAACCGCTTCAGATTAAGTTTTAGTACCCCCTAAACAAGGAGTCCCTATGCCACAACTTACAGTGGGGGACAACGCTCCGCAATTTACACTACCAGCAATCGATGGAACCACATTTGACATGTCAGCGATGAAAGGAAAGCGAGTTATTCTTACGTTTTTCAGATTCTCTTCTTGTCCGTTTTGTAACATTCGAATCCATAATATCGTTAAGCGCTGGGATGAATTTGGTGATGATACAGTCATGGTTGGTGTTTTTGACGCTAAGATCGGTGAATTAACAAAGCGTATGAAAAAGCACAACCCTCCGTTTACTGTTGTTGCAGATGAGACATACGAACAATATCTGCAAAACGATGTCAAGAAGTCGTTGCTTCGTGTACTTTGGGCTCCAATGCGTGCTCCTCTTACAATGCTAAAGGCACTGCTCAAAGGTTACGTGCCAATGACTCTTTCAATATCGAAACTCTCAACCATTCCTGTCGATATTCTCATTGATGAAAACGGAAAGGTTGCCAATGCACATTATTGCAAAGACACGGTCGACCATATCCCTATCGATCAACTCATTGCGTTCTCTAAAGGTCAGTGAAACTAATCAAAGGTTCGGCCCTGAAAAGACCCACATAAAGCCGATTATACTGCATATTCTATTTGTTCACATAGGTTTGAGCACAGGCGCTTGTGAACAAATGAAAAAACACTTCTCCGCAGGTTGTGCTTTTATGAGTAGTTCGGAAATTAAAGTCCTATGGATGAGAAGGAGAGATACGGCAAACCTCCCCTTAATTCCGCCAAGCTAAGAGTAATTGAAACGGCATACTATCGTTATCTTCAGCAAAAGGAGCATAGTAAGCCAAATCCACATATCATGACTTTCGCATTCGTAATCATGCTTTCAGGGGCCTTTCTCATTTACATCGAATTGGAACAGATGGAAGTATGTAGCCCTGAAGATGAAGGAGACTTTGATTCATGCGAATGGGAAAAGGCTGTCTTAAAATTGAAATGGGGGGGAATCCTTGCAGTCATAGTTTCGTTAATATTCATTGGATGGCGTTATTTAGATAAAAATTACAAGAATTCTATGGCTCCTAAATTAGAAATCTTAGCAGAAATATCTCAAATGCCACCCACCAAATATGATCAGTTACAATACATAAGAGAAATGCTTGTATTGGAACATGTGGAATCAATGCTTAATCATGATTAAATTCAATGTTTACAAGGGACCCTTTGATTCTCATACGAGCGGAGGGGAGCCAGGGGTTCAGTGGTGGAAGGCGTAGCCTATGAAAGAAATTCTACTCACGTTGTTTTTTTTTCTGAAATCTGTTCTTTTCGAGATGTTGCTTACAATATAATTTATCAGGTAATTGGCCTCTGGAGCAATACCCTTCTCCATCCTTCTTTTTGGCTATGCACTTTCCAGATAGAGCATGTTCTGAGATTATCTCTTTTATGGCAAAAAAAGAGATTGCTAAGGTAAGAAAGATCCAGAGTATGATTGTCAGTATTATGTTTATATCTCCATTTGTATCGTAAAGAATATTATCAATTCCTTTTTCTGGGGTATGTTCTGGGAATTCAGGGTCTACATTTTCCTTGTCATCAGATTCGGAAACACTGTAAGTCTCGCCACGACTGAGAGCTACAATAATAATGAGTGTAACAAATATCAAAGTTACCTGTACTCGTTTGAAAATTTCTCTCTTATTGGCTAACTTTATTTTCTCCGTAATCCTAATTTTGCCACTTCCTATTGATGGTAGACATCGTTTGTTTTGAATTTATTTACGGATTAAGAATTTTATGAATGAAATCAGTGGGTTTCTGCTTAAGCCCATTGCTATGTTCTGAACGAACTTATCGGCTATCTATGGGCCCTTCAAGACCTAGCCTATGCTTCAAAAATCGTTTCGCACTTAGGACATTTAGCTCTCCCTTTGTATGCCATAGGAACACGGATTGCTACAGCACATTGCGGGCAATAGAGCATACGTTTTGGTTCAATTTTCACTTGTTCAGGTTTCGATTGAACAGGCTTTGGTTTGGGTGAATTCGAATCTGTTTCTTCGATAAACAACCCCCATGGTCGAGCGATCAAAATATGACTTCCGATGTATGACCAAAAACATATTTTCAGGATCATCACGATGAAATTGAATGAACTTTCAAAGACACTGTTGTCTGGATTA
>ENA-ORDA01000221-ORDA01000221.1-marine-metagenome-genome-assembly--contig:-NODE-221-length-60000-cov-5.488877_pt1 | contig 60000 bp, 54 predicted proteins | sample MGYA00237778_ERZ508506 | MGnify/ENA primary metagenome ERZ508506 (study PRJEB26177, sample SAMN06267891) | marine metagenome | isolation source: Monterey Bay, California, USA | place: Pacific...
CGGGGTAGAGAGATTCGAACTCCCGATCTCCTGCTCCCAAAGCAGGCGCGTTAACCGGACTACGCTATACCCCGAATGATTTGGGTGAGTGATGGGACTTGAACCCACGGCCTCCTGGGCCACAACCAGGTGCTCTAACCAGCTGAGCTACACCCACCATAGAACTTTAAAACAATATTTCATTGAAATAAAGCTGCGAAACTTAAATTTATTATATGCTTATTTGAAGTAATTTCATTGATTATTATTAATTAATTAATAAGATAGTACATAACCTACAGTAAAAATTAAAATTATGAGACTAATATCAAGATATTTTATCAAAGAGATGATTCTGCCTTTCATTTTTTCTCTTTTGATGATCACATTTTTATTGTTCATAAATTTTTTACTAAGAGCAATTGACAGGTTCCTTGGAAAGGGAATAGATGTACTAACTATTTTAGAATATCTTTTTCTTAACTTAGCATGGATAATAGCATTATCAGTACCTATGGCAGTACTTCTCGCCACTCTAATGGCCTTTGGAAGACTATCAGAAGATAATGAGATCAATGCAATGAGAGCTTCTGGTATTAGCTTTTCAACAATTATTCGTGCCCCACTCATGTTTGGCATAACCATTGCCTTTCTACTAGTCTTTTTTAATAATTACGTGTTACCTGAAATGAATTTCAAAGCACGGCTTCTATCAGGAGATATTTATAAAAAACGTCCAGGCATGAATATTGAACCAGGAGTTTTCATTGATGATTTACCTTCATACAGTATGATTATTGGAGGGAAAATAGATGATTTAATGATTGATGTTAGAATTTTTTCAAAAGGAAAACAGAAAGAACAAACCAGTATTCATGCTAAATCTGGTAGATTAAATACTCTTTCCGATGCATTCCTTCTAACTCTATATGATGGTGAGATTCATGAAATTGAAAATGATGATTTTTCTAATTACAGAAGAATTATCTTTGAAACCCATAAAATAGTAATTCCAGCAAGTGATCTCCTACTAAACAGAAGAGATTCTTCAAAGCGAACCGATCGTGAAATGACCATACCTATGATAGTTAATAAAGTTAATGACTACAAAACTAAACTTGATCTAGTTCATCGAAGATTAGCTGGATCTTTTTATAAAACTATTGGTGATAGTATTCTTCCAAAATCCATTGAAGATGGATTATTAATAATAACAAAGGCTCAAAATATTATAAGTGTTGATAGTACAATTTCAATTAATGAAAAAAATAAGAAAGAAAGAAAATTAAGAAATCTCGAACGGCAATTAAAAAATGAGTTTGGATTAATTGCAACCTACTTAAAAGGTAAAAATAAATATACGGTAGAAGCACACAAAAAGTTTTCAATACCTTTTGCATGTATTTTATTTGTTCTTCTAGGAGCTCCTTTAGGAGTAATGGCTAAACGTGGTGGTTTTGCTGTAAGTACATCATTAAGTTTTGGATTCTTCTTAATATATTATGTACTTCTAATTGGAGGTGAAGAACTAGCTGATCGAAATCAGGTAAGCCCTGAAATTGGAATGTGGGCTCCAAACATTGTACTGTTTATAATAGCCTCTTACTTGACTGTTTATACGATTAGAGAAAGAGCTCCAATATCAATTCTTTATTCTTTTATCTCAAAGAAGTCTAAATCTTAGATTATAAATAGAACCTATTTTGTTCTGTGAACTCTACATTTTTGAGTTGGTCCAGTCCCTGCTTTAAAAATTTCTTTTTCAGTTGGACAGGCAGGAAGAGGAGCTTTTTTTGTAACACTACAAATTTCTTTATCTTCAATGCCACCCGGTTTTTCAAATTTTTGATATGGTAAATCTAGTGTATCATGAGCTCCTTTCATGAATTTAGCCCAAGCTGGTAATGCTGCCCTTGAACCATCTTGCCCAGGACCAAGAGGGACTCTAAAATCATCTACACCAAACCAGCACCCAGCAGCTATTTGAGGAGTAAAGCCAACAAACCAAGCATCACTCCAAGCTTGAGTTGTCCCTGTTTTACCTGCAGCAGGACGGTTAAATTTATATTTCCACCGTGCACTGCCACCAGTACCACGATCCATAACAGTTTGCATAAGGTCTGTCATTAAATAAGCTGTTTCCTCGCTAAGGACTTCTTTTCTATCTGGATAATATTCTTTAATTATGTTACCGTACCTATCTTCGATTCTTGTAATTGCAAAGGGTTTTGAGTAAACCCCTTGATTTGAAAGAGCAGCATAAGCAGCAACCATTTCAATCGGGTAAACTTCCGATGTACCAAGTGCAATAGCATCCACTGCTCTAATATCCGTATTAATACCCATTCTTTTTGCCATTTGCTTTACTTGTTCTGCAGGGGCGATATCTTGTTGCACCATCCTAACAGAGATTAAATTCATTGATTTTCTTAAGCCTTCCCTAAATGTAGTTAAACCACCAGTGCTACCATCATAGTTTTGAGGCTTCCATTTAACCCAAGAACCATCCATATTTTGAATATTTAGAACTACTGGTTGATTTAGTAATTGTTCTGTAACAGGGTAACCATTATCTATTGCTGTTGTATACACAAAAGGTTTAAATACTGATCCAGGTTGTCTTTTAGCCTGTACAGCACGATTATATTGGTCATGGTAATCAGGTCTTCCACCAATCATCGCAATAATGCCTCCAGTGCTTGGGTCAATTGCGACAAAAGCACATTGAACAAGCAATTTATCCCTTAAGTCTTTGTAAAGCTGTTCTTCACCTGCCAGCATCATTTTCAAACTATCCTCAGGATAGATAGTCAAGTAAGCTAATCTTTCAAACTCTTCTCTATTTTTATACAACCTTTTATTTAAACGGTCTTGATCATCTTTAATTGTTTCTAATACTGCTTTTTCTGCAATTTCTTGCAGGCGAGAGTCTAGTGTTGTATAAATTTTTAAACCATCTCTATAAATATTTATACCTAAAGCTGTATCTTCTTTTTCTAATATCCTTCTAACATATTCTGTGAAATAAGGCGCAGATCCACGTTTTGGTAAATCTTGAACAGATTCAAGTGTCTGAGAACGGCCTTCTTCGTATTCAGATCTTGAAATATAATTTTGATCTCTCAATAACCTAAGAACGGTATTTCTGCGTCTAATTGCTCTTTCAGGATGGTGAATAGGAGAATAACTTGCAGGGGCAGGAAGTAATCCAACTAAAAGTGAAGCCTCGTCGATTGTTAATAAGCTTGACTCTTTACCAAAGAATCTTTTGGTTGCAGCCTCCACACCATAAGTACCATGTCCAAAGTGAACTGTATTGAGATACATCTCAATTATTTCTTCTTTTGTGTAGGTTCTTTCTATTTGAATCGCGGTGATAATTTCTTTTAATTTTCTAAGAATACTGTCTTCAAATCCTACTGATTTATATAAATTTCTTGCTAATTGTTGCGTTAAAGTTGAGAAGCCTTGTCTGTAGCTCATACTCAAGGTATTAACAACAATTGCACGTGCAACACTACGAAGAGAGAGTCCCCAATGATCAAAGAAACGTCGATCTTCAGAGGCAACAATTGCATTTTGCATGTGCTCAGGGATTTTATCTAGTTCTACAAATACGCGCTTTTGGACAAAAAGTTCATTTAAAACTTTTCCATCTGAGGAGTATATACGTGTTACTAAATCTGGATCAAAGTTTTCTAGCTGCTCTAGAGAAGGGAGATTTCTTGATAAGAATAGAACCGTAGCTACAACGGAAATAAAACCTAAAAAAACTACTAAAAGCGATCTTCTAATAATTTGAGGAAAGTCGATTTGGTTTGATACAGGTTCCATAGTGAATATTTACATTATACTGTTTTCATAGAATTGATCAACATAAATGTATGGAGGATTTGAATGTTGATGACTAATTATTGCTTATTTGGTGAAATCATTTTTTCAGGTTTAATTAATTTATCAAATTCATCTCCAGAAAGATATCCCAACTCAATTATTGCTTGCCTTAGGGTGGATTTATCTTTGAAAGCTTTTTTAGCTACTTGAGCTGATTTATCATATCCAATGTGAGGGTTAAGTGCGGTTACTAACATCAAAGAATTGTATAAATTATGATTAATTCTTTCAATATTAGGCTCTATACCTTGGACCGCATTTTTACTAAAAGATCTACATCCATCGGCTAAAAGTCTAATAGATTGTAAAATATTATAAGCAAGAACAGGTCTGTATACATTTAGCTCAAAATTACCTGACGCACCAGCAATTGTGATTGTCGTATCATTGCCCATAACTTGAGTGCAAACCATTGTTAAAGCTTCACATTGAGTTGGGTTTACTTTACCCGGCATAATAGAAGACCCTGGTTCATTAGCAGGAAGTTCTATTTCACCAATGCCAGATCTAGGCCCACTAGCTAGCCACCTAATGTCATTAGCAATTTTGAATAATGAAGAAGCAACTACCTTTAACGCGCCTGAAAGCTCAATAATTGAATCTTGACCCCCTAATGCTTCAAATTTATTTTTTGCAGTAATAAAAGGTAAGCCGGTTAAGGATGCTATTTCGATAGCTGCAGCTTCTCCAAAACCTTCTGGTGAATTTATTCCAGTACCTACAGCAGTGCCACCCATTGCCAACTCATAACAATGATCCAGTGATTTTTTCAACCTACTTAAACCATGATCTAAAGCAGAAGTATAACCGGAAAGTTCTTGTCCGAGGCTCAGTGGGGTTGCATCTTGGAGGTGAGTTCTTCCAAGTTTCACAATATGGTTAAATTCTTTTGATTTTATTTCTAATTGATCCTTCAACTCTGTCAATGCAGGAATCAAATTTTTCATAACACTTTCTACCGCAGCAATATTAATCGCTGTTGGAAAAGTATCATTAGTTGATTGGCTCATATTTACATGGTCATTAGGATGAACCGGATCTTTACTTCCTAGCAATCCACCTGAAGCTTCAATTGCCCTATTTGAAATAACTTCATTAAAATTCATATTTGTTTGAGTTCCACTACCCGTCTGCCAGACGACTAAAGGGAAGTGATCATCGAGTTTCCCGTCGATAACCTCGTCTGCAGCATTTTTAATTGGTTCTAATATTGATTGATCTAATTTTCCAAGCCTATTATTAACGATTGCTGCTGACTTTTTTAAAATTCCATAAGCTCTAATAAACTCACGAGGAAATTTTTCATTACCAATTTTAAAATTTTCAAAAGAACGTTGAGTTTGTGCACCAAAGTATTTATCTGATGGTACTTCAATTTCTCCTATACTATCAGTTTCAGTACGAGTAGCCATGTTTAGTCAACAACCCAAGTGTCCCCTGCATTTAAAAGTCCTTGGACACTTCCTTTACCTTTTTTCTCTTTAGCTGAGTTAATTTGATCAACCATATCTTGGTTATAAGTAGGTCTATCAACACAATAGATTACACCTATTGGTTCAGGGAGCTGAGGGTTCGAAGTCCAATTTGCAATTATATGAGCCATATCAAGATCAGTTTCATCATGAACAAGTAGGTCTTCTGCTGAGTGATCATCCATGCTTACGACTATAGCTTTAGAACCTTCAAGCTTAATTCCTTTTGTCTCTCTTGCAAAAAGCATTGGTTTACCGTTTTCTAATTCGATAACGTTATCCAGCTTTTCTTTACCTGTATACTCTTCAAATGCACCATCGTTAAAGATATTGCAATTTTGATATATTTCAAGAAAAGAACCCCCATCATGTTGGTAAGATCTTTCCATCATTGCAGACAAATGTTTCTGCCATCTGTCAATAGTTCTAGCAACAAAAGTTGACTGAGCACCAAGCGCTAAGGAAGGAGGGTTTAAAGGTATATCGATCGAACCATAAGGAGTTGCTTTTGTTACTTTACCAACTTCAGAAGTTGGAGAATATTGACCTTTAGTTAACCCATATATACGGTTATTAAACATCATTATATTAATATCCATGTTTCTTCTTAGAGCATGCATAAAATGATTTCCACCGATTGAAAGACCATCTCCATCACCTGTTACCACAAAAACAGCTAGGTCAGGATTTGAAATTTTAACACCAGAAGCAATTGCTGGCGCTCTGCCATGAATTGAATGGAATCCATAAGTATTCATATAGTAGGGAAAGCGACTTGAGCAACCTATACCAGATACAAAAACAATATCTTCTTTTTTTCTGCCAAAACTCGGTACTGTTTTTTGAGTTTGGGATAATATTGCATAATCTCCACACCCAGGGCACCACCTAACGGCTTGGTCTGATTCGTAGTCTTTCTTTGTTAATACTGGTGTTTGTGTTTCACTCATAATTTATCCTAATGTTTCTTTAACTTTTTCTACAATAGTTGCGGCTCCAATCGGCCTACCTCTCACTAAATTGAGCCCTTTCGCATCTACCAGATACTCGGCTCTAATCAACCTTAAAAATTGTCCAAGGTTAATCTCTGGAACTAAAACGTTTGCATAACTTTTCACGAGTTTACCTAGATCTTTTGGAAGAGGGCTTATCCATCTAACGTGGATGTGCGAGACTTTAAAGCCTTCTTCTTGAAGTGTTTCCGCAGCAGATCTCGAAGCACCAAACGTTCCACCCCAACTCAGGATGAGCAGATCTCCACTTTTTTCACCGTAGACTTCAGTTGGAGCAATTTCATTCTGAACTTTATCAACTTTTTCTTGACGCAATAGTGTCATTCTATGATGATTCTCTGGGTCATAACTAACATGACCAGTATTTTCAGCTTTCTCAATACCTCCAACACGGTGTTCCAATCCTTTTGTTCCTGGAATAGCCCATGGTCGTGAAAGTGTTTTCTTATCTCTTAGATATGGTAAATAATCACCATCAGCATTAGGCTTTTTTGCAAATTTGACATCTATTGGTTCTAATTCATCCATATTTGGGATCATCCAAGGTTCAGAACCATTAGCTAAATAGCCATCTGTTAAAAGCATTACTGGCGTCATATATTTTACAGCAATTCTACAGGCTTCGTATGCAGCATAAAAACAATCACCTGGTGTCGCAGCTGCGATTACAGGCATTGGAGCTTCTCCATTTCTTCCATACAATGCTTGATTGAGGTCTGATTGCTCTGTCTTTGTGGGCAAACCTGTGCTTGGTCCACCTCTTTGAACATTTATGACAACTAATGGCAACTCTGTTATGATGGCTAATCCGAGCGCCTCTCCTTTCAATGCTATTCCTGGGCCTGATGTGGTGGTAACAGATAGACTTCCTGTGTAAGCAGCACCTATTGCAGATGTAACACCAGCGATTTCATCTTCAGCTTGAAAAGTTTGAACTCCAAAATGTTTCCAGGATGATAATGTATGTAAAATATCACTCGCTGGAGTAATTGGATAACTACCTAAAAATATATTTAATTTTGATTTCTCAGATGCAGCTAAGAGTCCGAGAGAAGTCGCATAATTACCATTGATATTTCTATATTTCCCAGGTGGGAGTGAGGCTTTTTCAACTTTGAAGCGAGTTGTAAAAAGCTCTGTTGTGTGAGCATAATTATATCCTGTCTTCATCGCAATAGAATTGGCTTTAATTATTGCATCTTTTCCAGCAAATTTTTTCTTTAGCCACAATTCTGTTGCTTCCATTGGACGATCGTACATATAAAAGAGAACCCCAAGGGCAAAAAAGTTTTTTGTGCGACCAACAAGCTTCGGTGACAGATCCAGATCCGCACATGCCGCAGTAACCATTTTATTCATCTCAATAGGGATTACTGTAAAATAATCATCCAGGGAACCATCTTCCATTGGGTTTGAATCATAACCCGCAAACGCAAGATTTTTCTTAGTGAAGGCATCTAGATTCACAATCATTGTCCCGCCAGGAATTAATTCTTTTTGGTGCACTTTAAGAGCTGCAGGATTCATGGCTACTAGAACATCTGGCTTGTCACCGGGTGTATGAATGTCCTTTGAGGAAAATTTAATTTGAAAAGCACTCACACCAGCAAGGGAACCAGCGGGAGCACGAATCTCAGCTGGGAAATCAGGAAGAGTACTCAAGTCATTCCCCACAATTGCGGTGGTATCCGTGAAGCGTCCACCTGTTAATTGCATTCCATCACCGGAATCTCCGGCAAATCTAATTACTGCTTCATCAATTGTTTTAAATGTTTTTCCCATGACTTCCTAAATGTGAGTAGAAGGTTTTTAAATAATAATAATTTTTGTTTTATTGTGGTATAATTTCTTTATTTTTAACTATCTGAATTTAGGAAGGGGTAATTACCTCAAAAAAGAAATTAATTACATTTATTTACTAAAATATTTAATAAAATTAAAGTATCCATTATGCAGGTGAAAATAGTAAAATGAGTAAAAAAAGCATCTATTCGTTTTCAAGTCGACTAAAATATGGTGTTGATAATTTCATGTCAAAAGGAAGTTCTTCGATTTTTTTAGCGCTTCTTTCCTTATTTCTGTTTGGCTTCATAATCATGGTACTTGTGAGAGTTTTAGCAAACTCAATTTTACCTGATGATACTTTAAACAGTTGGGCTGAGATACCTTGGCGAGTCTATGTTGCAGTTATGGAAGGATCTGCCGCTGAAACGGATGGAGATAGTAACTGGCTGGCTAAGATTTCATCAATCTTAGGTGTTCTTATTGGCCTCATTTTATTTTCCAGTATGGTCGCATTCATAACAAGTGTTTTTGAAGCAAAGTTAGATGAACTAAAAAGAGGTCGCAGCATCGTTCTTGAAAACGAACATACATTGATTTTAGGGTTTGGAGATCGTATTTTAGAAATCATTCGTGAATTAATTGAAGCGAATGAATCCGAAGCTGATGCATCAATTGTAATCTTAGCTGAAAACGATAAAGAAGAAATGGACAACATAATACGAGATAATATTGAAAATACACTATCAACTCGTATTATTACAAGATCAGGCGTTGTCACTAATATTAATAACTTAAAAAAAGTTATGGCTGAGAAAGCAAAATCCATAATCATTATGAATAGTGCAGCCAGCTGGCGTCCAGAGGAAGAACTAAAATTAGCTGATGCGCTGGTTCTCAAATCTATTATGTCAATTATTGCAGTTTGCAAAGGAACAATTCATCCGCCAATTATATGTGAGATTCATTCAACCAGAGATCAAAATCTTGCAGAAAATATATCCAAAGGAACCGTCAAAGCATTAAATGAAGTTAGTGTTCTCTCTAAAATGATTGCGCAACTCGCCCTTAGCCGGAACGGGCTATCCGTTGTCTATGGAGATATGGTGGGGTTTGACGGAAATGAATTTTACTTTTACGCACCTGATGAAGGATGGGGTGGAGAATTATCTTTTGGAGATAGTTTGAATCGATTTAAAAGTAGTACACCTATGGGAATTCACACCCAAGAAGGAAAAATTATACTAAACCCTTCTAAAGATACATTAATAAGAGAAAAAGATGAACTTATAGTTTTTGCGGAAGATGATTCGACTATTTTTTATTTTCAAGAACCGGTATTTACCCCAAAAACAAAGTCTATTCCTTCCTCATCAACAACACTACGAACACAGCGAATTGCATTATTAAATTGGACTACTAAAACAGATTTAATAATGGATAAACTCTGCAGCTATTTACCTGAAAATTCTGAATTACATACTTTTGTAAATAGTAAGTCAAAAAAAATGGATGATTATGCATATTCTTTGTCTTCCAAATATCCCGGAATTCAGGTTTCAGTTGAAGAGATTGACTTGAATGATCTTGAGAAACTTCACAAAATAGAGCCCGAAAACTTCGATAGTCTTCTTATTCTGTCTCCAGGTGGAAATACAATTGAAGAAATGGATGCCTATGTTATTTCTCTATTAATTAGAATTCGGCAAATATTACTTTCTAATCAACAAAGAGCAAGTGTGAAAAAATCTGCAAAAACTAGAAAATGGCCTAAGCTAATTACCGAAGTGATGGATAGTGAGAATATTGACATAATACTAAATAGCGGCGTAGAAGATTTCATGGTTTCAAATCAGTTTGTTTCCCAAATAATGGCACAAGTTTCTGAGGAGCCTCTGGCATTAGACGTATACGATGACTTATTTAAAGCTGACGGTAGTGAATTATATATAAAACCTGCGTCGTATTACTTTGACTTTGATAATCAAGCATCAATTTCATTAGCTTATGGTGAATGCGTTGCAGCCGCATCGATTAGAGATGAAGTTATTTTAGGTATACAATTACAGTCTGAGCAAAAAAATAAAGATAAAATGTTTGGAATATCTCTTATTCCAAAAAAAGATACCCTTTTTACAATAACTCCAAATGATGGCTTTATCGCACTAGCTCAAGATGAAGCTTGATTTTATCAATTAAATATTAATATGAATGATAAAGAAAATATCAGATTAACCTTATTAAGTCATGGTTCAGGATGAGCATGTAAAATAGGTCCGGGTGACCTGTCTGAGGTTTTAGAAAATTTAAAAATCCCTAAGAACGATAATGTTCTTATTGGGTTTGATGGTGCAGATGATGCCGCTGCCGTACGCTTAAATAATGGTACGGTTTTAATACAGACAGTAGACTTCTTCACACCAATAGTGGATGATGCATATGAATTTGGTGAAATTGCAGCCGCGAATGCATTATCTGACATTTATGCAATGGGTGGAGAGCCTCTTTTTGCACTTAATATTGTCGGATTCCCTATAAATGACTTACCAAAAGAAATATTACAAAAAATTCTCCAGGGAGGAGCAGATAAAGCTGCTGAGGCGGGTATCCCAATAGTTGGAGGGCACTCTGTCGATGATAAAGAACCAAAATATGGACTTGTGGTTACTGGACAAATTGATGAAAAAAAAATGTGGAAAAACTCAGAGGCTCAAGAGGGCGACGTAATTGTACTAACTAAACCTTTAGGAACAGGTATAATTGCAACTGCAACAAAAAAAGGATTAGCTCCATCAAATGCAATTCTAGAAGCAAGTAATTCAATGAAAACATTGAATAAATATGCTGCTGATGCTTTAAAGAATTTTGATCCACATGCTGTCACCGATATTACGGGGTTTGGACTTTTAGGCCATTTAAAAGAAGTTTGTCAATCAAGCAATGTTTCAGCGTCTATTGATTTCTCGAAACTTGAATTCTTTTCTTCTGTTCTTGATTTAGCTAAATCTGGAATAATTCCGGGCGGTACCAGAAGAAACTTGAAATATGTTGAACCATTTATTCACTTTAATCCTGAATTAGATGATGTCCAAAAATTAATAACTGCAGATGCTCAAACATCCGGTGGACTCCTTGTTACACTTCCGGAGAATCAGGCAAAATCTTACATTAAACAAACGAATAACTCCTCAAAAATCATAGGTGAAATTATAACGAAAAAAAGCAAGCATATTTATGTGAATTAAGCTAAAGGCGACAAATTAAGTCGTAATAATTCATTTGAATTAGAAGACTTACATTGTTTAGATTTTAATCTAACAATATGTTAAAAATTACAAGAAAAACCGAATATGCTTTAATCGCCCTACGTCATTTACATAAAAATAACGAAGGAGTTTTATCAACTTCAAAAGAAATTGCTAGCAAATATGATATCCCAAAAGAACTTCTTGCAAAAATTTTACAAAATTTAGTTAAAAATAATATCATCTCCTCTACCAAAGGCCCATCCGGTGGTTATGAGATAGCTACCGATCCAGCAAACATTAACATGACTAAATTTTTCGAAGTAATGGAAGGCCCTTTTGGTATAGTTGACTGTTATTCTGACTCTGGATGTGATAAGCTTAATACTTGTACAATTCGCACACCAATTAACAGGCTCAATAACTCTATTCGCTCTGTATTAGATAAAATGACTCTAGCCGAGATTACTTATTAATGGAAATGAAAGAAAAAATTATTAATGTTTTGAAAAAATGTTTTGACCCTGAGATCCCGATCGATTTGTGGAATTTAGGACTGATTTATGATATCAATTTGAAAGAAGAAAACAATTTATATGATGTCAATATTATTATGTCTTTGACTACACCTGGTTGCAGCATGGGGCAACACATGGCTGATGATATTAAAAGTAAGTTGAACCCGATTAACAATATTAAAAATGTTCATGTTAGTGTGACATTTGATCCGCCTTGGAAGCCTGAAATGATGACTGATTTTGCGCGTGAAAAGTTGGGTTTTGAACCTGTCTCAAATAAAATTAAAGAAAAAAAAATTGAATTGGAGTGGGAATAATGAAAAAACAAATAACTGAAGATAAAAAGATTCAAGAACAACAAAATAATTTCAATAATGCTCTCATTACTGCAACAGAAGGTGCAGTTAGAAGATTAAAGTCTGTTATGAAAGCAGATGGTAAAGATAATCACATCTTAAGAATGTCTGTTGAAGGTGGAGGTTGTTCAGGTATGACGTATAAAATGGATTTTGAGGATAAGAAGTTGGAATTTGATAAAACTTTTGAATCAAATGGACTAACCATAGTTTGTGATTTAAAAAGTTGGCTTTACCTTCAAAATGTAGAAATTGATTACTCAGATGACCTCTTGAATGGGGGATTCAAAATTAAAAACCCTAACGCAGAAAGAACATGCGGATGTGGAACAAGTTTTTCAGCATAATCTATTAAATAGAGTATAAAAAATGCCAAATGAACAACAAATAATTGATTCTAACCTCAGTAAAGAATACGAATATGGATTTGTCTCTGATATAGAGTCCGAAACATTACCCCCTGGTTTAAATGAAAATATAATTCGTATTATATCTAAAAAGAAAGATGAGCCCCAATGGCTTTTAGATTGGCGATTAAAGGCTTTCGAATTATGGAAAAAGTTGCCTGAGCCATCCTGGGCAAATGTTAAATATGAAAAAATTGACTACCAAGCAATTAGTTACTTTTCAGCACCAAAGAAAAAAGAACTCGCAAGCTTAGATGAAGTAGATCCTGAATTACTAAGAACCTATGATAAGCTAGGTATACCTTTAGAGGAACAAAAAATGCTGTCGGGTGTCGCCGTTGACGCTGTGTTTGATAGCGTATCTGTTGCAACAACATTTAAAGAAGATTTAAAAAAAGAGGGCGTTATCTTTTGTAGCTTTTCTGAAGCGGTAAAAGAGTATCCTCATCTAGTAAAAAAATACCTTGGTAGTGTAGTTCCTCATAGTGATAATTATTATGCAACTCTTAATTCTGCTGTTTTTACAGATGGTTCATTTGTATACATTCCAAAAGGTGTACGTTGCCCAATGGAATTATCAACCTATTTCAGAATAAATGAAGCTAATACGGGACAATTTGAGCGTACTCTTATTATTGCGGATAAAGATAGTCATGTAAGCTATCTTGAAGGCTGTACCGCTCCTATGAGGGATGAAAACCAACTGCATGCAGCTGTTGTCGAGTTAGTTGCACTTGAAAACGCAACAATTAAATATTCGACTGTCCAGAATTGGTATCCAGGTGCACCAGATACAGGCTTAGGGGGTATTTATAACTTTGTCACAAAACGTGGCGCATGCCTTGGAGAGAATTCAAGAATTTCATGGACCCAAGTTGAGACTGGATCCGCTGTAACTTGGAAGTATCCTTCCTGTATTTTGAAAGGGGATAATTCTGTTGGAGAATTTTATTCTGTTGCTGTAACAAATAATTTTCAGCAAGCCGATACAGGTACCAAGATGATTCACATCGGTAAGAATACTAAAAGTACAATTATCTCAAAAGGTATTTCCGCAGGTAAAGGTCAACAAACATACAGAGGCGAAGTTAAAATAATGAAGGGGGCTGAAAATGCCCGGAATTTTTCTCAATGTGATTCAATTTTAATTGGAGATAAATGTGGAGCACATACTTTTCCTTATATTGATGTTCGAAACCCTTCTGCTCAGATGGAGCATGAAGCAACTACGTCTAATATTGGAGAAGATCAAATGTTCTACTGTAACCAACGAGGAATCTCTTCGGAAGATGCTGTTTCAATGATTGTGAATGGATTTTGCAAGGATGTTTTTAAAGAGCTGCCAATGGAATTTGCAGTGGAAGCAACAAAATTAATGGAAGTGAGCTTAGAAGGAAGTGTCGGCTAATAAGGGTATGAAAAGATGTTAAGTATAAAAGATTTACATGCTGAGATAGATCAAAAATCTATTCTCAAAGGTATCAACCTAGAAATTAAACCAGGTGAGATGCATGCTATTATGGGTAGAAACGGTTCAGGTAAAAGTACTCTATCTAATGTTATTACTGGCCGTGAAAACTATTCAGCAACAAAAGGTTCTCTTGAATTAAATAATGAATCCATTCTGGATTGGACACCTGAAAAGAGATCGCTAGAAGGCATCTTCATGTCGTTCCAATACCCTGTTGTTATTCCCGGTGTTAATAATACATATTTTCTCAAAGCCGCATTGAATGCAAAACGAAAATATTTTGGAGAAAAAGAACTCGATTCTGCTGGTTTTTTAAAGGTGATTAAAGAGAACCTCAAGGAACTGGATATGGATATGAAATTCCTACAACGTCCCGTTAATCAAGGCTTCTCTGGCGGTGAAAAAAAACGAAATGAAATATTGCAAATGCTTACCCTTGAACCAAAACTAGCCATACTTGATGAAACAGATTCAGGCCTTGATATTGACGCTCTAAAAATAATCGCGGAAGGTGTAAATAATTATAGATCTCCCGATCGTTCATTTTTGGTTATTACTCACTATCAAAGATTACTTAAGTACATCAAGCCAGATTTTATTCATGTTTTAATTGATGGAAAAATTGTCAAATCTGGAGGAAAAGAACTCGCACTTGAATTAGAAGAGAAGGGATATAACTGGCTTGATTCATGAAAAGCTTAGATTTTCATAATGAATTTGAAAAAATCATCAATAGAGATTATTTTTCAAAAAAGATACAGCCTATCAGGAAAAATGCTTTTGACAAATTTTCCGAATTTGGCTTGCCTAATAAAAAACTAGAAGATTGGCGTTTTACAAATCTCAATCATTTCTTAAAGTCTTCCTATGTATTATCAGAATCAAAACATAGCGAGCCACTTAAACTTGATTTAACTAAATTTGAGATCCCAAACACAAGCACTATAGTCTTCATTAATGGTCACTTTAAAAAAGAACTTTCTGATAAAATAGATAATGTTAGATTGTTATCTGGCATTGATTATTTAGAATCAAAGAATTGGTCTCTGCAATACCCATCAGACTGTCCTTTTGAACTTCTTAATACATCATTTATGGATTCTGGAATGAGTATTGTTTTAGAAGAGGGTCAGAATCCTGAAAAGCCAATCCGATTCCTCTTTATTGCTTCTGCTAAAGAAGAATTAATGATTTCTCCAAAAATACATATTGACTGTAGTCTAAATAGTTCACTCACATTTATCGAGCACCAAGTTGGGTATTCTGATAATTTTTTTATGAATAGTTCTATAAACTGCTTTCTTGATGAAAACTCTTCACTGCACCATATAAAAATTCAATCAGATTCTCCAAAAGCGGTTAACATAAATAGAGTTCATGTTAAGCAGAATAAAGATAGTCAGTATACATTTTTTTCCCTAGCGCTAGATTCTCAATTATCCCGTTTAGATATTAAAAATGACTTGAATGGCGAAGGCGCCGACTGCTCAATAAATGGCTTATCTCTTTCGACTCAAAATGAACAGCTTGGCTCACATATTTTAACAAATCATTTCTCCCCTAATTGTTCAAGTAGTCAAAATTTTAAGAATATTCTACATGGAAAATCCTCTGGAATATTTAATGGAAAAACTGTAGTTCATCAAAATGCACAAAAGACGGACTCAAAACAATCAAATAAAAATTTAATTCTTTCAAATAATGCTATAATGAACTCGAATCCACAGCTAGAAATTTATGCTGACGATGTAAAGTGCGCTCATGGCTCAACGACCGGTTCACTTGATGAGGATGCAATTTTTTATCTTCGGTCACGAGGACTTAGTTTTATGAATGCACAAAAATTATTAATGGAAGGGTTTGCAGTTGAATTGTTTGATGTTATAAAGAATGAATCAATAAAAACATTTATCATTCAAAAATTTGAAAAGTGGCTTAGCGAGAAGACTTAAAAATGTCTTTTAAAAATATATTAATTGATCTCCGAGAAATCTTTGAATTATTTGAAGATCCAAAAGATAAGTTTATACAATTAATGGATATGGCAAAAGAGTCCAACGTTCTAGACGTTTCCGATAAAATTGATAAAAATAAAATTATTGGCTGTACCTCTCAAGCATGGGTCTTAGTAACAAAAAATAAAGATAAAACTTTCTCCATAAAAACGGATTCAGACTCACAAATAGTGAAAGGTCTCTTATCCATTTTAGAAAAAATTTTTCAAGATCAAACGGCAGAAAAGATTTTAGAAATGACAAGCCAAGAGATCCTGGCATCCATAGGACTCGAGGGATCTGTTTCAAGCCAACGAACAAACGGCTTTTCAAGTGCTGTTAAAAAAATCCAAGGAATAGTAAGATGAATGAAATACCTACCGAATCCGTTCGTTTATTACGAGACGTTGATGCTTATATGGTACCATCAGGGGATGAAGTAAAGTTATTAGCTGGAAATTTGGTAAAAATCACTCAAGCTCTTGGGGGTAATTATACAGTTATAATGAATGGTAATATGGTTCAAATTCGAGAAGAAAATGCTGATGCACTTGGAATGGAAATCGCTATACCAAAAGCTTCCTCTAGCTTTAATGGTGACATTACTCAACAAGTTTGGGATCAGTTGAAAACATGTTATGATCCAGAGATACCGGTTAATATTGTGGAGCTGGGACTTATTTATGATTTGAATGTACTGGGTCCAGAAGAAGATAAAAAAGTTGAAATTCAGATGACACTCACTGCCCCTGGATGTGGAATGGGCCCTGTGATCGCTGAGGAAGTTGATCGTAAGATAAATGGTATAAACGGAGTCACTAGTGTCAAAGTTGATTTAGTTTGGGAGCCAATGTGGAATCGAGACATGATGAGTGAAGAGGCAAAACTTGAGTTAGGAATGCTATAAATGGATGATTGGGCAAATAAGATTAAGAATGATTTCCCTATTTTTGATTCGTCTGATTTAATCTATTTAGATAATGCAGCTACCACACAAAAACCTGAATCTGTAATAAATGCCATTAATGCATTTTATAAAGAGACCAATGCTAATGTACACAGAGCTATTTACTCCATTGGAAATGAAGCTACAAAACGATTTGAAGATGCACGGGAAAAGGTAAGTTCTTTTATAAATGCCCCCAGTTCAAAAGAAGTAATATTTACAAGCGGAGCCACTGAATCACTTAATTTATTGGCTAGTTCCCTAGTCAGTAATTTAAAACCAGGTGACGAAATTCTTCTTTCTGAAATGGAACATCATTCAAATATAGTTCCGTGGCAAATCGTGGCTAAAAAATTCAACTTAATAATTCGATATCTTCCAATTGATCAAATTGGAGAGTTAGATCTAAATAATTCTGAAGACTTTTTTACTAAAAAAACTAAAATTGTTTCCATTGCCCATGTATCTAATGTGTTAGGAACGATCAATCCAATTAAAAAGCTTGCTGGGATGGCTCATAGTATAGGAGCTATTTTCATTGCAGATGGGGCACAAGGCGCACCGCATACTAAAGTTGATGTAAAAGAATTTGATTGTGATTTTTACGTATTTTCAGGTCATAAAATGCTTGGTCCCACAGGAGTGGGAATTCTTTGGGGTAAAACAAAACTACTCGAAGAAATGGATCCTTTTATGGGCGGCGGAGAAATGATAGAAGATGTTTCTTTCGAAGAATCTACATGGAACAATATTCCCTATAAATTTGAGGCAGGTACTCCAAATATTGCACAGGCGATTGGTCTTGGTGCAGCTATTGACTATTTGAATACTATTGGAATAGAAAACATTCAAAGTCACGAAAAAAAGCTTACTAGGTACGCATTGGAACAAGTTTCACAAATTAAAAACATAATGATCCATGGTACTTCAAATAATAAATCTGGTGTAATAAGTTTTAATATTAAAGACATTCACCCTCAAGACCTCACTCAATTTTTAGACCAAGACAATATCGCAATTCGAGTAGGGCAACATTGTGCACAACCACTTTTATCCGTGTTAAAGGAGACTTCTACCGCACGGATTAGTTTTTATATTTATAATACTCATGAAGATATTGATAAGTTTTGTCACTCAATAAACAAAACCTTATCCTACTTCTAATATGGAAACAATTCAGTTAGATGATTTTTTAGATGGTGGTATCATCAGAGAGAAATCTTTCAGAGAAATGGTTTCAAAAATTGACTACCGTCTTTATCAAAATAAAAAAGTCATTATCAAAGGATGTGCTGGCGTCCAAGTACCAACATGGGCTTATTTAATTTTAGTATCTCGTATTGCGCAGATAGCTGATAAAATATATTATGGTGAACCAAGAAGCGCTGTCAAAATTTTTGATAAAAAGAAAATCTAGAAGTATTATTTTACAATTAATTAATTAAGGTTTCTACCATACTATGGCTGAAAAAATACGCGTAAGCTGGGAAAAATATTTTATGAATATTGCCAGTGAAGTTTCAACTCGCTCGACTTGTGACAGAAAACATGTTGGGGCTGTTATTGTGCGTAAAAAAACAATTCTCTCGACAGGTTATAATGGTAGTATCAAAGGATTACCTCATTGTGATGATTCTGGACATGAAATGGTTGAGGGTCATTGTGTTCGGACTACTCATGCTGAAGCCAATTCAATTGTACAGGCAGCAAAAAATGGTGTCCAAATTGATAATGCAGAAATATTTGTTACCGCATCTCCATGCTACAATTGCTTTAAACTCATTGCTAATGCTGGAATAAAGAAAATCTATTATAATGAGTTTTATAGGGACGAGCGTATTATTGAACACGCAAAAAATGCTGGAATTGATTTAATAAATATTAAGTAGAAAGAACAAAAAATACTATGGACGTACGAACAGTAAAATATACGGAAGAAAATGCACCTTCTGTCTTTACACAGTCTCTACATCAAACAGGATTCAGCGTACTGAAAGACCATCCTATTGATTTATCTTTAATAAATGATGTTTATGAAGAGTGGAGCATGTTTTTTTCAAGAGGGATCAAAGAAAAATATCTTTTTAATAAAAGCACACAAGATGGTTTTTTTCCATTTAAATCCGAAAATGCTAAAGGTAATCCCGCTAAGGACTTAAAAGAGTTTTTTCATTATTATCCTTGGGGAATTTTCCCTGAAGAGCTGAGCAATAAAACAAAAATTTTATTTAGGCAACTTGTCGAGCTAACTGAGACTTTACTCGGATGGATTGAAAAAGAATCACCAGAAAATGTTAAAATACTATTTTCAATGCCTTTACCAGAGATGATTGATTCAAGCCCTAATAATCTGCTTAGAATCATCCACTATCCTTCTTTAAAAGGAAACGAAGATAAAAGTGCTTTGCGAGGTGCTGCTCACGAAGATATAAATTTAATCACCCTTTTAGTTTCAGGCACTGAACCCGGTTTACAAGTTCAAAACAACAATGGAAAATGGCAAAGCATCACATGTGACCCTGGCTCTATTGCGGTGAATACTGGAGACATGCTTCGAGAAGTATCTAAAGGGTATTTTCCCTCAACAACGCACAAAGTTATAAATCCGAAAAAGGTTGATGCGAATATTAGTAGATACTCAATGCCTTTATTTTTACATCCAAAAAGTACTGTCCGCCTTTCAGAAAAATATATTGCTGGAGAATATTTAAATGAGCGTTTAAAAGAAATTGGATTAAAGTAAAATTAAAAGGTTATTTACCTAAACCTTTTGATACCATTTCTGCAATATCTAATATATTTATATTAGAATCATTTTCAGTTGTTTTTGCTCCATCCTCTAACATAATATTGCAAAAATTACAAGCAGCAGCAACTGTTTTAGCCTTTGTGTCTACAGCCTGCTTGACTCGATTTTGGTTAATCCTATCCCCTGTTTTAACTTCATACCACATATTACCACCTCCAGCTCCACAGCAAAAACTCTCAGATTTAGATTTTTCCATCTCTATAAGATTCCCATCTCTTAAAACTGACTGGATTACATTTCTTGGAGCATCATATTCATCATTATGTCTTCCAAGATAGCAAGGGTCGTGGAAGGTGACATCTTCATCCATCCAAGGAGTAGGTTCAATTTTTTTATCACTTATTAATTCATCAATAAATTGTGAATGATGCACTACATCCAGTTCAATACCGAGCTCTGAATAATCATTTTTCAATGTGGTAAAACAATGAGGGCATTGAGTTACTATTTTTTTAAATTTATACTGTTCAAATGTTTCTTTATTTTGTTCAGCCATTGTTTGAAAAAGGTATTCATTTCCAATCCTACGAGCTGAATCGCCAGTACATGTCTCTTCATTTCCCAATGATGCAAAATCAACACCCGCCTTATTCATTACATCAACAACCGCTTGTGAAATTTCACGCCCTCTTGAATCATATGCTCCGCTGCACCCAGCCCAATATAAAACATCCGCTTCTTTTTTCTCTCTCATCAAAGGAACATTTTTTCCCTCCATCCAGTTCTCCCTGTCTTGCGGAGATAAACCCCATGGATTACCGTAGTTTTCAATTTTTTCAAAAGTTTCTACTGCATCTTGAGGAAATTTTGATTCTGTCATTACAAGGTCTTGCCTTACTCTTAAAATATCTATCATCGGCTCATTCCCAACTGGACAAACTTCTACGCAATATCCGCATGTTGTGCAACTCCAAGCTGCTTCCTCAGACAACATCCAATCCGTTAAGGGAATATCTACTTGTTCACCATTTGATAGAGATGAAAGGTTTTCATTCAAAAAATATCGCTTATTGATTTCAATTGCAGAAGGTGATAATTCTTTTCCGGTTTCGTATGCTGGACATGCATCTTGACAACGATTACATTGGATACATGCATAGCCGTCTAATAACTGAGTTTCGGGTAAATGATGCAGTCTAGAAGAACCAAATTGTTCTAGACTTTCATCTTCAAAATCAATTTTTTCAATACTCGCCATTGATTTTCTTTTTTCTTTAGCCATTATATTAATAGGCCCCATAAAAAGATGAGCATGTTTTGAATAAGGGAAATATGGTAAAAATAATAAAATTAGACCAAGTGCAAACCACCAAGTTATATGTTCAAAAAGAACAATATTTTCAGCTGGTAGATTAGACCATAATTTTGCAACCATATTTGCAGCAGGTTGGTATGAATCTGCTTTTGAATGAGCAATTTCAAATGATGCAGATAAAAAGCGAGATCCAACATGAGCTATTATAAAAGAGCCAACTAAAAGAGAATCTATTTTCATACCACGTTCAGCTAGATCAGATAACATTACAGGAGAGTTAATCTTTAATCGTTTATCTTTTTGTAAAAACCTTCTTGCAATGAAGTAAAGAACACCAAACAGAACTATCACACTAAAAATATCAACAAATAATCGATAGGTATTACCGATTATATGATTTGGTAAAAATTTAAAATCTGGAATAAAACCATATAGAACATCCAATACATTTACTACAAGATATAGAGTGAAGCCCCATGCAACTAATGCATGGATAAATCCTACCATTGGCCTGGTTTTAAATAATGTTTTTTGGGAAAGAAAAGCCCACAAGCCTTCCCGCCAATTTTTGAGGACTTCATTCCAAACTATTGGTTTGGAACCCATACTGATAACTTTAAACATTCGACTAAAAGTAATGTAAGCGGCAGCAAGGCAGCCAGTCGTTAAAATAAGGAAAGCTATTTTTTCAATAAAGGATAACAATAAAAGGTCCTATAAATTTTCATGAAATATCTTATCCTAATTTATAAGATGAAATGAATAGTATCTAAAAAAAAATATTAGAGTGGAAATTATTTTTTAGAAAAAAGAAACCTCTATTTGGACTCTTCTGGTGTGTTAATCGATAAAGATTAATAAATTATGATTTTTTGAGAGCTTCAATCAAGTTAGGAACAATCTCTAAGACATCACCAACAACTGCGTAATCTGCAATCTCAAAGATTGGCGCTTCGGAATCTTTATTTATTGCTAGGATACACTTTGATCCTTTCATTCCTACAACATGTTGAATCGCACCAGACACACCAAGTGAAAAATACAATTTTGGTGAAACATTATTTCCCGAGCTTCCCACTTGACGAAAGGAATCTATCCAACCAGAATCTACAACAGGTCTACTTGCAGATATTTCAGCACCCAGTAAGCCTGCTAATTCGAATGCAATAGGAATATTTTCTTCTTTTTCAATTCCACGCCCCACAGAGACAAGAAGATCTGCAGACTCTAAATCAACGTCTCCAGGTGCTTCTTGGAATGGTTCTTCAGATTTAGAGCGGATAACCGACGAATCAAATTGTATATCCAACTCACGAAATGAAGATTGACCTGATACCAGGTCTTCATCACTGTAAGCAGCGGATTGAAAGCTTATAATTTTTTGCTCTTTTAAAGGTATTACAGAAGCGTTTAATTTTGCATTCAAGACTTGTTTGACGAATTTTCCATTCTGAGTGGAGATAATATCGGGTAGAAAAGGAATATCTAACTTGGCAGATAATCGAGGAGCAAAATCTCTGGTTTGATAAGTATGTCCTAACATTATATTTTCAGGTGCCTCATCCCTAATTACTTGTGAAATAATTTCCGTAAACCCATCTGCATTGTATGATTCGACGAATTCATTTTTAACCGTCAGTATTTCTTTTAGTTGTACGTTTTCTAATTCAGAAGCAATTATGTCAGCATCTTTTCCAATTGCAAGAGCATAAACCTCGCCACCTAAATTTTGTGCAGCAACAATCGCTTCTTTACTCAAACGATGTAGAGTTCCTCTATTACTTTCTAAAATGACAAGAGTCTTCATAGCTAAACTACCTTAATTTCATTTTTCAATATATTAACTAGACGCTTTACAACTTCACCTGAATCACCTTCAATAAATTCTGTTTTTTTGGTTGTTTCTGGCAAAGAAATTTTTTCAATGATTTGTGATTTACTTCCACTATTTATATCACTATTTAGAAATACTTTAATCTCTTTTTTCTTTGCTCCCATTATACCTTTCAGTGAAGGATACCTCGGAGTATTTAAACCAGACTGAATACTAATAGAGGCAGGCAATGGTAGCTCTACCCATTGAAACCAACCTGATTCAAGTTCTCTTTTAACTCTAACACTTGAATCTTTAAGATCTGTTTCTATTACGAGAGTCGAAGTCGACATTTCAAGAATTTCGCCAATTAAAACTCCTGTTTGCCCCATCCCCGTATCATCAGACTGTAAACCTGTCAGAATTAAATCAAAATTTTCTTCTTTCAAAACAGTTGAGAAAGCCTTACTTACGCTCAGGGGGTCTTTCTCAATTTCACCATTTTCTTCGATGTGGATTCCTCTATCTGCACCTTTAGCGAGAGCTTCACGAATTACTTTCTGTGTTCTTGCTGGTCCCATAGAAACGACGACGACCTCTCCTTCACCTTTTTTTTCCTTCATTAGCAAAGCTTCTTCTAAAGCAAAATTATCTGGAGGATTCATCACATAGGTCGCAGCAGATTCTTCTATCCATAAATTGTCATCACGCAACGATAGTGAAGATTCTGTTCCGGGTACTTGTTTAATTAATACGGCAATTTTCATATGTTGTTATATTTTAAAAATATTTTGTTAATTTCGAAAGATAAATTATAACTAAGAAAGAGACATATCAAAGAAGATGAATGATTTTTGGACAAGGATAGTACTAGAGGTGGTTTTTATTAGTGGCAGTATTATTACATTATACTGTTTATATATTTTATGGGCTAAAAAAAGCTACCGAAATTCAAAAAAACCGTACGAATGAAATTCCTTTGATGATAGGTCATTCTTGTTTTAGTTTCTAGCCAATAGGGTTTAATTCTATAAAGTCTATCAATTAAAAATAAAACCGGAGTAACAATATGAAAAAAATGTTAAAATTTTCTTTTGCTTTCCTTTTTATTGTACAGAGTTTATTCTCACAGTCTGTACAAGGAAATTGGCAAGCGGTGTCTGCAATAGTAGAATATACTTATGTAGCAAGAGATTCTTCAGTAAGTCCAGATGATGTGAATTCAGCACTTGCTACTACTGCATCCTGGCCTAGTTCAGCTAATCCAGCTCCTGGAGCGACGTTTGAAACTGCAAGTTTTAATGTAGGAGATACAATTACCACTCAATTAGTTCCTTTAGTAAATCCAACATTATTAGCAATGTTAGGTGTTGATATGAATGTGGATTTCAACGATCAAGGAACATTTACTATCAATGAAGGAAGTACATACCCTACAACAGAAGAACAAAATTGTTCAACATACGCTGTAGTTCCAGCGGTATCCGAAAATGGAACCTGGACATCTGCTCCTGGTTTTGACCTTCCTGATGACCCAAATACACACATTATGGGTTGGGGAATATCGTTGTCTTCAGTTTTTGCTCAATTTAATCCTGCTGATTTAACCGGGGAATATGGAGTTGATTTTGGACCAGGAACAACTATGCCTAATTGGGGCAAAATTGAAATTGGTTATACAGATGAAACCCATACAACACCAACAACATTAGAAACGTACTGGGAAGCTACAGATGGTGCCGCAAGTGGCCTAGGTGTCGATGATAATGGTGATTTAAATTCATTCTTAGGAATACCAATTGCTCCAGCTGATACTGTTACTCTTACAAATACAGAATTATATTTAGCTTACGCGCACCCTGATACTAATCTATGGTATGATTTAGGCTGGACAGGTGGCGGAGACCAAGAGCTCGGATTTCCAATGCTTGGTGGCTCAGGACAAACTGTTGATTTAGATAATCCAGATACTTACGAAACTGATCCAATTACAGGTCAAACATATCCTGCTGGCTTAGTGGATGCTAACCATGGCTATTATTTTGATCCAGCTGGTGGTGATGGAATTCCATTTAATGGTGATGAGCCCTTTGCTGCTACTGGTTATTTTCTCACTTATAATATGTACGAAGCTGGTGGGACATTTTTACAAGTCTTTGAAGGCGTTCTTGCTGCAACTAGTGATGCTCAGGCTGCATTAAGAGCTGGGGTAGACTCTGTAGCTACAATATATGTTGAAGATGCGTTTGCTGACCCAATTGCTGATGCTATATCAGCAACTCTATATGCAGAATTTGTAGATTGCTTAGGAACCACTGGTGGTGATCAAGAGTTATGTGAAGGAATTTTTGAGAAAGCTCCAACAGCAACTCTTCTAGCAGTTAAAGATGCTTGCGCTGGAGAGTGTGGAGTCGATGATTCAGGTCATGATTGGAGTCCTGATTCTGGAGTAGGAAGATTGGTATTAGAAGTTGATAACGTTTGTGTAAGAGACATAACAACACAAACAGTTCTCGTCAATTGGGTTAATACACAATTTGTTGAAGTCGATGAAGACGCTCCTATTTCATCAGAATTTAAGTTACATGGTAACTATCCAAATCCATTTAACCCTTCAACTAAAATCAAATTTTCAACAGAAATGCTTTCCAACGTGACATTAAATGTCTACTCATTGATTGGGGAAAAAGTATATACTGCAGATCAAGGAATGATGAATGCTGGTACTTATGATATTTCTTGGTACGGTGTTGATAATGCTGGAAATAAAGTTTCATCTGGCGTTTACTTTTATGAAATACAATCTAATGATCGTATAGCAAAAGGTAAAATGCTGTTGATGAAGTAATTATTATTTCAACTTTAAATAAAGGCCTTGTGAATACAAGGCCTTTATTTTATACAAATGGAACTATGATAAAATATATTTTACCCCTTCTACTTCTTACTAATATTGTATTAAGTAATAATTATAAAATCTCTGGAAAAGTATTTAATTCAACAAATAACAAACCTCTCATAGGTGCAAATGTTATTATTGAGAATACATCACAAGGCGCAGCAACTGATGTAGATGGAAATTTTTCTATAAAAAATATCGCCCAAAAGAAATGTAAGATTAAAGTGCAGTACATCGGATTTAAGACATATAGTGAAGAAGTCCTCATTAGTGACTTAGGTAATGAAACCCTTAATATTTCTATGCAACCAGAAGTTCTTGAGCTTGAGACATATATTGTCACGGCATCAAGAAGAAAAGAACGTATTGAAGATGCTCCCGCAGCAATATCAGTCATAACCAAGAGCGAAATTAGAAGAGAAAGCAACACAAATCTTGGGGATTATATCAAAGGAACAAAAGGAATTGATTTCACACAATCCGGAATAGATAGTTATAATATTACTGCCCGAGGATTCAACTCCTCTTTTAGCTCACGAATGCTCACTCTTACCGATGGTAGAATGGCAAATGTTCCTTCCCTAAGGCTTACCGCTTATAATGTAATTCCTGTTTCCTTTGAAGATGTAGAACAAATCGAAGTTGTTTTAGGACCCGCTTCGGCACTTTATGGTCCCAATGCTCATAGTGGTATTCTCAATATTGTTACAAGTTCTCCTTTGAGGTCACAAGGAACTAGTTTGAACATTCAAGGTGGATTGCTTGATCAAACAAATACAAGTTTATTAAAAAAGCTTACTTTTAGAACTGCTCATAAATTTAAAAATTTTGGATTTAAAGTCTCCGGTGTTGCACTTTCCGGTCAAGACTGGACACATTATAACGAAGATGAATATGAAGGTCACGACCCTGTTTTTATTGGCCGACCAAACTTAATACATAACCGAATTGATAATGGTGGAATCCTTGGAGAAATCGGAAGCCCTAAATTTACAAGTGAAATGATTAATGAAGTACCCGGTTCCGATCAAAGTTGGGTTGGTAGATACTGGGGTGACGGGATTTCTCAAAATGGAGAAGCTGCCTCCCCCCTAGTCACTCAAGAGATGATCAATGAAGCTTCCAATGATCCTTTTAACCGGTTTAACCTAGAGAATGGAACCACTTTATGGTATGTAACACAAGATCGTTTAGGATATGCTTATGCCGATGGTATTGATAATAATAGTGATGGTGCAATTGACGAATTAATTGATAATGGAATAGACGATCAAGCTGAAGCTTGGTACGATGGTGTTGACAATGATGGTGATGGTTTTATAGATGAAGCAGATGAGCTGGGTTCTGCATGGCTAGATCGATTTGAGAGCAGTGCTTCTGGTGGAAGTAATACTTCTTCATTTTATTATGACCATGATTCATCTTATACAATTGTAGATAATGATCATAAATCTGGTTTTGGTGACTACACCTATGATTCAAATGGTAATATAGTTTTTGATACAAATAACAATGGAACTTTTAATGATAATTGGGGAAGTAATGGTCTAGATGATGATGGTGACTGGGGCCTTTATATTGATTCTCAAAATAATCCATTTGACGTTGCACAGGAAGATTTCATCGATTTAAATGGAAGTGGTGCTTTTGAGCCTTTAGCATCAGAGTTTTTTTTAGATGCAGATAGCGATGGCACCTGGGATAATGCTGAGCCATTTGAAGACATAAATGGAAATAATATATGGGATGAAGGCGAGGAATTCACAGATTTAAATGGAAATGGATCTTACAATCAAGCTGAACTTTTATTTGATTTTGGAATTGATAGAGAAGATGGTAGTGGTGACCATGGTGAGGGTAACGGTATTTGGGATGGAGAATCATTCACAGATTTAAATGGAAATGATCTCTGGGAGCAGTTTGTATTTAATGATCATGATGGTAATGGAAAACCAAGCCCAAATGAGGTTGGTGTTGATGAAAGAGATGAGCAAGACTTCTCCGTTGATTATGGCGGCCTTACAAATAAATATAAAGATGCAAATGATGATGGAATCAATGATTTTCCAGAATTTAATGTAAGGAATCTTAGATATGATTTACGCCTAGATTGGGAGCCGAATGATGATGCGAGTATTGTTCTGTCTCATGGATATGCTTGGGCTCGTAATATTAACATAACTGGTATTGCACGATACCTAGCTGATGGTTGGGTTTATCGCTATTATCAAGCAAGGGGACGTTATAAAAATTTATTTTTCCAAAGTTACTTAAATAGCAGTTATTCAGGAAATAGTCAGAATCCAACCAGGAACCTAGCTACCGGTAGTATAATCTTTGACCGTTCAAAAAAGTTTAGTGCTCAATTACAGCACGTAAATAGCTTTTTAGATGAAAAAATTCGTTTTGTTTGGGGTATCGATTATTTTTTAACCTTACCTGACACCAGAGGATCCATTCTTTCTGACAAAAATCTCACAGATCGTAAAGATAATAATCATAATGGTGAAGCAGGGTCTCCTTATATTTTTGATGACAAAAATGATAATACCTGGTATGATGATGGCGAAAGATATACAAAATGGAAAACAAGTAACGGTACCCCTTCGGGGACGATTACCGACTCTACTGACAATGTTCTTAATGCGATAGCAGATGGCATTGACAATGATGGAGATAGTGATGATTTTGATGATTTAAATGGAAATAACATACCAGACTATTCCGATGTGAATAATAATTCTATATATGATTCAGGTGATATTTTAGAACCTGGAGTCAAATGGTTAGGAGGTCAAAATTTTGCTGTTTATGCTGATGGTCTCGATAATAACGGAGATGGAAAAACAGATGAAAATATCGATGAAGGGATCGACGAAGCTTCTGAAGATAATAGATATACTGTTAATGAACTTGGTGGCTATTACCAACTTAACTGGAAAATCAACCCTAAGTGGGAAATCATTCAAGCCACACGGCTGGATATACATGACCGTTTAACCGATATGATAAATTTCAATAACCAGGAATATGGTTCAGGCTACAACCCTTTTGATTGGAACTTTAATTCAAACGAATCATCCGGGTTACAAATATCACCAAAAGTGGGACTTGTATACCGTCCGAGAGAGAATCAAAATTTTAGATTAACATGGGCAAAAGCATTTAATACTCCAACCAATCAAGCTTTATTTCTTGATATTTTTGTAACAAGAGTATCAATCTTCAAGGTATACGCCAGAGGAGCAAATGGTGGATATGTTTTTCCACGAGATGCTGCAAATAATCCTTATTATTATAATACTGAAGAATTTATCTACAAACCCGTAGATAAAGAGGAAAGCATCTATTTTTATCCATCTACAGACCCAAGAATTGATGGCTTTTACGGTAAAAATGTTAGTGATCTTCCTGAAGTTTCTGCAGAGGTTGTTAAATCATGGGAGTTTGGATATAAAGGCAGAATTAATCCATTATTGTATGGAACGTTAGATGTATACACTAGTCACTATTCTAGTTTTATTAGTCCAGTCACATTCATTACACCTATTGTTGTAGAAAAAGAAGTTCTAGAAACTGACTATAATAATGATGGTATAATTAATACAATTGATGACCTTGATAATGATATAATTAACGATGACGATGATTATCAAGAATCTTTTGAACATTGGAGGAATGGAATTCAAGGAGTAACTGCAATGGATACAACACCTGGCTTTGCTCCTCCAGTTGTAGTTGGCTATATCAATTATGGGGAAGTTGACATGTGGGGGTTTGATGCAAGTTTGACATACCTCTTTCACCCTGAATGGACAATGGATCTGAACTATTCTCACTTAGGCATGACCGAATTTTTCAATCCTGTTACAAAGAATAAAGACCCAATTAATGCACCACGACATAAAGCTGGCTTAAAGATGAACTATAAGCCTAGAAAATGGCCTCTTACTTATTCTATAAATACAAGGTATGTAGATGGGTATCAGTGGTCTTCAGGGATATATTTTGGTGATATAAAACCTTATTTTATTTTTGATCTGCATCTTGGATATGAAATTAATAAAAATTTAAAAGTTAACTTTACAGTTAATAATCTGCTGAATCATTATCATACAGAAATAGTTGGCGGGCCGAGCTTAGGAAGGGTCTCCTTAATTCGTTTACAAACTAATTTTTGATAGAAATATATAAACGTTTGTCCTTAGTCAAGAATTGATGACAAAGAGTAAATGGCTTCAAAATATCAAAAAAGTGAAAATAACTTAGAATCTAATATTCAATCTGATTTTGAGCCTTCAATTGGTAAAGTTGGGGTTTTGGGTTCTGGGCTAATGGGTCACGGTATTGCTTGTGTATCTGCCCTTGCAGGAATCGAAGTAATTTTAGTAGACACAACCAAAGAACAAGCGGAATTTGGTTTCTCTAAGATAAAACAAATTTTACAAAAACGTGTCGATAAAAAAACTTTAACTGAAAAAGACTTCAATACCATTTTATCTCGAATATTTACAACCTCAAATTATGAAGACTTAAGTAGTTGCGAACTCATAATTGAAGCTGTCTTTGAAAATAAAGATCTAAAAAGACAAGTTACAATTAAAGCAGAATCAGTGATGAAGACAGATACTATTTTTGCATCAAATACCTCGACCATTCCGATTACCGAGCTTGCAAAAAATTCAAATCAACCTAAACAATTTATTGGATTACACTTTTTTTCCCCGGTTGATCGAATGAAACTTGTGGAAATTATAAAAGGGAAAAAAACAAGTAAAAGAACACTCTCTAAAGCTTATAATTATGTTCTTAGTCTTAAAAAAACACCTATCATTGTTAACGATGGTAGAGGCTTTTATACTACTCGAGTTTTTGAACGTTATACTTGTGAAGGAATGGCTTTATTAGAAGAGGGAGTTTCACCAAAAAGAATAGAAGAAATTGGTAAAAAAGCAGGATACCCCATTGGCCCACTCGCTATTCTAGATGAAATAACTATCTCTCTTGCATATCATATTAGAGAGCAAGTAAGGGAGCCCTTATCATCAAAAAGTGAACCTTGGGATAAAGTCATGGAGATTATGATTTCGGATCTAAATCGAACGGGGAAATCTAAAAATGGTGGGTTTTATGAATACCCAAAAGATGCTAAAAAATATTTATGGCCTCAGTTAAAAAACTATTTTACCATCTCAAAAGAGGAACTAGATGAACAGGAAATTATAGATCGCTTTTATTTTTCTCAAGTAATTGAAACAATTCGTTGTTTTGAAGAACGTATAATTACATCCGTTTCAGATGCGAATATTGGAAGCATGCTAGGATGGGGGTTCCCACGTCAAAAAGGAGGTACACTACAATTTGTTAATGACTATGGACTACTTCTTTTTCAGAAAAGAGCACAAGAGCTTATGAATAAATATGGATCTAGATTTAGTCCCCCAAAACTTTTAGATGAAATGATAAAAAGTAATTCGACATTTTAAATATGATACTTTCAGGATGATTTGATAGTTAGAACATCAATAACAAGAGCTAAAATAATATGCTAGAAAAGAAAAAAATTAGGATTGGTTGTGCCTCCGGATTTTGGGGTGATACATCTACGGCAGCGAAGCAGCTGGTCGATGATGATAATATTGATTACTTAGTTTTTGATTTTTTAGCCGAGGTTACTATGTCTATTTTAGCGGGTGCAAAATTAAAAAATCCAAATTTAGGATACGCTACTGATTTTGTCACACAGCTCACTCCACTACTAAAAGATATTCATACAAAAAGCATTAAAATTATATCTAATGCAGGCGGGATTAATCCTGAATCATGTAGGTCTATCTTAGTCGAAGAAGCAAAAAAAATTGGAGTTGATTTAAAAATTGCGATTGTCTTTGGTGATGATTTAATAAAGAATCTAGATGAGTTGAAAAAGTTAGATTTAAAAGAAATTGATACAAAAGAACCATTGCCTGAAAATATTTTAAGTATCAATGCATATCTCGGAGCACCTGGAATAGCAGCAGCATTGAAAGAAGGTGCTGATATTGTTATAACGGGGCGATGTGTTGACAGCGCAATGGTTTTAGGACCGCTAATACATGAATTTAATTGGAAACATGATGACTATGACTGCTTGGCAAATGGGAGCCTTGCTGGACATATTATTGAGTGTGGTGCACAATGTACGGGAGGTAACTTCACTGACTGGGAAGAAATAAAAGGTTTTGATAATATTGGTTTTCCTATTGTTGAAGTAGAGCCCAATGGAGAATTTACGGTTAGTAAACCACCCAGAACTGGAGGGCTTGTCAGCTTTGGTACTGTTGCTGAGCAATTTTTATATGAGATAGGTGATCCCTCTAGTTATCTCCTTCCAGATGTTATTTGTGATTTTTCTGAGGTGACAATTACTGAAATGGGCAATGATATTGTTCAGGTTAAAAATGCAAAGGGCCTACCGCCTTCGAACAAATATAAAATATCTGCAACATACATGAATGGTTATAATGTTATCGGTAAGCTAGTAATTGGAGGATTAAAAGCTGAAAAAAAAGGTAAAATCATTGCTGAAGCAATTTTCAATAAAACGAGTAGAATGCTTACGGAAAATAATTTTACCCCATTCAGTGAAATTAAGTTTGATTTAATAGGTACAAACTCTATTTACGGTCCTAAAAACGTAGATAAAAACTCAAAAGAAGTTGTGCTGAGAATAATGGTAAAACATGTTGAAAAAGAGGCTCTTATTCTTTTTTCAAAAGAAATTGCTCAAGCCGTGACGGGCATGACAGCGGGGGTTATGAATTATATGGGTGGTAGACCTAAAGTTTCTCGATCTATCCATTTACGCTCTTTTTTACTTGATAAAAGCCTACTGAGTATTGGTATCGATATAAATAATAAAAAATCTTTTCTACCTATTCAAAAACCAACAAACAAAACTGAAATTAATAAAACTGAAATAAAGATGCATTCGACTGTAAAGAGTCTGCATCTTGACAGTTCGGTACCTTTGATGAAAATTGCTTATGCCCGAAGTGGTGATAAAGGAGATCATGCTAATATAGGTATAATAGCAAGAAAGCCGGAGTATTTACCCTTTATTAAAAATGCTTTAACCTCTACTACCCTATCTGATTTTTTCAAACATGTCTTAAAAGGAAATATTGAAGTTTGGGATGTTCCAGGAATTTCAGGGATCAATTTTTTATTAAAACATTCTTTAGGTGGCGGCGGAATGGCAAGTTTTAATATTGATCCGCAAGGAAAAGCTTATGCACAACAAATCCTTGAATATCAGATTCCTATCACTAGACATTTAGCAAATGAATTAAATTAAAAAAGAGAAAATATGATCAACAAGAATTTACCAGATACTAAATACCTCATTTTAGAGTTAGAAAATAGTTGGTTGACTATTTGGTTTAATCGACCTGAAAAAAAGAATGCATTATCTGATGACCTAATCAATGAAGTCAAGCTTACTCTTTTATCAATTGAACAAGATTTTACTATTCGAGGAATTATTTTCAGAGGCAAAGGTGGTGTTTTTTGTGCTGGAGCTGATTTAAAAAAGATAAAAGAGATTACTGCTTCAGAAAATGACTCACATTATCTTGCTTTAAAAATGAGTAAGCAGATTGGGTCTCTTTTTGAACAAATCAGTAAGGCTCCACAAATTATTGTTTCTGTTGTAGAAGGAGCGGCAATGGCTGGTGCATTTGGTATTGCATGTACATCTGATTTCATAATAAGTATGAGCAATTCTAAATATGCGCTTACAGAGACTCAATTAGGTCTTACCCCGGCTCAAATTGCACCTTATGTTTTAAAAAGACTTGGATTTTCTCAAGGAAAAAAACTTTTATTACTTGGGACAATGTTTAATGGGAAAGAAGGGTTCGAGATGGGAATGGTAGATTATTTAGCCCACAATGATAAAGATATTGATCAACACATAATTAATATTAAAAATAATGTGAATAAGTGTGCTCCTCTAGCGATTTCTTTGACGAAAAGAGTAATTGCTGATGGTGAGGATATTGATTTAGATAAAGCAGCAGAACTTTTTTCAAGAAGTATTAATAGTAATGAAGGAAGAGATGGTTTAGCTTCTTTTTTTGAAAAAAGAAAACCCTTTTGGGATAATAATTAGTTTTATGCAAAAAGTTTTTAAGGCTCTCTCAACATCTTTAGATAAGAATGGTAATTACATTAATCAAATTGTAGAAAAATCTATAAATGATTTACCGAAGCATAACACTTTAGTTAAAGTTGAATATTCATCATTAAACTATAAAGATGCTCTATCAGCTACAGGTGCACCAGGGATAACAAAGTCTTATCCACATACGCCAGGTATTGATGCTGCAGGTATTATTGAGGAATCTTCAAATAATTCTTACCCTAAAGGCACTAAAGTAATTATAACAGGGTTTGATTTAGGAATGAATACAGCTGGAGGTTTTGGGCAATATATAAGAGTACCAGAAGATTGGATAGTTAAATGCCCTCTGAATTTATCTACAAAAGAAGCAATGATAATTGGCACGGCTGGATTGACAGCAGGTCTCTCAATTAATGCTCTAACTAAAAAAAAAGTAATTAAAAATTCAGATATAATAGTCAGTGGTGCCTCAGGAGGAGTCGGGTGTCTAGCCATTAAAATATTATCTTCTCTAGGAGCGAATGTCACTGCAATATCTGGTAAAAAAGAAGCTAATCAATTTTTAACGTCTTTAGGCGCATCAAAAATAATTATACGTGAAGATTTTTTAAATTCAACTCGATTCCCACTTGATAAAGCTCTTTATGATTCTGCAATTGATGTAGTGGGTGGAAAAATTCTATCGTCAATTTTAGCAAAAATCAGATATGGAGGAATTACCGCAATATGTGGGAATGTTGCCGGACCAAAATTTGAAACAAGTGTATTTCCTTTTATCTTACGACAAAACTCTTTAATTGGCATTGATTCTGCTGAGGCATCAATCCATGAAAAAAAATCCATTTGGGATAAATTATCGATGCAATGGAGAATTCAAGAACTCAATGCATTTTCTAAGACAGTTACACTTGATAATATAATACCTGAAATTAGTAAAATACTTCAAGGTAAACAGATGGGAAGAGTCCTTGTTGAATTATGATCTCTTCTAACTTATGATTGAAACATTAAAAATGCTAGATCATGCAGTTCTTAATTGGATTCATAAATATTTATCAAATCCAATCTTAGATAGAGTTATGCCCTTTATTACAAATGAGGATAATTGGATTTTTCCAATTATTTTTCTAATTGTATTTTTATGTACTGGTGCTCAAAAAAAGGGTCGGATTACCCTTTTTCTTTTAATTCTATCACTTAGCCTAACAGATATAATCTGTGCTCAATATATAAAACCATTTATCGAAAGAGTCAGACCTTCCCACCTAGACTTAGAAGGCATCAATCTGTTAGTTAAAAAAGGTGGAAAATGGAGCATGCCTTCAAATCATTCAGCAAATATGTTCGCGTTTTCAGTTATCTTGTCATACTTCTATAATCAATATAAGCCTTTACTCTTTTTTCTAGCATCAAGCATCGCGTTTTCAAGAGTTTATGTTGGAGTTCATTTTCCTGGTGATGTAATAATTGGAGGTGTAATTGGTTATATGATTAGCTGGTTCGTTTTATCATTATGGATTAGATTAAAACTTAATGAACTAAAAAAAGGGAAAACTTGGGTTTGGTACGAGACTTACAAACCTGAATTCAAAAAAAAAGTTAGTTAGGCAGACCCTCGTCGGTTGGTTTCACATTGAAAGGTGAAAATCCCTCATTCTGCTTTGGCATTGAAATCTCACCATGCTTAGATTCGAATTTCTTTATGTTCTCATTTAAAGCTCCTAAGAAAGCTTTGACATGTTGAGGTGCCATTATGATTCTAGAATGTACTTTCGCTTTTGGAACACCTGGCAAAATACGTGTGTAATCCATCACAAACTCTGCTGGAGAATGAGTTACTACAACAAAATTAGCATATTCACCCGAGCCGACTTTTTCATCAAGTTCAATATTTATTTGCTGAATATTTTTTTTATCTTTATTCATACCTAAACTTAAGAACTTTTAGTAGAAGAATCACGCTCATTAAATTCTTCCCAATCATCATTGATACCATCAAATTGAGTATAATCTTTAATTCCCTCATGTTCTTCAACATTTTTTGGATGAAGTTCATTCTCATAAATATTAAATAAATCTTTTTTCTTTTCGTACTCACTCGGATCGCCTTCTTCTGTAATTGTTTGATCTAAGTCTTCAACGTCATCACTGTAAACCTCTTGATCAAAAAAGTCAAGATTGTCAACAATACCATTAGCCATCAAGAATTCTAGAAAATCTAAAAATTTTCTATTCTTAAGATCTACTGAGCAGCTCGGACATTTGAACGAGTCTTTTAAATCTATTTCTTCTATCGTATTTTCACATACGGGGCAAATCAAGCCTTCTAACATATATTTTTCTCTCTAAAACTGGCGGTCAATATAATCTCGTGTAGTAGCGTTGGCAATACTTTTAAATCAAATTCAAATATAACAGAAGATTTCAGCAAATAATTTCGTCTCTTTTTTAAATCTATTTTTTCATCATTCCTGATTAAGACTTAATAAATTTTCTATCATTTTATAATGTTTTTCTACAAAACTATTTTCTGTTGCTTGAACAATTAATGTGTATAGATTATCAGCTAAGGGAGATTGAAAGCCTATTTTTATTGGTATTTTAAGCTTCAAGCAGGCTAAGGAGATTAATCTCTCATCTCCTGGGTTAAGATCAACCAGCGCATCGTATTCTTTTTTATTGATCTGATTTATTATTGAACTTGTTTTTATAATACCAAGCCAATTAAAGTCATCATCATTGTAAATAATTGAATCTTTTAGAATCTGATCTGAATAATGAGCTAATGCTTTTTCATGAACAAAATAGTTTCTTATTATATTATTTTCTTTTGTGGGAATTTTTGTAAAATAATTGGCTAATTGGGCATCGCTTTTTTCCAAGGGTAAAAAAAATAATAACTTTTTTATTCCATTTCCTGTTTTTTTTATTTCAAATAATTCTTCATTTTTAATGTCATATCTAAAATTCAAATACCACCAAAATAAAAATCTAATTCGCCATCTAATTTTCATGCATAAATATAGGTACTACTTAAGATCTTAGAAACCGCTTCGCGATTCTCCCATTAATAAATTATTTAATGTAATATCAGATTATATCGGAGCAAAATTTAAATGTCATTGAATAAAAAATTATTTTGGGGTGGTCTTGGATGGGCTTTTGGAGGCCCAATTGGAGCTATTTTCGGGTATACTATCGCGTCGCTAAGTGATGATAAAAAGAATCAATGGAGCCGTAGAAGTTCATCAACTAAACCTGCAGACTTTATAATATCTATACTGGTTTTATTTGCAAAAGTCATGAAAGCTGACGGACAGCTTTTAAAATCTGAGCTAGACTATGTGAAACAATTCTTGAAACAACAATTTGGAGTTCAGCAAGCTCGAGAATTGATGCCAGTACTAAAAGATATTTTAGAGCAAGAATATCCATTAAAAGATGTCTGTAGACAAATACAGAGATCGATGGACCACCCCAGCCGACTTCAGTTAGTTCATGTCTTATTTGGTCTTTCTGCCGCAGATGGGCACGTTCACCCGGATGAAGTAAGTATCATATTTACAATATCTAATTATTTAAACGTCAATACCAATGATTTTGAATCTATAAAAGCAATGTTCATTGAAAATAAAGAATCCGCGTATAAAATTTTAGAGATTAGTCAAAAATCAAGCGATAGTGAATTGAAAAAAGGGTTTAGAAAGATGGCAAATAAATATCACCCGGATAAAGTAGCTCATCTAGGTCCAGAAATGCAGACTTTAGCTGAAGAAAAATTTAAAGCTGTAAATGACGCATATCAAAAAATCAAAAAAGAAAGAGGGATTTAGTGACTTTAGAAAAACCTGGAGAATTCCCTTATACTAGAGGCTTATATAAAAATATGTATAAAGATAAGCTTTGGACAATGCGTCAATATGCAGGATATACAACGGCAGAGGAGTCGAACAATCGATTTAAATTTTTACTAGAAAATGGGGTTAATGGTCTTTCCGTTGCCTTTGATTTACCTACTCAAATTGGATTTGATTCTGATCATTCTATGGCCCAAGGTGAAGTCGGTAAGGTAGGCGTACCTATATCTTACTTAAAAAATATGGAAGATTTATTTCGAGATATTCCTTTAGACAAAGTATCTACATCTATGACTATCAATGCTACGGCTCCAGTCTTGCTTGGATTTTATGTATCGCTCGCTATGAAAAAGAATATAAATATCAAAAAATTACATGGAACACTTCAAAATGATATTTTAAAAGAATATATTGCTAGAGGAACTTATATTTACCCTCCTCGTCCCTCTTTGAAACTAGTTACAGATATATTCGAATATTGCTCTATAAGCCTACCTAATTGGAATACAATTTCAATTTCAGGATATCATATCAGAGAAGCCGGAAGCACAGCAGTACAAGAGCTCGGTTTCACTTTTTCAAATGCTATTGCATACGTACAATCTGCAATTGATAAGGGGCTCGATCCTAATATTTTTGGACAAAGAATCTCTTTTTTCTTAAATGCTCACAATGGATTTTTAGAAGAAATCTCAAAATTTAGGGCAGCAAGAAAAATTTGGGCAAAAATAATGAGTGAAAGATTTGGAGTTACTTCAGAAAAGGCACTAATGTTTCGATTTCACACACAGACTGGTGGGTCTACTTTGACGGCATCTGATATAGAGAACAACACGGTAAGAACAACAATGCAAGCACTCTCTGCTGTTCTAGGAGGCACTCAATCTCTTCACACAAATAGTAAAGATGAAGCACTTTCTTTGCCTTCAACTGAAACCGCTAGATTAGCCCTTAGAACGCAGCAAATTATTGCGTACGAATCTGGAGTAACCAAATATGCTGATCCATTTGGAGGAAGTTATCTTGTAGAGGATATGACAGAAAAGTATATTGAAAAAACATTTGAAATAATTGAGAATATTGATGATCTAGGTGGAGCAGTTTCAGCAATCGAAAATAACTATATGGAGGATGAAATCTCTTCAAGTGCATATGAATATCAGAAGCAAGTTGAAAATTGTAAAAAGATAATTATCGGTGTAAATAAATACGAAGACAAAAACAAAAAGGATCCTGATTTACAAGAAATTGATCCTAAAAAAGTAAAAGACCAGATAGAAGCATTAAAACGATTTAAAGATAATAGAAATAGTATTCAAGTTATTCAAGAACTCAAAAAACTAGAAGAATCCGCTAAAAACAATATGAATGTTATGCCTAATATAATTAGTTGTATAAACAAGGATTGTACATTGGGTGAAATTTCGGATAGCCTTAGAAAGATTTTTGGCGAGTACTAAAAGACTGAATTATTAGAATTTCAATAATATGAAGCTAATTGCATATTTAATATCACAATTCTTACATCCCTTCACTGTTGAAATATTCACTTTTTTATTTCTATGTATCACATCCACTGAAAATGGAAGTGATATAAGAATCGTTATAATCTCAATTTTACCTGGTATTCTAGTTCTCGTCTCTGCATTATATTTAAAATACACAGGTCAATTATCGGACTACAATGGAATGATAAGAGATGAAAGGCTTCTCTTAATATCGTTAGGTGCCATCTATCATGGCATAGGCTTTTTTATTCTTAATTATTATAATGCTCCGCAACTTATACAAGGTTTAATGTTTTGCTACGCCTTAAATACAGCGATCGTATGGGTTATCACCAATAAATGGAAGATCTCAATTCATGCAATCGGTCTTGGAGGACCATTGGTTGCGTTTTGGTTCAATGGAATACAATACCCTATTCTTATGCTCTCCCTGATGATAATTCTATGTTTATCTAGAATAGTTTTAAAGGCACATACCCCAATGCAAGTAATAGTCGGTTCCCTATTTTCATTAAGTTTTGCTTATTTTCAATTGAAATACTTATTTTTAATGCTATGATATTTACAAATCTCATTCAAACCAATCTTCGAACAAAAGTTTTTGGCAATAAAATTGAATACTATCAGCGCCTCGGTTCGACAAATGAGGAAGCCTGGGAATTAATTGATTCTGGCGAGGCAAGACATGGAATGATTATCATCACAGACAATCAATTTTCTGGAAAAGGTCGAAATAGAAATCAATGGTATATGAGTCCAAGTAAAGGTCTTGCAATGTCAATTATAATACTCGAACCTTTAGAAATTGAAAAATCTTTTTTAATACCCCTTGCGGGAAGTATCGCAGTGGCAAAAGCATTAAAAAACCGAGGGTTTACTCCACAGTTAAAATGGCCAAATGACATTTTATTAAATGGTAAAAAATGTGGTGGAATACTTTGTGAGAGTCGAGTTTTAAATAAAGAGACGAATCAAATGGTTATTGGAATTGGTCTTAATATTAATGATCAAAAAGATGATTTAATTTCTGAAATTCAAGAAAAATCAACATCTCTTTTTATTGAAACAGGACATCCAAATCAACGAGAACTTATCGCCGCAATTATTACAACTTATTTCGAACAACTATTCAATGACCTTTCCGTCGTAACTGATCAATGGTCGGAGCATTGCTTCCATTTGAACGAAGAAATCTCTTTCAAACATCAAAATTCTGTTCAAAAAGGTATTTTTAAAGGGATTAAATCAAATGGATTAGCCAGTATCCAAATAGGTGATGAAATAATAGATTACCCTTCAATAATTTTAGAATAATATTACAAATAAGATTCTTAACTATTTGACAATTATAAATGTATCTTTTTAGATTTTTATATGAAAAATCGATTAAACATAACTCAAAAAAATAAAGCTGAATTGAAAAATTCATTAATTCAATCCGCTAAGTTTAATAGAGAGAAACTATTAGATACTTTAAAGAACCATACTGTTTATAAAAACTTAGAGACTATCCAAGACTTACGATTATTTATGGAATCACATGTATTTGCAGTTTGGGATTTTATGTCTTTACTTAAATCTCTACAAGTTGAACTGGCTGGATTATCAATTCCATGGCTTCCCAAAGAGAATACGGTTTTAACAAGATTTATAAATGAAATTGTGCTAGTTGAAGAAAGCGATCTAGATGAACAGGAACAGCCAAAAAGTCATTTCATAATGTATACAGAAGCAATGAAAGAAATCGGTGCAGAAACCTCAAAGATCAATTCATTGTTAGAAATGATTCATAAAAACATATCTATAAAACAGGCTCTAGATAAAATTGACATTGATCAAAGAATTAAAGATTTTGTAAAATTTTCGTTTGAAGTTATTACAACAAAAAAGTCTCATTTAATTGCCTCTGCATTTACATATGGTCGTGAAGATGTTATACCTGAAATATTTATTAAAATTGTAGAAGAATTAGATCCAAAAAACACTCTTTATTCAAAACTGAAATTTTATTTGAATCGACATATTGAAGTCGACGGAGAGACTCATGGACCTATTGCATTAGAGATGATGCATGAGCTTTGTGGTGAAGACTTGGAAAAATGGACTGAAGCGCTCAGGATAGGAGAAAGAGCGCTCGAACACCGAATAGAACTTTGGAATGCAATAAATGAGAATATTTTAGCTCAGAAAAAATATCTCAAAACTCTTCCAGTTCATCGTTATGCGACTAGTGTCTAGGTTTTTTTAGCTTAATAGACCATTTATTTTATAAAGCTTGTTTTCTCCATTTTTGGAAAGAGCATACTCAAACGACCATTTTAGACATGCTGAGCCAATGGTACCATCTTTTCTAAGTGCGATATATCCAATCTGAAAATCTGGGTTACCATTATGTCTTTTTATCACTCTTTTTAATGCTTCTTCGCAGGCTTCCATAGGGCTTCTCCCCTGCCTCATCAATTCCACAACAAGGAAACTCCCATTCGTCTTAATTACCTCTTCCCCAAGTCCCGTTGCTGCAGCTGAACCAATTTCATTATCAACAAATAAACCTGAACCAATTATTGGGCTATCTCCTACACGACCATGCATCTTATATGCCCACCCACTTGTAGTACAGGCTCCGGCTAAATCACCTTTTTTATCTTGTACAAGTACTGAAATTGTGTCATGCGTTTCATGTGGAGTCATTTCTCTTTTGGTTTTAAGCCATTTTTTCCATTCTTTTTTTGATTTCTTCGTTAAGAGGTCAATTTCTTTAAAACCATTTGATACTGCAAATTCTCGAGCTCCTTCACCTACGAGCATAACATGCTTTGTATCTTCCATTACTTTTCGAGCCACTGATACAGGATGTTTAATATTTTGTAAGAATGCAACCGAGCCTGCATTTCCTGAAGAATCCATAACGCATGCATCTAAGGTTACATTTCCTTTTTCATCGGGTGCTCCTCCTATCCCAACTGAGTTATTTTCTTCATCTGATTCAGCATTCATTGCACCTTTCTCAGCTGCATCCATTGCATTTCCACCGTTTCTTAATGACTTTTCAGCTTCAACATTTGCCTTTAATCCGAAATTCCAGGTTGACAATACTACCGGTTTATTTTTAGGTATTTTGATTTTAGATGCTTCTATTAATAATTTGGGTGTAATTACACCGATTGCACTTGCTTTAAAAAAATCTCTTCTTTTCATATATGAAAATCTAAATAAATAAAATCTATTAAACTATTGCTCTCAACCTTATTAACGTTATTTCGGCAGGAACTCCAAGTCTTAATGGTGGTCCCCAATAGCCGGTTCCACTATTTACATATATTTGGGTTCCATTATGATCATGTAATCCGGAGAGATAAGCATTTACTAATTTTGTAGGATATGTAAATGGCCAAAATTGACCTCCATGTGTATGTCCAGATAACTGTAAATCTGCGCCGGCCTTGTTTACATCATAAATACTATTTGGTTGGTGTGCCAAAAGTATTTTTGTTTTATCTCTTGATATATTTTTCAATGCTAATTCAGGAGAAGAATTATGAGTTTTTTTTATCTGATGAGCTCTGTAATCAGTTACTCCTGCTAAAATAATATCTGAATTAGATTTAGTTATAACCGTATTTGAATTAATTAAATTAATCATTCCAAGTCGGTCAGTTTCTTCAAGCCATTGATCTACTCCTGAATAATATTCGTGATTCCCAGTTACAAAGTAAGTTCCATAAGGTGCAACAAGATCAATAAAAGGTTCTAGGTCTTTCCTAAGGTGATCAACAGAACCATCTATTAGATCTCCAGTAACAGCAATAATATCAGGATTAATTCTAGAGATTTCTTCTAATACTTTTAAAACGTATGGTTTTTTAATAGTCGGTCCAACATGTAGATCCGAAATTTGGGCTATTGTGAAACCTTCGAACTCTTGAGGAAGATTATTTAAGAAAACATCTTGATTAACTATACTTGGCCCTTTCCTACTATTGTAAAACCCATATGCGGTACTAATTCCACTCGAGCCAATTATCGCCAAACTACTTGCTTTAATAATAAAATCTCTTTTTGAAGTATCAATCGATGCTGAGCCTCTAAAGAAAGTTTCTATTAATTGGATAACTTGTAAAAAAACATCTCTAAAAAGGAAAATCATAAAAGTAAATGAAAAGAAACCAAAACTTGTATACCCTAACAAAGAAAATCTATCTATCAACTTATTTTCATAACCAATCATTCTTAAGATTGGTGGAAGTATTGGGAGAGCACTAAAAAAACAAATTAAAACAAATAAAAACCATGATGAATTATTACTTAACCCAAAAGCTGGTAAGATTCTTAAAATTACATATCCATGTAAAGTAGAGAGAACTAAAATAACTACAAGGAGAAAAAAAATATTTGGCATAATTAATAAGGAGAATACGTTATTATTTTTTGAAAAGTACTCCTACTAATACATTTTAGTTCTAATTATCATATGCAGGAATTCCAGTTATTTCTTGACCAAGTATAAGCGTGTGCATCTCATGAGTACCTTCATAAGTATATACGGATTCTATATTTACCATATGCCTGATAGGTGAGTATTCACCCATAATCCCATTGCCACCTAAAATTTCTCTAGCAGTTCTTGCAATATCTCGGGCAATGGAGCAATTATTTCTTTTAGCCATTGAGACTTGTTGAAATGTCATTTTCTTTTCGTCTTTTAACCGTCCAAGACGATAAACCATTAATTGAGCTTCTGTAATTCTTGTAGCCATTTCAGCTAACTTTGCTTGTGTCAATTGATAACCCGCAATTGGTTTTGAAAATTGTTTTCTATCTTTTGAATATTCAACCGCGGTATTATAACAATCTGTTGCGGCACCTACCATTCCCCAAGCAATACCATATCTTGCTTGCGTAAGGCAACTAAGTGGACCTTTTAAACCTTTTATATTTGGCAACCTCGATGAATCTGAAACTCTAACATTATTGAAAGAGAGTTCTGAAGTAATCGACGCTCTAAGGCTAAGCTTACCGTGAAGATCACTTGAAGTAAATCCCTCTGTGCCTTTTTCAATCAAAAAACCTCTTATGATTCCTTCTTCATCTTTAGCCCAGACAACTGCTACATCAGCAATAGAACCATTAGTTATCCACATTTTACTGCCATTGATAACCCAGTCATTACCTTCTTTCACACACCTAGTTACCATACCTCCAGGATTAGAGCCATAATTGGGTTCAGTTAATCCAAAACACCCTATCTTCTCTCCAGATCCTAAACTCGTTAGCCATTTTTTCTTTTGTTCAACCGAACCATATTCGTGTATGGGGTACATTACTAGTGCACCTTGAACGCTCGCAAATGATCGAAGTCCAGTATCCCCTCTTTCTAATTCATGCAAAATTAAGCCATAAGCAACATTACTAACACCTGAACCACCAGATTCTTCAGGAAGGGCTGACCCAATAAACCCCAGCTCACCTAATTTAGGTATTAATTCAAATGGGAAGGTTCCTTTATCATGATGCTCTTGGATAGTTGGCATAAATTCATTTTTTACAAATTCATATGCTGTTTTCTGTACAAGTAATTCTTCAGATGAGAGTAAATCTGTAATATTGTAAAAATCAGGTCCGTAAGCTTTCATAATTGTCCAAATTTATTTGTTAATATTAAGACCAAAATGTAGTTGAAAAATCAACGTTTATTCATTTCAAGGCAAAAAAATGTATGAAAATGATGAGAAATATATGAGCGCTGCTCTTTTAGAAGCAGAAAAAGCAGGACCTGAGGTATATCCAAACCCTAAAGTTGGTGCGATAATTGTTTTTAATGGAGAAATTATTTCAAGAGGTCATACTCAAGAGTATGGAGGTGATCATGCAGAAGTTGTAGCAATAAAAAACCTGAATAAGAAATATAAAAACTGTACTCTTTTTGTAACGTTAGAACCTTGCGCCCATAAAGGGAAAACCGGTGCTTGCACAGATTTAATTGACAATAAGATATTTAAAAGAGTAGTTATTGCTAATTTAGAAATCAATCCTAAAGCAGGCGGTGGCGCAAAACTGATATCCGAAAAAGGGATCTCTATCACTGAAGGAGTGTGTTCTCAAAATGCAAAAAAAATAAATAAACGCTTTTTTACATTTTATGAGAAAAAAAGACCATATGTTATTTTAAAAATAGCCTCAACGCTCAATGGTTTTATTGCTGAAAAAGATGGTCAATCAAAGTGGATAACTAATGAAAAATCAAGGTCTTCAAGCTACCAAATGAGGGCTAATTGCGATGCGATTATGGTTGGGACCAATACAATTATTAATGATAACCCTTCCTTAACTAGCCATGGACTTGGAAAAAAAGACCCTAAAATTATTTTGATAGATTTAAAAAATAAATTAGATAATAAAGCAAATGTTTTTAAGCATAATCCAATTGTATTTTCAAATGATATTTTAAGCCTTAATCATTCTAAAAACATTGAAATTATTCTAAAAAAACTTTTTGATATGTCTTTTCAATCTTTGTTTGTTGAAGGCGGAGGTAAAACACTATCTCGTTTCATAGATACTAATCTATTTGATGAATTGCACATATATTATGCACCAAAATTAACGGCTAGTGGGAAACCGCTTTATGATGGCTTAAAGAAAATAAATGATACATTAGATCTGCATTTAGATAAAATAGAACAATTTGATAATGATATTAAGATTACATACTTGAAGAAGGAACATGTTTACAGGAATAATTGAAGAAGTTGGTGTCATCAGAGAAATCCTAACTAACCTAGATGGGTTGGAGATTGAAATAGATGCATCTCTGGTTTTATCAGATTTAAAAGTTAATGATAGTATATCATGCTCAGGAATATGCCTTACCGTTACTATGTTAGAAAAAAAGTCCTTTAAAGTACAGCTTGTACAAGAGACTTTAAAAAAAACAAATGCAAAAAATTGGGTTCCTGGCTATTCTATCAATTTAGAAAGAGCATTATTACCTACATCGAGAATGGGCGGCCATATTGTACAGGGTCATATCGATACAGTAGTAAAAATTAAGGATATGACATTTGATGATAAATCAGCAGTATGGAGATTTGAGTTAAAAAAGGATATAAAAAGATATTTAGTTAAGAAAGGGTCTATCTGCTTAGATGGAATAAGCTTAACAATCGCAGATAAAACAGAAACTGATTTTTCAGTAGCACTCATTCCGCACACTTTAGAAGTCACAAGTTGGAGTGATAAAAAAATTAATGATACTATAAATGTTGAAGTAGATATTCTAGGTAAATACTTAGAAAGTTTAACAGGGGTCTAAAATGAAGTTCAGTACTATAGAATCGGCGGTTGAAGATATAAGAAACGGTAAACAAATTATTGTTGTTGATAGTAAAGATCGAGAAAATGAAGGAGACTTAGTAATGGCTTCTGAATTAGTAACACCTGAAAAAATTAATTTTATGGCAAAAGAGGGTCGGGGCTTAATTTGTGTATCTTTAACTAAAGAGAGAGCCTTAGAGTTAGATCTAGAAATAGTTCAGAATAAGAATACTAGCTTACATGAAACTAATTTTACAGTAAGTGTTGATGCTAAAAATAATACGACAACTGGTATCTCCGCTTTCGACAGATCAGAAACTATTCGAGTTTTATTGCATAATAAATCAAAAGCAAAAGATCTAGCAAGACCTGGTCATATTTTCCCAATTGTTGGAAAAGATGGTGGAGTATTGAGGAGAGCCGGGCATACTGAAGCAAGTATTGACTTATCTATATTGTCCGGTCTCAAACCAAGCGGAGTTATTTGTGAAATAATGGATGATGACGGATCTATGTCCCGCGGCGAATCTTTACAAAAATTTTCTGAAAAACATAATTTAAAAATTATTTCAATTGACGACCTTATTCACTTTCGCAGGAAAAAGCAAAAACTTGTTGAAAAAGTAGAAGAAATAAAACTTCCAACTAAAATGGGCGATTTCAAATTACATCTTTATGAAGATATTTTTGATAGTCACTCCCATCTTGCTTTAACAAAAGGGGATTACTTATCTGCTGATTCAGTTCTGGTTAGGATGCATTCAGAATGTTTAACTGGAGATGTTTTTCATTCACTTCGATGTGACTGTGGAGAGCAATTAAATGCTGCAATGACTGCAATTAATAGTAATGGGTCAGGGATTATTGTTTATCTTAAACAAGAAGGACGAGGGATTGGGTTAAAGCATAAAATCAAAGCATATAAGTTACAAGAAGAAGGACTTGATACTGTTGAGGCAAATGAAAAACTTGGCTTCAAACCAGATTTACGGGATTATGGAGTAGGAGCACAAATTCTTAAAGACCTCGGAGCTACTAAAATTACAGTTTTGACAAATAATCCAAAAAAATTAATTGGTTTAAAAGGCCATGGTTTAGAAATAGTCAATCGCGAACCAATAGAGGTTAAAGCAGGTGAAAATAATAAAAACTATCTTAATACAAAAAAAAATAAACTGGGACATTTGTTAGACTCATGATTGGAATAGTTATCAGCACTTTTAATAAACCTGTAACAAAAGGTCTATTGGATGGTTGCCTTAAAGCACTGTCAGAAAAAGGAATCGAGAAAAAAGAAATCCAGATTTATAGGGTTCCTGGAGCATTTGAGATTCCTGCTCTCGTAAACATATTAGCAAAGAAAAATAGTCTTGATGCTATTATCTCACTTGGTTGCGTAATAAAAGGAGAAACAGATCACTATAATTTTATTTGCGAAGCCGTTTCAAAAGGTATGATGGATGTTACCATTATGAACACTCTACCAATCCTTTTTGGGGTTCTGACTTGTCAGAATAAGGAGTTAGCTCTTTCAAGATCTTTAGATAATCGAGGAAATAAAGGTTATGAAGTTGGGTTAGCAGCTATAGAGCAAATAGAAAATTTTAACTCTCTTTAATATTCTCAACAAGTAGGTGAAGTTCTTTTTCAGACCAATCATTTTTAGTCTTGAAAGACTTTATTTTAGTTATTGCTAGACCTAATTCCTTTTTTGTTAATTTTAAGTTGAGACTTTTCAATTTACCTTCAAGGGTAGATACACCAGAAAATTTATTGATCAAAATCTTTCTATCTCTTTTAACTATTTGTGGTGAAAAAGCTTCATATGTCACAGGATTTTTTAAAATCCCTTTTGAGTGAATTCCAGCTTTATGTGTGAATGCATTTTCACCAATTATTGGCTGGTTAACTTTTGAATTAAAGTTACATATTTTATTTACAAGATCTGTTAAGGTAGGTATCAGTTCTAAGTTCCAGCAATCTTTTCTTCTGCTATATATGCTAACTAAAGCGGTGATAACTTCTGCAAGAGGTGCGAGGCCACATCTTTCACCAAGCCCATTTATAGTTAAATCAACGCATTGAGCTCCTCCCTCTAAAGCTGAAAGCGAATTTGCTGTTCCCATTCCAAAATCATTATGAAAATGAACATGAACTGGAATATCAATTTCACGTACAATTTTTGAAATAATTCTTTTACTTTTTGATGGAGTCAAACAGCCAACTGTATCAGCAAAGCTAAATCTATCTGCACCTGACTTTTGAGCTAAAGTAGCCACCTTAATTAGAAAGCTTTCTTCTGTTCGACTTGCATCTTCAGCAGTAAATCTTAATTTTAAACCCTGGTCTTTAGCATATTTAATAGCTTTTTCAATCTGACTAAGGCACGTTACCTTGTTTACATTAAATTTATATTTCCGACTTAATGGTGAAGTACCATAAAATATTCCGATCCATTCAACTCCTAAAACTCTAGCGTCATTTATGTCTGATTTTGAGCTTCTGCCATGGACTATTTTTTTTGCTTTAAGTTCAAGTGAGTTAAGGGCTTCAACAGCTTCATAAATGTCTGGCGCTACTGCAGGATGACCTATCTCTATAAAATCAATCCCAAATAAATCTAATTTTTTTGCAAGGCTTAATTTTTGATCAATAGTAAAAAAAACTCCTGGTGTCTGCTCGCCCTCTCTTAATGTAGAATCAAGTACTTCTATGTTTTTACCCTCTAGAATAAATAGCTCCTTTGTGAAGGTTCACCCATTGAAATAAGATAAGGGTCTTTTTTTTGAAATTTAATAAAACTATCTTTTGAATTAATTTTAAGCCAATCATTTTTAATCATTATTTGCCCAATTGATCCACCTAATGTATTTCCTGGCCCGAGTAAAACTATATGATCTGGACAGTATTCCTTAAGTGCAACTTCGAGAGTCCTTGTGAAATCAAAAGTATTCAATACTTGATCCTCTAGAGTATAATCTTGAAGCTCTTTTTCATTTGTACTAAAAGGTGACCAAATATGACCTCTCCCATCGATAAGAGGAATTTTTGGTTTATTGAAGAAAGAAACAGATATTTGTTTAAAGGCTCTCTTGGAAACTTCTTTCATCAATGGAGTATGAAATGCAGCATGAAATGGAATCTGAAATGGAAATTTCTCTATTTTTGGAAGTGCCTTAAGTAATTTGTTTAACGAATTCTGACTACCCCCAATCACGAGATAACCTCCTAGATTTATCGAAACATGTGCACTGACTTCTTCAATTTTCTTTAAAATCTCTATTTTTTTTAATTTATCTAGGCTCCAATCTTTATTCATGAATGGATAAATTATTTGCCCACCAATAATTTCTTTTTCCATCATCGCACCCATTTGATGGATTATTCTATAACCATTTTCTATTGTAACAGCACCACTTAAAGCAAGAGCAGTATACCAACCCATGGAATTTCCCGCAACACCAACAATTTGATACTTTGATTGATCAATAGATAAGAAGTCTGAAATACTGCATCCATAAATAAGAGTTGATGCATTTTCTCCACGCATATGAATGTTAGTTTTAAAAATCGAATTATCAAGCTCTGTTAGAGTTTTATATCCTTTTTTTAGCCTCATCTCATCCATCCAACTAATGTGATATTTAGCAAGAGCATTACAGCTTTTTAAATAACCTGAGGTTTCTCTTGTATATGTACCACGACCTGGAGAAACAACAATAATTCTTTTCTTACTCATTAATAAACTCAATACCCTTTTTAGATATTGATTCTTTGCTTGGTAATGTTGCGGTTGCAGCTACTCCTAATGATATATAACTATTTTTTGCTGCGTGTAACTTAATTTTAACTTTAGATGTTAATTTCTTACTCAATTCATAAAAGACACCTTCACCATGGCAACCAATTTTTCTGCACTCATCTACAATTAAGATTTTCTTACAAGAATTTATTTCATTAACTAGTGCCACATAATTAATATCAGAAAGCCATCTCAGGTCAACAACTTTTATACTTTTTTTTGTTTTTTTCTCAATAATTTTTTTTGCTTGAAGCGATAAATATAAACCATTCCCATAAGTTATTATTATCAATGCATTCCCTGAACCATAAGATTTGAATTTACCTATCGATATTTCTTCATCTTGATTCGGATAATTAAAGCTCCATTTACCATCTTTTTCAGTGTGTAGATCCTTTATCATATACAAAGCAATCGGTTCAATAAAAACTATAACTCTCCCACTTATTGAAGCTTCTCTTACAGCAGACCTCAACATTTTTACCGCATCTAAACCATTAGAAGGAACAGCAAGAATGACTCCTGGCATATCTCTAAAAATAGTTAATGAATTATCATTATGAAAATGTCCACCAAAACCTTTTTGATACGCAAGCCCTGGTATACGTAGTACCATTGGATTTGAAAATTGTCCTTCAGAAAAAAATGCTAGTGTTGCAGCCTCTCCTCTTAGCTGATCTTCCGCATTATGAAAATATGCTAAAAACTGAATTTCGGGTATAGGAATAAATCCGTTATGCCCAAATCCTATTCCAAACCCTATTATAGAAGTTTCATCTAAGGGACTATCAAATACTCGTCGAGAGCCGAATTTTTTATGTAAATCTGCAGTTACGTGATAGACACCTCCTTTTTTAGCCACATCTTCTCCAAAGATCAATGTGTTAGGATAACGCAACAAAAGATCACATAATGCATAATTAATTAATTTAGCCATATGTTGTGGCATATCTATTCTACGATATTCTTTACCAAATATTTGACTTCGAATTTCTTCACTAGGTTTTTTAGGTATTGAATATGGATTTTTATTCTGAGTGATCGAAGTCATTACTTGGGCCGCAGTTTCTAATTTTGGTCTATTTATAGAATAGTTAAAAACATGCTTAACTTGGTTACGAGTATTTTCGTAAATATTTAAGATACTTTCTTTATCCAGTAACTTATTTTCGATGAGTATTCTAGCTGAATGTAATAGAGGATCATTAAACTCGGCATCTTCAATTTGTTTCAAAGTTTGATAGCCAGATTCTACATCTGATCCTGCATGACCCATTAATCGAACAGTCTTCATATGTAAAAAAACAGGTTTTCTCTCCAATCTTGAAATTTTTTCAGCTTTTTTTGACTTTTTGATTAGGTCAAATAAGTTTAATCCATCGACGCTAATATAGTTTAAATATGGTCTATTTGAAAAATTCTGCTGTATCCAATGCTCTTCTGTCTTTACTGAAATACCAAGACCATTATCTTCACAAATAAAGATAATTGGAACATGGCCTCCTTTAGCTCTTATCCATGAAGCTGTATTTATTGCACTTAAAGCCGATGCATGATTTGAACTTGCATCACCAAAACTACATAGGACTATGCTATTGTGTTCTAATTTCTTTTCTACTAAGTCCAGATTAGCACTTCTATCGATTGAAAATGCAGCACCTACCGCTTTAGGTAGGTGACTGGCTATAGTGCTTGTTTGAGGGGGAATATTTAAGTCCTTACTTCCAAAGACTTTATGACGCCCTCCACTAATAGGATCATCTGAAGAAGCCATAAAAGATAAAGCCAAATCATATATAGGGGTAGTTTTGTTTATTTGTTTTGATCTTTCTATAAAAAAAGGTCCACTTCTATAATGCAAAAATGCCATATCTGTATATGGGAATATATTTCCAAATACTGCATTACCTTCATGACCCGAACTACCAATAGTATAAAAACATCTTCCTTTGTCTTTTAATAAACGAGCTTTTATATCTATGTGACGACTGGAAACCTGTGATTCGAAAATTTGGATTAATTTGTGTTTATTAACATCCAAATAATCAAACTTATGGTTTAAATGAGATTTTGGAAACTCACCAGAACTCACTCTAAAAGTAAAGTTCTTATCTATAATCTCTGTGCGATTAAACAAAAATCTATTAGTTATGTTTTATATTTTAGAATATCACTTTAAAGAAGTCAGTTTTCCTTTAAACTCACGTAATTCTCTGACGTTTCCTGTTTTTATTTCACCCGATTCCCATTTAAGATTAAAGTCCTCAACAGTATCTTTTCCTCCCTGCTGTTGGTATAATGGAAACAAATCTTCCTCTTTTCGAGGTTTATTGCTATGGAGGGTCGCAGTAATTTGATAATCCACATCACCAACAAGATCATCAATTACTCTATTTGGTAAATTTTGTTCAAGTATACCCTGTTCAATTCTTGAGAACCTTAGGCCTTTCACAGCATAATCTTGGTATGCTTCCCATGCGAATGGAGCAACTGCTTTAATTGACTCTGCCATAGCATCTGAAAAAACTCGAATCTCATATTGAGCATGACTATCAGAGCGAAGGCCTACAAAATGTAGTAAATTATGTAAATCATTTTTCCAGTACCATTCTGTATACAAATTTACAGGTAAAACCGCTCTTGCTAACTCCCTTGCAACTCCAGCTTGGTTTAACTCCGAATATATTTCAAAACTTCTGTCAGAAATTTCTTCAAAATAAGACTGAACCTTCTTTTTTAACTCATCTGAGACTTCACCCATTCTTCCTTGTTTATTTAATGCACTCTGGAATTGAATATGTTCTTTTTTAGGTATATAGAAATCATCTCTAGCCTCAGAATATCTTAGAGAGTACTCATTTATGTTCGCTGTTCTATGTCTAACCCATTGTCTGGCTACAAAAATCGGCATCTTACAATGAAATTTAAACTCCACCATCTCAAATGGGGTAGTATGCCTATGCCTCATTAAATATCTAATTAAGCCTCTATCTTGGGATACTTTGCTTGTTCCTTTTCCGTAGCTTACTCTTGCCGCTTGGACAATTGCATCATCTCCACCCATTGAATCAACAAGCCTGACAAAGCCGTTATCTAAACATTTAATCGAATTATCTGAATTATCTAACATGATTTCTCACTATCTTATTTTAATAAAAATCAATACACTATTAAGAATAGGTAATAATAATGGTCTTAAATTAGGGTTATTTTTAATTAATGTTACAATTTCTCTGATAGCATTGAAAGCTAAGATCGTTATACTTTCAGTACTTTTAATGTTCTATCCACGGATGAAATCTCACCTGCAATAAGCCCTGGCGTAATTAATGTATTCGGTTGGTTATAGACTCTAGTATTACCATGCAAATCAATAAGTTTACCTTTCGCTTCATTTATTATGCAATTGCCGGCGCATATATCCCATTCATTTTTTGGCCTTAAAGATGCAAAAATATCAGATTTTCCCGCAGCGGTTAAACCTAACTTATAAGCTACAGACCCAACAGCTTTTAAATCACTAAAAATATTTTTATATGGTTCCCAGAGACCTCTTCGTGTTTCAGAACGGCTATTAAGAATAACCATTTCAGAGAGCTTAGACTTTTCAACACAATTTATCCTATCTCCGTTTAAATAAGCACCCTCTGCTAAACTTCCTGAAAAGAGTTCTTTTGTTACCGGATTATACAAAATACCTAATATCGGGTACCCATTTTTGACTAATCCTATACTAACTACAAAATTAGGGACTCCTTCAATAAATTCTTTTGTTCCATCAATTGGATCAACAACCCAAACTTTTTCTTTTGAAAGACGCGCTGGTGAGTCAACTGTTTCTTCAGAAAGCCAACCATAATTAGGTCTTTCAGTCGTTAATATTAACTTAAGTATTTTATCTGAAGCATGATCAGCAGTAGTTACAGGATTATGATAACTTTTTTCTTTAATATCATAATCAGCTTTGTAATATTTCAGAATTACTTTTCCAGCTTCTATCGCAGCCTTTTTTGCTAAAATTAAATCCTGATTCATAAATAAAATTAAGAAAAATTATTGGTCATATTTTCTTAAATATAATTAGTTTTTCATTATTTTTTCTTGAAGGAATTGAGAACTCAGAAAATTCTTCTCTATCAACAATCCACTTTTTAGTAAAATGGGCTTTAACCTCTTTAATTGTGGTTCCATAGGGGGGACCTCCTTCTTTTATTTTTTTATTTAGAGGAAGCCAAAGACCAATTAAGTATCCATTTTTCTTAATAATATTAGTAACGAGCCTCGCATAGTCAGGTCTTCGTTTTGGATGTATTGCGCAGAAGCAAGTTTGCTCTATTATATAATCAAAATATTCAAAATAGTTATTTTCAAGACTAAATATATCTTTCTGGAGTACTGTTAAATTTTTTGGTTTCTTGTTAACTAAGTTATTCAGTGCTTCCACAGCACTAGGCGCAAAGTCTACTGCAGTAACAGAAAAACCTCTTTCTGCAAACATGACAGCATCATAACCACGCCCACATCCAAGAATACAAACTTTACCTTTCTTTATATTTTTTGAAATATTATCAAAAACAGGAGTTGGACCATTCAAATCCCAACCTGTATTATCAAGAGCGTATTTATTCTCCCAAAATTTAATTGAGTCTTCTTTTTTTTCCACAATGACCCGTTATGTTTTATATTGGAGTCTAATCTTCAACTATGCATTTCAATATATTGCTTTACATTAAATTTTGATTTGCATCCATTAAAATTCATAAATCGTATTTTACCAAAAACAGGTCTCTCAAACCATGCTCTATCATGAATACCTCCAATACTCCATGCTATTCCAGTGTATCCGCTGGGATCTCTTCCATCTAATTCGTACTTATCATTGAGGTCAATTGCTATTTGCATAGCAATTTCCGGGCTTGGTGTCCATTCTAATATTTTTTTTGCCCAGTACATCCTCATATAACCATGCATCTTACCAAGTTTAACCATTTGGAGTTGAGCTGCATTCCATAAAGGATCATGCGTCTCGCCCTCCTCAAATTGCTCTGCCGGATAAAGATACTCTCTTTCATCGTTTCTGTGTTCATTCAATGTTTTTTGAGCCCAAGGATGGAACCCTTCGAAGAAATCATATTTACTTTCATATTCACAAAAGTTATCTGCTAATTCTCTTCGAATTATCATTTCTTCAAGGAATACATTTTTATCTTCTTCAGGTAGAGAAGAACTTTTAATTTCGAAAGCAACCTTTTGTGGTGATAAATGCCCAAAATGAAAGTATGGACTTAAATTACTTAGTGCATTCAAATTTGGGTTATTTCTATTTATATGGTAATCCTTTAATGACTTTAATAAGTAGTTCAACCTTTCTTTTGCTTTTTCTTCCCCTGGTTGCATCCAACTGACTGAAGTAATCTTGGAATCAATTGTTAAATTTTTGTACAATGAAGACCATGAAATAGGTTCAGATTTATTTTTTGGATTATAAGGATGGGTTACTAACTCTGGTATATCTGTCAAATATTCGTCTAGTCTTTTATGAATCTTTTTTCGGATTGTGTGAGCTGCAAACTCTTTTTTTTCAGAGGCAACCCATACTGGAACAATATTATGGGAGTCTACTTGACATACAGGAATAGTAATTTTATCAAGTACTTTTTTTAACCGTTTTTTATAAACTTTAAGAGGACTGTAATCTGTAACTATGGAGCCAACAGACAGTTGGTTTATTATTTTTGGAATTACATCTTCTGCAGCTCCTTGCAATAAATGAAAGTCTATATTCAAATTAGATAGATTATTAGAAGTCTCCTCTAGACCTTTAAATAAGAATTCATATTGTCTTAGATTTGCTTTTTTAAATTCACCTACATACTGGAAACATACAATTAACGAGGCTTTATTTTTCAGTGCTATTTTTTGGGCAGTGATTAAAGCATGATTATCCGAGGCTCTTTTATCTCGGACCATCCAGTATAAGACTGCTTGCCCCGAGTGCTGGCCACTTTTAAGTAATCTAATCCTGCTCAAAAATAGATAATAAAGTTTTCTAGGAAACGCTCTTGACTAGCGACTTAAGATCTAAAAAAGTATCAAAAGTTAAATCGATTTTTCCATGAAGGCTTGGCATAAGACTCAATCCTGAGCCTCCAAATATAACTTTGGTGTTTTTCATACTATTAACAAGTGAGAATATATTAAGGATTTGATCTTCAGTTTTACTCATATTTTGCTCAACGGTCGCCATGCAACATTGCATGTTACACAAATAAAATAGAATTAAATCTATTGATTTATTCTCTACTACTTTTTCTAAATTTCCTAATTCAGCATGCGAACCAGTATTAAAAACATTAAATCCAGAATGCCGGAGAACGGCTTCCGACATAACTACACCTAAATCAGGAAGATTGTCTTCGAAGTTAATACATAATACAGAACGAGTATTATCTGTGTTATTTGGTTTGCTAATATTCAAAATTTCTACACTTCGAGTAATTAGTTTTCTACTAATAAAGGCTTCTGCATGACTTAAATAATCATTCCTAAGGGCATTTTCAACAATTATACTACCGGGTTCTACAATTTCATCGCATATAATTTCGACAGCAACTCCTTTCATAAAGAGCCCGTTAATGATGGTATTGACACTTAACTCATCGGACTCAATGCTTGAATCCGCTAATATTTCTGATAAATCTTTATATTTACCCCTATTTATTAAATCATAAATTCTTTTATGCTTGAGTTTTTCTAGACCAAGACCAAGATTTTTAGAAGAATCTTTATTTGACTTATAAAAATCTCTAATATGCTGCATTGTGAATTTTCTATGACCACCAGCAGTTTTAGTGCACTGAATAGTTTTGTTTTCAGTCCATCTTTTTAGTGTGGATATATTTACTCCGAGGATTTCGGCAACATCATTTGAATTAAGATATCTCATTATATAAATATACGTATAAAATAATTATAATTAAAATGCAAAATGAGCGTTTTGAACTTTCTTGTTGTAGGTGATGAAAATCTATTCATAGAAATTCTTTGATATCAACTCTAGAAAAGTGAATTTATAAAAGTTTTTACGATATCAGCATCTCGATTTTTTTTATCTAGTTTTTGCCTATCATACATAGAAACCATCATGCTCATTCGCGGATTTTTTTTGAAAAACTCTCTGTTCTTATTAATAAAATTCCAGTATAAAGCATCCCATGTTTCACTCCATTCACCTTTTTTATAGTTACTCATTTTTAAAATATAATTACTTCCGCTAATATACGGCTTAGTAGACATGAGCCCTCCATCTGCGTATTGGCTCATACCAAATATATTGGGAACCATTACCCAGTCATAAGAATCAATGAAAATCTCCATAAACCAATTGTAGACTGATTCCGGCTTAATTCCCAACAACACCATAATGTTACCTAATATCATAAGTCTTTCTATATGATGTGTATATCCACTTTCAAGGCAATGTTTAATAGTATTATCCAGAGGATCAAGCCCTGTATCTCCAGTATAAAAAGCATTGGGAATTTCTCTATTAAATTTCCAAAAATTACCGTTACGTTGTCTTACTCCTTCTGTAGTATAAATACCTCTTATAAATTCTCTCCAACCAATAATTTGACGTATAAAACCTTCCAAAGAGTTCAAAGGAATTTCGTTTTGATTCGCATATTCTAAAGTTTCACTAACTATTTCATCTGGAGTAATCAAGCCAATATTTAAGTACGGGGTAATAATACTATGAAAAACAAAATTATTTTCTTTTGCGATGGCATCTTCATACACGCCGAATAAATGAAGCCTCTTTTCTAAAAATTCTCTAAATGATTTTTGAGCTTGTAACCTAGAAATTGGAAAGTTAAAATTCTTTACAGTACCTAAGTTTGAAGAAAAAATATCTTCTACAGTTTTGATAGATTTTTCAATTTCATTTTTTTTGTAACAGATTTGTGATATTTTTGGAATAACAATATTCTTTGGAAGCTTTTTTCTATTTTCTAAATCAAAACTCCACTTTCCTCCAATTGGATTATAATTATCGTCTAGTAAAATATTTAGTTTTTTACGTTGATTGATATAGAAACTGTTCATTAAGTATTTTTTCTTCTTACCAAAATTTTCGACTACTTCTTCAGCATTTAGAAAAAAGCCTGGAGTTTCAAACCAATTAATTTTAATCTTGAGATATTTTGCTGCTTTGACTAGTCTTTTTTCTAGGGTATAGTCCACTACTCTGGCTAGAGAGATCTCTGTTGCTTTCAGAGATTTTAATAATTTTATGTTGTGATTTTTCTCAATTAAATCAGAATAATTATATTTTATTACACTATAGCCTCTATCAATTAATTCTTTTTTAAACGATTCAATCGAAGCGAGATGAAGCACTATTTTTTTTTTATGAAACTTAAGAGGATATTGAGTATCTCCAAAGAAAAGAGGATCTTCAACTAGAACAATTTGTTGATTTTTGCTAATAGCAGGGTGATTATAGAATAATTGATTTGGATAGATTAAAGTAAATTTCATTGTAAAATTTAATTTCTATTTGAACTACACTTTTTACTACAATATCTAACTGATTCCCAATTCAGTTTCCATTTCTTTCTCCAAGTAAAATTAAAGCCACAAACTGGGCATTTTTTTTCTGGAAGGAACTGCTTTTTCAATATTTATCTATAATAAAAATTAATTTATTTTAATGCTAATAAAATTTCTTTTGGTACCCCATATTGACGCTTAATTTTACTAAAGGTTTCTTTATATCTCCGCTTATTTATGCCAGCATTTTGAAGCCTGTGAGGCGATATTACGGCATTTGAAAAGTCAATGAAACTTTTTCTAAATATTTTTTGAGATTGGTCTGCTTTTAAGACTGCAGGGTCAATTTGTGCGGAAGAAAAGAAATCGTTTACTAGTTCTACGTTGTATCCCATAGAAACAGATGCTTCCTTTATATCTAAAAGGAAAGATTTGAAAGGACCGCCACATTGTACTTTTCCATGTGCATTACTAGATAAAAATATTGCTCCTAGTAAGAAAATTAAAATGAAGTTTGTTAAGAAATTAAATAACCCAATAACATCAGATTTTATTTTCAACATTACATTAACCAGTACATAATAGATCCAAAAGAAACCAAACTAAAGATTATTAACCAAATCTGCCACAGAAATTTGGTACAGTCCGCTATATGATTTGGTGAAAGTATATAATCACCTTCAGGATTTATATATGGGTCAGAACCATCTACTCCATTATAGCTTCTAGGGCCGGCTAATGCTATATTTAACAATGTTGCCATTGCAGTTTCTGGCCAACCTGCATTAGGAGAGCGGTGTAATTTTGCATCTCGCAATACTATGTGTATCTTGTCAAATTTTAAATTTGAAAGGAGAATGATCATTGCTGACAATCTTGCTGGCACCCAATTAACAATATCATCTAATTTTGCAGTTGCCCATCCAAACTCTTCGTACCTATCACTTTT
>ENA-ORDA01000222-ORDA01000222.1-marine-metagenome-genome-assembly--contig:-NODE-222-length-59952-cov-8.259324_pt1 | contig 59952 bp, 55 predicted proteins | sample MGYA00237778_ERZ508506 | MGnify/ENA primary metagenome ERZ508506 (study PRJEB26177, sample SAMN06267891) | marine metagenome | isolation source: Monterey Bay, California, USA | place: Pacific...
AGCGTCTGACAAGACCCACTGCGAGCCCTTTGATTGGGTTAAAACCAATCAGTGGGTTTGTGCATTGACCCTTTGAATCATAAGAATAATACTCACATCATGGATTGTTTTACGTTGTAATCCCAACTGGGAAAAATATGGCTGGTCAATCTAGTAAAATGAAATCCCGTTTGTCAACTATCCGATATGAGATGACACGCGATTTTATTGCTCACCACACCTCAAAAATTATTCCAGAATTTACAAGCGAAGATGAACAAAAAATAATGGAGATTTTTGAAATTCCAGATATGAAAACATGCGTCGTCACCGGTGAAAAAGTCGCCAAATCAGGAGGAGACCATTTATTTGAGGTCAGGGGATATTTGAAAAAAACTGGCAAAGTTGGTATTGAACAAAAATGGAATAGATTACCGGTATCAACAAGCGAAAACATCCGCTATAAGAAATTCAAATTCACCGATGATAATGATAAATCATACACGAAGAATATCGGGTGGGAAGAACTGACTGACGCAGAGTTCAATCTCTGTACACCTAAGCAACAACGGCTTTACCGAAATATCAGGAAATGGTTCTCTTATTGTGAAGAAAAAAACGTGATGTTGGGAGTCGAAATGCCAGATGTTGCAAGAATGGAAATGGAGAAAGCAATTGACTCTGCCATGGAAATTTTGCTGGAAGGAATTGAAAGAATGAAGAAATCTTCTTCCAACTAATCAGAGGGCTCCCCTCTGATTGAATGGGTAGGCAGAGGGTACGGACTGCCAATGCGTCTTGGCAAAGGGTCTCCACTGATTCAAAGTTCAGTGATGTCTTCACGCTCTGTCGAGATACCGAACTCTTTCTCGGCTTTCTCATAGGTACTGGCATCGATTGAACCATCTCTAACGAGAGATGAAAGTGCTGCAAGAGCAACTGCTTCTCCATCAATTTCGAAGAATCGACGGAGCGCTTCACGGGTATCCGAGCGACCAAAACCATCGGTCCCTAGAACGGTGTAGTGTCCACCAACCCACTGACGAATCATATCAGGCACTGCCGCCATGTTATCGCTTACCGCAATGACAGGTACTGTTCCGCTTCCAAGGATTTGTTCAACCCAAGGCTGCTTTGCAGTCATCGTTGGGTGCAAGCGATTCCATCGATCGCATTCCAAACCTTCGCGGCGCATTTCTCCATACGAAGTTGCAGAATAAATCTCGGAACGAACGCCGTAGGCTTCGAGCTTTTCTACCGCATCCAAAACTTGGATCATAATTGGGCCTGAACCAATCAGTCGGACAATCGGGCCGTCGCCCTTTGGGGCTGCGCGCAGCAGGTACATTCCACGAATGATGCCTGCATCGACGCCCTTTGGTTTCGGCGGCATTGGGTAATTTTCGTTGTAAACGGCAATGTAGTGGATAACGTCTTTGTCTTGGCCGTACATCTCATCAATTCCGTGTCGGATGATGGTTGCTAATTCGTAAGCGAATGCTGGGTCCCAGGCTCGGACTGCTGGATTGGTATGCGCCATCAGAAGCGAATGCCCGTCTTGGTGCTGCAAACCTTCTCCGTTGAGTGTGGTTCGTCCTGAAGTCGCTCCCATGAGGAAACCACGGGCACGCTGGTCAGCTGCCGACCAGATGAGGTCAGCAACACGCTGGAATCCGAACATCGAATAGAAGGTGTAGAACGGAACGGTCGGATAGTGGTGAGTGGAAAAGGAGGTTGCTGCAGCAATGAACGTCGAAGTTGCACCGGCTTCATTGATTCCTTCTTCCAACAGTTGACCTTTTGCAGATTCCTTATACTTCATCAGCACCTTATGGTCGACCGGCTTGTACAACTGCCCTTCAGGGTGGTAAATGCCAAATTCAGCAAACAGTGGATCCATTCCGAATGTTCGCGCTTCATCAGGAATGATTGGAACTATACGTTCTCCAAACTCTTTGTTCTTCATGAGAGCGCGAAGAATTCGAACGAATGCCATGGTGGTTGAAACTTGCATGTTTCCTTTTGTGCCTTCATCAAAGTCAGCATATGTTGCTTCATCCGGTAGAGTAAGGTCGAACTTAGGAACAGTTCGTGATGGCATGAAACCATCCATTGCGACTCGTCGTTCCTTGGCATAGGCGACAAGTTCGGGAACATCTTCTGGCATGACGTACGGGTATTTTTCCAAATCTTCATCGGAGAAATCGAGTCCAAGGTCATCGCGCATGTATTGCATGCTTTCCATGTCTGCTTTCTTCTTCTGGTGGGTCGTGTTTCGGCCAGCAAAGGCTGGACCGAGTCCGAATCCCTTGATGGTGCGCATCAAGACGACGGTTGGCTGGCCCTTATGGGCTGTAGCCTGAGCGTAAGCAGCGTGGAGTTTGACGAAGTCGTGTCCGCCAACATCTGCGCACAAGTCGACCAGTTCGTCATCGCTCAAATGAGCAACGAGGGCTTGTAAGCCATCGGAATTGAACAAATCTTTGCGGATGGTTGCTCCGTCTGCGGTCATGATGCGCTGCTCGTCACCGTCGACCAGTTGATCGAGTCTGGCGGCGAGTAGTCCGGCTGAATCTCGTGCAAACAACTCATCCCAACTGCTGCCCCAGAGGACTTTGATGACGTTCCATCCAGCGCCACGGAATCTTCCTTCAAGTTCTTGAACAATCTTTGAGTTTCCACGCACAGGCCCGTCGAGCCGTTGTAGGTTACAATTCATCGTCATGACGATGTTGTCAAGTCCTTCACGCCCTGCGAGAGATAACTGTGAAAGGGATTCAGGCTCGTCAGATTCTCCGTCACCCATGGTGTACCAAACACGAGAGTTTGCGGTTGAGACTAAACCTCGGTCTTCGAGGTAACGGTTGAATCGAGCTTGGTGTATTGCAGTCATCGCTCCTAGCCCCATGCTTACGGTAGGGAATTCCCAGAAATCAGGCATCAACCGAGGGTGTGGATACGATGAGAGTCCTTTGCCACCGGTTTCTTGCCGGAACGCTTCCATTTGTTCGAGAGTTAAGCGGCCTTCCAGCCATGCACGAGCATAGATTCCAGGTGAAGCATGACCTTGCCAGTAGAGATGGTCACCTTGTCCGGTTCCATCTTTGCCTCGGAAAAAGTGGTTGAAACCGATTTCCCAGGCGTGGGACGCCGAGGCATAGGTCGAGATGTGTCCACCAATGCCCTCGAAGTATTTGTTTCCACGAGTGACAATCATCATTGCGTTCCAGCGGATGATGCCATTGAGGCGTAATTCAAGGTCAAGGTCACCGGGATAGGCGCCTTGAGCACCGGGGTGAATCGAATTGAGGTAAGGTGTGTTGACCACGTCAATTCCGACACCAGCGTGCCGTGCAGCATCGACGGTAGAGAGTAATAATCGGCGAGCTTCCTCGTCACCGAGTTGATCACGAACAGCAAGTATAGAATCAATCCACTCCTGCGTAGCGACAGGATCTGGGTCAGGTAAAGTTCCTCGAACACCGAAGCGCATGTTTCTCCTCCTTGTGCTTGCCTCCAACCGTGGGGTTTTCAACCCTCGCTTGAAATTGAGACGCTCAACTCTCTCATTCGCCCCTTATTTGTGTTTGATTTTACCGAACGGCGCTCTGTGCATCGTTTTTTGTAGGCCCATTTCATACTTTTCCGGAGCAATCAATAAAAGCCGATTTCACTGCGGGCAGGATATGTCCGTCGAGGCTATGGTTCAAACGATGATTGATGATTTAACTGCCGCTCTTGCTGATGCTGTCAAGCACGACAAGGGTAACGCTGCTGCTGGTACCCGTGTGCGCAAGGCTATGCAAGATGCAAAGTCCGCTGCTCAAGCAGTGCGCACCCAAGTCCAAGCAGACAAGAACGCTTGAGGTTAGGAGCGCGTTAACACGCGCCATTCACCCTTGCCGTTGAGGAAATCACTTTCTCCGCTGGTTTTAACATCCCACCCACTCGGTGTAAACGTTATCTCTGGTGATAGAACGATTGTATCCACATTTGACAAGGTCGAATTCAAATCCTTCTCCCATGCAGTGTTCGTCGATCTCCAATGACCGGTGATGTTGTTTTCTCCCGCATCAAGCGGAGCATAAAACGTGTACAACCAGTGCATACCAAGAGTATCTTCTGATACGAACAGGAACTGTTCATCTTGGTCCAGTTCCATGGCGACTGCTGCCTCATCCGTCCACATGGTTTGACCATGAAGAGATGCCATCAATGAGAGCGGTATCAAAAGAAGCACGGTCACGAACATAGCCTTCGTTTTCGATTGAGGGGCATCGATGGTTGGTACGTCTTCGTGCTTACGAACGTAGTGCATCATCATAACAGCCGGTACAAACAGCATTGTGATGTAACGACCGTTGTTCCCCATTGTCCACACGACGCCAGGCCATTCAGCTCCCCAGATACTTGCTTCGTATGTCCAAAGTGCAGCCACATAGAACACGATTGCCACAAGTATGCCCGAGATATATCCGGTCATCATGGCAAGCGTGGGTTCTTCAACGCGCTTCATTATGCGCCAAATCGAGCCGACAAACGGCCACAGGGCCATTCCAAATAACGTGAAGAGGACAATGACATCGAAGATTGAAAATGCCACAGCTGAAGTGAATCTTAACGGCTGTTGGCCGATGATTGCTAGCGTAGCATTGACTTCGAGTAAGCCAAACACGACCATCAACAAAGACACAGCCAGGCCGACACCGATTCCTACCATGTGGGGCCGAGACATCCATGCTGTTCCATTTAGGCCACTTCCCTGAAGCCGTTGCCAAAGCAGAGCAATTGCTCCAGTGACCAAAGCACCAAGCAGTACTCCTTGTGCATCAACAAACCCCTTTGAATAGGCCATGGACATGAAGAAAACTCCACCACTAAAACACTGCAGGGGGCGATTTTTATTGGAAAGTACGCCGCTGAAAAGCAGTAAGGCCAAGGCTGAAAAGACAGCGAGATACACTTCTTCATACCCTCTTGCGACAGAGAATATCATTGCTGGTGAAAGTGAAAAAACTGCGGCAGAACGCACTCCGCTCCATCGGTAGAGGCACGCTACAATTCCGAAGAAGGTGAAGAGTGCAAACGCTTTGATTCCTGTTTCGGAGAGGTCATAAAGCGGTAGAACAACGCGTTCTCCGCCGTCGGTAACATCACTCTGTCCAGCGATTTCAGGCCGTAAATCTCCCCACGGTAATGCTCCGTCTTCATCGACAGCCATCTTGACGTGTGTATCAAGGCCAAGGTCACTTGTGAAGCAAGCAAGAATGTTGAGGAGTATACCTAAAATGAGGAGTTTTTGCCAGATGCGGTCGTCTTCGATCCCCAACCGCTCCATAGTCAACGGTTCGGGGGGTGAGGTTCAACCCTTTCGGACACTTCGGGGGTACATGGGCGGAATTCTCAACGGTGTGCGCATTGTCGATGTCTCACGAATTTTAGCAGGACCTTATGCAACACAGATGCTTTCGGATTTAGGTGCAGAAGTCATCAAAGTCGAAGCACCATGGGGGGACGATACCCGCAAATGGGGCCCTCCTTTCACCACAGGTTTCGATGGGAAGCAGGTTGCTGCCTACTTTCTTTCGTGCAACAGGGGTAAAGAGATTGTAACGTTCAATTTGAAACAGCAAGCGGATGAAGTGCGCTCATTGATTGAGACGGCGGATGTTGTCGTTGAGAATTTCAAGCCCGGAACACTTGAACGGCTTCTTGGTCCGATGCCGAAGGACGTCATTGTGTGCTCAATCTCGGCATATGGCGCATCAGGTCCTCGCCGTGACGAGCCTGGATACGATGTCGCATTGCAAGCACGCAGTGGCATAATGGGCATTACTGGCGAGGCGGACGCATCACCGGTGAAGGTCGGCGTCGCATGGATTGACGTCATTACCGGACTGAACGCCGGGAACGCTATTCTTGCAGCATTGTACCACAAAGAGAAGACCGGTGAGTCAATGCAAATCGATATCTCACTGTGGGATTGTGCGGTTGCGGCACTTGTCAATCAGGCGCACAATGCCATGGCCAGCGGCAAAAACCCTCAACCGATGGGCTCAGCCCATCCAAATCTCGTTCCTTATCGAGCCTTCAAAGCAAACGACGGTTGGTTTGTAATTGGTGTTGGTTCTGACAACCAGTGGAGTGGTTTAGCAACGCATCTGTCGATACCAGCCCACGAAGAATGGTCGACCAACGAAGGTCGGGTTTTGAACAGAGCAGCGGTCGAGAAAGCCGTTGCAGATGCCGTTTCGTCGATGAGCCGTCATGAACTTGAATCGCTGCTTGTTGGCATTCCGTGCGCTCCGGTTAATACCGTTCTTGAAGCACTTAACGATCCTCAAAGCGTATCGAGAGGAGCAGTTACCCAGCATCAAGGCGTCGATGTTCTGGCAAGTCCACTGCGCTTCATGCATCCTTCAGAATGAAAACAGAGACGTTTGGCCACCTTCTCGGATGAGCCCAACTTCTCGGAGTTTATCGAAAGCGTTGTCCATTCGGCGCTGGCTGAATTGCCGCTCGACCTGTAAGAATTGCGTTAATCCCTTGACATCGATTTGTCCCGGCTCAAGATCCTCATCTGCCACATCCACAGCAGGATGCTCGTGGAAGATTTTCCGGATTTCATCGAGCCGCTCAGGAACTTCCTTGCCCTTGACTTGACATATTGCCTCAATCGAACCGTGCTCTTTGATCAGCTTGATTCCAGTTTTAGGGCCGATACCTCGGATTCCAGGGTGGAAGTCGGTTCCAATCATGATGGCAAGGTCAATCAGTTGAGAGCGAGAAAGGTCGTTTGATTGCAACATCCCTTCCAAATGTATCATCTGCGCTCGAACCGTTCTTCCATGTTGCTTGGAGCCGTCGCTCATCAAGTTTCGAACCAAACGTGGCGTTCCATAGAGCAGAGCATCCCAGTCTTGGGTAGCCACGACATCGAGTTGCCCCTTTGCAGCCATAACTGCGGCTTGACCTTCGCCTTCCGCCTTGGCGACAACCCACGGCACACCGAGTAAATCCAGCAACTGTTTTGTTTCATCAACCATTTCTTGAGAATAATGCATGATGCGTGGAGCCATTTTCTGAGCGAGAGCGAAATCTCCGACTTCAAGTGCCTCTTTGTGAATGCGTTCAGCCTCATCTCTGCGGGCTCTTCGGCTTGCCAATTCGTCTGCTTTCAAGTCTGGAGATTCACCATCAAAGATGTACACCGGTCGTATTCCGAGGTTGAGTAGAGTCGCAGTTCGGTTAAGGAAACCCATCAAGTGAGAGACTACTTTCCCATTATCGGCTTTCAGTGGCCCTCCATCTCCTTGTGGAGAACGATCCCTCATGGTTGTAAGAAATTGGAAAGCGGTGAGAAATGCATCGATGCCCACTCTCTGTCCAGATAGGCTTGCAAGGTCAATGTTTTCTGCAGTTGCCAGGTCTTTCAGATTGCAGCCCATGGTATGAACATAAGTTGACAGTATGTGTATATTGGCATGCGAACCCGTCAAGAAGTCGAGACGCAAGCGCCCACCATGGCGAGTCATGTTGCGAGTTTACGCGGCTGGCATACTGCATTGGCCCGCGCAGAGATTGCATCGCTTCTTCCAGAGGTCGAACTCAAACGCCTTTCTGCGCGACGTTTGGTTCAACTTGAAGGAGAAATTTCAGGGGAACGCATGCTCGAGGCTGTGAACTGCTCGAGCGGTTGCCAAGCCCTGCTTTCTCATGCCGTTCTTTGGTCGAGAGACGACGGTATCGACTCTTTGATTGAAAAGATGGGTGCTTACATCCAAACGTATACTCGTAAGGGTTCTGTCGCTGTTCGTTCATGGAAGCATGAAGGGAAAATGGAAGGCGTCAGTGCTCGAGAATTAATGAGGAAAATCGGTGGGATGTTGTCCGAGCAAGGTTATCAGATCGACCTTGAGCAACCTGACCATCGCCTTGGAATGGTCTTGGATGCAACAGCCGGCATCGTTGCGTGCGGCTGGATGATTGGTACTGGCGATGACTCCGACGGCATATCTGCTCGTCGGGCAACGGACCGTCCATTTTTCAAGCCGGTGAGTCTTGACCCACGGCTGGCTCGCTTAGCAGTCAACTTGGCCTCGGGGCCTCGGCATAAGGGGGCGACTCTTGACTTGATGACCGGTACCGGTGGCTTTGTTCTTGAAGCAGCGGTTTCGGGAAGAGAGGCATACGGCATTGATCTTGATCCAGAAATGATTGAAGGAGCACAAAGAAATCTTGACTGGGCTGAACAGGCAAGCAACGCTTCTTTGCTGTTGGGGGACGCAACACGCCTTGCAGAAATCTTACCCAAAGACGCTCTTCATCGCATCAGTGGGTTTGTTCTTGACCCACCATACGGTAGAAACTCACAAGGAACGCTTGAGCCGACGGCTTTGATCCGTGCTGTTTTAGAGAGTTCTCATTCTGTTGCAGCAACCGACGCTCATTTTGTATTGATTGTGCCTATTCACCCGTTTGGAGAACATGCTGAAGAGGCTTTGCCAGAAGACGCAACAGTCGAACTGTTGCACGGGCAATGGGATGAGTTGCAAGCATGCTTTGAGCAAACCGGCTGGAGGCTGTTGGGTCGATGGGTTGAACACGTTCATGCCAGCCTTGGACGACTTATTCTTCATGCAGCAATTGTTCCTCAAGATTGAGTAGAACAATCGAATCTTCCTCAGTTGGTTCAGGGAATCTGGCTCGATGTGGGCACCCCTCGTCAAGAATAGCCTCGTCTTCATGATTGAGAACATTCGGATAGGTTCTGCATCCTTTTGGCCGGACTTCGTATACCGAACACATGCCCTCTGCGTCGACATCTGAGGAGGAGGTCAGCAGGAAAACGCATGCTCTTGTGCTTTCGTCGTTGAGCAGTGTGAGAATACCGTTGTTTCTCCACGTAAAATCTTCAACTGCTAACCCAGTGCGGCGAGAGAGCAACGAAGCCTCCGCTTTGGTGAGCGGCATGGTCGTCTCTCGGCAACAAGCTGAACAGCCCATTGGGACACACGGGAGTGAGCGGGCCATATCCGTGCCAAACCATCCGCCTTCTTCAAGAAGGGGGGGCATCTGGGCAGGTCAAGGGCGATTAGGGTAGCCTGGATATCCTGACGGGCTTCGAACCCGTCGACGCGGGTTCGAATCCTGCATCGCCCACTTCTCAGTGGCCTTGTTAGGTCATTTTTTTGTTGGTTGGATTATACCATTCAGCAGCGAGAGGAACTGCTAAGAGCACCGGGCATACACCTGTAATTGAGGGAATGAAATGAAACTTCGACTTCATCAGTTTCTCTCGAAAACGGGTGATTTCACCTCGAAGGCAGAAGTAAAGCAAGCGATTTGGGACGGCGATGTCACCGTCAACGGTTCAGTTGTCAAGAACATCGCCTTTGAATTCAATCCAGCAAAGCGAGTTGTCGAATTCCAAGGTCGAGTGCTTAAACTCCCAGTAACCGATTTCTATTTCCTGCTTCACAAACCGCAAGGCTACATTTGTTCTCGTCTAAATTCGCAGGAGCGCGAACTCAACAAGACCTCAGTCTATGAGTTGTTTCGGGGCGCAGTTGAGCCTAAAGTGTTCGAATCACTCGTTACCGTTGGACGGCTTGATGAAGATACAACCGGTTTTCTTCTTGTGACGACGGATGGCAAAATGGTTCATGCCATCACAGATCCAAATCGACACATCAAGAAGACATACCGAGTAGAAACCGAACATCCAATTTCCCGGAAAGATATCGATGCCATTCGTGAAGGCGTTGATGTATCGGTTGTGGAATTTGGAACTGTAGAAGAGTTCCGCACCCGCGGCGCCCATGTCTATTTGGAAGACGAACGTTGCGCGATTCTTACCATCGATGAAGGGAAGAAACGACAGATACGCCGCATGTTCACGACTTTAGGAAACAATGTCGAGCATCTTCACCGTTTGTCAACCGAGGCAATGGTACTCTCTGAATACGACCTCAAACCGGGCGAATTTAGTCCAGTTACCCGTGAAGACATCAATCGTGCTCTGTTCTCTTGAGGGAAGCCTCGTCCTTTATGCGCCATTTTTGCATTGAACCGTAGGTAAGGCTGCGCCAAAGCCATTCCGCTGGGCCAAACGAATAACGTTTGAGCCACCACGGACTGAGAGCCAACTGCACCATCCAGATAAGCAATACAATCACGTAGAGTTCCCACCGTTCAAACACCCCAATGAGTCCAAACCCGGCGCCGGTAAAAAGTACGAGACAAATGAGGGAATGAAGCAAGTAGTTGCTCAATGCCATTCGACCTACAGCAGCGAGCCGGTTTTTGAGCCCAGACCAAATTTCACCTTGGCAGAATAACATGATCAATCCGAGCCACCCCATCGACATCGCAACTCTTCCAAGTTGGTATGTCCCCTGAAAATACCCCGAAACTACGATGGCATCAAAATCTGAGTCGATGGCTTGAAACAATTCGAAACCGTTGACTGCTAAACCCAAAGCGAACCCTCCTATCGCAAGTTGAAGATAATTTTTCTTTGAACGCTGTGCTGAGAGAACGCCCATGCGGTACAATCCCATGCCGAGCAACATCATTCCAACGCAATCCCAGAGCATGTAGACTGGCGTGAAAAACAACAAACTGTCAATCACCTTTTTCGCACTGTAATCGGCAATTTCGAGGTACGAACCTCTCCGGATGTCCAGTTCTTCTTCCATGGCTGATTCGTTGTATGAGAATTGATTTTCAGAACCGGTCCACAACGCCGCAAGTTCACGTTCTTCAGGAGAGTGTTCTGCGGAAGGGTCCGCATCAATCCGAGCGGCCGCATCTCGCCCCTCTTCGACAAAGACTCCAGAGACTGCAAAGAGGATGGAAGTGCAAAGCAAGACTGTGGCTGAAAGAATCAGCAGTGTTTTTGGTCGAGCATTTCGCAGTGGATAGAGCAGTGCGCCAGCCATAGCGTAGAGTATGAGAATATCACCCGTCCAAAGCAATATGAAAGAATCGAACATTCCAAACAAAAGAAGAAAAAATGTTCTCTTATAATGAAGAAAAGCGCCTTTTTCTTTCCCGGAACGGGTTCCAAATCCAGTGGCAAACAAGACGATGCCGGCACCAAATAACAAGGAGAATAAACCGCGCATTGAACCTTCGAAAAACAGATTCATGATGCCCCAAACTGCATAATTTAATTCCGGGTTTTTTCCAAGTCCAACCAGTGGGTGAAAATATCCTGCTGAAGTCATGCCAAAACCAAGAATGTTGAGCAGAAGAACGCCAAGCAGCGCCACACCGCGGAGAATATCTAACGAGGCGATACGAGCCGAAACAGCAACAGGAGCGTCCGCCTGAACCGTGCTCTCCATGAGGGTTGCATGGTGGCTGAATGGATAAGGATTCAGCAGGAATCATGCCGTACTCTGTTGATTAGAAGCCGTTTTCGAGCAACCATCCAGTCACAGGGATGTTGTTTGAACGGAGAATGGCAGCGGCGTCTTTCAACAAGTTTTGACGCAGTGGGATATTCTGTCGCTGTTCGGCAATGGCAGCGAGTTGAACCAAAGCGTCGGATGCCCCTTCGTGGTCGTTCGCAGTCTTCGCAAGGCGTAAACTGCGTTCAAATTGGCCGTGCGCTGCATCCAAATTGTTTCTGTAGAGATTTGTGTTGCCGATGTTGAACAGGGCGATTGCTTCGCCTTGACGATCACCGAGCTGCTTCATGATGGTCAATGAATCGTTGAAGTATTGCTCGGCTTCTTCGAAACGGTCCTGCTCTTCATAAAACACGCCAAGAAGGTTCAGTGTGTCGGACTGACCACGTAAATCTGACAGCGTCCTCTTCATTTTCAATGCCATTTTGTAGAGGCGCTCTGCTTCGATTAAATCGCCTCTTTGTTTTGCCTGCGATGCGAGTTGAACATGGGAATAGGCCTCACCACGGCGATCACCGATTTCTCGTTTGATGGCGATGCTTTGATTGGTTAAGCGCTGCGCATCACTTGGATTGCCAAGATGTTCAGCGATTGTTGCAAGATTTGATAGGATGATTGCTTCGCCTTCCATGTCTTTTTGTTTTCTTTTAATGATGAGTCCCTGGCGGTAGTGTGTTTGGGCTGCTTGGAAATCTTTCTTGATTTCTAAAATATTCCCTAAACCAATCAGGGCGATGGCAACACCGTTTTCATCGCTGTACTCTTCTTTAATTTTCAGTGCTTCATTGAACAAGTGTTGGGCTTGGTCGTACTCGTTTCCAACGAAGGCAAGATTCGCCATGGCCAAAATGACATCGGCTTCACCGTTTGGCTCGTTAATTTCGTTCTTCATTCCGCGTGCGTTTCTAAAATCAGAATAGGCTTGAGCAAGGTCGCCTTGGTTGAGTGCTACATATCCGATGTTGATGAGTGCATCAGCCTCGCCGCTGCGATTTCGTTCCGAACGGAAGGTTTCAAGCGCTCGTTCATAGTAGTCCATTGCCGCTTGAAAGCGGCCAGTGAGTCGAGCAGCGTTTCCAAGCCTAAGGTCTGTCGAACCTTGGATTTGAACGCCTTGAGATGCTAATTTATCGCTTGATTTGAGAAGGTTTTTGACGTTCGCCATCTGTTGCTGAGATGGATTTGAGGACTGAATGTTCCCTACAAAGCCAATTTGTTCCAATGCTAAAACCATCGCTTTAGCAAGGTCTTCAGGGCTGTTTTGGACAATCGTTTGTGAGGTGAGGTTACCCATGATGACGCTGTCAACAATTTTTTGTTGTGTGTACACTTGAGCGCCGGATGTATGTTGGGTTTGGGTGCCTACTGGGACCCATTCAGAACCCGTCCATTCCGACTTCCCATCAGGGCTTCGTTGCGGCTCCACCATGGAGCGAAGACGAGGTAGTCCAGTATCTAAGTATTGTATCCTCGGGTAAATCCTTCGGGCTTTATCGTGATACTGTTAAATGATACATCTGTGGCTGTAAGTGCGAACAGGGAGGTATCGATGTGGTGAAAATTGCGATTTATGTCGACACTTCCGGTTCGATGAATGAACGAATTAAGGGCGAAATGGACGATAATTTTGCGAACGTCCGCCCATCGATATTTCGCAGTTTTATGCGTTCTATCGGTATGTCTGGAAAAGTGAAAAAGAGTCGTGTCGCTCAAGCAATGTGGGAGAATCTGGTTCCAACATTCAAAGACCGCCAAACCAAGATTTCGACAATCAACAGCCGGGGTCGTTCAAAGGTACTTGCGCCACTCGATTTCCGAAGTCATGATGACTTAATGAACATCCAATTTCCAAATCCCTACGGTGGGACATACCTCTGGGAGTTTTTGGTTCATGAAGCAAAGGAGTTGAGCAAAGACAGCGTTGATTGGCTGTTTTTCCTCATCAGTGACGGCATGGACATGAGCTCGTCACCACCGTTCAACGGCATCAACGGTTTTCAACCCTGTATCGAAGCCATCAAAGAAATCGGCATCGATGTTGAATTCCATATCATTGGACTCGGTTTACCAAGCGACTCTGTCAATGTATTCCGCCAAGTGAGCGGTGCGAGCGGCGGTTCATTCGTGAACATCGTTGAGGCGGGCGATGATGTTGAGCAGGCCATCGAAGAAGTCGGAGGAGCAGTTGAAGAATCACTGAATCCAATTGCTCGCATGGCAAGCCGTCAACGGCGCCAGCAAGAATACCTTGAGTCTCGACAAGAAGGGGACCTTGAAATCACGACTGAAGAACCACCTGCGTCACAACCGTACTCCGGTTATACCTACGGTGAAACCGTGATTGAAGACACAAACCCAGAACAACTATCGCAGTGGCAAACCGACTTGGTTCGAATCCGTGGGGATGAGAAAATCGAAAACATTCAAGCCTACGAAAATTGGGTTTCAATGCGTTCAACCCCGATGTTCTCTGACACCCCAGGTATTCCAGTCGATTCGTGGGCTCTTTCCGCTGATGATGTTTCGATGATTGCCAGTATGAAAATTGATAATTTGTTTACTTTCCTTTCGCAAATTCGCCGTTCTGATGTTCCGATTGAGAATCGACGAATCATTATTCGAGGAGATAGCGTGCCTGAATCACTGCTTGACACACTTGCGAACTCGGGTGCTCGCGTCGTAATTTATCCTGATGAATTGCCCCCACCGCCGCCACCGGAATTGGGTGATGAGAAGTGGGAGCGCAACGAGTACGATTTCAATGATAATCCAACACGCGCTTGGGAAATCTATCCTCACCTTGGGCGCAGTAAGGCGCGTAGTGCAGTTGTTATCGACCCTCCTCTTTATCCTGAATACGTCGAAAAAATAACGCAAGCCTTCAGCCGAACCAACTTGGTGAACGATCTCCAGAGTAAAATAGGCCCAATTCAACGCTCATATGCTGAAGCAGTGTTCAAAACTTCATGGAGTAAATTCAATTCGAATTGGGTCCCAGACGACTGGCCATCGCTCCTTTCACACGATTCAAAGGCCATCGGAGAAGCCTTCTGCGAGTCGTTACGAGTAACATACATCCAAATCGTTCACGAATGGTTGTTCTCTCACGGCTCACGTCCAAAGTTTATACTCGTCCGCCTCTCTAATGAATCCAAAACACTCGGATTGCACAAGCACCCATGTTACCTTGAATTCCAATCGCTGTTAGCAGATATGTTCCACTACCAAGGCACAGATCTTCGAATCAAGAAACCTCGTGTCGAATACTGGTGATGATGTTCCCTCGGCTGATTTCGTAGCGGTGTTTGAGTATGGAACGAAGACGCTTAGGAATCCTCTTCATGATTCTTTCCTGTATACCTTATGCCGTCCTTTTTGCTCTACCGTTCACTCCTCTGAACGCTTCAGAAAGCGCTGTTGCAGTTACGGTGTTGATTGTTACAGGCGAATCGCTGTTCGCCATTGGTGGATTGATAGCGGGCAAGAGCCTGTTGGAAAGTTTCCGCCGCAAGTTGATTCCAAGACGATTTCGAAGGAAAAAACAACCAATGGATTCCGAAGAATAGTCCACACTGCAGAAGCAAGGTATCAAAGGTCATGCGATTTTGGAATAGAGCAATGAACAAGCAAGTGACCCTTCTTCTTCTTGGAATTTTACTGTTTTCGATACCTTCCCATGCGGTAGAATCGAGAGAAACTTCTCCTGTGGAGCAGTTTGGAGAAGCCTTCCGAGAAATCGTCATTGCTGATTCTTCAGATGACCTTGATGATCCAAGGGATCTCGAGTTTCACCCAGGGCGAGCCAACGAACTTTGGATTGCCAACCGGGCCACAGATAGCATTACCATTGTTCACGACACGGGACTTGAGACACAATATTCAGAAAACCGCCGCGACTCCCACAGAAACCACTTCCTCGAAGAAGTGAGCGCGATTGCTTTTGGAGCGTATCATCCTGAATTCGACTGGCAATGGGGCTCTGCTCAAGAGACTCGTAACACCTACTGTGGTCAAGGTTCACCAAACAACTTCATGGGTCCGACACTTTGGCCTTCATCGCTGTCTCACTTCGCTATGGAACACCAATCCGATGGATTGTTGGGCAGCCACATTGACATGAATCACGAATCTCCATACGGCGTGGGTATTGCTCACGATTCGGACAATGCTTACTGGTACAACGATGGCTATTACGGCGAGTTGGTGTACTATGATTTCCAAGAAGACCACGATACGGGAATGGACGATCACTCTGATGCTATTGTTCGACGCTATGCTGATATCCAACTTACGCATGCATTTGGAATTCCTGGACACATGATTCTTGACAAAGATTCTGGAATCCTTTACATCGCAGACGCCGGTGCAAACCGAGTTCTTTGGGTGAACACTGACGATACAACCACTTCGTCACTGGACATCATGGCCGAAGCATCTCGTCTTGAACCGCTTGCTGAATATTCTGATATCACCGGTATCGAATGGGGTGTTCTTGACACCGGTCTCAATCGGCCAAGTGGCATCGCTCTTGATGGTGATCAACTCTTCGTTTCCACCAACGGTGACGGGAAAATCACAGCTTACGAACTGGACGCTGACGGTAAAGGCGGCGTAGAAGCAGATTTCATCCAGACATCGGCTTCCTCGATAATGGGACTCGAAATCGGACCTAATGGTCTTCTCTATTACGTCGATAACGGCCAAGACGAGGTGAACATGATTCAACCTGATGCAGATACAGACTCAGACGGAGTTGGTGATTCAGTTGATAACTGCCCATTCGTAGCCAATGCAGCACAAGCAAATTATGACGGTGATGCATTTGGTGATTCGTGCGACGAGGATACCGATAACGACACTGTTTTGAACGAAGTTGACGACTGCCAATTTGGTAACCTGTCTTGGATTTCATCGTTAGCAACGGATCATGACATGGACGGTTGTGCCGACCTGACCGAAGACGATGATGATGACAACGATATGGTCAACGACGGTGTTGATCGATGTCCAAAGGGTGATGTCGCATGGATTGCTACAACAGCAACCGACTACGATTCCGATGGGTGCCAAGACAGCGGCGAAGACCTCGATGACGATGATGATCGAATCTGCGACGGTTTGCAATCCGACGGAATCTGGGCGTGCTCGCCTTCAACGACCGGTGTTGATGAATGCCCGACCAGTCTTCCCGGTTTCTTCTCAATTCAATCGAACGATGCAGACCAGGATGGCTGTGAAGATATTACCGAAGATACCGATGATGACAACGATGGTTTCTCAGACGGAGGCGACGATTGTCCTCAAATCTACGGCCTTAGTACCTTTGGAGGTCCACTGGGATGCGAAGATTTTGACGGGGACGGTTACGCAGATACAGCCGACGAATATCCAACCGATTCGACCCAATGGGCCGACACGGATGGCGATGGCTTTGGTGACCAAGTCGATGGCACAGACGGAGATGCTTGCCCGACCATAATCGGAACATCTACACTCGATCGTAATGGATGTCTTGATTCCGACAAAGACGGATGGTCCGACCCAGATACAAGCTGGACGGCAACGGATGGGGCTGATGCCTTTTCGATGGTGAGGAGTCAACATCTCGATGGTGATGGCGACGGCTTCGGAGACTCTTTGACTGGTTTCCAAGGGGATGAATGCCCTGAAGTTTCGGGCACTTCAACCGAAGACAGATTCGGATGTGTTGATTCTGATAGCGACGGTTGGTCAGACGAAGGTGATGCCTTTGTTGACGATGCCAGCCAACATGCTGACGACGACGCAGACGGATACGGCGATTCTCCTGAAGGAAACGCTGCAGATGACTGCCCTGGTTTGTTTGGCCTTTCATCGGAAACTCGACTGGGCTGTCCAGACGCTGACGGCGATGGCTGGGACGATTACCTTGACCAATTCCCCGAAAATGTCCTGCTCTGGTCGGATGCTGATGGTGATGGATACGCAGACCAAACCGGCACAGATTTCTCAGACGATTGTCTTGATGTGCCCGGTACTTCGACGCTCGATCGAATTGGCTGCCTTGACAGTGATGCTGACGGTTGGTCGGACGAGGCTGATGCATACCCAATGGACTCAAACCGATACTTAGCAAGCGACTCGACCTCAATCTCTACTCCTCTCGTAGTGATATCTTTGGTGGTTGTTGCATTGTTGCTCGTTGGCTTGTTTGCAATGAATCGCCGCCGTTCTCCGGTTGGTCAACCACTTCCGCTGCCAATTCAGCCACTGCCAGCATTGAATGCACCAGTCGAGTCTCCTGCTGCACCCCCTCTTCCACCCGAAGGCCTTCCGGCCGGTTGGACCATGGAACAATGGACTTGGTACGGCGCAGACTATTTGAAAAACCGTTGACTGTGACTCCCAGCGAGGTTTTGCAATGGCAGAAATATTCCCATCTGTAACTGGAAGGAATCTGAATAAAAAATCGGTAACAATTCCGGACGATTACAACAACGAGCCCCTTCTTGTTATTGCGGCGTTCGAACAATGGCAACAGCGTGTTGTCGATGAGGTGATTGCTGCCTTTGAGGCAAACGGCCTTGGAGAAAGCCATACCATCATCGAGATACCAGTGATTCAACGCTCGACACGATTTCGCCAAATGCGCCTTGATACAATCATGCGAGCAGTTATTCGAGACCGTGACGTACGTCAAAGAACAGTCACCGTATACCTTGACAAGAAGGCTTTCCGAGACAGTTTGGACATTCCAAACGATTCTGCAGTCCACTGGTTCTTGATTGACCATGTCACTAAGGAAATACGTTTGCGCGGAGTGAACGTGCCGTCATCAGAAGAATTGAGTCAGTTGGTGTCATTGTCGTCGTAATGACTGAACTGCAACCCGAGAGCAAGTACATCTGAGTTTTCAAACCGTCGATTGGTTGTTCAACATCCTTTGTTTTAAATCGTCGATGGGTTCATGTGTGTGTTCAACAAGCTTGGGTCATGCAACGAGTTTTGTCTTTGATATGCGTCCTGTTTTTTCTTGCTGGCTGCCTTGGTACCGCCTCGGTTGGTTGCGGTGAAGGCTATGATGAAATGCATGCAGGAGATTATTCCATTGATTCCATTACTCTTGATGCCACGACAAATCAACTCATTGTAGTTGTCAAGAATGAAGAAGGCGCATCGGGTTTCATACGAGAGAACGAATCCTTAGAACAAGAGCAAACAATTTGGATAACATTGCAGATTCAACATAACGGCCAGACCACTTCCATTCGAGGTGAGGATACTGGTCATTCTTGGACCGTAACTGGTGACTCAGGTAACGGTGATTCATGGTCGAGCACGGTGACATTCACAAGCCCAGATGGCTTTTGCGATTCAGGTTGCGAAGAAATCAGATTTACTGCGAGTTATTACGATGGAATATTCTATCACGACGGAACATGCGAGAGTTCTCCATGGTTTGCGGTCTAGATCCACATGGGTTTGCTATGGGCCATATACATCGTTACCCATTGCAAAGCAGGTGAAATTAGCACTCCGGAGAAGAGAAATCCTCTCTAACCTTCTGAATCATAATATGTACTCAATGATGATGAGTATAACCCGATGGTTACAATGAAAGCCAAAACAACAGATGCTTGAACCATCCAAATATTCTCCGCAGTGAACTCGTCCAAGTAGAGCGAAAGCGCCATCGCAAACGCTTCAAGTCCTGCGGTTATTGTTTGAACACGCCCCATGTCCAAAGATGGACTCTTGAGCCATAACCAGCTTCCAACCACATTGGTTCCAAGCAGAGCTGCCCCTATTGTCCGCAACCAAGAAGTGTTGACGGCTTCTGCTTTGAGTAGTTCGCAAAACATGTCTGGTGCTGCCAAAAGGAATACACCATAGCCAAGTGAGGCCCAAAGATTCACCTGCATTGTTGGGCGTGCAAGAACATCAAGATTCATGGTCCTAATACTGGAGTTCAACACATAGTTCTTTGCAAAAGGATTCGAATTATAGGGTAAGAAGGGTGATGCCTCGTGTTTTTACCGTACGTGGAGTACAACTGCTCTACTCTTCAACAAACAACTGACTTAGAATTCGATGGAAATGATGCACGCCTTGCTCTCGTGTAGGTGAATACCTTCCACGATCATAAGCATTAGAGGCCATGCCTTTCTGCACTTCTTCAATCACCCATTGGTCTTGTTCTTCGACCGTGTCGAGCACTGAACCAGCGCCTTGACCGGCGAGTTCTGCATCGCTGACGTAACCACGGTAGAGCACACGGCACTGTTTGTGCGAGACGGGAATCACCACATTGACCGACAACCCCCAAGGATAGAAATTGAACATCATGTTCGGGAACAACCACAGGTAATACGCTGCAATGTCTTGACCTTCGTCAGGATGTCCCGGTGGTAAATCGAACTTGACATCACCCTCCATGGCTTTGCCTATCTGTAGCACTCCGCCATCAAAGGTCTCGGTGCTATAGCCTGAATAATCGAGCGCCTGGTTCAGTTCTGGGTGGACATAGGGTATGTGAAAACCTTCGAGATAATTGTCGACGTAAAGCAACCAATTGGCATCAATCGTATGGTCTCGATCACGATGTGCGTCGTGCGTAAACGAGGTAGGCGATACGAATCCCAATCGCTCTTCCAGCATTTCCCACGGCAAATCTGGTACTTCTTCTTGGGATGTGAAGTACATGCCCAACCACTGTTTGAGCGGAAACTGATGGAGGTTGTCTTCATCACTTGGGAATTCAATGGCCTGCTCAAACTCCGGCATGTGGCGGAAAGTACCGTCGAGATTGAAGGTGCGACCGTGGTATCTGCACTGCAGCGTTTTCTTGGTACAGGGCTCAAGTGCTAATCGCATTCCGCGGTGCGTGCATACATTGGAAAGACTGCGCGTTTCTTGATCTCGTAAAAGCAAGACAGACTCTCCTGTAATGTCTTGGATGTGAGGAAGCGGGAGCATTGTATGCGTTTCCAGTTCTGATGTGTGAGCAGCAAATTGCCATCCATTGAAAACAGTCTTGAGCCGTTCAAATTCGATTGGTTCGGTGTAAAATCGAGACGGAAGTGTGCGTGCTTTGCGAATGTCGGCATCGATGAGTGTCTCCGACATAGCCATTACATTCCTCACACGGTCTTGAGTGTTGGCACGCCTAAATCCAGACGTCGTTTTCTGCAGTAAGTTCCCCTTCTGCATCCCCGGTATTCACGACACCACGAGGCTCAACCAACAGCACATGGCATTCTTTTACGGCATACGGTTTATGCATCACGCCTTTGGGAACGACGTACATTTCGCCTTCATTCAGCCGAACGGTTTCGTGCTCCATTTCAATGCACATTGAGCCTTTGACGACGATGAATACTTCATCGGTATCGACATGATTGTGCCACACAAACTCGCCTTCCATCTTGGCCAGCTTGAATTGGTAATCGTTCATTTCAGCGATAACACGTGGTGACCAGTGGTCAGAAAATGCGCTGAATTTTTCCTCAAGATTGACTTTCGCCATGAATGTGGATACGATGGCCCGTATTTTGGCTTAACTCAGGGCTGAGTTGTCGGGTCCCAACCTGAAACATAATTGCATTCAAGTGCTCGTATCGCTTCAATTTCACTGGAGATATCAACATCAAGCGATGCGAAGTTTTCAATGATGCGAGAAGGATTGCTCGACTTGGGAATGGTAATGCAGCCTTCATCGTAACAGAACTTGATGGCCACTTGCGCAGGAGTGCAACCGAGGCGTTCAGCAATAGCCCCCAATTCAGGGTCGTCGACTTTGTGCCCTCGAGCGAGCGGTGAATACGCCATGAGTTTAGCACCTGCGTCTTCAGTGGCTTGTTTGAGGTGAGGCCGTTGCAGCCAGGGGTTGAATTCAACTTGGTTGACCGAAGGCATGTAGGTGGCGTACTCCTTCATTGCCTCAAGGTGAGCAGGTCCGTAATTTGAGACGCCGATTGCTTTGACCCATCCTTGCTCAAGGCAGTGTTCCATGGCCTTCCATACTGGAGCACGGTGTTCCGGGTCTTCGGGGGGTGCGTGAACCAGATACAAGTCAATGTACTCGGTATCGAGCAACTCAAGAGATGTCTTACAGTGCTCAAGCGTGTCTTCGTAACCAACTGCATGACCACGGCGCAACTTCGTAGTGATGAAAATTGAAGAGCGCTCAACCCCCGCTTCTTTGAGTGCTTGACCAACTTCGTGCTCGTTGGCATACATGCTTGCCGTATCGATATGGGTGTAACCCGCCTTGAGTGCTGCTAAAACGGAGGATTTGCATTCACCTGGCTTGGACATCAAAAAGACGCCAAGACCAAACTGAGGAATGCTCAGGGAGTAGGCGAGTGAGCCATCTTGTGTCATGTGTCCAATCTGCATGGATTAATCCATACAAAGGGGCTTCATCAAGTCAGCGCTTATTCATACATGTAAACCGTACAACCGTACTCTTATCAATCCGTTTCAACTACAAATCCCATGGACGTGGGTTTGGTTGCGTTCAGTCTGCTGGCTACTTTTTTTGCTGCAGCGTTCACTGTACCTGCAGGATTCGGACTTGCCACTATGATCACCCCGATTGTTTTTCTTTGGTTAGAACCGCATGAAGCAATCGCCGTGGTTGGAATCGTTCATGGCTCACATAACGCCTGGAAATTGAAGGTTCTTCGCTCAAGCGTGGATTATGATGCCGTGCGGAGGTACGGTTGGGCAATGGTCGTTGGGGCGTTGATTGGGGCTGGGCTAAACTCTTCGATTCAAGCAGAACCTTTACTGCTCATAGTCGGCGTTGCCTTGGTGGTATTACCACTGTTGACAATCAGTGAGAAATGGACCAATTATCGCCTACCGGAAGCCGAAGACAGAATCGGCGGTTTTGGCTCAGGATTTTTCGGAGGACTTACTGGCCACCAAGGTGCATTACGTGCCATGTTTCTTCAGAAACGATTACCTGACAAGGCAGAATATGCTGCCACAGCAGCTGTCCTTGCTCTGGTTGTAGATCTGACGAGGATACCCGTGTATGTAGCCCTTGAAGGATGGCAGATTCTTGAAGCCGGCTGGCTCATCTTAGGGCTCGTTCTAGCAGCGATATTTGGAGTCCAACTTGGTAAACGGTGGCTCAAGAAGTGGAAATCTGAACGCATCCGTAAAGGCATACTTGTCGCTATTGTTTTGAGTGGAATCCTGTATATTCGTGAAGCGCTCATCGCTTTGGAATTTTTATGAAGTTTAATCGTCGTGCGAACCTAAGAAGTATTCACCAATTTCAGGGTCGTTCAAGATGAAATCAGCATCGCCGGTGTGAACCACTTTACCGTTGGCAAAGATGTAGCCACGATCGGAACGAGCAAGGCTCAATCGAGCGTTTTGTTCGACGATAAGAACGGTGATTCCTTCCTTACGTAAGTTATCAATTCGTTCGATAATCTGTTGTTGGTACAATGGGGAGAGGGCTGCTGTTGGCTCATCAAGCAACAAGAAAGAAGGGTCTGAAATGAGAGCTCGAGAGATCGCTAGCATTTGTCGCTCTCCACCGGAAAGGGATGCTGCAAGGTCATGCTCACGGGAACGAAGGTCGGGGAACATGTTGAGGGCTCGCTCAATGCGTTCTTTTAGAACTCGATTCGGTAACGCGTTACCACCCATCTGTAGGTTTTCTTCAACCGATAGCGTTGGGAAGACGTTGTTGACTTGAGGGACGTAAGCAATTCCTTTGTTGACCAATTGGTCGGTTCGAAGCTTCTCAATCGACTCACCAGCATACGACACATCGCCGTCATAGTAGGTGGCAATTCCGAACAAGGCCTTGATGAACGTTGATTTTCCACAGCCGTTCGGGCCAATTATGGTGACAAACTCCCCCTCATCGACATGCAGGTCAATTCCATACAGAATCTGCACACTACCGTATCCGGCAGTTAGGCCTTTGACATCGAGTAAACGGGTCATTCTTCTTCGCCTCCTTCGCTCGCTCCACCAAGATATGCTTCTATAACAGCGCGATTCGACTTGACTTCTTCTGGAGTTCCGACCATGAGAACTTCTCCTTCGTTCATCACAACGATGCGGTCAACACCCTGACGGAGAATGAAATCCATGTTGTGTTCAATCACAAGAACTGAAATTCCGGTCGTATCAACCAGTTCCCGTAGATTGGTGAATATTTTCATTGCAAGAGGGCCTGCGACACCAGCAACCGGTTCGTCAAGCAGCAAGAGGTCAGGACTGCCCATCATCGAGCGTCCAATGTCAACGAGTTTACTCTGTCCACCAGAGAGTTCACTGGCCATGTTGTGGGCCATGTGAGGTACTTCGAGTTGGTCTAAGACAGCAAATGCGTCAGCAAGACGTTCCTTTTCCGAAGGTCTTGAACGACCGCGGAACAACGAGAGGAAAGGATTTGGAGAAAATTGCTTTCTTGGAGGGACCAAGAGGTTCTCAATCACGGTCATGTCTTTCCAGAGACGAGTGTGTTGGAACGTTCGAGTCATTCCCAATTTTTGGATTTGGTCGGGGCGTTTGTCGGAAACATCTTTCCCAAACACTTCGACCGTTCCCGAAGTTTGCTGCAACAGGCCACTGATGCAATTAAACGTCGTTGATTTGCCACATCCATTTGGACCAATAAGGCCGATGAACTCGCCTTTCTTGACTTCAAAAGATACATCCTTGACAGCAACAAGACCTCCAAACTCCATTCGTAAGTTTTTGACTGAAAGAAGAGGTTTCATTGTTCTTCAACCCCCTTGCTTGCGTTCGGATGCTCTGGCCTGAAAGGAACTTCAGGAAGCAAACCTTTCGGATTGTATCGAAGTGAGAATACGATGAGAACACCAACGAGCAGGACCTTGACATAAGCCATTCCTGCTCGAATGATTCCAGTTGGGAACACTTCTTCGATTGAACGGTCGTCGAAGAAGAACGATGCTAGCGCAAAGATAATTGCTAACCAGAAGAAGGTTTCACGGACTGAAACCCATTTGACCAGATGAGCAAGGAGCATGATGGTGAAGCAAATCCACATTGCGTTGACTTGCTCAACGACCAGCCAGTTGAACCAACCGTCCATCGTTGCTGCCACTTCATTAAGCGGCAGATCGGAACTGCCTTGGGCGGCAACTAAGACGTTGAATACGAATTCCATGAGAACGATAATCGATGCTCCAATGAGCATACCCTTGTTATTGCCAACGCCACCAATGATGAAAGCAGCCCACACAAGGAAGGTTGTCTTTGCAGGTGACATGAAGGAAGGTTGGAAACCGGATAGTTTCCATGCCCAGAGTGCGCCAGCGAAGGCAGCAATTGAAGCGCCAAGTGCAAGGCTTGCCGCCTTATGTCGCAACACATCGTGACCGTGGTGCTGCGCTACTTCTTCATCTTCACGAATGGCACGCAGAATGCGCCCCCATGGAGAGGCAAGAACAGTATTGAGTAGCCACCATGTTAGGATTAATCCAAGAATTCCAATAACTGCTAAGACAAACATATACGGTGCAGGTTGCCCAAGACTGAGCCATTCTCCAACCGTCACGGCCATGCTGTCGACTCCTTCAGCGCGTGCGCATTCATTCGCCGAGAGAGGAACATTGTTTGCATCGAGTGGGGGCGTTGAACCACAAAACCAGCGCTCTTTCAACGGGAGTTTGTACTGTGAAATACCGACTGCACTTCCCCAAGAACCAGCCCGGAGAAGTGGTTCTCCACTGAGCAGAACACGAACGATTTCACCAAGTGAAATGGTGATAATAGCAAAATAATCGCTTCGCAGTCGTGCTGTGGGATACGCAAGGAACCACCCTGCAATGGCACCGATAACCATAGAAAAGAGAACGGCATAGACGATTGGCCAATCGTATCCATGCAATTCTTTGGGTGCCGTGAGGATACCAACAACAATGGCACCAATTGAGGCAAAGAAGATGACACCGAAATTCAACTGTCCTGTGATACCTGTTTGAAGGTTCAAAGAAAGCGCTAGAATGGCAAAAATAGCGAATGTGACCATGACGTTTGATAATTGCAATGTCTTGACGAATTTAGCCTGGTCTGAATCAGCGACTGGAAGCCAGAAAATAAGAGCTGCCATTACAACTGCGAGAACGGCAAACAGCAACCATGAGCCGTTTTCACTCTCGCGTCCATAGGGCATTCGTAATTTCTCGAGAACTGAGGTTCTTCTCTCCACATATGTTTCAGAGAGTTTGCTGGTTGTCGTCTGCGTCAAACTTTGTGCATGAACAGCAATGAAGCCAATTTTTGAGTCAATAGCCTCAGTTAGTGTACGCCATGCCTTGCCTGTTTTCTCGGTAACCATTGAGTAGCGTGAAGAAATTTCAGAGGCAAAATCAGAGATCTTTGTCGAAGGCTTGAGTTCTTTGTCTTGCAAAACATGGTAGGCTTCCCACCATGCGATGAGATAGAGGATTATTGGAACGGTAGGCCATACAAGAACGCCCATGTTCGCCATTACGCCAACGACGCCTTGCTCAAATTGCATCAATGAGAGCCACGCATCTTGTTGCTCAGCTAGAAAATTGCTTGGAGCGTGAGCAAGCGACAGCGAAGAGTCGCCTCCGGTGAGTGTGCTCATCATTGAATCGTTCGCAATCGAATTATCTTTGACAAAGGAACTGAATTTGAAAACGATGTAAGCAATGAAGGTGGAAAGAAGGTAACGTTGTCCTCGCAAACTGTTTCGAACGCTGAAATGGTGCAGTCCAGTCGGTGCAAAGAAAATGCCAAGCAAGGAAGCACGCTTCGTGTTCGGCTTGAAATCTTCCTCAGCTCGGATGCGTATTCGCTTGATATTCCAGTTGTCGTACGCATCACCAATTCCCTTTGGCATGATGAGAAGGATAGCGATAATCATGACGTACGGCATTACTTCAGCCAGATTGGCATAGTTTGAGCGGTCCAGCGGTGTTCCAATTCCCATCAAAATAGGTGATGAAATTGAACGAACAAAACCAATCAGGAGCGCTCCAAACACAGCACCTCGAACTGAACCAATGGTACCCAACACGATAACCGCGAAAGCGGGCAAAAGAAGGGTGAACCCTGTCTCTGGACTGTACCGTACCGTCATTGCAAATACAGCGCCGCCAATTCCTGAGATTCCCGCAGAGAGGAAAGCGCTGATCATGTGAACGCGTTCGACGTTTATTCCACAACTTGCAGCAAGTTCGGGGTTATCAGCGACAGCACGCATACGGCGGCCTAAACGGGTCTTTGTCAGCAACAGCATCAAAAGCCCAACAGAAGCAAAAATTACGAACGGCATTGCTGCGTTATAGTAGGTGTAGTTCGCTGTTAAATCAGTGACGCAATCAGAGCCGACCGAATAGATGTCAGTAAGCGGCTTTGAGCCTTCAGTCGTAATTTTTTCGAGGATGGGTGATCCGTCAGCAGCGCTTCCAGCCTCTTCGCACGCCCCGTAGGAATACGTTTCACCGGAAGCAAGAGAACGGTCACCAAGGTTGAGTTTGGTTAGGATGGTCGGAGCCTCAAATCGTTGTTCACGAGCAATTCGCCAATCGATATCCGGTTCAAACAACTTCGTTCCTGCACCAAAGCGAAGGTAAACGATGGCTCGAAGGATAAGAGCAACACCAAGTGAAGCAATCATCATGACATCTGCGCTTGATTTCCGGTCTCTGAAACCTCGGAAGACCAGACGGTCGATGATGACGCCAGCCAAACCAGTAAGAACGAATGCTCCTAGGAGCGTCCAAAGAAGAACAGACCAAACTAATACCCCGTCTTTTGGAGTTGAAACAAGTGGGAAGAAATAATCCATCCACATAATCATGACTGCAACATACATCCCCAGCATGAAGAACTCGCTTTGTGCAAAGTTTCCATACCGCTGTACGCTGTAGGTCAGCGTACAACCGACGGCGATTGCAAGGTAGGTCGAAGACCAAGTTAGCGTACTGAATCCTATTGAACTCAGATTGAGATAGATCACTGCACTGGTGTCAAGGCCAACCATTAGAAGTTCGATGGTGAACAGTACGGTCAACAGCAAGAAGAGTGGAGAAAACACCATCAATGCGTAACGAAGCTTACCATGTGGGATATCGTCGAAAACGACCTTTACCAGCAAGAACCCCATTGAAATGAGTTGGACCGATTGCCCGAGCCACACCATATCATTCGGCAGGTTGCCAAACAAAATTGCGTCGAGGCCGTTGCCTATACCGGATTGGTAGAGCAATCCAATGATTGCATCAAGAGCCACTACGGCAGCAATCAGTAGGCGTCGACGTATTCTCGACATTTCTTGCCAGCGGTGTAGGATGGAACCAGATGGTTCTGTTACCGTCTCTGATTCCATCCTAACAAAGCCTCCGCACTTTTGCGTTCATCAAGACTCCTCAGCCAGGAGGCTAAAAAGCCGTGGAACTCAAGTGCTAATGGTCTCAAGCAGCGTTGTCTTGAACGCCACCTGCAACTGTCCAGTACTTGGTACAGGTGAATGTACCATCGTCAGCACCGGTTGCAGTGTAGCCACAGATATCGTATCCTGCTCCACCAACGTCGCCGTTGGCCAAGAAGGTGTGAAGTCCGCTTGCGCCTTCGTATGCAGTTCCTGTGGTTGCAATTGAAGTCGACATTGCTGAGCTGTCAAGTTGGTGAGCTGCTCCAAGCATCATGATTGAGTCGTAGCTGGTCAAGACGTATGCCTTGATTGAACTGATGTTCGAGGCATCGTAGCGTGCTTCGAAGTCTCCGAAAGAAGAACCAGCACGAGGTGTGGTCACGGAGAGGTTGTGAGCAACGCTGTCGTCACTGAGTTCAGTGAGGAGTCCTTCGCCTGCAGGTCCGTCGCCGGAGAAGAGCATAGCAGTAACGCCTTGTGCTGCAACTTCGTTGAGGATCATTGCTGCGTCGGTAACATAGGACACCATGAAGATGGAGTCGCATCCTGCATCTGCAATTTGTGTAATTTCAGAGGCAACGCTTGTTGCGGTTTCTGCGTATCCAATCTTTTGGCACAGAGTTCCGTTCCAAGCATCTTCGATAGCATCAGCAAATCCAGAGCCGTAGTCGTTGGTCATGTGGATGATTGCTGGGTTGGTAGCGCCCATTGCTTCCATCATTGCAGCCGCTGCAGGTCCTTGGATTGCATCGGATGGAACGATTCGGAAGAAGTCAGGGTAAGCAGTTGCGTTGCTGAGGCTTGGGTTGGTGGATGCGTAGGAAATCATTGGGATTCCTGCAGCGGAAAGCACTGCGTTAGCGGCCATGGTTGCGCCAGAACATGCTGCGCCACCGACTGCGATAACTCCAGAGTCGACGAGGGTTTGTGCTGCAGCTGCAGCAGCGGTACCGTCACATGCAGAGTCAACTTCGACGAGTTGGTATTCGTATCCCATAGCGCCGTATGCAGCGTTGAGGTCAACGATTGCTTGCTGTGCTCCGTATTGGAATCCAGCAGCATCTTGTGCCAGAGGACCGGTTAATGGGTTCATGAAACCGAGTTTGATAACAGTCTTCGGGGTTGTAACACCGTCTGCAACAGTCCAGTAGGCATTGCAAGCGTAAGCGCCATCTTCAGAAGTGGTTGCTGTGTAGGTACAGATATCGTAACCTGCGCCGCCAACGTCGCCGCTTGCGAGGAAGGTGTGAAGGCCACTTGCACCTTCGTATCCGGTTCCAACTGCACGGATGGATGCATCCATGTCAGCGGAGTCGGTGTTGTATGCCTTTCCAATAATGGAAACTGCATCGTAGGAAGTGAGAACGTATTGCTTGATACTTGGAATGTTTGCAGCATCGTAGCGTGCTTCGAAGTCACCAAAGGAAGAGCCTGCACGAGGTGCGGTAACCTTGAGGTTGCTTGCAACGGTGTCGTCGCTGAGTTCAACGAGCAATCCTTCGCCAGCAGGTCCGTCGCCAGAGAAGAGCATAGCAGAAATGTTCTGGGATGCGACTTCGTTGAGAATCATTGCAGCGTCGGTAACGTAAGAGACCATGAAGATGGAGTCACAGCCTGCGTCAGCGATTTGTGTGACTTCAGAAGCAACGCTTGTTGCTGTTTCAGCATATCCAATCTTTGCGCAGACATCGCCAGACCAAGCAGCTTCGATTGCGTCAGCGAATCCGGAGCCGTAGTCGTTGGTCATGTGAAGAATTGCAGGGTTGGTTGCTCCAGAGTCAACCATCATTGCAGCAGCAGCAGGTCCTTGGATAGCATCGCTAGGAACAACACGGAAGAAGTTCGGGTAAGCGGTAGCATCGCTAAGACTTGGGTTGGTTGAGGCGTAGGAAATCATAGGGATTCCTGCAGCAGACAACACAGCGTTAGCAGCCATTGAAGCACCGGAGCATGCTGCTCCAGCGACGGCGACAACGTTAGCGTCGACAAGTGATTGTGCTGCAGCGGCACCAACGGTACCGTCGCAACCTGAATCTGCGACAACCGCTTCAAAAACGGTAGTGGTTTGTGCAGCATTCAAGTCCTTAACGGCTTCAAGTGCCCCGTATTCAAAACCTGCAGCGTCTTGGGCCAATGGGCCTGTTGCTGGGTTCAAAAATCCAATCTTGACGACATCGCTTGTTGTGTCATCGGCATCGTCGGTATCATCATTGCTTGTACATCCTGCAAGTGCGGCAGACATAAACGTCAATGCGAGCAGGGCGGTCAGTATTTTATTATTCATAGTTAGTCTTCCTAATTCCTTTGAAATGCTGTCCCCTTATAGACATTACACCGTTAATGAAGGGTCTATTACCTGTTAAATCGCTAGAATAACACGGCATCAATCCAATTGAATTTCAAAAAGATAGACTTCGCCGTCGTGATAGTGCGAGGGAAGACCGGTTGAATCTTCAAGAACGATTGGTTCCAAGACACTAAATCCATGGCGAGTGTAAACTCGAATGAGTGCTTCGTTAAATCCAACCGTGTCTAGACGGATAAAGCGGAGGTTTTGCTGTGAGCAATACGATTCCGCCCAGTTCACAAGTTCCCCAACGAGGCCTCTGCCTCTCTGAAGTGGGTGATTGGCGATTCGGTGAATGAAGAGCGACGGTTCGTCTTTCCTTTCACCCCAAATTTGAGGATCTTCAAAGGCCACAACCCAAACGCAAACAATCTGGCCTTGGTCCATCATTTTCCACTGTCGGCCTTCGTCGACCTCCATTTGGATCAAACTTCTGTCAATCTTCGGCCATTGAGTCATGCCTTTCGAGGCTTGCAGAGCCGTTGCCTCGTCGTACAACGCAAGTATCGTATCGATGTCGTCGTGGGTGCTCTGAAGAATGTGCAAATTTTCAACTCCGAATGCTTTGCGTCGACGTATTCAACCTCGACCAGAGATGAAGAACTTCATCACCCCATTCTTCGGTAGAAATACGAGTAAGACCGGCAGCAGATAGGCGCTTCGCATCAATCCCCGAAGCAACGGGTTCTGTGTGAACAACTGAGCTTTGTATAAAGTAAAACTCATCAACGAGACCTTGGTCCAAGAAGGAAGAAATTGTCTTTGGACCACCTTCAACCATAAGTCGTTGGATTTCTCGGTCGCCCAGGAGATTGAGAAGTGCAGAAAGAGAGGTGAAATCACCCTTCATGTGAAGTGTTTCAAGACCATCTGCAAATAACTTGGCAGTCGGAGGTGTTCGATTGTTCGGGTCAAGAACGACTCGCAAGGGTTGGCGTTCACAAGGAACTCGGCGCACTGTCAACTGTGGATCATCTCGAATCACGGTTTCGGCACCGACCAAAACTGCATCGCATTCATTGCGCAACATGTGAACCCGATCCAGGCAAGTCTCCGAAGTGAAACGCTGAGCTTCAAGGTGTCTGTCGTCCACCGAGCCGTTTGCATCCACTGCCAATTTGACCGTCACTTGTGGGCGTCGATGTTCGCACCAATGCAGGAAGGGGCTCATCTGAATCGATGCTTCCGATTCAAGTAGGCCTTGCCGAACTACAATGCCAGCGTCTTGTAGAACTTGGATTCCCTTTCCTCGCACGGTAGGGTTCGGGTCGTAATGTGCAACAATGACCTCCTTCACTCCAGCCCACATCAATGCTTCAGTGCATGGAGGTGTTCGGCCGAAATGATTGCAGGGTTCGAGCGTGACATAAGCAACTGAACCATTCGGAGAATGACCGTTGGATTCTGCATCATGAATGGCCATTTGTTCTGCATGCAATCCCCCAAGGTGGTCGTGCCAACCTTCGGCGATAATCATGCCGTCTTTCACCAAGACACAGCCCACTAAAGGGTTGGGACTCACCTTCCCTCTGCCCCGTTCAGCGACATCAAGAGCCCTTTGCATGAACTGTTGTTCATCCACGGTCCAAGCGTTCGCCATGTGCTGTCCAATCCGGCCGAGTTCAAGACTTCTTGCTTTTCCAATAACCGTTTCAACAAGGAAAGCGTAGACTGCTAACCTTATTCGATATTCAATTCGCATTTTATGCACAGTGGGTGGCTTTTCACCCACTCCGAATCAGCACAGAATACGCCGTTTTGAGAGAAGGCTTGAAACCAAGAACACGCCACATACGGTTATGTCAAACGAAGAAACGAGCCAAGTACCCGCTGCGCTTGAGTTCGAGCCGGACTCGTCTTCAAAAAAGAAAAAAGGGGTGTACAAACCAATTTATTCTCCCGTTTTCACTCAAAACCCGATACAGAAAACGGACATTGGGTGTGTCCATCTTCTTGTAAATCCGTTCTCGGGTAAGAAAAAAGGTCGAAAAATTGGCGAAAACGTGAAGGAAATACTCGAGAACGAAGGAAGTACAGTTGAAATCCATTTTTCAGCCCACAGTGGCCACCTGATTGAGATCGCCGAATCCATTCAAGCTCAACCGAACGATGTTTTTGCAGTTGTTGGAGGTGATGGAAGTCTTTCTGAAGTGATTACGGGCCGTATGATAGCCACAACTGAGCGCAGTGAAAGATTCGCACTCATCCCTGCAGGAACTGGTAATTCGGTGGCAAATGACCTCCGACTCACATCAACAGAACAGGCAGTTCAAGGCATTCTCAAAGGCACATGGCAAAATCTAGACTTGGCCAGAGTGGAGATGGTGGAAGGACTGCCAGGTTCCGAAAAAGGACGTACTGTGCGCTACAGCCATAACCTCGTGACGTGGGGGCTCGGTGTAGACTCAACCATCAAAGCAGAACGCATGCGTTGGATGGGTCCAATGCGTTACGATGTTGGAATTCTCATGGCCATAATGGCCAACAACCGTCGTCATGCAACACTAACTCTGGATGGAGTGACAATGGAAGACGACTACACGCTCTTTTTGATACAAAACAGCCAGACCGGGGGTTCAATGCTACCACTGGCCCCAGGTGCCTCGCTTGATGATGGCATGATGGATATCGGGATACTGAAAAAGATGACACGCCGTGACGTTCTCAAAGCATTTGGAATGCTCAAAAGCGAAGGTCGGCACGTTTTCCATCCACGCGTTGATTATCACAAGTTCAGAACATTGAGAATCGATACACCTGCCCCTGCAGCAATAAATGTTGATGGTGAAAACATTGGTTCTACACCATTGCAAATGGAAGTTCTAGCCAACGCCGTTCAAATTTGCGTACCAAATTAGAATGAGAAATCAGAAAAGTCCTCGTCAGGCTCATCGTATGTCTGTCTCTCTTGTGGTTGAGGTTCTGGCGTCACTTCAGGCTGTTCCTGTTTGACTGCGGCCTTTCTTTTACGAACAGTTTTGCGCTTTGGAGGTCCAGATGCGGCTTTCGATTTTGGTGCAGCCGAAGTAAAGTGTTCAGTTGGTTGGGATGTGGGTTGGCTGGAGGTGATGTTCGTCGAAGATTGGCGTGGCGGAACAGTAATCCGGTTTGATGGCGGCGTAAACTCAGAAGTAGGCTTAATGAAATCTCTCTCCATTTCTTTAGATTCTTCCGTTTTTACAACAGAAGACTTGCCGCCACCGAATTCGTTGGTTGAGCTGGTACTTGGGCCTGACGAGAGCACGCTATCAAGGTCGAATCCTGCAAGCGCAGATTCTGAGGATTTACTCTTCGGTTCATTGTACGTCTTTTCTGCTTGCTTCCTCGATTCCTTTTGACGGTCACTTGGAGAGGACAATCCCGACGCTTTGGCTGATTTGACATCCTTTTTGACTTGTTTAACAGCGTCCATGCCTGATTTTCCGATGAGATTTTTCATGGATGCTTTGGCACCTTGAAGAACAAACATCTTTGACAGAATGAAAGCACCTACTCCACCACCAATACCTACGATCATGAAGAACAAGATGTAGCCACCTCGGGTGAAAACTGGAACATCGCCGTGAACCCACTCATCAGTGTCCCCTCCGCTCGAACTCACGGTTGAATCACTGAGTTCAATGGATGTAACAAGGACATAGAGGCGTTCGTTATTACTTGAACTAATTTTGATACTGCAATCAGAATTAGCTTCTTGTGAGTTAAAAGTACCTAGAGAATTGCTGTTCGAGGAATCCAATTGAACAAGGTAGCCATAAATGGTAACGGATTGATGCCATTCTCCAACTGCCAACATGCCTTCTTGGATGTTCTTCGTCGTCGGAATGAGACCGAGAACATACCATTTCGATTCGGCATCAGAATTGATTTTTTCGAGATTAACCGTACCCATGCCTGTTTTGGGTTGGAGAGGGGTCAACCAACTCTTCAAATCGATCCGAGAACCTTCGCCCTCAACAACAGACTCGGCAGATGAAGAAGACATTTGTTCGATGGCTACACTCGCAGTCACGGCAAAGTCCAAACCACTGACATCAGCATCAGAATGCGATGAATAAATTGCACTTGATGCAAGATAACCAGGGAACGAAACTGGAGTTGTGGTGTTCGTCCCGAGTTCTCCTTCTTCAGTTGCGCATCCAATCGGTTCGATTCCAGTGAACGTTTGACTCTCGGAACCGAGTGAAGTGGTAATAGTCGTCGACTCTTGATTGAAATCGACATGAACTGCGCCACTGTCTTTACCCCATGAGGCAGTCGTAGGACCTAAGCAACCTGCTAAGGCCATGCTGAGAACGAGTAAGACGGCGAGTCGAGCCCTGCGCATGGTCACCGAGGTGCGCTTTAGTTTGAGAACTCTTCCGTTGACAAACCAGCATAAATCCGTAAAATAGGAAAGGCGCAGAGAGAGGGATTCGAACCCCCGAGTCCAAGGGACAGTGGATTTCAAGTCCACCGCAATACCGGGCTATGCGATCTCTGCTGAGTTTAGGGCCCGAAAACCCGTTATCGCAAATACAGGTCGGCCGTCAATTCGATATGAGCCTTACGCTTCTTCTTCTTCATCTCTCGAGTCAATGTGGACAACCGCTGCTGCGAATGCCAAACCGGTTACTGCGATGAGGAAAGTCATTCCTGGAAGTGGGTCGGAGGAATCGGAGGAAGACTGAGAAGCGACCACCTGCTCAAGATCAGCACGGAAATCATCCGCTTTCCAAGAGTCTCCGCTCCAAGCGATTTTCGGCTTCATTCCATCCATGATGAAGGTAATTGTGGAGTGGCCCACCGTGTATTCGACATCGGTTTCCTCGATTGCTACACAGGAAAGGCGGTCACCTTCGCCCCATTCAAAGCCCTCATCACACATGCAGTGTTTCCCTTCTCCAGAGCCCATTTCCCATCCATGCCCATTGCATACTTGGGGGGCCATGATGTCGGTTGGTCGCAGTGATTCTGGCATTGGAATTTCAGAAGCACTGGTTGAATTCGGTGCCCAAGCGATGTACGTTGGCTCGACAAGGTCATCGACACCAACCGTAGATGCATCCCAAGCGTTACTGGTCGTGTTCCAAGTGTGGAGAGACCAGTACCATGAGAGGTCACTCGGACTGCTAACATCATCGACAGAGGTGAGCATACGACCGTCATTTCCGTTGCTAAACGTTGAGTTCATTCCGACGCTCGAAAATGCACCCTTCGTAAGATGATAAGCATTGAAGTCGGCTTGAAGTGAATGGTTCTCACTTGTATTGTCTGGATAGAGAACTGTAATCGAAGGCGAGGAATCATTTCCTTCTGGGGCGTGAATAAGAGAAGTGTTGGTTGTCGAAGCTGCCCAAAGCAAATCGCTGTTCTCCAGTCCATCAATTGAGTCGATGCCCTCGATAGATTCTTCCCAAGAACCGGATGATTCATTGAAAATGTTGAGAGACCAGTACCACGACATGTCGGAAGGGGATTCAACGCCGTTTATTCCAGAGATGAAATGACCGTATTGGCCGTATGTGGCGTTGATTGACCAGTTTGCCTCTTCAGCGAGAATCTCGTTCATAGTCCAACCGTTTGGAGCAAACATCACTTCGCTTGAGTTCCCATTGGCATCTACGTATGTGACGGTCGGGTCTGCGTTTGCAATATGTGCCTCAATGACTTCTTCTTCAACGATGATGCCAAAGGAGTTGTACACATCCTGGAGGACCTCTTTGTCACCGGTAAGATGTGGCCAGTCAATGTTGTGATAGTCGGTAAAGAGTTTGAGTTGTTCTGGTGTATCGTAACTGGAGTCTACTGTAATCGAGACAAATTCCACCTTTTCTGCATCTTCATCTGAAAGACCGTCTTGAACCAACTTGAGTGATTGAGTGATTACAGGGCAAACGTCTGGACATCGGGTGAAAATAAACGCAATCACGTGAACATCGGAGAAACTTTGTGAAAACGTGAAGTTTTCATTGTTCTGGTCGACCAACGTGAAGTCAACCACTTCAGCACGAGAGAGTTGATGTCCTTTGTAAGCCGAAGCGAGTGGGGCTGATGCCATCAAGAGAAGTGTAGCCATTGTTAGGCTAACGAGTACTTTCCTGTCCATGAATAATGCTCAACAACGGTGCATTATGAATCCTTTGAAGAGTTGTCAAAGTGTTCAACGGGTTGTTGCATAATCCCAGTTCGGGGTACACCAACTTGGCAAGTCCGTAACGCCAGCTGGGTTGGATAGACCAATACCCCAAAGCATCAGAAGAACGAACAAAACTGGGAACAGTGCAGTTCGAGTGTAAATCCGAGGATCGTCTTTCAAGTGCATGAAGTACGCCGCTATTCCGTAGCCCTTGATGATTCCAACGAGGATAAGAATAGCCCATACTGCGGATTTTGTGATTTCAATATCGGTCCCTGGAATTACTTCGAAGAAAACCGCACCCACTTCAAAAAGAGTGAAGAACATCAAAACGATGAAGTTCCAGAAGTAGATATCTTTGCCCATAAATTCAACATGTTCGCCCATTATTTCACCTCAATACAGATAGAATGCTGGGAAGATTACAACCCAAGCCAAGTCGACAAAGTGCCAGTAGAGACCGAAGTATTCGATTCCCTGTGCATTGTCCTCGTCAAAGCCAACTGTGTCGGCCTTGAATACAAGGTACAGCATGACAAGCAAGCCAATGAAGACGTGCAGTCCGTGCGCACCTGTTGCGATGTAGAAAATTGAACCTTGAACGGTTCCGATATCGAAACCTTCTGCAACCAAGTGACTCCATTCAACAAGTTTGAGAACGATGAAGAGAGAACCGAGTGCAAGCGTTGCAATGAGGTAGTTTCGGACAGCAGCTTGGCGGGTTGGCATGAGTTTGCCCATGATTCCATCTGAAGGTTTCCAGTTCGCATTCTTCGCCGTCTTGAGAGCCAAAACGATGGTATAGGACGAAATGATGAGTGCGAATGTATTGATAGCACCTGGCATCAAAGTCGCTACATCGTAACGAAGCAAGTCAGAAGCGGTTACTACCGATCCTTCAGGGACATCCTTACAGGCTTCTACGCCGTCACGAATCGCCCAATCAGTACACCATTCAGTTCGCATACGGAGATACGAAGAAAAGAATGTAGCGAAAACCATTATTTCTGACATAATGAAGACCCAAAGTCCTGCTTTGCGAATGTGTTCTCCTTCAAATGGATACGAGGTTGCGATTTGCTCACCGTGTCCAACGAATGGTAAGTCTTCAAACCACCAATTTGACACTGCGATGACGATGGTGACAAGACCAGCCATGCTCACAGCAAGCATACTGAGGTCAGCGGTCACATCTGAACTCAACATCGCCTTACAAGCGACAACAAAGTCAGGGAAACCCATCAAAAACAGCATTATACCAAAGGCAAATACAATCGGTGAAGATGAACCATGGTGTTCATGTTCGTCATGTCCGTCTCCATGGTCAGCTTGTGGTTTACTGGCATTGAGGAAACCACCGATACCAATGAAAGCTGCATAAGTAATCGACATCAACAAGATGGTAATACCTGCAACTCGGTAGGTAAGATACGAAAGGTGTGCATCGATTTCTTCGTGATGCATGTGGTCGAGATGTTTCGCCTGAGCCTCGGTGATGTTGCCTTGCGCTGCAAGGACTTCCTCTTCATGATGGTAGTCGTCTTCCAACTGCTTCCAAGTATCGTGCTTTCCGTCTGCCAGAGCGATTCCGAGTGTAGCAAACAGCAGCACACCGATGGTGAGAATTATTCCCCCCATCATGACTGCGCGCATCCAAATTCCGTTTTCAACGTGAGAACCGTGTCCGCTCATTCTTCCGCCCCCTTTGGAGTGGCCTTCCACATTTTCTCGCCGATTGAAGGCTTTGAAGAGTGGTGGCCGTACAATTCGTTCATGTCACCTTGGGTAGGGATATGATGGAAAGAAGGTGTTGGTGGCGGAGAAGTTGTAGCCCATTCGAGTGACCAGCCGCCCCATGGATCGTTTCCTGCAGGCTCTCCACTTCTGTTGGATTTTATAATGTTCCAAACGAGGAGGAGTTGGCTCAAGCCGAAGATGAACGAGAAGATACTCACGACCATGTTGTATTCTGCAAAGCCACTCTCAACTGTGTAACTGTGGGTTCGGCGGGGCATACCCATGATACCAAGGGCGTGCATAGGCCAGAAGGTTGCGTTGTAGGCAGAGAAACCAATCAAGAAGTGCCAGAGACCGAGCGTCTCGTCCAGCTTCTTTCCAGTTGCCTTAGGGAACCAATAGTAGACACCGGAGAACAGTGCAAAGACCGTACCGCCGATGAACACGTAGTGGAAGTGAGCGACAACGAAGTAAGAATCGTGGAAGTGCATGTCCATACCTGCAACAGGGAAGAACATTCCAGAGATTCCACCAAGGGTGAACGTTACGAGGAAACCAAGCGACCACAGGGTGTGCGTACGCATGACAAGGCTACCGCCCCAAATGGTAGCAAGCCAATTGAAGATTTTCGCACCCGTAGGTATCGCAACAGCCATTGTGGTAATCATGAAGGCTGCTCTCCAAAACGGATCCATTCCAGATGTGAGCATGTGGTGACCCCAAACAACGAAACCAACAACACCAATTCCTGCCATGGCAATAACCATTGACTTGTATCCGAAAATTGAGCGGCGAGCGCTGGTTGCTAATACTTCAGAAACGATACCGAAGGCCGGAACAATCACGACATACACTTCAGGATGCCCGAAGAACCAGAACAGATGCTGGAACAGTAAACTGTCGCCACCTGAGGTGAAGAATACTGTGCCGACTGTGTGATCGAACAGAAGGAATGCAACGCCGATGATAAAGGCTGGAAGAGACATGTAGAGCATGAAAACACTCACGAAGACGGACCACGAGAACAATGGCATCTTCATCCATCCAACACCAGGAGCGCGCATGGTAAACACGGTCGTGATGAAATTTACACCACCCAATGTCGATGAAGCCCCGAGCATCAAGATGCCTGAGATAAATGCAGTCGTACCGGGATTCGAACCGTATTGGGCCATCTCTGGCCCGAGGTTCGATTCCGTTAAGGAAGAGTATGGCGGGTACATGACCCAGGAAATGTCTGCACCTTCGCCGGACCAAATTCCAGTGTAAATCAATGGGCTTGAGAAAACCAAGATCCAAAGACCCATGGCGTTGATACGAGGGAAAGCAAGGTCCTTCGCACCGATTTGCAATGGGAGAACATAGTTCATGAAACCTGCAATCATAGGCATAGCAGCCAAGAAAATCATGGTTGTTCCGTGCAAGGTAAAGAACGAATTGTATTCGGTCTCAGTCAAGAACATGTTTTCTGGAAGTGCCAGTTGAACACGGAACAGGAGTGCAAGAACTCCTCCCACTAAGAAGAATGTGAAACCGTACAAGAAGTAGAGAATTCCGACTTCTTTGTGGTCAGTTGTGGTTAACCATGGTTTGAGGTAGGACCAAAAGTTGGAAATCGTAAATGTGTCCGGGGAGCGGGTGTAGAAGACCCACATGACACCGAGAAGAATCATCCCGAGCGATAGGCCGATTGCTGTGAGAAGGACAACAAGTGCACGAGCAGTTGGACCAACATCGTCTGCGTTAAGGCCAGGAATAACGAGGTCGGCTTGATTCCAATAATCTCCACCGGAACCAGCGCCTCCGTTCACGGCGTTACCGTAAATGGTAAATTCAACAACTTTGGAATCATCAGCAGGTGCAACCCATTCGAAGTCCCAAGTTCGTAGGGCATTTCCTGCATCAGTGTGAGTCAAACCGCCATCCATTTCGTGGCCGAGTGTCTCATCAACAGTGGAAACCATTCCACCGGTTGAAAGAATGCGGAATCCTCCAGCATGGCCGTTCCAGCCAGTGCCATCTGCTTCAATAACGCCATCGTTGTGCAATTCCATGACGTCGTTCTGAACGGTAACGGTAAACGAGTAAGTTTCACTGGCATTGAATGTTTCAGGCAGACCGGTAACAATCACTTGAGTGTCTGCAGCTGCGCCTCCGTGGCAACTGCATCCTCCATCTGCTGCACTGCCAATTCCAGTTGGCATTGCTTCAAACTGCGGTGCTGCAACCAGCATCACGAGGACGAGGGCAAGTATAGAGAAACGCTTCATCATCAGTATCCCTCTCCTTGTCTTTGAGTCCAGCTATCGAATTCACAGGTTTTGCCGTCACGAGCAACGATATCGATGTTGCCAATCATCTTGGAGTGATCAAGGCCGCAGTATTCAGCGCATCGGATCGGGAATGTTCCAGCATCGTTAGGGAAGAATGTCATGACGGTTCCAGCCTCAAGTCCGGGGACTAAATCTTCCTTGACACCCCACTCTGGAAGCCAGAATGAGTGTTGAACGCCAACATAGGCTGGGTTCGAGTTATCATGAGGTCGCGAAAACAAGTCAAGCGTGATGCTTTCATCGCAAGGGATAATCAAATGCTGTCCACCGGCTGAAGAAAGAATTGTGCCAGTAGGCAAGTGTTCCCATGTGTGGAGCAACTGGTCTTCAGCATCGTAGACGGTAATGACGCTGTGCAGTTCACGGTCGAAATACATGTTCGATAATGTGAGCATCTCTGCGGCCAGATCGATTGAATAGTCGGTTTCAACGCCATCAATTTCCACCGTGACGTTGGTTGCTTCGCTGCCATGAGTGTGAACCATCAGCATGCTGCCAGTCCAGTTGACATCGATATTCGAAGATACATCTTCCCAAGTTAAATCCTCTTGGTAATGGAACTCCCAAAACCACTGCTTGCCAACAATGTCGACGTTGAATGTGTCTTCATCTGCAGGAATGGTCCAGACGGCTGTGTTTGATGCAAGTGCCATCATTGTCAACCAGACCACAAGAATGGTCGGCAAAACATAGAACATGACTTCGAGTTTGGTGTTGTGGCTGTCGACAGGGAATGAACCAACTTCGATATGGTATTTCTCCATATTCTCTACAGGTTCTACGCCGTCGCGGTAACGCAGCATAGCGATAAACATCCACCCGAAGGTGAGGATACCAACTACGATACTCCAAAACATATATTTGTCATACAGGACATTGAAAACAGTGTCTTCAGCAGGCATAGATTACCCTCAAAGAGAGGGCCGGTGATACCTGCCTTAAACCCTTGGAGAATACGGCATGGTTAAGCATCTGTTCAGCATCCTTGCGGCATGCTCACAGTGTAGCGTTTTGTTTGCTACTCTTCGCCCTTAGTTTTCGCCCTTATTAAGCATTGTTTTTTGAGCCGAAGGACGCCAAAGGTTAGCAAGTTGAAATATGGCCCCGTCATGTGGAGATTGATGAGCGCTTCACACTACCTCCAGTCCACCTTCGATGGTGCTGTGACGGTTGATGTCGAGGTGCAACCTGGGGCAAAGCGGCAAGGTATACTCGGCGTGAACGAATGGAGAGGATGTGTGAGCATTGCGGTTCGCGCTCAAGCGCAAAAAGGAATGGCGAACAATGCCGTCTTGCATGTCCTTTCAAAGGCCTTCGATGTTCCTAAGAATCAACTCAAAATCATCAGTGGATTGACATCTCGGATGAAGAAAATACGCATAGAATCGACGCATGCTACGCGTTTTGTTGAACAGCTTCAAACCGTATTGGAGGAAGAAGAATGAGAGATCAAAAGCATCGTTCACCTCTTGGCAGTGGAAACGCAGCGGAACGTTTTGAAATTGCAGGCTTCGCTTTAGGGGAAGCACGAGCGAAAAACCGTCATGGATGGCCCGTCATCATCGAAGGGAAAAGAGACCGTTATGCATTGGAAGCACTGGACTTCACTGGCCCAATTGAAGTCTTGAATCGGGGATGGGGGCTTGACCGATTTATCGCCTACCTCTACGAAACATACGGCACTCGTGATGCACAAGGTGGACCATCGATGTGTTTGCTCATGGATTGGGACCGAACAGGCGGACGGTTACAAAAATCACTTACTGAACGGTTAGAAGCAATGGATGTGAAGGTATGCGATGCATTGCGTAATCAGTTGTTGAAAGCGCTCAAACCTGAAACTCGCGTTGTTGAATCCCTGAAGAGCCTAGCAGTGGATCTGCTGCCTTTTATCGACATGGAAGATTCCAGAAGCAGTTAATCGTTTGAAGACGAAGGGGGTTTAGGCATTCCGTCCTCTTTGACGGTGTTAAGAACAACATGCGTGTACGAACGAGAAACGCCGTCGAGCGTAAACACGGTCTTTGTCAAGTCATCGAGGTCTTCACGGTCCTTTACACGAGCCAAAACCATTGAATCCCAATCTCCAGTCACGTCATAGACAGCGAAAACCCGTGGGTCAGCAGCTATTTTCCTTTGGACATCAATCATCCGCCCCTTGACAATACGCAGACCGGCCATGATGGTCATGCTCCAGCCCATGGAAGCGGGGTCAAGAAGAACGCTGTATCCTTTGATGATGCCGAGTTCTTCCATGCGGCGGACTCGATTGAGAACTGTACCTTGGGCGATACCAACCTTGCGAGCAAGAGCACGTTGGCTAATACGAGCGTCTTCCAACATGGCCGACAGCAAGGCTCGGTCTGTTTCATCAAGCGTCATGGTGCTCTCCACCCGCTGCTTTAGGTTCGTCGATTTCAACGCTTCCCTCGCCGTCCTCTGAAAGGAAGTGAGGGGATGTCAAACGCAGATATTGCGTCCATGTTCCGAGTTCCTCGACTTCAAGCCCAAAAGAAACTTGACAATCCGTAGAATGTATTTCTTTGAAACGTACCACGAATTCGTATTCCGAATCCGCTGGTATTTGCTTTGTCTTGAATCCACCTTTCATCCCCCAAGGCAATTCGGTAACGCACGATTTCAGTTGGAGTGGAAGATTTCCAGCGTTGAATGTAAAACGAGCCACTGGGGGTTGAATAGTCTTCCATTCAGCACTCAATCGCGGCATACCTTTCTCTCGTTTCATAGCATTAGAAACTGCGCCAGCTGCTACTGCACTGGCGAAGATGAGAAGGAAGAGTGGAAGAGCAAAGTTACCGGGAGTACTGGCGTGCCACCTGTTGGGGAGCGGTGTATGGTATAACGCCAACAAGCGGTTTGTTGATTCTCCTTCAACTTCGCCAAAGAAGGCCAAAGTGATGTGCCAACCGTATGGATTCTGTTCTAAATCGATGCCTGCAGCCATCAGATGATCTGCTGTCACCAACCATTCTGTGTCGGTTACATTGCCTTGTTGGTTTGAAAAACCAAGTTCAGGTTTCATGTCTCGAACCAAATGTTTTGTTGTTCTTCCATGTCGGTCAGTCGCAGTGTCTTCAGTGATGAAAATGTACAACACTGTGTTATCACTTATGTTGACAAGCGGCGTCATTTGTACTGGAATTCGAAGCGACCACTGGCCGAGTTCATCGCTCAATATATCGATACTTCCTTCGAGTGTGAGGACGGTTTGTTGACGGGCGCTCTCAAGACCAGTTGCCACACCATCAGCAATCGAGGTGTTCTCGACTTTTTGCTCATTAAAAATCATGGTTGTATCATCGCTTAGGCCAAGTTCCCCGAGCCGTGCTTGCGCATCGTCATCTGGCCAATCGGAGTTTGTCTCATCACTCCACTTCCACCATGAAAGTTGGATTAAGTCCTCAGTTGCGACTGTTTCATATGGCCCTTCTTGAGGTAAAAAATGCTCGTAAAGGACTGTATCGGCAGAGCGTTGTTCAGGCAAAGGCGTCGATGCGACCAGATCATAACCGTCTGCAGTTTCAGTAGCGGCTTGTGGAAAGAGAAGAATGCAGAGAAGAACAGCCAATACAGGTGTATTTCTTCGCATACACTCACTCTTCCTCTTCTTCATGCTGAAACGGCATTGCTAATTTTAATCGTAAAATATCTCTACCTTTCTCATCCATCATGAGGGTTAATCTCGCCCCAGCCCATGCTGAAATGAGTTCCTCGCCACCCGAGAGTTCACAAGAAAGTAACAGCGGCCCTTCGATTGCGATGGGTTCGAACTCGTCGTTGTAGTCTTCGAGCAACGGCGCCCAACCGGTGAGTAAACGTTGCAATGTTTCAGGCGCAACGACGATTTTAGATGCGGTAATCAGTGGATAAAGCGCAGGTACTGCTTCCTGTCTTGAACGCCAATCGCCTCTCTTTTTGGTAAATGCTGGCAAACCAGCGTGAATAAGTTTGAGTGGGTGAAACGTTCCCTCAGGCCATAGATTGCCTCGCTTATTCGGGCATTTTTGATTGAAAATCCGGTCATAGACCATTTTCGGAGCAATGTTGAGGCGCTTTCCACGAACCCACCATGAAACTTCATCAGGGACAATACCGTATCGAGCCGAGGCTTCGTCGATAATTTCCTGCGGTGCAGCGTAAATGGTGTGACGGTTCGTATGCGGTTGGTCGAGAACCAGCGGCACCCACCCCGACTCAGGAGTGGGTTGGCGGCGACGGATGAAAGTCCGAGCGATTCCTTCTGGAGTCGCCTCGGGTCGGTGTCGGAACATTGCAACAAAAAAACCTCCAGTGTCGTTGTCATGGTGGATGAGACGCCGGCATTTCGACAACTGTGCTTCAATATCCATTTCCAACTTTTCATCGATGTCTTCATCCACCGATTCCATCCAATGACGGCGAGCGGCTGGACTCATGTGAACGGGTTGTAAAAAAGTAGTCCGTGGCACTTCATCGCCCCTCGGAAGTGGATTTGATTCTTTGTCAAGAACATCCCAATCGCTCAAACCCTCACGTAATTTGAGTCCCTTCAATTTGGATTCATCGATATCCACGAGTTCGAGGTAAGGAAGTTGCCGCAAGAGTTGAGCGACGACTGCTTCGTTTTCGCAGGGGTCGATACTGCAGGTCGAGTAAACCAAATGACCGCCTGGCCGCAGTAAACTGGCACCACGGGTGGTGATTTCGACTTGCAGTCGAAACAGTGTACGGCTTTCCTTCGGCGACCATTTCCACCAAACATTTCGATTTTTACGCGAAGTAGCTGAACCTGTACACGGAACATCGGCAACGATACCGTCGTAACCTGGAGGTGGAATTCGTCCGATGTGGCGGCCGTCTTGTTGATTGATGAGCATGTTTGAGGTCGACAAACGGCCTCTGTTTGAAACGAGCATGTTCACGCGACCTGACACCGGTTCATTCGCAACGACTACACCGTTTGGCGCCACTGCTTCAGCGACTTGAGTTGCTTTGGAGCCGGGCGCTGCGCATAAATCGAGAATCAGTTGTCCAGGTTGCGGATTCAATACGACAACTGGGAGCATACTGGCTGCTTCCTGCCGAGTAATTCGACCGGATTCGTGCAACAAACTGAGAATATACTTGCTTCGCTCGTCAGGTGCTTGGCCGCGTGCAAACGGCATCTGCCAAGCAAAATCGCCTTCAGCCCACGGTAATGGCGCTCCACCAAGTTCTCTTAGGAGAGATTCTGTCCATTCCCGATCGTGGCGAGCCTTCGTGACTCTAAGCGTCTCTGGAAGCGAGGTTGTGGCCGTAGGAATCCATTTTTCAAGGTCATAGCCAAGGTTCTTGGCAAGATTTGCGAGGGGGGTATCGCGCGCTACAGCAAGAAGGTCTTGCTCCTGCCATTGATTGCGCGACATGTTTGTGGGTTCTGCCCCCCATCTATGTTGCTTCCGCCATCCTCAAGGGCTTCATCCCCTCCGTCCAAACTATGTTGGGCGATGAGATGCCGTGGTTTTTGCCCGCGCTGGTCATCGGACTGTTCGCTTGGATTTGGATGAGTTCAATCGAGAGGTACGCGGAAAGAAAAGGCACTCCTGCATGGAAGTACGTCGTTGTCGCCGTTCGATGGCTCCCCCCAATTCAATTGGCTGTGATGATTCTTTACCGTTTCAAAGCAATCTATGCTCGCGATATGAGCCACCTCGAAATCGCCAAGCACCTCGGACCGGGTACACCATCTTCCTCTGACTTCAAACTGATGTTCACCGGAGACGGTGGTATTGAAATTATCATGCTGATTGTGCTCCTCTTTGCTGTACTGAGCGAGCATTTGCCGAGTATATCTTCGGCTCGATTGGATTTACGTCAAAACTTCCGAAACAGGTTGATGATGTTCACTGCATCCTTCGCCCTCGCATCAACAACGTTGTTTTTCCCAGAACAAGCGTATTCTGAACCTGCAGCATTCCCCACTGGACCAATCGGCCCTGTCCCCGAATGGATGAGTTTCACACCGATTATTCTCATCGGGGGCCTTCTTATGTTTGGAGGAGAATTGTTCGCCGTAACGACATTATTCCTTGCAGGTCCGAATTTTCAGAAACTTGCCAGCAGAGCAAGATTGAAAGTTCTGCTCTTGAGCGTGGGTGCCCTCGTCTATCTCACTACGGTTATTGACTTCGATGCGGATTGGTTGGACCAGTTGCACGAGCAAAGCATGATGTTACCGCTCGTACTCTCCATCCACCTTGGTATTTGTTTTGCCACTGTCCTTCAACCTGCAGTTCGTTCTGACGCAGAGTTAAACCATGGAGAGGGGCGTAGTCTTAGCATGATGGTGCTCGCTGTAGTGATGGCTCTCATCGTGTTGCTACTCACACTGCTTCATGTGAATCAATTAACCGTGTTTGGAGATGGACTCGGCCCTCATACCTATGCCATTTGGATGTCGTCTGTTGCCATCTCGTCCATGATGCTGGTTCAATTCATGCCTGCTCTTGGATTTGATGCTGCACCTCGACCGGAAATATGGTGGATGAAAATGACGCTCCTGTATGCTCCGATTATCATGAGCATGTTTACGCCGTATGCAGTACTCTTGATTCCTGCAATATGGGTTGTATTACCGCTGTCTTCAGTTGCTTCGTGGTTCATTGAGAAAGATGTGGTCTCGCCATCGTACTCGTTTGTCTTGTATCCATTGCTGGCAGCAACATTGGCTGCTTCGGTCTTACCGTTTGGATGGGATATACCGTTCTTAGCGGCCTTATGGGTTGGATGGATTCCTGGCGCAATCGCAGCGATCGGTTTGACTTTGCATGTTCGCACACAATCAAAATCGACAGGAAAGAACCTGTGAGTACTATTCTTCACTCAATTCAGTTTCAAGAACTGCAGCTTCAAGTTCAGCCCAAGCTGAACCCATGCTCTCCTCTTTTCGTGTTGATTCTAGATCACGATGAACCCGTTCGACAAGCATATCGTCGTCTTCGGAAGGAAAAGCAGCTGTGAAAAGTCCCTCTCCTGAGCGTATCGAACGTGAAACGGCAACAAGCACTGCACCGAGTGCCGGGAAAACGAGTCCCAGACTTAATCCATCGAGAGAGATTCTACCTTGAACAAAACCAAAGCCAGCAATAAGGAAGCAACCAACTCCAGTACCGAGCAGAAGCGTCGATGCTGCCTGCGAAGGGTTGCTCATAGACAAGCGTGGAAGAACAAGGCAATGAAACCAACGGCGGGCTCATCAGTAAGTTTCACGCATCAACTTGTGAATCTTGTAAGGCAAGAGAGCACGGTTGACTGGAGTTACTTCCAAAATGCGGCCGTCGTCTCGTCGACGAATGTCTTGAAGCAATGGGTGACGGCTCTTCTTGTGAAGGGTAAGGAGGGTCGGTTTGTCCACTTCAAGTGCGCTTCGAACTACATTCACGAATGCTTCACTTTCGACAGCGAATTTTCCGATTTCGTCTATGACCACTACTTCGCATTCATCGCGAGCATATTCGATTGCCGGGATGGCAATTGTCTCCAGTGCAGCGGTATCAATACCGTAGCCAAGCACACGCAGACGAGAATCAATGTTCTTGTGAGCCATGATTGCATTTTCACCGGTTACGATGTTGAAGACGCTGTATCCAAGTCGTTCGCTGCCATCCATGATGGGTTCTGTTCGCATCCCTCCAATAATTGGAGCTTCAGTCAAACTGCCTCGCATTTTAATTTCACGAGCGCGCTCATCACCGAGCATTTTGAGTACTTTTTCCATAACTGCAGATTTACCGCTACGTGGTAAACCTGTAATGCCGATCTTCGGATGAATGCCCATTCTTTACTCACCACGAACAATCGCTACATATGTTCCAGTGGCTTATCAGTAATAAATGATGTTGAACTCTTCACCGTCCATAACGGATTGTAACCAGCAAGAATTTCGCAATGATTTGCTGGATTACTGCGCTGAAATAACGATTTCCGGAAGTTCGGACATTACTTCAAGCGGGAGCATCTCCAATTCGTAATTGTTGACGTTGTTGTTTGCAGACCAGGCACGAGCCCATTCATCGAGGTCTTTAGCATTCAACAATTCACACATCCAGTGGAGGGCCTTTTCCAAGGTACCGTGGCTGTTGATTAATCGCGCTTGAATGTCAGGGTGGAGTTCGATGTGATTAACGCTGTTACCGAGGACGCAATTTGCTGGAATAACAGCCCAACGTAGGCGACGCTCTTGATGAGCGTTAACAATAGCCTGGCAGGCAAGTCGGGGGCCGTATTTCGGATCTGCTCCACCGCACCACATTGCCAACTGGCGTTCGTTAGCTCGGGAGGGGATGTCGGTTCTGAAGGCAGGGTGTCGGACGAAAACTTGCCCATCTTCGTCTTCTGAAAAGTGAACTCCTCGTATGAAGGGACGGGAGCCTCTGCCTTTGACCCAAGTTTCAATTGACTTGGAGTGTGCAGTTTGGTCAATCTCTCCGACTCGGACTCTGACGGTGTGGCCGTTTGTAGCAATGGCGTGCTGTGACTCACCCATGCGTGGGAGGCGAGCAAGACGGTCGAGAATCTCAAGCGTTTGCTTACGTTCGACACGGTCGCGAGGAAGACGAGGGATTGCCCAGGTATCTTTAGCCCATGCAATCCAGCGTTCCGTTTCCATTTCAAAAGAAGGGACTCGGTTGGATAAGCCTTGTTGGTCACGGCGCAAGTCAGCACGGCTGATTGGTCCGAAGACAACCAACTTTTCAGACTCTACTTTAGCCGAAATTCCGAGAACTGCGACGCCTTGAGTCATACCTGGGAACAAGTGGTTTGCTTCCTCGATGGCCCAAATGTCGCTCCAGCCGTGGCTTTCAACCAAGAGTTGACGAAGTGGATGTGAAGACTGCTCTCGCAGGATGCTGTCTGGAGCGATGAGGCGTAGACGGCCTCCAGTTTCTAAAATCTGCAATCCGCGCTCAATGAACAATCGGTACAAATTGACGTTACCTCTCATTGTTGAGAAGCGTTGAACTCCGTTATCGGATAGGGCGCGAAGTTGTTCACCCAGTTCTCGTCGAAGTTTGCTCCCCTCTTCCATTCCTCTGAATCGGTCTTTAATTCGCAACCACGGAGGGTTGGTCACGATAAGGCTCGGACTTTCCTTCCACGGCCAATCGCCTTGGAGAGTATCGCCTTGGCGAACAGCAAGGTCAAACAAATCCTCGGCTTCCTTGCGAGGGAGGCAACCTGGCTTGTCTGATTTGAGACTGACAAGATCGAACCGAATACATTCCAAAAGAAGGCGCTGACGAGTTGAGGCAACGACCAACTCATCGTTGTCAAGGAGTTGGAAAGAAGACAGTAACATTCGTGTGTCCGCAATTTTCTTCTCATCTGTGCTGTCGGAGTGACTTTCAGCATGACGACGAATAAGGCGTGCATGGAAAATACCACCGCCGCATGAGGTATCAGCAACGGGGAGGGGGATTCCACTGAGTGTGCGCATTCCCTTCTCAACCCGTTCGAACTCAACTTCATCGTCGACTTCGGGTTCTTTGGCGTGTTGAGGGAGGTTCAACTTTTCCAGGTGTTGGCGGAAGCCGGGTGGAAGATTGTTGAGGTGCATCGAGGAGGGTTGCGTTGGCGTCTTCGGCCGTGTTAAACTTTCAAGGAGTTCGGATGCGATGACGGCATCGGCCAAGCGTGGAGGTGTTGGGTGCGCCCCGCGAGGGGAGCGCCCGTCCGCTTCAGCATCGTGACGAGCGAGAAGATGGTCGAGAACATGCCCTGGATCGGTGAGAAGATTGGCTGGTAGCGTTGGCCAGTCCTCGGGCAGAAGTGCAGCGATTGGTTGGTGAACGAGAAGTGATTTCTCCCACGCAGCGAGCCAAATATGGATTTGCTCTGTGCGGTTTTCAAGACATCGGTCCAGTCGTGCATACCATCCGCTTACTCCGCTCTGCATTAGCCCCACCCAACCTAGCGGGCTGGCTTGTCCGGTTTGAATGTGACCCTTACAAAAGGGGTCTAAAATCGCGTGGTTTGAAATTCACAACAGACCCAAATACTGGAAACTTTCATTGTGCCATTTCCAACCAGATTTAACCCACTCAAACAGAGCAGAGAGTTCCTTTTTGCGTACTCCGGCGGCTTTCGCTAAGGCCTTGATTATTTTAATTTCTGAATCATCGTATTCACCGTCAACAGCTGCGACAAGCATGGCATCTCGAAGGGCGATTTTTAGGACCACAGGGTTCAGTCTTGATACAACTAAATCCAAAGCAGGAGGATTTTCAAGCATGTTTCGGATATTTACTCTCATCTCCGGATGCATCATACATCGGCCCATGAGTGCTTCGATTATTGCCAATTCTTCTTTGACCAGAGCACCGTCTGCTGAAGCAACGATGACCATCAGTTCAGCGTATCCAGTGACATCTTCTTGAGCGAAGTCCACCGCTAAATCAAGATACACAGACTTCACTCCGAAATCTCGTTCAGAATGTCGTAGCCCTTCTGCATCCATACATATCCTTGAGAGGTCCACTTGAGCAAGCGTTCCATGGAGTCCGAAGCCAAGCCAAAGTGCTCAACAATTTGTTGTAAGACTTCTTTTTCATCGTCGTCCACATCGCCATCAGCTGCTGCCATCAAGGTTGCATCTCGAAGAGCAAGACGTCCTGCTTCTTCACCCATGCCATCAAGGCATTCTTCAAGAGAAGGTGGTGTTTTCAATGCGTTTCGAATCATCTTACGTTGTGAAGGGGACAATAATGCGGTTCCCAGCCGTTGTTCGAACATAGCCATTTCGTCAACGGTAAGTTCGTTATCAACACGAGCCATGAACGCCAGCAGGCGAGCATAAGCGAAGCGTTCTTCTCGGGGTAGTTTGTGGACTGTATCCGGTAGCATTGCACTGCCGTAGCGGACATAGACTTAGAACCCAACGCCGGTTCTCGAGTATTCCTTCATGTTTTGAAACCGAGAGAATGATTCCGACGACGAGGTGTAATGCAAGAGTTGATGACTAACTACCGGTTGTGATGACCATGGAACCGAGTCTGAATGTATTAGGACACCCGCTCGACACATGTTCTTGTGACCCGAACACTGGGTGGTATCGTGACGGAAAGTGCAACACCGACGAAAATGACCGTGGTTCGCATACGGTGTGTTGCGTTGTAACGAAAGAATTTCTCGAATTCGCCAAATCACAAGGTAACGATTTGATGACACCTGCGCCTCAATTCTCCTTTCCAGGGCTTAAACCGGGCGACTCGTGGTGCGTCTGCGCCCGAACATGGCTGGCAGCACTGAACGCCGGCAAAGGATGCCCGATTGACCTTGAAGCAACGCATCAAAAAGCCCTTCTTATCGTGCCACTCGAATTGTTGGAAACTCACGCTGTTTGAGTCTTATCAACTCGATACTGGAACACGAAAAGGCGCATGATGGCCCATATAATCAAACCCCAAGCCAGCATGTTGGCTATCCCAAGCAGGCGCAATGTGCCTCCCTGCTCGTTTGCAAACAATCCGATGGTGTAGGTTGATCCTGTAAGACTAAACGCATAGGCACCAATGGATGAGCCAATGGTCCATTGCATAGATTTCCGGTTGTCAAAAGTGAACCATCGATGAATAAAATGAGCCATGAACGCCGTTGCGCCCCATGCCACCGCCCAAGCAATACGGATACTCGTTTTGTCATCATCAAGAAAAAATCGAATGCATTCCCACATCAAAAAAAACACGGCGCTGTTGAAACCTCCGGCGAGAGTAAACCTCTGCAGAGAACCTCTGGGTGCGAGTTGAGAGAATTTTGAGTTGTTTTCCATATTAATCGTCGTTCGTAACGACATCACTGGGTTTCCCAGTCAGTATATTTCGCAAGCGGATGTTGTCGGTTTGCATTGCATCCATCCAATCGTATTTACAATCCAACTCTTCAGCAAGAACGCCAAGGGCAAGGGAGTCTTTTGGCAGGCATTTGCCACCAAATCCACGGTTGAGTCCGAAAATCGGGTCTAAATGAGATGGGCCAATTGGTTGAGCTTGTTCAGCGGTAATCATGTCTCGAATCGAGTACCAATCTTCGCCCATTGCTTGGCAAATGTCGTACAATTGATTGGCGAATGTGACTTTCATGGCGTAAAATGTATTCTTGGTGTATTTGACAAGTTCAGCCTGAGTAGGCGTAACATGAAAGGTTTGGTCTCGACGGAGTACTCCGGCTTGCCGATGCTGTTCAAAAACCCGTTCAGCAACATCTGAATGATGTGTTCCACAAACCAAAATATCTTGATTAGCAAAGTCTTCAAGGCGACGACGTTCTACCAAAAACTCCGGTGAGAAAGCGATTTTTAGATGAGGATATTGCTCGTGATAGCGTTGAGTGGTTCCTGGGATGACGGTGCTTTTGATAACCGCCGTGAAACCTTCGGGCAAGGCATCCAAAGTCGATTCAACAATTCGAGTATCGCACGCACCAGTATCAGGGTGCGGTGGTGTCGGAACAGCGATGTAAGCAAAGTCCACATTCTCAGTGACAATGGAAAGTTCTGTCCCCCGTGCTGGGTCGTGAACGAACAGTTCATGAGCATCTGAAAAACAATGCTCAATCGCCCCGCCGACCATCCCAGCGCCAATGATGCCGATCTTCACGGATGAATGCCAGCGACGGTAGGCTTTGATTGTAATGTTCGATCAGCGGTGAGGGTTTGGATTTAATTTGCCATCCTTCACCATTTGAGAAGCGAGTAACAAAGAGTCAGGTGTGCCACAATCGACCCATGTTTCATGCCCTACTGAGAGTAATTTAGCCTTGCCTTGGTGAACATATTGTCGCGTGACGTCGGAAATTGAGACTGATTCACCTCGCTCCTCAACAGCTTGGTCCAAGTAATGCCAAAAGTTCTCATCAAACAAGTATATCCCGCCAATTGCAAGATTCGAAGGAGGATTTTGTGGCTTTTCGACAATATCTGTGATGTTACCCTCTCCATCAGTGACGGCAACTCCGAATGCTTCAGGGTTCTGTTCTTCTCGAGCCAAGAGCACGCAACCCGGGCTCTCTTCAGAGGTGTTGAAGCGAGTAACTTCCTCTTTCAGTTCGAGTGTTGTGATGTTGTCGGAGAAGTAGACCAATACCCGGCAGTCCTCGTTGTATGGGCGTGCAAGATTGAGTGCTGCCGCAACACCTTGAGGTTCTTCTTCGAGAACATAATGGATTTTTTCTCCTTCAAAACCAGCGCCTACATGCTGCGCAATTTGACCGATGAATTCGTTGGAAATGATGGTGATGTCTTTGATTCCGGAACGGCGTATAGTTCCGAGTACGAAGTCAATAACTGGCCTGTTGTACAAAGGCAACAGTGTTTTTTGAGTGTAACGAGTGAAGGGATACAATCGACTTCCATGACCGCCTGCTACTAAAATGGCGGTGGTCATCATAAGAGAGGCTAGAAGGTCGTACTTATTGGGCTTGCCTCAAACAGGTTCGTCTTCGCTCTTGGATTCCATCAATGCCTCCACTGCGCCATCCTTGGCATTTTTCTCAAACCAATCGGTACGAACCAAATCGCCGAGCCGCTCAACGCCTGCTTCAATGAGATCTTGGTCATTCGACTCGGAATCTTTCCACCGTTGTTGAGCAATCTGTTCGTAGCGAACATTGGCCTCGGAGACCAAAAGTTCTGACGGCCGTAAGTCATCCTCAAGGCCATCGAAGTTGCCGTCAGAAAGCGAAGAATCCCGCCGTTGTAAAGCAGAATCAAGAGGTGATGCTGTCTTGCCTGATGTGAAGCCCTTCTCATCCGAACCGCGGTTTCTGCGCTGAGTTTTCGAAACTTGAATCGTTTGAAAAGAACCTGATTGTGCTGCCCTCAATGCTATTTCCATACGAGAAGGGTGGTCAAAAACGGCTGGATCGACTTCAAGCAAACTGAACAATGCTTCTTCTCGTTCGCGTGCTCTACGGATGGAACGAAAACGAATGGAGAAAACGATGGCAATCGACGCAAGAGCAAACACAGACGATTCGAAAAGAGAACCACGGTACATTTGCATGACTGCGAGAACAAATACCGTAAGAATAGATGCTAGAAGACGAAGGTAGAGGCGGTGTTGGCGCTGTTGTTTCTCTTCGGCAAAATAATGCCGAATGAAAAAATCACCTGGATTTTCCATGGAAACCCCTAGCCGTTGAGTGCTTTTTCAATTCGGACAAGGTATTCTTCATCGCTGAGCGAATCTTCTTTCCAACCGAGGTCGGCGAGAGCCTTTACGCGACTGGCTTCAATACTAATCGTCATCCGCTCAAATGCAAATTGAATGAACACCCCAATGATGAAAATTGCCGCAACAGCAAATTGCCATTGTGAAGTGAAATACCAGATTAGGCCGCTCAAAACGACAGCTTGGCTTACAGAAAAAATTACCATGTTACGCAATTTTCTCTTGGATTTCAACGTGTCGAGAAGCCGCTGAGCGCTTTCCTTGCGTGTCGCCATGGTGATGGGCAAAGGGCGCAGGGGTGTCAATTTACCGCTTATTGCAGAGGCACAAAACAATCGTCATCAATTTCGATGAGTGTACCGTTCATGAGAGAATAATCCAACGCTTCATCGATTTCTTCTGGACTGATTCCACTGGAGTTTAGTTCCTTGAAAATTGTCTCAAGTGTTGCACAGGGGTGGCCTTTGGCCAACTCAGACTCAACATGAATAAGAAGCATTTGACAGACTACAGCGAGCAACGGGTCGTCGCTTTCATCGTCTGGCAGCAGTTCGATGAAATTGTTTGCAGGATGCATTACTTCGTCGACTGAAGGAGTGGTTTGTTTCGCATCCTCGCTCACCGCTGTTCGCTTACCTAGCCCCTTCAGGCTTGAGTCTACTTGGAGGTCAAAACAATCGAAGATATTTCTCTGATTTGGGTCTGAATCCGCACCTTCGTCATCAAGAAAGCGGTGTTGAATAGCCTGCAGTCTGTGCAAACGCTGTTCGATGACCATCCTCTCTCTATTGAGGTCAGCATGAACGAGTTCAAGCATTGCAGATGCCTGCTCAGATAACCATTCTTCAAGACTCCAATCAGGATTAACTCCCCGCATGATTTCGGTCAAACGCTGTACTTCAGCGGGCATGAGTTCGACAGCAATCCGGTCTCCAGAAATCTTGTGTTGTTTGTCGCTCATGTTCAATACTCTCCCCAATGACAGCCTATGAATACTCTCTTCCACATAGGACCTTGAGTTCCACTGAAAAACAACGACATATCCCTCTGTTCCTACGCCCCAAACAATTCCACTGGTCATCGGCCTCAAACGATGACCGGCCGCCAAAAAGAGCAGCCCTGTGAAACAGGAAATCATCGCTCAACGGGGGGCGCATTCATGTAGGGGTTGCCCATGCGAAAAAACATGGCTGACTATCGAATTGGCATTTTACCGGGCGATGGAACGGGGCGAGAAGTTGCGATTGAGGCTCAACGTATTCTCAACACAATAGAGCAACATACAAACCAAGGATTCGAGCAAACAGTGATTCCATGTGGCGGACAACATTACGTCGAAACAGGCCATGAGTGGGCAGAAGGTTCCTTTGATTTCTGCCGTGAAGAAGCCGATGCTCTCTACCTCGGTGCTATTGGCCACCCCGGTGCATTCCTCCCAAACGGCGACCTTGCTGGCGGCTCTGTTATCCTCGGCCTACGCAGCGGACTGGACTTGTACGCAAATCTACGTCCGATTAAGTTGTATGAAGGCGTTCCTCACAAAGTTCACGGCAAATTCACCCAGATTTGGGAGCCGGGCATGGTCGACATGACCATCCTCCGAGAAAACACAGAAGGACTGTACCATTCTCTTCTGCGACGAAGTGCAGATCGGGCAATGGGCCGTACTCCATATGAACCTCCAGAAATGACATTCCCTGGCCTCCAAGGGGAAATCGCTTACGACCCAAGACCGATTTCGGAACACGGCAGCGAGCGATTGATTCGAATGGGTTTCGAAATTGCTGAAACTCGAAACGGAGCTCCTATCGATGGTAAAAAGCGCGTTTCATGCATCGACAAATCCAACGTAACACGGGGTTGCCAATTGTTCCGACGGACTTTTGAGAAAGTCTCACAAAACTATCCAGGAACCGAACTCGATTACGGATTCATTGACGCTTTCACCCAATGGCTCACACGAAGCCCAGAAAGTTATGATGTCGTCGTTACATCGAACATGTTTGGTGATATTGCTACTGACCTCGGCGCTGTCCTACAAGGAGGAATGGGTATGGCGGCATCCGGAAACATTGGTGACAAGAATGCATTCTTCGAACCGGTTCACGGTTCGGCACCAAAATACGCAGGAATGAACAAAGTCAATCCAATTGCGAGCATTAACTCAATTCAACTCATGATGGACTGGCTCGGTCGGAAGAACAACGACGAGCAACTGATTCAAATTGGAAGTCTCATCGATGAAAGTGTTGCTGACCATCTCCGTGAAGGAAAAGGCCTCACCTACGACCTTGGTGGCACCGCAACATGCTCCGGCATCGGAGAAAGCATTGCTTCACGGCTTTCTACCAAACTGCAAGAGCGATTCTGATACGGAATTGTAGCAAAATGCTTCAGTTACTTGAAGTCAAGAAATCTTTGATGTGATTTAACGCATCTTGGAGAGAGAATTCGTTGCTGTATTCATTGGAAAACTTTGGAAGTTCACCAGCGGTCATGAGATTATTCATGTTTTCAACGACCCGAGAAAGTTCGTCTACCATCGTAACTGAAGCCATTTGTGCTGTGCGTGAAAGTGGATTGAGGTCGACTACGAGAACTGTTTTACCCATGGCCATCAGTGCCTCACAACGGTCTCCGTCTTCAAGAGGGACCAAGAGAACATCCGAGTCAAAGATTCCTCGCTTAACGCAGTTCGCACGAGGTCCTTCCAAGCCGGGTATCCGGGCGTCAGGTTGCGCTCCTAAAATTTCAACATCGTAGGAATGTGCGTCTTTGAGTGCCGTCAAATATCCAATCAATGCTTCCATCCGTTCAGGAGTTCGATAGAATATATTGATCTCAACTGGGCATCCTAATCGGTCAGCAAGATGGAGCAATTCCTTTCCAGCAAGGGCAACTGCATTACCGTTGAGACTAATCACTGGATGTTGGGCGGCAAGGAGATGGGCGAGCGCTTGTTTAGTGGCCGACATAGCGCTGGGAATCGTCTGTTCCCCCAACAGGTAATCATACGCCTCTCCACGGCCATGAGCAATGAGGGCGCTCCCAGCGAGCATACCCTTTTTCTCAGCCTCTTCAAGTCGGTGTCGCATCAACAACGACTGATACCTCGGATGGGTTGGGTCTGCGGCAATTTCGACCATCGTATCGCCTCAAGCGCCGTCAACAATCATAGAGAGATCGAGAGGAGATACGCCACGGTTCACTGCACTGGTTGACAATACATCGATGCCACTTTCGTGCCAGTCATCGAGTTGTTCATACACGATTCCACCGCTCGCTTCGAGCCAAAGATTTTCCCTCAAGCCCATCTCTTTGAGTTGTGAAACGATGTCTTTGCAGCGTTCAGGGCCAAAATTATCGAGCATAACGACCAATTCAGGTAAGTTGCTGGTATCATCACGTTGAGACCAAGCGGCTGCGGCCATGATTGCTTCCTTGTCTTCACGAACTTCGATTTCAAGAAACGCTCCACAGTCCTCGCCAGTGAATTCTTGAAGATAGGCAACAATACGATTTTCATGTGCATCGTGTTCCTCATACATTGTGGCTAAATCGTTCTCTTTGAGCATTGTAGCATCACTGCGATGAAGACGATGGGTGAGACCACCTCCGAGGTGAACGGCCCATTTGTCCATGAGCCCCCATACCGTCTTGCGAGTACACGCAATCTGCCCTGGTGCACGTGCAGACCAGCGTTTCGCTTCTGTTGCAATTCCAGAAAGTTGGCCCAAGAGATTGAGAATACTGCGTTCCATTGCAAGAAGTGTTTCTTTATCACCGGATAAAGATGCTATTTCATCGCCGTTTGAGACTTTCTTTCCATCACCGGCCATCCACGAGATTTTGAGCGATGGAGCCCAAATTTGGAGCATATGGTCTACTGCAGAAGTGCCAACAACAATTCCATCCGAACGGGCAAGGATTGCAGCAGACACGGATTGAGAACCACCCATGAAAGGCATTGTGATGCCATCGTCGGCAAGCAGTGCCCCAACCCATCGGTCTATGCTTCCAAGAAGCATTCGTGACGGACCCTCTTCCGCAGTCCACAATTCATGCCCACGGTCGTGGGGTGGTCGTTTAGGGTCGCCCATGCAACGCCGTAGAGGTTTGATGTCTTGAAACATGCAGATGAGGAATGTTACTTCGTTTAATCGAACAAGTTTTCTTAAGTGAAACGAATGATTAGCGGTCATGGATTCATGGGAGGGAGAGGACAAAGATCGGTTGGCATCTCTTGTTTCCGACTCAAAAGTCGTTCATATCTATGGCGCAGGACTCAACAGCGAACGCCCAGCTCACACTGCAGTTGCTGAACTGAAAAAGCGAGGATGGGCCGTCGCCCCAATTCATCCAAAAGATGGAGGCGCAACCATCGATGGTTTTCCTATTCGCCCTGCCCTTGACGAGGGCGTCGTTCCCGAGATTGTTGTTTTATTTCTCGCACCGGAAAGAGCCCGCGCAGTGGTACGCAACCTCATCATGCGTATCGAAAAGGAAAATTTCCCTCTGGTGTGGTTTCAATTAGGTGCTGAAGACGAGCCATCAAGAGAAGCGCTTGAGGGCATGGGGGTAAATTACGTGCAAAATGATTGCTTAGTACGTTTTACTGAACGGCATGACATTGTTTGCAATCGTTCCATTCTCCCTCAAAAATGGTGCCTTCAAATTGCCTCTGAAAACGGTGACGGGTGTTCAGAATGGAGTGTCCATTCCTCAGACACTGCGTCTCTTTCAGTACCCAGTCAAGCCTTGGAGTGGGTTGGTTCGATGGATGATTTATTGCATTCAAAGCATACCATTCCCCGATACATTCGTTCCCTTAAATCCGAGCAGGAAGGTTTCGATGAACTCGCCTTAAGGCTATCAGGCCAAGTTGAAACTCACGAGAGATAGTGCTAATATGGATTCACCCCGAGACACTATCATGCGCGCTGCGGCACTTCTTCTCGTGTTGGTGTGCTCCTTACTGACTCCAATGGCGTCAGCGATAGAATCAACGGACTCGATGGATTCAGAAGTATTTCATTCCGAATCCATCATTGAAGGTTACTCTCCTGCACTTCAGGCTGCATTGCTACAGAAAAGTAACATGGATTCCTATTCAATTCAAGAGCTGAATGCAGCCAATCAATGGGTCGTCATTTCCCATTCTGAACAAGGTCAACCCGCTGGTGAACTCGAAGGAGCATGGATTGTCGATGTCAATCCGTTTGAGGCATCTGAAATGTTCGAACAACAAATCTTGAACGGTGAAATTGAGGCGGCATACCCCCTCGTCGAAAATCAAATGCTTCCAAGGTGGGTTCCAAACGACCCCAAGTTTCCAGATCAATGGCACTTACAAAATACCGGCCAAACCAGCGGTGTCAGTGGAGAAGATGTCAACATCACTGGAGCATGGAACTCCTACAAAGGCACTGGCGT
>ENA-ORDA01000225-ORDA01000225.1-marine-metagenome-genome-assembly--contig:-NODE-225-length-59167-cov-7.965290_pt1 | contig 59167 bp, 63 predicted proteins | sample MGYA00237778_ERZ508506 | MGnify/ENA primary metagenome ERZ508506 (study PRJEB26177, sample SAMN06267891) | marine metagenome | isolation source: Monterey Bay, California, USA | place: Pacific...
TACTATTTAATAAAAAATAGAAAAGGGAGTCGGCAAACCCCCTTTTCCTAGCAAGTACTAGTGATAGAAACTTGCCAATCACATTTTAGGGTGAGATTCAACTAAACTAGTTAAATCTTATATCACTGATACATCTTGTGATATTAGATACTAGAAGGGGGAGTTCTCTGTCTGAACTCCTCTTTCATAAAGTGAGGAGAGACATGACTATACATTCTAAAATTCCAAGCATAGGACTCGGTACCTACATGATGTCACCAGAAGAAGCAGAAGAAATGACTTATGAGGCAATTAAAATCGGATACAGACACATTGATACTGCCGAAGTGTACCGAAATGAACAAGGTGTTGCAAAAGGTATTGAAAGGTCGTTGTCAGAGGGATTGGTCTCAAGGTCTGAATTATTTATCACAACAAAAGTATTCCCGGGTAACGAAATATGGGGTCAAAGTCAAAAAACTTTTGATGATGTAACAGAATCTTTGGATAACAGTCTTAAGAGACTTAAATTAGAATATGTAGATTTATATCTAATTCATTCAGCTCATGCAAATAAAACACGAATTGAGCAATGGAAAGCTCTTCTTGAACTTAAAAGTATGGGAAAGATTACATATGCTGGGGTTGCAAACTGGAATATTAAACATCTACAAGAGATTAATGATGCCGATCTTCCATTGCCTGACACAAATCAAATTGAATTACACCCTTGGGCCCAGCAACCAGAACTTGTAGAGTACTTGCAAAACAATAATGTACACATAATTGCTTACAGTAGCCTTGTCCCACTATCTACTTGGAGAAAAAAAGATGGTGAGAATAGTCTCAAGACTAAAGATATGGAAAATGAAGGTAGCTCCGTAGAATCGTTGTTTAAAATTTTAGCTAATAAATACAATGTTAAAGAATCTCAAATACTTTTACAGTGGGCTCTTCAGCTGAAATATGCAATATTACCTAAAACAATAAAAATTGCGAGACTTCAAGAAAACTTTCAATTTTCATTTGTTATCGAGGAAGAAGATATGCTTTTGATTCAAAACGAAAATAAAGGTGGAGGAATTACATGGGAATGGGGAGATCCTTTATTAGTTGAATAAGTCCTAGTTGTAAGTGAATTGTAAATTAAATTAATAATCTAGTTATCTTTTGAAAGTCTTTTTACATTAAGCAACCAAATTATTCCCATTGTTAATGACATTAAAAAGATTCCTATTCCAAAATTCGGATATTCGGATATATTAAAATCGCTAGTTGAAAAGAAAAGTTTATCGATAATGGTAGTTAAAGTTCTTAACACTATACCTGTACCGATTACTGTTATAAAAAAACCAGTTATTTTAGATGGGATTTTTTCATTCACTTCAAAAATTATATCAAAAACTTTTTAATATTGTTTGAATCTTACATACCAAGTAAATTATCAATATAATTAATTTATGAAAAACTGGATACAAGACACACCTAAAGCTGTTCTTCATGATCACCTTGATGGTGGTTTACGTGTAAGTACTCTTATTGAATTAGCCGAGTTACAAGGTTATAAAAATTTACCTTCTTCTGAAAAATCGGAATTATTAGCGTGGATCGAACCAAAACCAAACAAATCCTTAGCTATTAATTTGGAAGCATGGGATCATACAATCGCTGTTATGCAGGATGCAGATTCGATTTATAGAGTAACTATGGAAGCACTCGAAGATTTAGCAAACGATGGAGTTGTATATGCAGAACTGAGATTTGCTCCACTTGTTCATTGCCAAAATGGACTTAACCCAAAGCAAGTTGTAGATGCAGTGCTAAATGGAATAAAAGATGGTACAAAAAAATACGACATATTATCTGGAGCTATTTTGTGTGCTATGAGACATTTGAATAATTCTAAAAATGTAGTCAAATTATGTGTTGAAAACACAGATGTACTTGCCTTCGATCTTGCAGGTCCAGAGGTTGGCTTTTCTGCATTAAAACACCAAGATGCAATAGCAATAGCACATCAAAATAATATCAACATTACTCTGCATGCTGATTGGGAAGTACCTGAAGGTATACATGAAGTAATTGTAGATCTTAAGTCAAACAGGATTGGGCATGGTTCTCAAATCGTAAACGATTATATGAACACTAATGGTGGGTTAAAGTTTAAAAACCCTGCAGCAAAGTTTGTATATGATAACAACATCCCACTTGAATTATGCCCTACATCAAACATGCAATGTGGGTCTTGTAAATCAATTTCTGAACATCCTTTCAAAAAACTTTATGATGATGGTTTCAATGTAACGATAAATACAGATAATAGACTTATGAGCAACATAACCATGTCACAAGAAGTAAATAAACTTGTTGAAAGTTTTACTTTCACCCAAGAAGAAATATTGCAAATTACTAAAAATACAATAGAAGCTGGATTTGTGAATAGTAAAAAAAGAGCGAAATTACTTACTACTTTATAATCAATATTCAGACAACAGAATCAAGTGTAATTTCAACCATTGTTTTCAAACCTATTTCACGTTCTTCTGATGACATTTGCAAATTCTTCTCTATTACATCAGATACAGTCGCAACAGCCAAGGCTTTAGCACCAAACTCTGCTGCAACTCCATAAAGTCCCGCTGCTTCCATTTCAACAGCCAAGATTCCCATTCGTTTCATGATTTCAAAGGTTTCTTTTCTAGGATCATAAAAAAGATCACCAGAGAATATATTTCCTACATGCACAGTTTTAGCCATAGATTGAGCAGTATTTACAAAATTTTGTACTAATTCCCATGATGCAGTTGCTGAGAAGTCAGCATTAAAGAACCTTGCTCTGTTTACACCTGAATCTGTAGATGCTCCAACCCCAACCACAATATCACCAAGTTCAAGATGTTCTGCTATTGAACCCGAACTTCCAACTCTTATTAAGGATTTTACTTTATACTCAGTAATTAATTCTTTAGCATATATTGATATTGAGGGGATACCCATCCCAGTACCCATAACTGAAATTCGCTTTCCTTTATATTCACCAGTAAATCCAAGAATATTACGGACGTTTGTTACTTCTTTAGTTTTTTGAAAAAAAGTATCCGCAATAAACTTAGCTCTCAGAGGATCACCAGGTAGAAGTATTGTTTCAGCGAATGCATTGTTTTCAGCATTTATATGTGGGGTTACCATTTCGTAATTCTAACATTATTTATCAAGCTACAAAAGAGAACTTAAGTAGAATTTAGATATGAAATTTTCAAAACAAGAGCAAGTTCTTATGAGGAAAGATAACTCACTTAAAAAACTTATCATATCTAATAAACATATTAGTTTAGAAAAACCCACAGAAAATTACTATGACTCCCTCATTAATTTGGTAATTAGCCAATTTATATCAAGATCAGCAGCAATATCTATATCTAACAAATTATTAATCAGTTTTGATGCCACCGTCTTTAAAGAAGATTTTTTTGAAAACCTAACATATCAACAAATACATAAACTTGGATTAACTAAAAATAAAGCCAAATGTATAAAAGATATTACATACAATTTTATTAATGAGGATTTCTCTCAAAAAATAACATCTTTAACTGCCGATGAGTTCGATAGATACTTTTTATCAATCTATGGCTTAGGGCCTTGGACTTTAAATATGTTTAAGTTATTCTCACTTGGAGATGAAGATATATTTTCCTCTAAGGATGCTGCTTTAAGACGTGCTATGGAAATAAGTGGTATGGTTACTTTAGGATCAGATCATAAACAGTATGATTTGTATGCAAATAGGTGGAAACCTTTTAGATCTATAGCTTCACTACATCTCTGGCGATCCTTAGATTAATTCTTTCACAATTGCACAAACATTACATCACGTGGTATAATGTCGTATGAAAATTAATAACGTAGTGCAAGTGGTGAGTTACATACATATGTAGTGCCTATTTGCAATCGTTTGAAATCCGGGCACTTGCCCGGTTTTTTTATTTTAGGAAGGAAAATAATGAAAGAACAAAAAAACACAAATACGAGTAATAACAATATCAAGAAAACAAAAGCTGATTTGTATGAGAGTTTCTACGATGGAGAATAGTTTTCTTGACACTGAGAAATTGCAAAAGGATTGGGACACCAATGGAAGATGGAAAGGAATATCAAGAAACTATACATCTAATGAAGTAATTGGGATACGTAATTCTGTTGAAATTAAACATACACTCGCTGAAAACGGAGCAAAGAAACTTTTTACTGCTTTAGGTAGTAAAGATGATTGGATTTCTGCTCTCGGCGCATTATCGGGAAATCAGGCAGTACAAATGGTTAAAGCTGGCTTAAAAGCTATCTACCTTAGCGGATGGCAAGTAGCTGCGGACTCAAATCTTGGAGAGACAACTTATCCAGACCAATCCCTTTATCCAAGTAACAGTGCTCCTACTCTTGCGAAAAGAATAAATAACGCACTTTTAAGAGCTGAACAAGTAGATCGAGTTGAAGGTAAAAATGATATTGATTATCTTGTTCCGATTGTAGCTGATGGGGAAGCAGGGTTTGGTGGAACATTAAACGTGTTCGAACTAACTAAAAAATTTATTGAAGCTGGTGCCTCCGCTGTACATTTTGAAGACCAATTAGCTGCTGAAAAAAAATGTGGCCATATGGGAGGTAAAGTATTAGTGCCAACTAGTCAACATATTAGAACATTAACTTCCGCAAGACTAGCAGCCGACACTTTAGGTGTTCCAACCTTAATAATTGCTAGAACTGATGCTCTTGCAGCCAATCTTATAACAAGTGATATTGATGATTCAGACAGTCATTTTGTGTTGGGGGAAAGAACTCCAGAAGGATTTTTTAAGATAAAAAATGGTCCAGAGGCAGCAATAAGTAGGGGTCTGGCATACGCGCCATTTTCTGATTTAATTTGGTGTGAGACAGGACAGCCAGATATAGGGTTTGCAAAGGAGTTTGCAGATGCTATTCATGATAAGTATCCCGATAAACTTTTAGCATATAATTGTTCTCCTTCTTTTAATTGGAAAAAATCATTATCCGATCAAGAAATATCTTCATTTCAGGAGCAATTAAGTTCTTTCGGATATAAATTTCAATTTATCACTCTTGCCGGATTTCACTCATTAAATACATCGATGTTTGAATTAGCATCTAAATATAAGGGTGGAAACATGAGTGCCTATGTTGAATTACAACAAAAAGAATTTGCTTTAGAAAAAGATGGTTTTACATCTGTGAAACACCAAAGGGAAGTCGGTGCGGGATATTTTGACACTGTTTCTACAATTATAAGTGGTGGGGATGCGTCGACACTTGCACTTTCTGGATCCACTGAAGAGGAACAATTTTAATGTTCGAAATAAATCATAACGACAACACAAAAGTATTACTTACTGATGAGTTTCTAATTTTTTTTGAAAAGTTTATTAATAGTTTTGAAGATGAGAGACAAAAGCTACTCATTAAGAGGTCAGAGACTCAAAAATTTATTTCAAATGGTGGAAAATTTACATTTCCAGAAGACTCAACGATAAGAGATGGAGAGTGGAAAGTTGTACCACCTCCTGCTGATGTACTCAATAGAAATGTCGAAATTACAGGACCTGTAGATAGAAAAATGATCATCAATGCTTTAAATTCTGGTTCAGACGTTTTTATGGCTGATTTTGAAGACTCTACATCACCAACGTGGGAAAATATACTTAACGGGCATCTAAATCTAATTGATGCTAATAAAAAATCACTTTCCTTTGAAAACAAAGAGAATGGAAAAAAATACAAACTAAGCCAAAATTCTGAAACTTCATTATTCGTTAGACCTCGAGGTCTACATTTAGATGAACAAAATGTAACATATATTGGTAAGGAAGTTTCTGCTTCACTGTTTGATTTTTGTCTTTATGCATTTCACAATGCTGATATAAGAATGCAAAATAATTTGGGATCATATTTCTATTTACCGAAACTAGAAAACTCCAAAGAATCCCAACTTTGGAATAGTATTTTTACACTAGCCGAAACGGAATTACATTTACCTGTCAGTACTATAAGAGCAACTGTTTTACTTGAAACAATTTCTGCATCATTTGAGATGGATGAAATTTTACATTCTCTTAAAGATCACTCCCTAGGGATGAACGCGGGTCGTTGGGATTATATTTTCAGTGCTATAAAAAGATACAGAGATGTAAAAAATGTTACTTTTCCAGACCGAGACCAAATCACTATGACTGTTCCATTTATGAAAGCATACACAGAACTCCTTGTAGAGAGTATGCACAAACGTGGTGCTCATGCAATCGGTGGTATGGCTGCATTCATACCTGATAGAAAAAACCCAGAAATTACAGAAGCAGCATTCAGTAAGGTCAAAGATGACAAAATTAGAGAAGCAGAAATGGGATTTGATGGATCATGGGTCGCACATCCAGATCTAGTCCCGATTTGCAAGGAAATTTTTACTGATTACCTTCATGGAAAGGACAACCAAATAGAAATAGTTCCTAATTATCAGATTAATGCAGATATGTTACAAGACTTTAAGATAAAAAATAGTACAGTCACAGAAAATGGAGTTCGTACAAACATAAAAGTTGGTATTTTATACATACAGTCTTGGCTTCTTGGCCAAGGTGCTGCAGCATTATTTAACTTAATGGAAGATGCAGCGACAGCAGAAATTTCTCGATCACAGCTTTGGCAATGGCTACGAAATGACACAATAACTAATGAAGGAATAGCTATCACTAGTAACTATGTTGAAAGTCTTATTAATGATGAAGTTACAAAGATTATAAAAGAATCTAACAATGAATTAATGTTGTCTGAAGCAATACAACTGTTTAAAGACTTAATCTTTAATGATGAATTTGAAGATTTTTTAACGTTATCAGCTTATAAATTTCTTAAATAAGAATAAAAAATAGTAATTATTTACTGGTTCGGTTATTATTTGATTAGGTAATAAGCCTGTTACCTCAAAAAAGAGTTCGAGAAATCGGGCTCTTTTTTACATTTAATAGTATTTCTAAATTAACCATTAAAGCTCACTGCCTTTAGATTGTTTATATGGTAGAAGTTGTGCTTGCTCGAATAATACAAGGAGGTCTTTCAGGTATTGGTATTGGATTCCTTTTTTACTGTTACCCCTTTGTGAGACATTTAGTATCTAGAGAATACAGATTCCGTTTCTATCAGACTGAAGACAAAAACTTAGCGTTTAAAAAAGAATGTATTAAATATCTAAAAATTGGTCTTACTTATGGATTTATTTATGGATTTATAATGGGGACAATTATTGGTCCATTTGGACAACGAAATGGTATTTAATTAGTTCTATCCAAATAAAATTCTAACGGATAAGAGTATAGAGACTATTACTAATACTGGTCGAACTACTTTTTCACCATTGGATATTGCGAATCTTGACCCTATATTTGCACCCCCAACTTGAGCAACAGCCATTATTAATCCAAGTTCCCATATGACATATCCTTGTACTGCAAAGATGATAAAAGCAGCAAAATTTGATGCGAAATTAAGAAGTTTAGTTACTGCAGTTGCTTCCATAATTGAAATTCCTTTTATTATTACAAATGCTAATACAAAAAATGAACCAGTTCCTGGCCCAAAAAATCCGTCATAGAATCCAATTGAAATGACGATTAAATTAAAAACATAGAGAAACTTCGAATTTGTTGATGTTTTTGAGGGACCTCTGTTGAGTATAAAAAAGAATGCAGCTGAGATAAGTAATATCGGTATTATCGTTTCTAAAAGCTCATTTGAAATTCTACTTACTAAAAGAGTACCTATCGCAGAGCCTACAAATGATAAAAAAAAGTAAAACTTCTTTTTGGGATCGGTAAGTAATCCATTTTTAAAATAATTATAAGTCGATGTAAATGTACCAAAACATGATTGGAATTTATTTGTAGCCAATGTATTTAGAGGATTTATTCCTACTAACAACATTGCAGGTGTAGTTAATAATCCGCCCCCTCCCGCTATGGAATCAATTAGTGATGCTAAAAATGCTGCAAAAAATAAAATTATGTAAGTACTTGTTTCTAAGGAAAATTCCATAGTTATTACTTTAAATAGAATTAAATATTCGGCAAAAAAATTTCAGATTACTTGATTTGGTATAATTACACATGGATTATTTTGGAGCTATCGATCAAGGTACCACTAGTACTAGATTTATTGTTTACGATGAAGAACATAAACAAGTTACACAGCACCAAATAGAAATTAAACAATATTTAAACCAACCTGGATATGTTGAACATAATCCTGAAGAGATCTGGAAGTCAGTTGTTGACTGTGTTAACGGGGTTTCTAAAGATTTTGATATATCATTATTGTCCTCTATAGGAATAACTAACCAAAGAGAAACTACTCTTGCTTGGAGAAAATCTACAGGTGAACATTTACATAATGCAATTGTCTGGCAAGACACTAGAACTCAAGATATATGTGATGAAATTCAGAATTTTAATGAATTAAAAGATGAGTTTGATAAAACGGGATTACCAATTGCTACATATTTTTCCCTTTCTAAAATAATTTGGTTAATTAGAAATGTTGATGAAGTAAAACATGCATTAAGCGAGGATGATCTTTGCTTCGGAACAATTGACTCTTGGTTACTTTTTAAACTAACAGGTAAACATCAAACAGATATTACAAATGCAAGCAGAACACTTTTATTTGATCTACATAATTTAGAGTGGAATAAAATAATATTAGAACAGTTTGATATCCCTGAACATACTTTACCTAAAATTAAACCTTCACTTTCTACGTTTGCAAAAGAAAGTTCTCTCTTTGGAACCGTTCCTATTACTGCTGTCCTTGGAGATCAGCAAGCATCTTTATTCGGACACAAAGGTTTCAATCAAGGAAGTGTAAAAAATACCTACGGTACTGGATGCTTTATGCTCTGTAATACTGGTGATAAGTTAGTAGCTTCTAGTAATGGGCTTTTAACAACAGTTGCATATCAAATTGAAAATCAATCTCCAGTATTCGCATTAGAAGGTTCAGTAGCATTTGCTGGTGCTTCTGTTCAGTGGCTTAGGGATAATTTGGGTTTAATAAAAAAAAGTAGTGATGTCGAAAAACTGGCACTAGAAGTGAAAGATAACGGTGACGTATATTTTGTTCCAGCTTTTTCTGGACTTTTTTCACCACACTGGGACTCATCTGCAAGAGGCACCGTTGTAGGATTGAGCAGGTACTCTAATAAATCTCATATTGCTCGAGCAGTACTTGAATCTGTCGCTTATCAAACTGATGAACTTTTAAGATCCTTAGAACTTGATGTAGGGGAGAAGGAAAATAAATTATTGGTGGATGGGGGAATGGTTAATAACAATTTACTTATGCAGTTTCAATCTGATATTAGTAGTTTACAAATACAAGCTCCTGACATTAAAGAAGTAACTGCTTTTGGTGCAGCCTTAGCTTCTTATGTTTATATTAAAAAGACTGAACTAAAGGATATACCTTCTACTAAAAGCTCTCAAAACTGGAATACCAATATGAGTACTGAATCACGAAATTTGAACATATCTAAATGGAATAAAGCAATAGAGAAGGCTAAAAATTGGATTTAATAAAAATTTCTACATATTTATACGTACTTTTTTTTATTACTGCTGGAGTAAATCATTTTTTGAATCCATTGTTTTATGACTCACTTGTACCTAAATTTATACCATTTCCACGTCAAGTTCACCAACTAACAGGTGTTATAGAAATAATTCTTCCTTTATTTCTTCTTACAAAATTTAGATCCGAAGCAGCTTTGTTAATGATTATATTTTTAATTGCAATCTACGGCGCAAATTTATATGTTTGGATTGAGGGGTTACCATACGGTAATCGTGTATTTACAAACGAGCAGCATTTATTTAGATTACTTCTACAGCTTGCATATATAGCTTTTGCATATATTATTTATCGTTATGACTAAATATAATTTTCCATCCGAATTTATTTTTGGTACAGCAGTTGCTTCCTATCAAGTTGAAGGTGGTATTTACAACAATGACTGGACTCACTGGGAGAATAAACCCAAAACGGTATGTAATGAACCATGCAATGAAGCATGCAAACATTTCGAATTAGTTGATAATGACATAGCTTTATTGAAAGACTTGGGGATTAAAGCCTTTAGATTTTCAATCGAATGGAGTAGAGTTGAGCCCGAAAGAGGAAAATATGATCAAATCAGTATCGATCATTATATAGATAAAGCCAAAAAATTAATCGCTGAAGGTATAATTCCTATTATTACATTCCATCACTTTACAACACCCGAATGGTTGGCACATGATGGTTATTGGGCAAGCATTAATACTGCCAATGCATTTGTTAAATATGTTGAAAGAATGATGAAGGAGTTGCCTAAGGAAATCAAATATTTTAATACAATAAATGAACCTGGTATTTTTAGTATGTTCGGTTACTTCTCTAAAGAGAAATTTCCTCCTGGTATACGTAATGAAAAAATTTTTTTAAAGACATCAGATAACATAATCAATGCACACAAAAGGGCTTTAAAAGTAATAAAATCGAGCAATAAGCATGCAAAAGTCGGCATGACACATGCCCTTCATGAATGGGATGATAGTGATAAAAGTGTTTTTAATAGATACCTTAAATATCATCTTGAAGATAAGTTTTTCTTTGCATCTGATGACGATGATTTTATAGGACTACAAACGTATTCTATTAAAAGAACCAGTCCAAATTTAGCTTATAGGTCAATTGCATGGCTTCTTATTAAGGTTCCGTTATTGAGAAATAAAGTATTTCCGATTTTTCTTGATAAATTTTCAGGTAGAAATGATTACGTAGCAGCTAATGCACGTAAAACTAAGATGGGTTATGAATATCGACCAGAAGCAATAAAATACAATCTACACAGAATTCATGAAAAATTCCCTGACAAGGACATATTTATTACCGAAAATGGTATTGCCACGGATGATGACAACGAGAGAATTCAATTCGTAAAAGAAGTTCTTAAAGATATACACTCTTATGAAAAAGAAAATGGTCAGGTTATTGGATACCTTTACTGGTCTTTATTAGATAATTTTGAATGGGATCTTGGTTACGAAATGAACTTCGGGTTGATTGAAGTTAACAAGTCTACTTACGAAAGAAGTCCACATCCATCAGCTAAATGGTTTGGCAGTGTATCTGCTACGAATTCATTTACTGATTAATTCACTATTCTGTAGAATTACATTTATGACTTACATTATTGCTGGTGCTACTGGGACAACAGGAAGAGCTATAGCTACTGAATTAGCACGAACAGATAAAGTTCACCTTATAGGCAGAGATGAATCTGCTCTTATAGAGCTAGCTGATAATCTCAATTCCACATATAGCCTCATTAATATCGAAAACCCTATTCCCGTGAAAGAATTTCAACAAACAGTAGAAATAGATGAGATAAAAGGATTGGTTAACTGCATAGGTTCTATTTACCTAAGGCCTCTCCACGGCTCTACAATTGAAGATTTCAATGCTGTGGTTAATACAAATCTATTCTCATCTTTCTATCTTTTATCCGCTTTCGCTAGAAGAATGAAGAATGGCTCGGCTATCTTTTTTTCTTCAGTCGCAGCAACAAAAGGTTTATCAAATCATGAATTAATTTCAGCAGCTAAAGCAGGAATAGAAGGTATGGCAAGATCTGCTGCCGCGAGTTACGCTAAAGACAATCTAAGGGTAAACGTTATTGCTCCAAGTATTATGGATACAAATATGTCTGCAAAAATATTGAGTAGTGAAGCTGCAGTAGAGATGTCTAAATCAATGCATCCGATTCCTAAAATCGGGGACATTAGTGATATACTTCCAGTTGTGACTTGGTTATTGTCCAGTGAATCAAAATGGATCACAGGACAAACAATACATGTTGATGGTGGATTTTCAACAGTTAAACCTAGATAGGAGAAAAATGACAGAGAAAAAATATTTAGAAACTCACGAATGGTATTCACTCACAGATAACACCATAACAATAGGAATTTCTGATTATGCACAAGGAGAACTAGGAGATATTGTTTTTGTAACAATGCCAGAAGTTGGACAAGAGTTTTCCAAAGGTGATTCAATGGTAGAAGTTGAAGCTACTAAAACAGTTGCTGAGGCTTATGCTCCCATGGATTGTGTTGTCGTAGAAATAAATTCTACTTTAGATTCAGAACCTGAGATTATAAATTCTGATCCATGTGGTGAGGGATGGATGGTTAAAGCTGAGGTTAAAAATCTAGATGATTCGGGTATGTTGTATCAAGAATACGAAAACTTTATTTCATAGATGCCCAACATTAAGTATTCACCACTACATAGTTTACATGTAAAAAATAAAGCAAAATTTATTGAATTCGGTGGCTGGACTATGCCTTTTTCCTATAAAGGTACCATAAAAGAGCATCAGTTTGTTAGACAAAATCATGGCTATTTTGATGTATCTCACATGGGACGTCTTCTGATAAACAAGGATTATCTACAAAAAATTTCATCATTAATTTGTTCAGATCTTATCGAACTGAAGTCTGGCAAAGCTCTTTATTCTATATTTACTAACGAAAAAGGATCAGCTTTAGATGATGTAATTTTTTGGAAGTATGACGACTACATACTTTTAATATGCAATGCAGCAAACACCGACAAAATTACGAACTATTTACAAACAGAAGAAATAATTTTTGAAGATCTTACTGAAAAAACAGCATTAGTTGCTGTTCAGGGTCCTGAAGCAATCTCCAATTTAAAGGCCTTACTACCTATTCCAGACTCATTTTCATGTTTAAGTAAGGATATGTATACATATGCAAGGACTGGGTATACGGGGGAAGATGGTTTAGAGATTATGGTTAATGTTGAAGATTTAGATGATTTAATTTCTTTTTTACTCCAGAACGAAATAGAACCATGTGGACTTGGCGCAAGGGATACTTTGAGACTTGAGGCATCCTTACCTTTATATGGGTTTGAGTTAACAGAAGATATAAGTCCGGTTGAAGCAGGGTTGAAGTGGACACTAAGTAATAAAAATAAATATAGGGGCTCAGATGTTATTAATGAGCAAATAAGAACGGGTCATCATAAAGTACTTAAAAAATTTTCTATAGATTCAAGAAATATAGCTCGGACAGGTACCAAAGTAAAAGCTGGTAATATTAACGGTATAGTTACTTCTGGAAATTTTTCTCCAATACTGCAAAAATCAATTGGTTTTGTATTGCTTGAATCACAACCAGATACTGATTTATTAGAATTCGAAATACGTGGTAAATTTATAGAAGGAAATATTTTAAAAAAGAGGTTTTTAAGCTAATGTTTGTTCCACATTCAAGTTTAGATTTAAACGTAATATTTGACGAATTAGACATCTCCTCACTGGATGAATTATTTAAACATATTCCAGATGATTTACTAATAAAAAACGGACTAGACGTAGAAGATTCATTGTCAGAACTTGAAGCAACAAAATACTTTGAAGATATATCGAATAAAAATAAAAATAACCTAATTTGTTTTGCGGGTGGTGGACATTACGATGTATATTTACCGCCTACTGTTAAGTCTCTTACTATGCGACCAGAATTTATGACATCTTACACACCTTATCAAGCTGAGATTTCACAAGGGATTTTACAAGTATTGTTTGAATTTCAATCTTTAGTATGCGACTTAACTGAAATGGAACTAGCTAATGCATCTTTATATGACGGTGCAACTTCAGTCGCTGAAGCTATCTCTGTAGCTATAAATAAAACTAAGCGTGACTCGGTTGTTATTTCTAGTGGATTTAATCCCAACACTAAAGAGGTGGTTAATACACTAATTGATAAGTCAAAATTTAACCTTAATTACATTCCATTATCAGATTATCTTTTTCCAGAGGATTACGAATTTACTGATGAAGATGCAGCTTTTGTTGTTTCTTTTCCACATTATGAAGGTTCCGCACAAGACCTATCAAACTTAGTTAAAAAAGCTCAATCTAAAGGTGTAATCACAATATGTTATGTGGACCCGTCAATGCTTGGTGTATTGAAGACACCAGGATCGATGGGTTTTGATATAGTTGTTGCAGAGGGCCAATCTATTGGCACACCTCTATCTTTTGGAGGGCCAACAGTTGGCTGGTTTGCTACTAAAAAAGATCTAGCAAGATTAGTTCCTGGTCGCATTATTGGAGAAACTATTGATAATAATCATAAGAAAACCTATGTTATGACTTTGAGAGCACGAGAACAAGACATTAGAAGAGAAAAAGCTTCTTCTAATATTTGCACTAATCAAACATTAAATGCTATCGGTTCGGCAATACATTTATCTTGGATGGGACCTGAAGGTATATACCAAGTAGGCTATCAAGCAATACAAAAAGCAATATATATGAAATCACAATTAATAGAAAAAGGGTTTAAGGTAACTAACGATGAATCATCCTTGAGAGAATTTATCGTAGAGACAATACTTCCTGCTAAAAAGATAATTGCAGAAATGGGAAATAGGGGATTCTTAGCTGGAATCGAATATAGTGAAAACCTTTTGCTAGTTGCTTTGACTGAAAAGCGAACTAAAGATGAAATTGATAACTATGTAAAACAATTCAGTGAGGTTAATCATGGTTAGTGGAGGTAACGCAAGTTCTCTTCCTTTAGTAGGAGGAGCATCAGAACCGACAATTAGAGAACTATCAAGACCTGGTCGTCGCGCCTCAAAGTATCCTAAATTAGATGTTCCAGAGGTTGACTTTAATCATCCGGCTATGAAAAATGAAAAAGCACCGTTGCCTGAAGTATCCGAACATGATTTAGTTATGCATTATTCACGACTGGCTCATAGGAACTTTGCAGTAGATTTAGGTTTTTATCCGTTGGGCTCATGTACGATGAAATACAATCCAAGGTTTGCTGATTACGTCGCTTCTCTCGGAGCTTACTCAAATACTCATCCAGCTACTCCTTCAGAATTTACTCAAGGTACATTAGAGATTCTTAATATCCTTGAATCTTACCTAACAGAAATAACAGGTATGGATGTTGCCAGTTTTCAACCTCCGGCAGGTGCATCTGGCGAACTTACAGGTCTATTAATCATTAAAAAATATCTTGAAAATCAGAATTTAACCAACAAAACTGAAATTATTGTACCTGATTCTGCACATGGAACTAATCCAGCTTCAGCTAGAATGGCAGGTTTTAAAGTTGTTGAAGTAGCTACAGACGAAAGAGGTATGGTTAATATTGATGATCTACACTCCAAAGTTAACGAAAATACTGCAGGTTTAATGTTAACAAATCCCAATACTGGTGGGTTGTTTGAAGAAGAGATATTAACAATTTCAAGCATTATTCACGATGCAGGGGGATTACTTTATTACGATGGAGCAAATCTCAATGCGATAGTTGGAGTTTGTCGACCTGGGGATATGGGTTTTGATATCGTTCATTCAAATCTACATAAAACATTTGCCACACCACATGGTGGTGGTGGGCCTGGCTCAGGTCCTGTTGCTGTTAAAAGTTTTCTCAAGGAATATTTACCTGGTCCTATAGTTGAAAAGAAAGATAATAATTTTTACTGGTACACCCCAGAAAGCAGTATTGGACGTATGCACGGTTATCATGGCAACTTTTTAGTTGCTTTACGGGCACTCGTATATATGAAACTTTTAGGTAAAGAGGGACTAGATACATTAGGTTCTTATGCAGTATTGAATGCAAGATATCTGAGTTCAAAAGTATCAAAATATCTGCCTCTAGCTTATAACGAACCATGTATGCATGAATTTGTAGCTACAGTGAAAGATTTAAAGAAATCGCATAAAATAAAAGCTTATGATGTTGGAAAAGCTCTATTAGATAAGGGCTTTCATTCTCCGACAATTTATTTTCCTCTCATAGTTGAAGAGGCATTAATGTTTGAACCAACAGAAACACAAACCGTTGAAACATTGGATGATTTAGCAGAAAGTATTCAACATATTATTGAAGAACTTTGCGCACCAGGTGTAAACCTTACAGATTATCCTAAGAACCTTCCAGTAGGACGACCAAATGAGTTAATACCTGCAAAACACCTAACTGTTCATTGGGGAGATTTTGAACTTCTTGAATTAACTGAATAGACTGTCCTTATGACAGTTTCAACATTAGATGTAGACAGGTACATTTCCACACTTCGTCTAAATTCGAAATCATTTTCTGAATTATCAAATGAAGCTCTTGCAGTTATGTTTGAGGAGTCGATTCAAAATATTAAAAATATAGCATATTTCTGGGCAACTATTGGTGCTGACAATAAGGGCATAAAAGACACAATTGCAGAGGGTGAAGAATGGCTAGGTGGTCCGTTTGCCTCGACAATAGCACTCCAATACTATATTGAATATTTGAAGGCAGATAGTTCAACGATTTCTGAAGAAGATATAGATCACAACAAAATTCACGTTTTTCCAAATAAAAGTATTGAGAAACTTTTATTCCCTTTCGTCAAGGCAGAAGTTCATTTTCATAAAAATATGTCGAATGCCGATATTTTAAGCGCTAGGGGATTTGGGAATAGGCTCGGCTTTAAAAAAGGTATAACATTAATACTTGGTGCTGGCAACGTATCCTCAATCCCTTTACTCGACACAATTTTTGACATGGTAGTAAATAGGCACTGTGTTCTTCTTAAGTTAAACCCAGTAAATGAATACTTAAAGCCCGTTTTTGAACAGGTGTTCGAAAATTTTATAAATAAAGGATTTATGATTGTAACCACAGGAAATGTGGATGTCTCAAGTTATATGACTCAACATCAAGGAGTAACGAATATGCACCTCACTGGTTCTGATATAACTTATGAAAATATTGTTTATGGTTCAACATTAGCTGAAAAGGATAAAGGTAAAAAAACACTTCCCAAAGTTAACAAAAAACCATTCACTACAGAGTTAGGTAATGTGACACCATTTATAATTCACCCAGGAACATGGTCTTCATCTGAAATAAAATATCAAGCCCGAAAAATAGTAACAGCAAAACTGAATAATAATGGATTCAATTGTATTGCTGCACAGGTAGTTGTTCTACCAAAAGGTTGGAAACATACCAACAAATTAGTATCGGCAATAAAAAATCAACTTTCAAATGAAAAAGATAGGCTGGCTTATTATCCGAAGAGTAGTGAAACTCTTAATTCATTAAAAGAATCAAAACACATTACACAAGAAAATGATTTATCTTGTTCAACACCACATCTTACAAAGGATTTAGAACTCAATGACTATTTTGAGCAAAATGAGGTATGGTCATCAACGTTATTTTTTAAATATATCGAATACTCTGGTGAATCAGATTTTGTAGAGAAATCAATTAACTATGTTAATAATCAAGTATGGGGGAATCTAGGTGCTGCTGTCTTAATTAAAAAGCACACCAATAAAAAAAATAAAATTCATACAAATAAATACGCCGAAAAACTTAACTACGGAACTGTAGCTATAAATGAGTGGCCTGCATTAGGATTTATCATTCCAACTATGCCTTGGGGTGGATTTCCTGGTAATAAAGATTCCGATATTCAAAGCGGACAAGGGTATGTTCACAATGCTTATTTCTTTGAATCTCCACTTAAAGGAGTTCTGTATTCAAAATTTAAACTACCATTTGTCGATCCCGTATGGTTTACATCCAATAAAAAAGGTCCAAAAGTTTTTAAACGCCTAACATATTATCAAATTGAGAATTCAAAATTAAATCTGGTAAAGTTAATTTTTTCAGCGCTAATATAAGAGCAGATGAAAAAGATATATTTAATTCTCCTTATATTATCACTAATAGCTTGTTCCTCAGAAACTGAAGTAACAGATGATCAGGTGCCAACGACCTCAACTAATGTCACATCAGAAGATTCAACTAATACAACTTCAGTAAATACACCAGAAGAGAATACTCCAATAATTGAAGAATATGTATTTGATGTTGAAAGAATGTCAGCACTAACTGGGTTAGAGATTGCACCGGAACTTTGGCTGAAAAGACCAAGGAGAGTTCTAGCATTTAAAATCGATAACAATATTAATGCAAGACCACAATCAGGTCTTCAAGAAGCAGATGCAGTTTTCGAACTATTAGTTGAAGGTGGCATGACTCGTTTTCTTGCATTTTTTCACGATAAGTCTTCAACCTATTTAGGTCCTGTTAGGTCAGCAAGGCCTACAGACCCAACAGTAATTAGGCCTTATGGGGGAACGCTTGTAGTTTCAGGTGCGACTGGAGGTTTAATACCAACTATTAGAGAATCTGGTGTACCTGTGTTAGAAGAAACTGGAGCACCAGCGATGTTTAGAATTTCTAATCGAAACGCTCCACATAACCTGTATGCAGATACAGAGCTAGTTAGAGATGTAATTAATGACAAAGGGTATTACTTTCTACAACCAGGACCTGAACCACTATATTCGTTTGGTAATGATCAAACTAAGTGGGATGAAGGGGCAGCAAGAATAACAATTAAATATAGTGAATTCACTACAGTTATTTGGAAACTTGGTGAGTCTTCATATGAACGCTTCATTATCGATGGATATGCACCCAATAAAGAAGCAGTTGCTCATAATTTTATCACGCAAGATGGGAATTACACTGACATATTGAAAACCCAAACTGTAGTAGTCATTCAAGGACCTCTTTATAATGACGAAAATACTACATTACCTAGTATCTTAACCGTAGGTGTTGGTCCAGTAACAGTATTTAGTGATGGAAAAGTTATTGAAGGCACCTGGAGAAGAAACGACATAAAAGAACCATTTACATTTACAGATTCAGAACAAAATCCTATCCATGTTCCTCCTAGTACACAATGGGTTCATATTGTTCCTACTAATGGTGAAATAACCTGGTCTAATAGCTAATTGCTAGCTTCAGTTCTATTCTCGATTCTCTTAACTAGTACGTCCTATAATATATCGGATTATTCATGCGTCGACGAATTATCAACTCATCCTGTACGAAATGAATATATGCTTCAGATTGTTCTTAAATCTTATGACTTTTACGAAGGAAAGATTGATGGAAAAATAGGTTCTGTTTCTAAAGCTGCTTTACGTTCATTTCAGAATAAAAATGGTCTTGTTGTCGATGGTATTTTAGGTCCTCAAACCTGCTTAAGATTTCTAGACAGAGCAAATATTTCGCGTAATGCTACCAATATTAATAACGATGATACCAACAAAATCATGCAGTATTCCGAAGAAGTTGAGTCTCAACAAATAATTCTCAAGGAATTAGGTATATACACAGGAACTGTTGATGGTTTAAATGGACCAGGAACCAAAAGAGCCATTAAAGATTTTCAAAATAGGGCTGGTTTAGTTGCTGATGGTGTTGTTGGTACTAAGACCGATAAAGCACTGATTTTAGGAGAAGCAGCATATGTTCAAAACATAAATGGAAATATAGAAAATGCTTCAGAATCTCAGACACCAGTAACTGCAGCTTCGTCATCCAGTTCCGCAATTGATCTTATTAACTATAATCCTAACGCGAACTGTATCGAAGGTTACGTAAACACTATTGACGTCTGGGTTCCAGATCCATGCTTCTATCCGGTGTTTGTTTACCGATTTGGAAAAACTGCCCAAGTTAACTCTCAAAACGAACTAGATTCATATCTTCAAGCAAGATGGTCTCTGACAAAAGAGAAAGTATATACATCTATTGGACCTGTTTCTACGCAAAACTATACGCCAGGGGTGAATTCACCTGTAAATGGATTGCCAATGAGCCCAGATGCTAATAATTCCATTGTCATAGGTATAAAGAATGATAATAACGTTAGAGCACGTCCTCAATCTGGGCCACAAAATGCAGATGCTGTTGTAGAAGTTTTAGTTGAAGGTGGAATGACGAGATTTATTAATATATTTTACCAGAGTGATACTACCTATCATGGACCGATTAGGTCGGCAAGACCTACAGATCCAACTGTACTTAGGCCGTTAGGTGGAGTTCTTGTTGCTAGTGGTGCAACTGGTGGATTAATCCCCGAGATTATTGATATGGGTGTTCCTGTTATCACAGACAGAAGACCTGAATATTTTAGAATTTCAACCAGAAATGCTCCTCACAATCTTTATGCCGATACTGAAAAACTTAAGTCTTTAGCTGTTACCAAAGGGTACGTAAAATCAACTACACCACAACCACTATTTGCTTGGGGTGATCCAATAGTTTCAAACTGGGCAGCAAATACATATTTAAATCTAACTTTTTCATCCCAAACAAAAACAAAATGGACATGGAATGGAAGCAATTATGTAAGAACATATTATGACGCATACAAAGGTAGTTCATCAGGAAATGTACATAACTGGGTTGATGTAAACGGTAATCAGGGGCAAATAAGCACAACAACAGTCATAGCCCTATTTTGTGAACCTTATATCCATCCATTGCAATTACCATCTGTAAAGACTGTCGGAAACGGTAGAGCAATTATTTTACATCAAGGAAAAATTCTAGATGTTTTTTGGAAACGAGGATCCAACCTTGATCCTTTTCACATTGTAGATAAAAACGGGAATGAACTCTTCGTACCTAAGGGTAAAGTCTGGATTTCACTTGTACCTAGCACTAAAGCACCTAGTTTCGGGTAAATAACTTTACTTTTCAATAACTACCGTGGTAATCTAATAGTGCGTTTCAATTAAGTGTGATACGCAGCCCTGTTGGGAAGCCCTCTTCATTGGGGGCTTCCGTATTTCTAGAGCTTTTCTTTTAAGATATCTAAGGTATCACCCCAGACAATATCCGCAATGTAAGAAATTAAATAGACACAGCCATGTGATTCAAACTCGTCTATTTTATCGAAAACTTCATTCTTAACACCTACCAGTGGCTTTTTAAGAAAAATATCTTTAGGTATACCTGTATCGTTACTTATTTTTTCGAGCTTATTATTTAAATCTGATTGATCGTTCCCGATAATAACATTTGTATGTAACGTTCTTCCAATTTCTTCATAATTACGATTTTCCTTATCACAATGCTGTTTTAGTATCTCTGATTTGCTTATGAAACCTTCAACATCTACATCCCAGTTACCATAATCACCATATTTAGCTAATAACTTAAGAGTAACTTTCTCTCCACCACCACAAACCCATAGGGGAGGATGCGGTTTTTGAAGTGGTTTAGGTTGGTTAATTGCCTCATTTATTTCGTAGTGCTCTCCTTTAAATGTAGCAAGATCTTCAGTTGTCATTTTTTTATAAATGATCAAAGATTCTTCAAGCATTTTCAATCGTATTCCAGCAGAAGGGTAGTTATACCCATATGCCGCATATTCTTGATCATACCAACCTGCACCAATGGCATATTCAAGACGGCCACCAGACATTACATCGATAGTTGATGCCACCTTTGTTAAATATGATGGATTTCTATATGAGTTACAAGTACACATTTGGCCAAGACGAACTTTAGATGTTCTTTGAGATAGTGCAGCCATAAGGGACCAGCACTCATAGGTAGGGTCTTGTGTGGGAGTTGGAACTGTATGGAAATGATCATATACCCAAATTGATTCATAACCAAGAGACTCAATCTTATCAGCAGATTGTAGAATGGTTTCCCATTGATTTTCCAGTGATATACCAGATAAATCCATTCTCCAACCCTGTGGTATGAATGCACCAATTTTCATAACATGATTATAGGGATTATTTATTCCTGCGTCTCAAGATGGCTAAAAGTGTGTTCATGTCTTCGTAATCATCTTTTGTTTTAAAGATTTTATATGCATATGAAAAGAGAAAAGTTAGAAATATAATACTGAGAACTGAAGTAGATAAAGTCACTACAGCTTGATTCACACAAATCGATCTGTTCATACTAAGATTTTTGTTAGTCGTGAAATCTACATTATTTGAAAGCAAATCATAAATAGTTCCACATTCAATTGTAAATTTCTTGAAACTGTAAAGGGAAACAGTATTAAATTCAATCTGAACAATTGAAAAAATATTATATAAACAAGTAACAATCAAGAATGCAATTATCCACAATGTGTACTTTGATTTAAACATATCTTATATAAACTTTAACCTATGGATAATTTAAAAGTTCTGAATGATCAACTCATACGAATGAGAAAGATGAATAGATACTATCATCAACAGTTCTTGACGGATGTACGGTTAATAATGATTGTCACCATAGCCATGCTTATATTTGTAAATGAATTGACCTATTATATTCTCCCTTTTGTATCACTCTTTGGCGCAGTTCTTCTTTCATTTCATGCACATTATTTAATATTTTCAAGAAATTTTAGCCAATACCTTGAAAAAGCTATCAACAAAGAGAACGGTCAAAATACTTTAATTGCTCATGAACTTGAAAATAGTTATTTTTTTCCAATACAAGACAGAAAGATTGTAGTTGCAGGTTTGGGTTCTGCATTCAGCTGGTTTTCGTTTGTAACTTTATTTATAACAGTTTATGGAGTCGCAATCTATATATACGGATTACTCAATATAAACTTGTCTGATTCTTTTTATTACACATTAGTATTATCAGGAATTACAATAATTACGCTTACAACAGGAATATGGTGGTTTGTTTTAGGCGTTGGTGAGAAAAGGCTAAAAAAGATATATGAAAAATATGAATGACATACAATTTGGAGAAGGCACCTTTGATGACCTTTATGGTCATAAAATTGTCGAACTAAAGGAAAACTTCATAAGGACTGAAATAAAAATTACTTCAAATCTACATCAACCTATGGGTCTAGTTCATGGTGGCCTTTATTCTTCTATGGCAGAAGCAGCTATTTCTTATGCTGCGTACTTTACTCAGGAGGGTACCTGGGTAGGGGTGAATAATAACACTGACTTTTTAAAGTCTTCCAAAGAAGGTTTATTAGTTTGCACAGCTTCACCACTTAAATTGGGTAAACGATCACAGTTATGGGAAGCTAAAATATATAATGGTGATAATTTATGTGCAATTTCTAAAGTTAGGCTAAGTAATCTAAATGCTTAAAAAAAATATATATAGATTTTTGATTATCTCACTTTTTGTTAGTGCTTGTGGTTCTAATGAGGTAGAGGAGATAACCGAAACTACAATACAAGATAATAAAGGAGAATCGACAATGAGTGACGAAAAAGTATATTCATCCATGCCAGAGATGAGTATTGATCAGAGTAAATCATACACAGCTGTAATACAAACTTCAATGGGGGATCTAACTGTTGAGTTTTTTAGTGATACTGCACCAGTAACAGTTAATAATTTTATATCACTTTCAAATGATGGATACTACGACAATATAATTTTTCACAGAGTTATTTCTGGATTCATGATTCAAGGTGGAGATCCAAGTGGAACTGGACACGGAGAATATGGAAAGTTTCCTGGTTACACCTTTGAAGACGAACTCAACAATCAACAACCTTATGAAAAGGGTATATTAGCAATGGCTAATGCGGGTCCAAATACAAACGGTAGCCAGTTTTTTATTATGCATGTTGATTATCCATTACCTTACCAGTACACAATTTTTGGTAAAGTTACTGATGGTCTAGATGTAATTGATACAATAGCTTCTGTGCAAACAGCTGAGGGTGATAAACCAGTTGAAGATGTTGTCATCTTAGGAGTTACTGTTTCAAGCAGTTAATTGTTTTGTTAGACAGGTGTCCTCCTGAAATACCTTTAGAAGATGATTTTAAATAACCTTTTTGGAATGCCTCTTTAATTATATTTTTTATATAACTTTTTGAGTAACCAGTTTTGTTTGCCAAAACAGTTGTGATATTAGTTTCATAAGAAAGACAAGTTTGTATATATACGTAAGAAAACTTAGCGAGAAAAGTGTTTCTATCTGTCTTATTAGTGTTTTTATGTACTTCTGTTAATAATTTACGATAATTTAGATCTGGTTGATAAGTAAAGTTAATTTTATTTTGAACACTTTTCTTATCAAGACCAATGTATGCATTGATTAGTTTTATAGATCTCTTTATCAGTGTGTGAATATTTATTTTCCTTAACTCCGTTGAACTTATGTTTGCATGTGTATTTTTGGTATTAATTACTGTTATTTTGTTTAGAACTAATTGATACACATTTAAACTAACAAATTCACAAATGACTGTATGTTTTTTTAGAACATCATTAAAGCTTATTTGTATAAAATCAGAATGAATCTCTATTTTAACCTTTTTCTTCATAATCTATTAAAACATAAATTCTTATAGGTTTTTTGTTGTTAAAAATAATAGTTCTTAAGTTTCACTAATATTAGAACAAATGAATATTGAAATAACATTACCTGATGAATCCGTACGCACGTACGAGAAAGCTATAACTGGTGAGGAAATTGCCTTTGATATAGGTCCAAAATTAGGTAAAGATGCTGTAGCTATAGAGATAAATAGGAAACTCTATGATACGTCTTACGTAATTACAGAAAACGCTTCAATCAAAATTCTTACAAAAAAAGACATACAATCTTTATCTATACTCAGGCACTCGTCTGCGCATCTTCTTGCTCAAGCAGTCCTAAATCTCTACCCAGGTACTTTGTATGGAGTAGGTCCAGATATAGAAGATGGTTTTTATTACGATTTTCTTTTTAAAGAAAATATTAGCGATGCTGATTTACCAAAGATTGAAAAAGAAATGCTGAAACTATCTAAAGCTAATCAACTATTCGTAAAATCTATTCAAAAAAAACCCGACGCAATGGATTTATTTAAGAATCAGCAATTCAAGATGGAATTAATTGATAGTGCAGATGAATCAGAAGGTGTTGAAGATTCTGAAGTTTCTTTATATTCAAATAATGAATTTATAGATTTATGCAGAGGCCCACATGTTCCGAACACAGGTTTCATAAAACACTTTAAACTAACTCGTCTAGGTGGAGCTTACTGGAGGGGAGATGAAAATAATTCTCAACTTCAAAGAATATATGGAACTAGTTGGTTCAACAAAGAAGATCTTGAACAGTATTTAACACGTAGAGTTGAAGCTGAGAAACGTGATCATAGGAAACTAGGTAAACAGTTAGAGCTTTTCACAACTGCAGACGAACTTGGTCCCGGGCAATTTTTATGGAAACCAAACGGAGCCTTATTAAGAAATACAATTGAAAATTATAGCAAGAAGGCTCATATTAATAATGGTTATGATTTTGTAAATACACCCCATATTGGTCGCTCGGTTCTCTGGGAAACTTCGGGTCATTTAGAACATTATGAGGAGGGAATGTATCCACCTTTGCAAAGTAAGGACAATGACGATAAATACTATCTTAAACCAATGAACTGTCCTTTTCATATACTGATCTACAAGAGTGAATTACGTTCCTATAAAGAATTGCCAATAAGATTGTTCGAACTCGGTTCTGTTTACCGATTTGAAAAAACAGGAGTTTTACATGGCTTGCTTAGAGCAAGAGGTTTTACACAAGATGACGCGCACATATTTTGTACTTTTGATCAAATTAACACTGAGGTAAACAATCTACTTCGATTCTCAATTGCATTACTTAAATCCTTTGGTTTCAAAAATATTGAAGCAGATTTATCAACTAAACCTAATAAAGCTATAGGGAACGATGAGGATTGGAACATAGCTACTAGGTCATTAGAAGTCGCATTAGAAGACGAGGGGATTGACTTTGTAACTGCAGAGGGAGAGGGTGCATTTTATGGACCAAAAATCGATCTTCACGTCAAAGATGCCATAGGTAGAAGGTGGCAATTATCAACCATTCAAATCGATTTTGCGCAACCAGATAATTTTGATTTAGAGTATGTATCTACCAAGAATTCAAAAGATAGACCAGTAATGATACATCGTGCCTTATTGGGTTCGATTGAAAGATTTACAGGAATTCTCATCGAACATTATGCAGGAGAATTTCCGTCATGGTTAGCACCTACGCAGTTAAAGATACTTACCATTGGTGATGTGTCAGATTATGTAAAGAACATAACTGCTAAATTATCTGGTGTACGTTTCGAAATCGATGATAGAAACATAAGGTTAGGTGAAAAGATTCATGATGCGAAGAAACAAAATATACCACTGACTTTAATTATTGGTGAAAAAGACTTATCGAACAACACGGGATCTTTAAATATTCTTAATAGCGAAAGCAAAAATAATTTAGATATCGCGTCATTAGTGGACTTTATTATTGATGACGTTACAGAACCAGAATTTGAATTCTAATGGTTGACAGAATAGAAATTTCACAAGAAGCTGCAGATAAGCAGGTTATCCCTGAAGATTTAAACTCACTAGCTGTAGGTAGTTATATAATTCCCAATCCGCAACGTAGAAAAACATATGGTTTTTTGCTAATAATCACAGCTTTAATAAGCCAATTTATATTTTACTTTAATGATTGGTTGAGTGTCACAGCTGGTGCCGTGCTTGTGTTATTCACTGGAATATTTATTCTTTTTATTAACAACACAATTGAAGTAAAGCAATCACATGTTATCCAAACAGTATCAAGCTATATTCCACACTCAATTGGGTATTATTCTATAGCTTTAACTTTTGAGTTTGTTAAAAATTTATTTTTTCTAAAACCCGTATGGACTGTTATTGTTTATGATCACAACAATCCACCTACGAATAAAACAATTATAGAAATAGATGCGTCTACAGCTGAATTAGTTTCTGAAATATATACAGAACCTATTAAAAATGCTTGAAAAATATTTTAAACCTGCATCCGAACAGTTTGCTAAACCGTTTATCAAACTTTGCATTCTGTTAAAGATACAACCAAATGTCCTTTCTGTCATCGGTATATTGGTTGTTATCCTAGGATCTCTTTTCTTTCTTGGAGATAATAAAAACTTAGGCATTGTATTAATCTTTCTTGGCAGTGCTGTAGATGGGTTAGATGGACCCTTAGCTAGAACGTTAAATAAAACTACAAAAAAGGGAGCCCTCCTTGACTCAACAATAGATAGAATAGGTGAACTATTTATTTGGGCTGTAATTGGTATTAACTATGTAAGTTCAAATATAGAACTCTTTACAATCTTTTCTATTGTCACATCATCAAGCTTGATTCCTTATTTACGTGCTAAGTCAGAAGTTCATGGTATTGACAACAAGGTTGGTATAGCTGCACGTCCTGAAAGAGTATTGTTTGCTGTCTTTTACATGTATTTTCAGTTCTCTTTTAATTTCGTATATTTATTTGCATTGCTTACATGGACTACAGTTTCGCAACGTTTTATCAAACTTTATAAAGCCTTATAGTGAAAAATATTCAATTTTACATTATTAAAACACTTCATTTAGTACTGAAAGGCTTAAACCTCTCTACGATATTACTTGTTGCTTATCTGATAGGACCTCTATATTATATTATTTCATTTCGCAACAGCTATAAACTCAACTTCCGTAAAGCAAAATTTAACAAGCAAAGTGATTTAAATTACAGTCCGTTAAAAGTAAAAATTAATTATGTAAAGTATTGGCTCGAAACACTTTGGTTAACTAAAGAAAATTTCGAACAAAATATTATGGATGAAGTAGAGATAATAAATGTTGACTACATCGAAAATCTAATGAACACCGAAAAAGGTTTAATTTTTGCACTACCACATTTAGGTAACTGGGAGATGGCTATTCCTGTAGGTAAAACTATAGGTTTAGATCTTGTTGCTGTTGCTGAACCCTTAAATAATCGAAAAGTATTACATTGGTTTAAGTCCTTAAGAGAGGATTTAGGATGCGAGATTATTATTGGTGGCAAAGGACAGAATACTTTTAGTTTGGTTCAAGATAAGATAAATAACGGAAAACACGTATGCCTACTTTCGGAGAGAACCATCAATAAGCATGGTGTTGGAGTTGAGTTTTTTGGTGATATTGCCTCTTTCCCTAAAGGTCCAGTAGCACTTGCCTTAAAAACAGAAGTACCAATTATCCCAGCTGCTTTTCTTAAAATTGATGGTAAATATACGCTTATTTTTGAAAAACCATTCTATGTACCCCTTTTTGATAATGAAGCCCAAAGTATACAACAGGGTATGAAGGTACTGTCCAAATCTTTTGAAAGATTAATATCAAAGGACATAAATCAATGGCATTCCATTCAACCTGTCTGGGTTAATGAGTATTAAAATTCTCTTAGTGTCCCCATATAGTATGAACTTTTTTGGGGGAGTTCAAAATCAAATTGATCTTATTAAAACATCTTTAGAGGGAAAAGAGTATAAAGTGAAGGTTTTGAGTCCTGATTCACCAGACTTCAATATAGGCAAGGCAATTAAGATACCCTTTAATGGTTCGATAGCCCCAATAAAGGTATTGCCTAAAAGAAAAATTATAAGAGAAAGTTTAAACTGGGCTGACATTATTCATATTCATGAACCTTTTATACCATTATTTTTTTGGCGTTTTCCAGTGAATTCTAAAACTATAATTACACACCACTCATCACTATCAGTGTTGATGAGTTTTATCCAGAAGATATTGATTAAAAACGAAGTAAAAGCAGCGAAGATAACAGCTGTGAGTAATGAAGCCTCTAAAAATGTGGTTCCAGGCCTTGATGTGAAAATTATACCGAATGCAATACCAAACCAACATATCAATATAGAATTCACCAACAGTCAAGATTTACTTTTCATAGGGAGAAATGAAAAACGAAAAAATTTTAAACTTTATTATCAACTATCTAATCTATTAAAAAATTCAACCTATAGTTTTCGTGCAATTACAAATAAATATATTTATTCACCAAATATTGAATTATTTATAAACCCAGATGATGAGATTAAAAATGAGGTTTTAAAAGGTTCATCTATATATCTAGCAGTCAACACTCACGGAGAAAGTTTTGGAATTACTATTCTTGAAGCTATAAATGCTGGTTGTACAGCAGTTTGTAGTGATATCTCAGCATTTAAGGATCTGCTTGGTGATAGCGGTGTTTATTTTAAAAACAATAATTTAGAGGACCTTAAACAAACTGTTGAACAATTGGATACAGATGACATACAGACAATTTACAATAAGCAAAAAACACATATTGAAAAATATAACGTAGATAAAGTAATGCCCTCTTGGATTTCACTCTATACACAGATATAGTTAAAATTATATTATGAAAACTGAGTCAACATTTAAAGTAAAAAAAGGATTAGCCGAAATGCTTAAAGGCGGTGTCATTATGGATGTCGTCAACGCAGAACAAGCAAAAATTGCAGAAAAATCTGGTGCTGTTGCGGTTATGGCGCTTGAAAGAATACCAGCAGACATTAGAGCTGAGGGTGGTGTGTCTAGAATGTCATCTGTAGAGGTAATTCAAGAAGTAATGGATACGGTATCCATACCTGTCATGGCAAAAGCTAGAATTGGTCATTTCGTAGAAGCACAAATGCTTGAAGAGTTAGGTATAGACTTTATAGATGAAAGTGAAGTTTTAACACCAGCTGATGATGTAAATCACATAAGTAAGCATGACATTAAGACTCCATTCGTTAATGGAGCTACAAATATTGGTGAAGCGTGCAGGAGAATTGGTGAAGGCGCAGCAATGATTAGAACTAAAGGTGAAGCTGGAACTGGTAATGTTATTGAAGCCGTTAGACACATGAGAAGTATGACAAAGGGTATTAGTAAAATCTCAATGGCTGATGAAAATGAACTTATGGCCATAGCTAAAAATACGGGATCACCCTATGAGGTTGTTAGAACCATTAAAGAATTGGGAAAGTTACCTGTTGTTAACTTTGCTGCTGGAGGTATAGCTACACCAGCAGATGCTGCTCTTATGATGCAACTCGGGTGTGATGGGGTATTTGTCGGTTCAGGCATATTTAAGAGTGGCGACCCACTCGAAAGAGCTGAAGCGATAGTAGTGGCAACAACAAATTACAACAATCCATCCGTTTTAGTTGAGGTATCTAAAAACCTCGGTGAAGCAATGGTGGGAATCAATATTGATGATCTTGATGAATCGGAGAAATTAGCCAAAAGAGGTTGGTAATTGAAAACTGGAATACTAGCTCTTCAAGGTAGTTTTTACGAACATGCAACAGCTCTAAAACAAATTAATAGAGACTATATTCTTATAAAAAGACCAGAGGATTTAAATAAAATAGATTCACTCATTTTGCCTGGTGGAGAATCAACAGCAATGTTGAAGATAGAAGAAGAAAATAACCTCTTCGAGAATATTAAAACATTAATAGATTCAGGTATACCAACACTAGGAACCTGTGCAGGATTAATACTGCTTTCTACAAACGATGTACAGGGTAAAGAAACGCTACAGTCAATCGATTGCACTATTGAAAGGAATAGTTATGGTAGGCAAAATCAATCATTTGAAGCTTTAGTTAAATTTCATGACTTCACTGGTATCTACTGCTTCATAAGAGCACCTAAAATAATCAATTACGGTGAGGATGTTAAGCCGATAGCTTTTTTAGACAATGAAGTTGTTGGTATTCAAAAAAATAATGTTGTTGGATTGAGTTTTCATCCCGAACTAACAAATGACGTACATTATTTAGAGTGGTTAGAAAGTTTTATATTGAAAGGTTCAAATGTCGGGACACTCTAAATGGTCAACCATCAAAAGGAAAAAAGGAGCTAATGATGCAAAAAGAGGTAAGCTTTTTGCAAAGTTAATAAGATCCATAGAGGTTGCAGCTAAAAATGGCGGTCCAGATCCAACTAATAATGCATCTCTTTATCAAGCAATCTCAAAAGCTAAATCTATGTCTGTCCCAAATGATAATATTGAAAAAGCGTTAAAAAGATTAAGCGGACAACAAGATAGCGATGACTTTGAAGAAATCTTTTATGAAGGATATGGCCCACACGGTATAGCGGTACTTGTTGAGTGCCTTACAGATAATAGAAATAGAACTTCTGCTGATGTAAAGTCTACATTTTCCAAATATAATGGGTCAACTGGAGCCCCTGGTAGTGTTAATTATTTATTTGAAAGAAAAGCAATATTTCAGTTTGAAGACTCTAGTGATGATCTTATCAATATAGCAATTGAAAATGCATGTTTAGATTTTACAGAAAATTCCTCTGGTGTAAGCATAGAATTTACACCACAAGAATTTAAAAAAATGAATGAAATCTTCGAGCTTAATAATTTTAAAAGTGTGAACGCCGAAGTTGCTTATGTACCAACAACCCTTATTATGCTTGACTTAGAACAATTTAAATCAATTTCAAGACTTATTGAAGCATTTGAAGAGCTCGATGATATTCAAAATGTTTATACGAATTTTGATATTGATGAGAAACTCCTCGATAACACAATAAAATAAATATTATTGTTAAAATTATCTAATGGTAAACAAAGCTAAGAAACAGGGTACAAACTATGAGACAAACATAGTTAATAGACTAAACAAAATCAATAATTTGAAAGCTCAACGATTCGCTGAGGGGGGTTCCAATGATTTAGGAGATATTCAGCTTTTCGTTAATGATGAAGAATTTTTTATTGAAGCTAAATCTAGAATGAATTTAAATCTCCATCAAACATTAGATAAAGCATTGAGTAAATCTGGAGATGAAAACACTCTTGTTTTTTGGAAAAAATTAAAAAGAAAAACTAATAATGAACGTCGTACAAATGATGGAGTTCCTGAAGTCGTTTCTATGTCCTATGATTTATTTATAAAACTTTTACAAAAATAATTGCATAAAACTCCAACTTCAGATCTTGAATATGTATTAGATGAATCCTCTATTGCGCAATATAGATATAAAGAACCTGCTAATTCAAAACTGCTAATAGCGTCAACAAATGAGATAGTAACCTTTAAGAATTTTCTGAATGAACTAAAGGATAAAAGTGTATTTGTATTCAATAAATCTACAATTCACAACGTAAGGATTGAAACTACAAAAAGTCATTCAGGTGGAAAAATTGAGTTTTTTATATTGAATATTTTGGATTCAAACACTGCTGAAGTAATGATAAAGACTTCTTCTAACTTGAAACCCTCAGATATAATTGATACTCCTATTGCTACAGTCTCCATATTGGATAAATCGGAAGGCATATTTACTGTAGACTTTAAAAAAGATGTCAGGGAATTAATACAAAAATTTGGCAAGGTTCCATTACCCCCTTATATAAACGATGATTCATCTAAATATGATGACTATAAGAATGAATTCTCTGAAGGTGGATTTTCTGTTGCTACATCTACAGCTGGTCTACATTTTACTTTAGATATGATTGCAGATTTAAAAAATAATGGACATAAAGTTTTCTTTCTTAATTTGGATATAAATTTAGGTACTTTTAAACAAATTCATACAAAAAATATAGAAGATTACGAGATACATTCTGAGTTTTATAAAGTGTCTGATGATGAATTTAATGAAATATTAGATTTAAAAGAAATTGGATACAAGGTAGTAGCAGTTGGTACGACTGTTTTACGTACTCTTGAAACTGTATTTACTTCAGGTATCTATGAAGGAAAAACAAATCTGTTCATTACACCTGGTTACAAGTTTAATATTCCAGATTTTCTCATTACAAATTTTCATGCACCTAGAAGTAGTCTGTTATCTATTGTTCAAACAATTTATGGAAGTGAATGGAAAAAACTTTATGAATATGCACAAAAAAATAATCTAAAGTTTTTAAGCTTTGGGGATGCAGTATTATTTAAAATAGATGAGCAATCTTAACTTTAAAATAGTAAATACCGATGGGAATGCTCGGGCAGGTATTTTAAACATTAACAATAAAGAGGTACTAACTCCTACGTTTATGCCAGTTGCAACTAAAGGTGCACTTAAGTCCACACCACACGAAATGCTAGATAAAACTACTGTATTACTAGCAAATACATATCATTTATATCTACGACCTGGTGCTGAGATTATAAACGACCTTGGTGGTTTACATAGGTTTATGAATTGGGATAAGGTAATTCTTACAGATTCTGGAGGATTTCAAGGATGGTCTCTACCTACTAAGAAAGTTGACACAGGAATTCAGTTTAAAAATGTATATGATGGTTCTCGTTTTTTAATGACACCTGAACTGTCTATAAAGACTCAAAATTTGCTGGGAAGTGATATCGCAATGATATTTGACTATGTAGTAGATATTGATGCAAACAACTATTTGCAAAATGAAGCAATTCAAACAACGGAACACTGGGCAAAAATAGCTAAGCAAGTTCACAATAATGAAAATCAATCCCTTTTCGGGATTGTACAAGGTGGGCTTGTGGAAGAATATCGTGAAAAGTCAGCATTATCGATGGTCAATTTAGATTTTGACGGATACGCAATTGGAGGTCTGGCTTTAGGTGAATCTAGAGAAGACAGAAAATCTATAGTAAATTTCACAACAGATTTTCTGCCACTCGACAAACCTAGATACGTCATGGGATTAGGAGATACCTTAGGACTAATAGATTTGATTTCGGAAGGAATAGACATGTTTGATTGTGTTTGGCCAGCTAGATTAGCTAGACATGGAAAACTAATAACAGGAAATACTTATATAAATATAAAGAATCAAAAATTTATTTCTGATCCAAGACCAATAGATGATTCCTGTCCTTGTTTTACATGTAAAAACTATTCAAGAGCTTTCCTAAAACACTTACTTAAAAATGAACAAACAACCGCTTGGCTTTATTTAACAATTCATAATTTAATTCAGACTGAGATTATGCTTGATGAAGCTAGGAAAAGTATATTAGAATCAGATTTTGAAAATTTTAAGAAAAGATATATAAAATGAATGAATTGATGAGTGTTTTACCCTTAGTTATTGTATTAGTTGTTTTCTATACAATATTATGGGTTCCTCAAAGAAGGCGCAATAAAAAACATACACAAATGATTAATGATCTAAAAATTGGTAATAATGTTATAACTGATTCAGGTATCCATGGCAGGGTAGTCTCATTAGATGAAGATACAGTAACTTTGGTGCTTAAAAAAGGTGAGTTAGTTATCTCCAAGGCAAAAATTGATGGTTTGAAATGAAAAAGTTGTTTAAAATTTTATTCCTACCTCTAATCTCGATTTCCCTTTTTGCCTTAGTATATTATCAAAATTTATCTCCAAAATTGGGATTAGACCTTCAGGGTGGTATCTCGGTTATTCTAACTGCAGATGAGGGAACAGACCAAGAACTTATTGAGCAAGCAGTTGAAATTATGAGAACAAGAATTGAAGCATTCGGGGACGTTCAAGAACCAGAAATTGCAATAAGTGGAGAAAATTCTGTTTTAGTACAACTACCTGGTGTTACTGATCAAGAGAGAGCTATCGAAGCACTTGGTACAACCGGACTTTTAACATTTAGGCCAGTTCTAGACTCATCAATGTCTACAGGCTACTCACCAGCACTTGAACTAATTGTTGATCCCGATGATCCAGAAAATGTTTCTACTGCAATCAAGGAAGGTGTTACTGGTGTTGATGAGGTTATTGGCATATCTCTTGAGGATAACCCAGAGTTTGAATCTTATATCTTGTCAGTAAATTCTGGGTATCCAGTTGTTTATCAATTGGGGCCTGCAGAGCTAACCGGAAATGACATATCAGATGCTATTGCTGTATTTCCTGAAAATGAATGGATAGTATCTCTTGAATTTAAAGATGAATCAGCAAATTTATTTACAGAATTAACCAAAAAACTAGCTAATGAAAATGGAGAGAAACGAAAACTAGCGATAGTTTTAGATGGTGAAGTTGTTTCAGCCCCAGGCATTGCTTTTGATGTTGATCCAACGGTAGGTATCACTGGTGGTACTGCTGCAATTTCTATGGGAAATGCTGATGGAGGCGAGTCAGCTAATAACTTAGCAATAATTCTAAGATATGGAGCACTCCCAGTATCATTTGAAAGATCATCTATTCAAAAAGTTTCAGCTACATTGGGTGAAAATACATTAAACCTAGGCTTACAAGCTGGACTCATAGGCCTTATAATTGTCTCACTTTATTTGATTTTGTACTACAGAATTTTAGGATTTGTAGCAATATTAGGACTTACCTCATTTGGACTTTTATTTTATTCGGTTATTACTCTACTTGGGGAATATCAAGGATTCACCTTAACACTTTCAGGAATTGCTGGCATTATTGTCTCGATTGGTCTAGCTGCAGATTCGTATATTGTTACATTTGAGAAATTTAAAGATGAAATTAAAATTGGCAGATCTTTTCAATTTGCAGCAGATAAAGCAGCTACTGATGCATGGAAAACAATTTTAACAGCTGATTTTGTTTCGTTGTCTGCAGCAACACTTCTATACGTACTAGCAATAGGTCCTATTAGAGGATTTGCTCTTGCCTTAGGTGTAGCAACTGTTTTTGATTTATTCTTCACAAGGCTGTACACAAGAAATACAGTACCATTTGTAAGTAATTTAACTTCAAGCTCTAGAGGTTTTTTTCCTATAAAAATGAAAGATTTACTCAATGATTAAAAAATTATTTATAGGCTCAACAGATATTGACTTCCTAAAAGTTGGCAAGTTATTTTATCGTATATTTATTATTGAAGCCTTAATTTTTATTGCTGTTTTTATCTTCTCATTAACAGGTATTTTGAATGTAAATCTTTCAGTTGATTTTACTGGAGGAACAACATATCAATTTGAAGCAAATTACGACGATACAGATATTGATGAGGTAATGGCTAGTAGTATTCTTGACGTCTCTCGTTATCAAACATTTGAAAATTCAAACTCTCTAATTTTTCGCGCTACTGAGAATACTCAAGATAAAGAAACTGAATTTCTCTTTTATCTTTCAAATAAATTTGATATACCCGATGCTGACATTGACTTCCAAAGAGTAGGTCCTACATTTGGTGACGAAATAACTACTAAAGGTATTCAAGCTTTAATTATTTTCTTATCTTTGGTTGTACTCTTAATTTCTTATAGATATGAGTTCAAGTACTCATTGATTGCCTTGATCGCCCTTACGCATGATTTATTACTTGTTTTTTCTATTTACGTCTTGCTAGGTTTAGAGATAACACCTTCAACTGTAATTGCTCTATTGACAATATTGGGTTATTCGTTGTACGACACTGTTATCTTATTTGATAAACTCAATGATTCTATTAAATCATCTAAGTATTCATACTTAACAGACGGCTCACTGAATAAAACTTTTAATGAGGTGCTGATGAGAAGTCTAAATACATCTATCACGTCTGCAATTCCAATAGCTTCGATATTATTCCTTGGTAATTATTTAGGTCTATCTGGTACCCTGTCCGATTTTGCATTACCACTTTTTATAGGAATTTTATCAGGTACTTACAGCTCAATTTTTGTAACCGTCCCATTTTTAGCAAAGATAATTAATAAATAATTTTCTTACTACCATATAGTTATGGGCGAAAAAGTTTTACATTCAGAAGTAGAAAAACTATTATCAGAACTCAAATCACGTTATGTGGATGATGATCTAAACACGATATTGTCTGCCTATGATATGGCATATAAAGGACATCTCACTCAAAAACGGAAATCAGGTGAGCCCTATATTACTCATCCACTGAGTGTTGCAATATATTTATCTGATTTAAGTATGGATATTGAAACTGTTACCGCTGCCTTGTTACATGATCTTATTGAAGACACTGACATTACATACGAAAATATCAAAGATTCCTTTGGTACAGATGTAGCAAATATTGTTGACGGTGTAACTAAATTAGATCGGATTAGATACAACACAAAAGAAGAAGCGAAAGCTGATGCTATTAGGAAAATGGTAGTTGCAATGTCTAAAGATATAAGAGTTCTCATTCTCAAACTTGCTGATAGGTTGCATAACATCGAGACACTTGAACACCTTAACGACTGGAAACAAGAAAAGATTGCTAATGAGACTTTATACGTATACGCACCCTTAGCCCATAGACTTGGGTTACAAAACATAAAACATACATTAGAAGACACTTCATTTGAAATATTATTCAAAAAACAACATCTAGAGATAGAAAATTTAATAGAAAAAGCTTCTCCGCATAGAAATTCAGAAATAGATAAAACAACAAAAATACTATCTGAACTCTTAGGTGATAATTCAATATCGGCAGATGTTGTTGGTCGACCTAAGCATAATTATTCTATATATAAAAAAATTATTAATAGTGGTCTTTCATTTCACGAGATAAATGATTTAATAGGTGTTCGTATCGTCACTGATGATGTTAAAAATTGTTATTCAATCCTTGGTCTTGTACATGCTAATTTTCAACCTGTTTTAGGTCGTTTTAAAGATTTTATTTCAATGCCGAAGTTCAACCTATACCAAAGTCTTCATACAACAGTCCTCACACCTGAAGGAAACAGAGTAGAAATCCAAATCAGGACTCGTGAAATGCATTACCGTGCTGAATTTGGTGTCGCTGCACATTGGAAATATAAAGAAAAACCCTCTAATGATCTAACTGAATGGACTAGCGAATTGAATAATATCTCAACAGAATACCCGGACCCAAATGAGTTCCTTCAACATATGAAGCTTGATTTATATGAAGACGAGATATTTTGTTTAACACCAAATGGTGATGTAGTAACTCTTCCATCTGGTTCTACGGCAGTTGACTTTGCATTCGCTGTTCATACAGAAGTTGGAGAAAAGATGATAGGGGCAAAAGTAAATGGTAAGCTAACAAACCTTAGTAGCAGTATAAAAACCGGAGATACTATTGAAGTTTTGACTACTAATGACAACACTAAAGGGCCCAGTCGTGACTGGTTAAATATAGTAAAAACATCAAGAGCGAGATCCAAAATAAAACAATGGTATCAGAAACAGATGAAAGATGAGGATATTCAAAAAGGTAAGCAAATATTAAATATTTGGCTAGACGACAACACGGATATTTTAAATTTTGCAAACAAAGATGATATTCTTAAAAATATATTAATTGATACTTCTTTACCAAATTATGAAATGTTTTATCAAAAACTTGGTAACGGAACCCTAAAAATTGACAATATAGCTAATAAGATAAGAAAATTTGTCTTTCCAGAAGAAATTACTGATGATGAAGATATATTTACACCTGAAGTTAAGACTAGTGAAAATTCAGAACTCATAATCGTAGAAGGATATGATGATATTCAGGTCAGAATGGCAAAATGCTGTGTACCTGTACCTGGTGATGATATTTTAGGATTTGTGACAATTTCAAATGGTATCTCCGTTCATCGTTCTGATTGTATGAATATTCAGATAGATAGCACAAAAGGAGAAAGAATAATTGATGTTGCATGGGGATTTAGTACACATACTGGAAATATTATTTGGCTCGAAATTGAAGCTATAGACAGACCCTATCTTTTGAGAGATGCAACAATAGCAATATCTGATAATGGTGGAAATATATTAGTAGCTAAGTCGGTAACCAGCAGTAAGAGGATAGTTAGTTTAGTTTTCCAAATTGAAATCAGTGATAACACTCAACTAGAAGAGATAATAAAAGACTCAAAAAATATTGAAAATGTATTTGAAGCTGCACGAATATTTCCAGGTAAAAAATGAAATCAGATGTATACCGATTTACAAGCTTTACTACTTCCAACTGTTATGTTTTAAGACCTTTTGGTAATGACGTATGTATATTTATAGACTTACCACCTGATTTAACTGAACCACTGGATTATGTTAGAAAAAACAATCTATCAATTGGTGGTGCACTTGTGACACATGGTCATTTCGATCATGCTTTGGGAATGTCACTTTTTCCTTCAAATATATTCATGAATCTAGAAGATGAATTTTTAGCAAGAAATCCACAAGAACAGATTGCTATGTTTACCAATAATGACTTTCAAGCTGAGCAATTTAATGGAAACATTAAAGACATCAATGAAATACCGTATCAATTCATCAAATCTCACCATAATCCGGGTCACACCGCTGGAAGTACATCATTTGAGTTTCCAGAATTAGGTATTATCTTTACAGGTGATTTTGTGTTTAAAGAATCTATAGGTCGTACAGATCTTAAGTCTGGTAATCACGCTGCAATGATCAACTCAATTAAAAATGTATTTACAAATTTTAATCCAGACTATGAAATACTTCCTGGTCATGGGGAGTCTGAAAAAGTTAGTATCATAAGTAAAGATAATATTTTTATAAAGGAACATGTAAATGATTGAGCAAGTAAAAGGCACTCAAAATATATATCAAAATGAGTCTGAAAAGTTTTTATATGTAAGGCAGTGTTTTTTTGATGTATTTAATAATTCTGGTTATTCATACATTCAAACACCTCATTTAGAGCATAGTGAACTATTCGAAAAATCAATTGGTGAGAATTCAGAGATTGTATCTAAACAAATGTACCAATTTAACGACAAGGGTGGTAGAACCTTAGTTTTAAGACCGGAAGGCACATCAAGTATTGTTAGATACCATGCTCAAAATCAAAAAGAGTTAACAAACCAGTATTCATACTTTGGACAGATGTTTAGGTATGAAAATCCCCAAAAGAACAGATACAGAGAGTTTACACAGGGTGGCGTAGAGATTATTGGTAACCTCGATGGCTTTTCGGATTTCCAGGTTATTAATGATTCTATCAGATTCTTAAATAACTTAAATTTAACTTTTACACTTGAAATAAATACAATTGGTTCCATCGATGATCGCGAATTATATAGCAAGGAACTTTATACTTATTTTAAGACACACGAAGATCATCTTTCTGATGAAAGTAGGGAAAAACTTGAGCTAAATACACTTAGGATATTAGATTCGAACAATTCTCTTGACTCAAAAGTTATACAAGATGCTCCTGTAATAAGTAACTTCATAAATGATATTTCATCTCAAAAATACGAATCACTTAAATCTTTATTGAGTAATAACAATATTAACTTTAAAGAGAATACAAGACTTGTGAGGGGCCTTGATTATTATAACGACTTAACCTTTGAATTTATAAATGATGATGGACTTGTCTTAGGTGGTGGGGGTCGTTATGATCGACTGGCTGAAATTCTTAATATTGGATCTTTTAATGGTGTTGGAGTAGCTTTCGGAATAGAGAGAATAATGAACATTATTGATATTAAAAATAAATCTCCTAAAGTTTATATCATTGGAATTGACATCGATAAAATCTCTCGTTTTTGTAAATTATTAGACCAAAATAATATAAACTATTCCAAACCTCCACGTTTATCAAAAATTAATTCACAATTTAAAAATGCCAAAAATCTTGGAGCCAAATATGTAGTTAATACTGATGAAGATACAATTAAAGACTTGGAGAATAACACTTCCATAAAGTTCAATGTAGAGGTATTAATTGATAATTAAAGAACTATCCAATATAGAAAATGGCACAGCCATCAAAGATCTTTATGGGTGGGTTGACAGCATAAGAGATCATGGGGGATTAACCTTTGTTGATTTAAGAGATTTTGACTCAAAAATTCAGTTAGTTTTTGATAAGGAATCAACTATAGAGACAAATCTTAAAAACGAATACTATATTCAGATCTCGGGTGTATTTAGTAAAAGAGATGATGCTCTTGTAAACAAAAAAACACCATTTGGCGAATATGAAATATTGATTGACTCCTTAGTGGTTATTAATGAGAGTAAAACTTTACCTTTTCAAATAGAAGATGGGATAGATACAGATGAAAGTATTCGTCTCAAATATAGATACCTAGATTTAAGACGTACAGAAATGAAACAGAACATCGTTGCTCGATCTAAAACATTTAAAAGTATTCGAAATATTATGAATAAACTAGATATTTTAGAGATAGATACTCCAACTCTAATTAAATCAACACCTGAAGGTGCAAAAGATTTCCTTGTTCCCTCTAGAAAATCACCTGGATCATTTTATGCTCTACCTCAATCGCCACAGATGTATAAACAACTCTTTATGATGTCTGGTTTTCCAAATTACTATCAGATTGCTAAATGTTACAGAGATGAAGATTCTAGAAAAGACAGGCAGCCTGAATTTACCCAATTAGATCTTGAATTTTCAAACGGTAACCCAAAATTGGTTAAAAAAAATATTGAAATTATTGTTCAACATATTTTTGATGAGGCATTTGATCTAAAAATAAAGCTACCATTCAAAACTATAACTTATAAAGAAGCAATGACATTATATGGTACTGATAAACCCGACTTAAGAATTACAGAAACTATTGACGATATCAGTGAAGTTTTTGTCAATACGGAAATTAATTTTATAAAGGAAATAATTAAAAATGGTGGTAGTGTTTTATCTCTACACTCTGATATTAATTACAGTAGAAAAGACATAGACTTACTTGATGAATCTATTAAATCATTGGGTTCAAATGGTTTAGGTTGGTTTAAGATTTTAGATAACGAATTATCAGGTCCGCTCGCAAAGCTACTACTTCCAGAAGAAAAAGAAGAATTACTTAAGTTTGGCAACGGTATATTGGTTTTCCAAGCTGGCGATTTATACGAAATTGGTAAATATATGGATGTTCTTAGAAGGAATCTTTTTGCAAACAAAGCTGAAGATATTACTAGTTTCCTTTGGGTTGAGGATTTCCCATATTTTGAAATTGAAAATGATGTTTTACAGCCATCACATCATCCATTCACTGCTCCTAAAGATACATCTAATTTTAAACAAAATCCCAATGACTCTATAGCTTTACATTATGATCTCGTATTAAACGGAGTTGAACTCGGATCTGGCTCTCAAAGAATAAATAATCCAGATCTACAGAGACTTGTATTGGAAAAGTGGGGGCTTTCAAATGAAGATATTGAAAGTAGATTTGGATGGTTTATTGAAGCATTGTCATATGGGACGCCGCAACATGCGGGATTTGCTATTGGTATAGACCGGTTAGTTACTGAAATACTTAAACAACCATCAATAAGAGACGTCATTCCATTCCCAAAGACACAATCAGGTATGGACCCTTTAACTGATGCTCCATCTGCAATAGATGAGGACGATTTAGTAGAATATAACCTTAGGTATGTAACTGATGAATAGTAATGAAATACGAACAAAGTTTCTAGAATATTTTCAATCACTAGATCATAAAGTTCTAAATTCAGCTTCTCTCATACCCCATGATGAAACTCTTCTATTTACTGCTGCTGGAATGGTACCCTTAAAAGATTTTTTTTCTGGATACAAAAAACCAGACAATCCAAATATGACTTCCTCACAAAAATGTATACGGACTATAGATATTGACATCATAGGAGATACTGATAGACATCTTTCATTTTTCGAAATGTTGGGAAACTTTAGTGTTGGTAAGTATTTTAAAAAAGAAGCCATTACTTATTCTTATGAATATATAACTAAGCATTTAAATATTCCAGTAGAAAACCTATGGTTTACTGTCTATAAAGACGATCAAGAATCATACGATATTTGGAAGAACCATATTGGTGTACCTGTTGAGAGAATTCAAAGAGGAAACGAGGATAACTTTTGGCACATGAATATCCCTGGACCTTGTGGACCTTGCAGTGAAATTTTTATTGACAGGGGAGAGGCGTACGGAGAAGAAGGTGGTCCTATTGGTGGTGGTGAAGATAGGTATATTGAAATTTGGAATCTTGTATTTATGGAATCCATACAAGACAAACCATTTGAAATTGTTGGTGAATTGCCATCGAAAAATATTGATACGGGTATGGGCCTTGAAAGATTAGCTATGGTTCTGCAAGATAAGGATTCACCGTTTGAAATTGATACATTCTCAAATATGTATGATGCACTAAAGAAAGTTGTAGTAAAAAGTGATAAAAAATTAGAACGAATAGTACTAGATCATATTAAAGCATCAACTTTTATGATTTCTGATGGTGTCGTACCGACAAATGAAGGTAGGGGGTACGTATTACGAAGATTACTTAGAAGAGCTATTCGAGCATTAAACATGGTCTCTGAGGAACTTATTTCTTTATGCTTTCTTGTAGATATAGTGATTGAGAACTATAAAGATAGCTATCCTGAACTTTTAGAAAATGAACAAAAAATAAAAAAACTTATAGAATCAGAAGAGAGTTTGTTTCACAAAACGTTATTAAAAGGTACTTCAGAAATTAATTCAAAACTAAACTCTGGTAAAGACTTCACTACCAAAGATGCATTTCAACTGTTTGAAACATTTGGATTTCCGATTGAACTTACAGAAGAAATAATATTAGAGCATGGGTTAACCATAGATAGACAAGAATTCGATGATTTGTTTGAACAACATAAACAAAAATCAAATAAAAATAAAGGTGGAAACTCACAAATTACCTTAGATACTGACAATAACAACTTTGTTGGATATGAAAATCTTAATCATGAATCGCGGATTTACGATATTAAGGACACAGAAGAAGGTAAAGTAATTTTTACAGAAGATACTCCTTTTTATTATGAAGCTGGTGGGCAGGTATCTGATGAGGGTTATTTGATAACTGAATCTACAAAAATACCAATTAAAAAACTTATTCAAACAAGCTCAGGTGCCGTAGGCTATCTGGTAGATTATTCTGAATTAAATATTGGGGACAGTATAGAGCAATTGGTTGATTCAGATTTTAGAAATGCAGTTTCCAAAAGTCACACAGCTGCACACATTGTACATGCATCCCTTCGAAATATATTAGGATCACATGTTGCACAAGCAGGATCCCATGTTGCACCAGGAAAGTTTCGTTTTGATTTTAGTCATACAAGTAAGGTGTCGAAGGAAGAATTAGATATTATCTTTAAAGAGAGTAACCAGAGTGTATTTAGTGACTTGAAAATTCAAACTGACATAATGAACATTCAAAAAGCCAAAGACGAAGGAGCCCTTGCCTTTTTTGGTGATAAATATGATGATGACGTAAGAGTTGTAAGTATTGGTTCATTTTCAAAAGAGCTATGTGGAGGTACACATGTTACAAATTCCCATGATGTGGGACTAATTGTTCTTACTGGGGAGTCGTCAATTGGGTCTAACCTCAGACGTGTTGAAATGCTGTCTGGATCTAATGCGTATGACTTTTTAACTAGTGCCTATAAATCATATGCAAGTGTTAGTGAGATACTTAAAACAACAATAGAAGATGTTCCAAAAAGACTAGCTTCATTTCTTGAAGATTATGAGGAACTTACTAGTAAGGTTTCAAAGTATAAAAACTCTGAATTGAAATCTCTAACAGAAGCCATAGTTAATGGAACTGAAACGATAAAAGATAAGAAAGTGTATGTAGGTCAAGTATCTTTGGGATCAAATAATGAACTAAAAGATTTAGCACTGCAATGTCTAGCAACAAATAAAGTCGATACTATTATTTTACTTTCAAAATTAGGGGACAAGACAGGCATAGTGGGAGCTGTAGCTAAGAATGTTGAAATAGATATATCCAAAATTATAGGAGAAGTATCAAAACTCTATGGAGGAGGTGCTTCAAAAGATCCATCTCTCTCAATTGGTGGTGGTCCTTCTGAGTACGATAATGATTCAGCTATTTCTTATATTGAAAATGCTCTTTTAGAAATATTCTAATATGAACATACTTGGACTTGATTACGGTGAAAGATATATTGGATGTGCAGTTTCAACTGTTAAATCTAATACACCATTTGCATTAAAAATAATCGACACAAAGGTTTCTGACGTGGACGTTAGTATTCAGACAATAATAAATGATTATAAGATTACAAACATTGCGATAGGATATCCTATTGGCTTGAATAATCATGAAACGAGAATGAGTAAATTAGTAGATGAATTTATAAACAATACACTTAAATCTAAATTTAATTTAAAAGTTTCTAAAGTTGATGAAAGAATGACTTCAACAATAATTACAAGTTCTAATAAAGAACGTATTGATGATATATCAGCATTACAAATTCTTGAAACATATCTTGCTAATGTATAAAACCTATCTTCGCAATAGAACTTTTCTGCTTATAGTCATTACAACGATATCAATTTTCTCAGGTATCTCAGTCTCTAATAATTTTGCAGATTCTATAGAACAAAACGAAACGAGCAACATTGGCATAAATAGTCCCGAATATCAAGTATTGGATATTTCTATTTCTCAGGGATCATCTGCATCAGATATTGCATCATTGCTTTCATCTGAAGGAGTAATCTCTTCTCAACTAGCTTTTGAACTATATTTAAGAACAGAAAATTTAACTGATAAATTAAGAGCTGGTGATTATGAAATTCCTAATAACTTGGAATTTTCACAAATCACAGAAATCTTGTTAAAAGGTCCACCGCTTAAAACTTATACAATCACCGTACCGGAAGGCCTCTGGATAACAGAAACACTCCTTTCTATATCCTCTCAGACAGGTTTTGACTACGATTTATTACTTAATTCATTATTATCAGGTCAAGTAAAAAGTAACTACCTATATTTAAATGATCCCTCACTCTTAAGTAACTGGGAGGGATTGCTATATCCGAACACATATCAAATTGATATTGAATCAAACGGTGAAGAAATACTTCAGCTAATGGTTGATGAACTAGAGTATGTTACTGACCAATTATTATTAGATAATAACTTACCTCAATGGATAACTTCCTACACAGAATTTTTTACTGTTGCAAGCTTGGTTGAAGCTGAATCTAAGCTACAAGAAGACAGACCTCTAGTTGCTTCTGTTATTAGAAATCGTTTAGAAGATGATATGTTAATTCAAATTGATGCAACAATTTTATACGCACTTCAAAAAAGAAAATCTCAGGTTCTTTTAGTAGACCTTCAGTTTGAATCTCAGTACAATACATACAAATATTTAGGACTACCTCCTACACCAATTTCTGGATTTGGTGAAAGATCCCTACAAGCTGTATTAGACACACCAGAAAATGACTATTTGTACTACCTTTTAACTGACAAAAATGGCAAAATGTCTTTTACAGCAGATTACACAGACTTTATTAATATGAAGAATAAAGCAAAAGAAGAAGGAGTTATTCCATAATGGTATCAACTAATGATATAAGACCTGGGCAATCAATTCTTTTAGATGGAACACTCTATTTAATTCTAGAATACCAACATGTAAAACCTGGAAAAGGCAAAGCTTTTGTTAAAACTAAACTTAAGAACCTTTCTGGTGGTGGTGTAGTGGATAAGACATTCCGTGCTGATGAAGATGTGAAGCAGGCATTTATTGATAAACAACAATTCCAATACTTGTACAAAGATGGTGACAGCTATATATTCATGAATAACGAAACCTTTGAACAAATTAATTTAAATAATGATATCGTTGAAAATAAGTATCTTTATTTAACGTCAAATCAAGAAGTCACTATACAAATGTATGAAGATACACCTATTGATTTAGTACTTCCTCCTACAGTTAACCTTCTTGTCACAAGTGCGGAACCAGCTGTTAAAGGAGACACCGTATCATCATCAACAAAATCCGTTACTTGCGAGACTGGCTTAATTTTAAATGTACCAATGTTTATTGAAGAAGATGAACTGATCAAAGTAGATACTAAGAATTCATCTTATATGACTAGGGTCCAATGAAAGATTTTAGAACAGTTTCATTTGAATCTCTATTTAATGCTGATCTCGATTATGAAAGTTTAGAAATTATTAAAAACAAACTAGCTGAAAATCAATTATTGAGATGCAATCAATTAATTCAGAACACGAAGTTAACCTCAGATAGGATTATTAACTCAATTGAAACATATAGTAATAACTGGTCATATGCTCGAATTGGCAAAGTTGAAAAATGTACCTTAACGCTCGGTATATCTGAATTAATAATGAACTTAACCCCACAGAAAGTAATTATTTCAGAATGGGTAAAAATCACTGATAAACATTCTTCTGAAAAAGGTGCAAAGTTTGTAAATGGTATTTTAAATTCAGTGAGTAATGAGATTGAATAATTTTAATCAAGAAGTTGAATCTATACTGTTTAAACGAAATAATTTTCTAACAAATTTTTCAATCATAAATGATGATCTTTTTGAAAATTTAAATTCTTCTCGAAAAGATAATGAACTTAATTCAATAAGATTACATAAGTATTTAACCCACACAAAAGTTGTTGGCAAGGTAGAAACAGCACGATACTTAGATACAATAGGTTTAGATGAAAAAACAACAATTGGTCAACTTACAGACGAGAATATTTCTCAGATTCTTGATTTATTTAAAATAACATGATTTTTATATTTTCCGGTCCCTCAGGTGTTGGTAAGTCAACAATCATAGATGCTATTCGGCAAAAACGTGACTTTCAATTTTCTGTATCTTACACCTCTAGAAACATAAGAGAAGGAGAGTATAACGGTGAAGATTATAACTTTGTCTCTGAATCAGATTTTTTAAAATTAGTCGAAGATGATTTTTTCATTGAATATGAAAAATATGGTAGAAATTATTATGGAACAAGTAAGAATTCGGTTAATGACTCAACAAATTCACTAATACTTGATCTTGAAGTAAATGGTGCAACTAAACTCCTTTCATCGAATAAAGATTATGTAGGTATTTTTATTGATATTGATGATAAAGAGTTGATTCAAAGGCTCACTAAACGAGGCCATGACGAAGCATTTATTGACGAAAGAATGAGATTAGCTGAATATCAGAGGAGTTTTCAAGATAAATTTCACTACAAAGTTGATAATAAAGATATAAACACTACGGTTAATAAGATATTAGATATAATATATAGTCTGGAGGAAAGATGATTAAACCACCTATTGAAGAATTGCTTAAAGAAACACCTGGAAGATTTGCGCTTGTTATAACATCTGCAAAAAGAGCTAAAGATATAAACTCATACTTTAACCAGCTAGGTGAGGGTATAGGAGCCTACACACCACCACAGGTTCAAAGTTTAAGTAGAAAACCATTGACTGTTGCTTTTGAAGAAATTGCTGCGGGCAAAGTTGAGGTTTCAGACAACGAATAAATCTGATGAGTAAGAATATACTCTTAGGAATCACGGGTAGTGTTGCTGCTTCAAAGTCAGAAATATTATTTGGAAAAGTTTCAAAGAATAATAATGTAAAAATTATTACAACTGATGCTGGGTCAAAATATCTTACATCTGAATTTTTAAAGAACAATGAAATAATTTCTTCTTGGGAAGATCTTCAAGGTTCTCCGCATATTGAACTTGCACGTTGGGCAGAAGTCTTTTTAATTTATCCTGCTACAGCTAATTTTATTTCCAAAATGGCTATGGGAATTGCAGATGACTTGTTGCTTTCAACAGTTCTTATGTACAACGATCCAATTTATCTTGCCCCTGCGATGCATGAAGAAATGTATTTAAATCCAATAATTCAAAAGAATATTTTGGAACTGTCAAAAAATAATATTGTTTGTGGTCCAAGATTTGGAAATTTAGATATTGGCGATACTGGATATGGAAGAATGATTGAACCACCTGAGATGTTAAGTCAGATAGAGGGTAGGAGTAAAAAAGTTGTCGTAACTTCTGGAGGAACTTTTGAAATGATTGATGCTGTGAGAACAATATCTAATCAGTCTTCAGGGAAACAAGGTAGGGCGTTAGGTTTAGAACTTTTGGCAAGAGGTTTCGAGGTAACATACGTTCATGCTAATAACATAAAAGGTATTCCTCATGCAACTAACAAAGTCTTTTCTAATTCCAATTCTTTAGTCAATATTCTTAATGCGGAACTAACGGATGCTTCGTATCTTTATATGGCTGCAGCTGTCTCAGATTTTATACCTGAGTTCATAAATGAGAAAATGGATAGAAGAAAGGGCTCGATATCAGTAGATTTAACCCCAAACCAAGACATACTTAAGGAACTTGCGAAGAAGTTTCCAGACGTAATTTCTATAGGGTTCTCTGCACAGATAAACGACAATTTAAACTTCGAAAAAATAAAAGATAAAAATGTTAATTTTTTAGTAATCAATAATATATCTACAAACAAAATTGGATCTGACTTAAATCAAATTAATTTAATTAATCAAAATGAGTTAATTGTATCTTCGGATAGGCTTGATAAAAATAGTATTGCTAAATTAATTATCGATTACACAATTGAGTAGATGTGTTTGTTGATTTAGAAATAATCTTTAATAATACTTACGGATATATTCAATTCACATACGAAGTCCCCATTAATTTACGAACTAAAATTGATATTGGGGATATAGTAACAGTCCCGTTTAGGAACGTTGAACGTCAAGCAATTGTATTAAAGGTACATAATGAAAATATTATCGTTCCCAATATAAAATCTTTATTTAATAAAGTGGGAAATATTGATCAGTTTCAACTTAAATATCTAGAACAAATAGCAATTTCAAACAATACAAATATAGGAATGCTATTGCATAAACATATAGAATATAGCAAAATTTCAAACCAGAAAAAGATTAGAACAGGTTCTTCAGGTGTTTACGGAAACAAGAAATTATCCACAAAACTTAAAAAAAACAATAACGTAATATTTACATCTTCCTTACTAGAGGCAAAAATAGTTGCAGAAACTCTCAAGAAGGAAGGTAAGAATGTAGATTTTTATCAAAAAACTGGTGGTGTCAAAGAATTTACAAATTTATGGCAAAACTTAAAGTCTTTTCAAAATATTATCATTTTGTCTGTAAATTTTGAAAAGATCATTATTAAAGAAAACTTAAATTTTCATTTCTTTAACTGCAATAACTTTAGCTATAATCTACCGAATCTCAATAACATTAACATAGTTGAATCATCGATTATTAAACATAAAATCTTTAAAGGTCACTTTTTTTACTACAGTGAATTTCCCTCCCTTGAATTATTTAATAAAGTTAATGACTATTTTTTAGAAATTCCAGATGTAAGTATTGATAATATATATGGAAATAGCCTTATGGAATGTGTGGAGTTGTTTGATCGTAAATATAATAATGAACCCCTCCACATCTATACTGCGAATAAAGATATAAATTTAATATCTACAAAACATAAACTAACAAACAACATTAATAGTGACAAAATAGAAGCTGCAATAATGTTTAATCCAACTATTTCTTACAATGGAATATTGAGTTCAAATAGATTAATACACCTAATTAAAAATCTAGATTTTTTTACAAGCAAGAACATCAAAATAATTAACTTCTCAACAAAGAAAATAAACCCTCTTAATCAACTAAGTGTAAAAAATTTAACCAAATGGGCTATAAAAGAAAAAACAGAGCGTTCAAAGTATGGACCAAATATAAATATTAAGATATTTAAAGTAGTTTCAGAGAAAGAAATTGATATTTCAAAGTTTTCTAATTACTTAATTGGTCCAAAAAAAACAAATAATCACTTTGAATATGAGCTGAAAATCCAAATAAACAGAAAATATAATTACAATGTAATAATGTCTATATTTTCGATCTTAAAAAATTCACAACTTGAGAGAGTGAGAACGTTATAAATGAAAGAGATAGTTCATTTCGGTCATCCATCATTAAAGATTGATTCAACAGATGTTCTAGAATTTGACAAAGATCTTAAGAATCTGACTGATGAAATGATCCAAATAATGTACAATGCACCAGGAGTTGGTTTAGCTGCCCCTCAAATTGGAATCAATAAAAATATCTTTGTATTCGACGCGGGGGATGGCCCAAAAGTTGCTATTAATCCCCATAATCTGATTCTTGAAGGATCTATAACTTTTATGGAAGGTTGTTTATCTTTACCTGGTTATTACTGGGATATTGAACGAGCAGAATATGCATCATTAGATTGTTTTGATTTAGCAGGGAACCAAATTAATTTCGAAGGTGATGACCTTACTGGTAGGGTCCTTCAACATGAATATGATCACCTCAATGGCAAAGTATTACTCACAGCCCTTAAAAGAAAGGAAAGAAAAGCAGCATTAAAAAATATTTCGCTAAATGGCTTTCCGGGTAATGATGTTTAATTATTTCTTTGGTTCAGATACTAGGAGCTTAGGTTTTTTAGAAATTGTAAATAAAAAAGTACCCACAATAAAAGTAATTACTCTGCCTCATAGTCCAACTGGTAGGGGTAGGAAGTTAAAACCCAACCCTGTTGAGGTCTATTGTGTTAATAACAACATTGCATTCGAGTACTATGATTCGAAAGAAACATATAAAGATATGTCGATAGGTCTTTGTGTCAGTTTTGGAAAAATATTTTCAGAAGCTTTCCTTGAAAAAAATAATAAAATCTTCAACATCCACCTAAGTTTACTGCCGTCTTATAGAGGTCCATCTCCTGTGGAGAACTCCATTCTAAATGGAGAAACTACTGTTGGATATACTATTTTTCAAATTGATAATAAGATTGATACCGGCAATATTGTCTTTCAAGAATCTTTTAAAATAGATAATGATACATACGCTTCAAGCTTCTACGAAAATGTCAACTCTCTATTTTTAAAAAAATATGACCAAATATATGAAAATCTAAACAAAGATGTAGTAATTAATAACTATGACATCTCGACTACAAACAAGTTTATTAAGAACGATTACAACATTACTGAACGTAGTCTGGATACAGCTAAAAAAATGATAAGAGCTTTTGATGTAATAGGACCGGCTTTTGTGAATCATAATAATAATCTTATTAAGATTCATAAATATTCTGATAAAGAGCATGAATTTCCAATAGAATTATCAGATGGGGTATTGTATCCATCGATAATTACACCAGAAGGGAAGAAAAAGATGTTTATAGAAGACTTCATAAGAGGAATAAAATGAACATCGGCCAGACTGTTAAATTAATTCAAAAAGAGTATCCATCTGTTACAATTTCAAGATTGCGCTTTTTAGAAAGAGAGAGCCTCATCAATCCATCAAGGTCGAAAGGTGGAACGCGGGATTATAGCCAAAAAGATATTGATAGAATTCTAAGCATATTAGATCTACAGGAAAATCAATTTTATTCTCTAAAAGCAATTAAAAATAATCCTAAATTATTTACAAACTCAGGAAAAGTACAGATTGTCATAAAAGAATATTCTTTCCATGATGCGTTAAAAAAATCTGGTTTATCTTTATCTCAATATGAAGATCTCGAAGATTTTAACTTAGAACACAGAAAGGATATTTTTTCCCAAGATGATGTTAATAGGTTCAGCGGTTTCTCATATTTTTTTAGCCTGGGATTTACCGCTAAGAATTTTACTATATTTAAATCAATGGCTGATAGGGGAGCAGGATTCATTGATCTTGTTAAAAATAATATTGATGACACTGAAGAATTAGATATTGCTGTAGATAATTTTACATCGATTATTGGGAGCTATATATCTGGCGATTTATAACACTTTTTACATTTTTCACTATTTCTCCATTGGGCATTGCATTAGCCAATGAAATGGAACCAAATGAGTTGTCTACTGAATATTATATTTCGTATGATTTAGATAATGAATACCTGATGTATTCTAAAAATATTGATGAAAAGATAGCACCAGCTTCAATTACAAAAGTTGTAACAGCCTTAGTTTTACTGGATTATTTCGACATTAATGAGTCTGTCACTGTAACTTTACCGGAGGGCTATCAATATAGCGGAAAAGTAGCTTATTTAGAATCTGGTATGTTCATAACAATAGAAGACTTACTAGAGTTTCTTCTGATTTATTCAGCAAATGATGCTGCTCACGTTGCCGCAATGGTTAGCACAGGATCTGTTGACTCATTTGTCAAGAAAATGAATGATAAAGCAAAAGCTTATGGAATGAATGACACCACATTCCAAAACCCGGATGGCTTAGATCAAGAAGGCCATTTAACGACCTTAAGAGACTTACTCAACATGTCTCTGAGATTTGTTGAAAATTATAAATTACTTAGCATCACAAGTAAGAACAGTTTTTCCTCAGATGTAACAGGTGTAGATAAAGTTTACTACTCAACTAATGAGCTGATAGGGGACGGATATATCGGTATTAAAACTGGTTGGACGTCTAAAGCAGGACTTACATTTATAGGGCTAAATTTAAACAACGATAGACAGATTTTAACAATAGTCAATAATTCAATAGTTGATAGTGCTAAATTGAATCATTTCAAAGATACTGAAATGCTGTATAAAAGCTCATACAATAATTATGGTAACTATGAAAGTTTTGATAGCTCGACTGAAGTTTATAAAATTATCAATCCAAATGAGAAATCAATCTCAGTAGCTAATGAATCCTGGGAGAACTTCGTAGACTTAAGAACTCAAATTAAAATAAGTTTTTCTCAGTACGTTGATGGTAGGTTAAATTTTAAAAATAATATTTCAAGTAGGGAAGTGAGGATTGACAAAAGTAGCTATGAAGTTAAATGGGATTTTAAAATTTTAGAATTTTTCTCAGTATTTGCAAATTGAAAATATAAATATCGACATACTAAACACCTACATCTTAAAATAATTATTAATGTTTAATTATGACTAATAAAATCGAAGTAGCTGTAAATAGTATCAGGCTTGAGGAAAATTCAGATACTCCTATCATGATTCTCTCTGACCCTCTTAGTAATAAAGTTTTACCTATTTGGATAGGGACTATAGAAGCTGTTTCAATTGCTTATGCTCAAGAAGGTGTTCTACATGAGAGACCTCAAACTCATGATTTAATCATTGATGTAATTGAGTCTCTAAATGCTGTTTTAAAAGAAGTTAGTATCTCAAATATTAAAGATAAAACGTATTACGCAGATTTGATACTTACAACTATAAATGGTGACATCTCTCTCACAGCTAGACCAAGTGACGCAATTGCCTTAGCATTGCGCTCAGAAGCCCCTATAACGGTTAATAAGGACGTTTTTGAGGCTAATTCAATCGATTTAATAAAAGATAAATCAGAGGATATAGAAGAGTTTAAGGAGTTTATTGACAACATAACTCCTGACGATTTTCTCTAAAACCTTGATAAAAAAAATAATTATAGTAGATTAACAATATGCAACAGGGATATACCGGTCCAGAGGTATGTAAAATAACTGGAATAACTTATAGACAATTAGATCATTGGACAACAAGTAAATTAATTTCTGCTTCTATAAGAAATCTAAAAGGATCTGGCTTCCATAGAATATATTCATTTCAAGACATTATCCAAATAAAACTTGTTAACAAACTACGGGAAGCTGGAGTAAGTCTTCAGAAAATAAGAATCGCGTTAAAAAATATTGAAAACATTTTAGGAGATGATACACAGATCTCAGATGTTTCCATTTTTTCTGATGGTAAATCTATTTATGTCATCTCTGATAATGATCAAATGATAGACTTGCTTAAAAGTGGTCAAGCTGTATTTGGAATATCACTAGGTCCTGTGCACTCAGAAGCTGAAGCTGAAATTTTTTCTCTATACCCTGATAAAGTTTCTTCTCAAAACGCATGAAATTCGCACATAACTCTGAGGAAGTTTTTGCAGAACACTTAGATTTATTTGGAATTGAATGGATATATGAACCAACCAGTTTTCCATTAAAGTGGGGTAGTGGTTCAATAAAAATGATGTTCACACCTGATTTTTTTATTCCTTCATTGGATACTTATGTTGAAATTACAACAATGAATCAAAACCTAATAACAAGGAAGTCGCAGAAAATTAAGAAAGCAAAAAAACTTTATCCAGATAAAAATTTTAAACTAATAAACGAAAAGGAATTCTATAACTTTCTAGAAATAGATAATCGCGATTTAGTTCAAAAAACTATAGCTAGCTGATTTAACCAGCAAGTCTTCAGGATCCTTAACTCCAGCGATTTTAGCAACATCGATTTCTTCTTTGATTGTTGTATTACTCATTAACCTATTATCAGTATTTAAAGAAACTTGAAAACCTAGTTCTATTAATTCATTAATTGGGTGTTTTTCAGCAGTTTCATACATATTGGTATGTAGATTCGATGTAATGCAAACTTCTAATGGGATTTTGTTGTTTAAAATATACTCTGCGGTTTTTCCTATTTTATTATTTTGGATGTCTATATCTTCAATAATGCGTACACCATGACCTATCCTTTGAGCTCCATTATCCAATGCCTCCTGAATTGAACTGACATCGTCACCTTCACCTGCGTGAATAGTTATATTTATACCTGCATCAGCTATATTTTTGAAGGTTTTACTAAATAAACTAGGCCTAAAGTTTAATTCTGGCCCAGCTATGTCGAAACCAATAATTTTGTCAGAATTTGCCAGGGCAAGCTCTTCAACAAGTTTGACATTTTCTGCATCATGTCTCATCCCACAAAGAATCAAACCACATTTCATACCAAAAGTGTTTTCTGCTTCTGCAAAACCTGTATTGATTGCATTAAGCACATCCTCAGGGGACAAGTGCTCATTTACTGAAAAGAAAGGGGCATATCTGCTTTCATATAAAGTTATCCCGTTGTTGTGCATATCCTCAGCAGCTTCATAAGCGATGCGAACGAGGTTTTCATAAGATTGCATCAAAGCAATAGTGTGTGTGAAAGCTTCTAGGTATTCTTCAAGGGATGAACATTCTGATCGATCAAAAAATTTTGATGTATCATCAACATCTATAAGTGGGGTGTAATTTAACTTAACGGCTAACTCTTTAGCTGTAGTGGGCCTTAGGCCTCCATCTAGATGATCGTGAAGAACTGCTTTATTCATAACGCAACATAATATATATTATAGGACATATTAATAATCTTTATTAAGACTATAGATTTCATTTAATACACTCTCCTTATGTGTATATGGCAGCCAGTGACCAGCACCAGATATTTCCTTAATGTTAACAAGATCAGCTTCATTGGTTAGTCTTTCTAACATTTTTTCATTCAACAAGACTGCCATATCTTTTTCACCAAACATAAATGTTATTTCTTGGGAAACTTCATTGTTTATCCAATTTTTTGATATTTCAATGTTTTCATCTAAGTTTTTATACCATGAAATTGGCCCATAAAATCCATTAGCTTTGTAATGTGATGTAATACTTTCTATCTGATTGTCAGTGAGTGCATATTCATCGTGATTAATATCGTTAAATAATGATTGAATAGAGAGACTCACATTGACTTCCTTATTTTTTGTTCTATATGCTCCAAGTATTGAGTTCCTAATATTCTCATCCATTAAAATCGCAGCATTTTCCGGGTTTTGAAATGAAGTGATGTAATGATCGCCATCTTCATAATTAAGGGAACTGTACACTTCAGAACTTGGAAAAAGGGTACCACCACAGATTGATAAAAGTTTTTCTACATGAACTTTATTTCTTTTAACTAATGCCCAGGCAACTACTGTCCCCCAGTCGTGTCCTACTATTGTCAATTTGTTATTTAAATCTAGATTTTTTATCAAGATTTCTACATCATCGCATAATTTATCGATTGTAAAATCATTTGGTCTCATTTTCTTAGAGGAAGATAAAGGATAACCTCTCTGCTCAATAACCGTAGTTCGATAGTCTTGATGATTTAGTGCACTGGTAATTTCATCCCACATGTACATATTTGAGGGAAACCCATGTAAAAATAATATATCTCTACCCTCACCTTGGGTGAGATAAGCTATGTCATAGGAACCATTTTTTAAGTGTTTAATCATATGAGTTTATTTTTCCTCAAAACAACAACTGCTAAACATATAGCAAAAAATATCCACTGAAATGCATATCCAAGGTGAGGTGCTTGGTATTGCTCTAAGGTATCGATACATGTTATTTCAGATCCACAATTTTGTGATAATTGTAGATAGTAATTTGGAAGTATTATTTCAGTTTCATTTTGAAGAAATATTTTATCGATTCTAAAAATATATTCAGATCCAGGTATGTCCTCCTGACCAAATCTTGGTATTTCATCGTATGTATATAACATTCCAGTAAATGACATTTCAGTATCTAAATTATAATTATCAACATCAGCAGAGAGAGGAACCCACCCTCTGTTTATTAAAATATGCTCATTCATATCATTTTTAAAAATTGTTATTACATGGTATCCACTTACACCATTATTTACTCTAGACCTTAATAACCATGACTTTACAAACTGAAGTTTTCCCTGTGTGGTAATCAGTGAAAATTCATTACTAATATTTATTTGTGATATTGATACTTCTGTAGGTTCTTGTGGATACGATATTTGAGCAGATAGTTCTCTTTCTTCCACGTAGCTTGTGAACTGCCAATATGACAGTGATATAAATATAAAAACAAAAATTAGACCAAAATAAAAAAGATATTTATTTGGTAGATTATTTAGTCTATTTAACATTTGTCCATGCCGAATCTCCCCTACGAGGATCACCTTTAGCGAATAGTTGTTCCTCTAAACCGGTAACACAAACACCGCCAAAATACATATCATTAGTATTAGTAGTTATTTCTTCTGGGAATGAAAAATATGTATCTGGTTCGCAACGAATAGTGCCGTCAATATTCACGTGAAACCGAGGTTTTTCAATTGCCTTAACCCAATCACCGTTAAGAGAATAGTCATATAAGACCTGTGCTAGTGCCGAACTAATTCTATCAGCACCTGGTGAACCAATTGTTGCCATACCTTTCTGATTCTTAATAATTAAAGGGCTCATATTTGAGATTAAACGGTCCCCAGATGTTTCTCCTAAAAACCCCTGTGGATTAAGTTCAATTTCACCAAGAGAATTATTAAGAAACATACCAGTCTCCGAACATTGAACACCGGAACCGTATCCACTTGAAAAGGTTAGTGAGAAATGATTATTTAATTCATCCGATGTGTTGACTTGAATTGTAGAACTAGATTGTGATATCTTGGATATCTCATTATCTATAAACGTACTTCTATTTCCAAAGAACTCATAATGATTTTTTCTATCTTCATATACTTGCATTAGGTTTTCTTTAATCTTTATTTCATCACCAGCAAGTGCATCTAAGTATTTCAGGACCATTAGTCCCCCTATAGAGGGTCCAGCATGACCAGTTAACTCCAAACCACGAAATTCTGTAGTAAATTTACTGTTTTCGATTAACTCATAGTTAGCAAAATCATCCACAGTGGCATGACCACCTTCTTTTTGTACCGTTGATATAATTTCTTTACTGATATCTCCATAATAAAAATCACTAAAGCCTTCATTCGCCATGTGGCTGAGACTATCAGATAATTTTGATAGAACCACTACCCCATTCTCTAAATCGTTAAATACACATTGCAGTGTATTTTTAGATGTGGGATGCCACATAAACAAAGGCTCAAGTGAATGAACTAAGTAATCTTTAGATGGCTGCGGTAACGAAAATCCATTTTTAGCTAATTCAATTGGGTATTCAAAAAGTTTTTCAAGTGGGATACTGCCAAATCTTGTATGGATTAGTTCAAGAATTTTATAAATCCCTGGAATTGCAAACGTATTGCCCCCCTTACAAGTTTCGACGTAACCACCATATGACATTGAAATTTTATGTTCCTCGTGATCATTACCATTAAAATTTTTTGGAGAAACAAAATATCCATCGACAGTATTTGTAATCCCATTTCCACCATCATAGTAAGTGAGCAATCCACCAGCTGTAGGTGAAACAACTCCTAGGTCGGTAACCATGGAGGTTATCACGCTAGTTATCATTACATCTGCTGCATTTGGCGATAAGTCTTTAATTGCTTCAGCAGCTTGGATGGAGTAAAGCGATGTAGATGATAATGAAACTTTCACACAAACAATTGTAGTTTATAGAACTGATATGCAAAAATATATATATGCAACCTGAAATAGTAAAATTTAACGATAACGTTTACCAAATTGATGTACTCATGGAGGACAAACCTGGGAGGATGTCATGTTACTACATAGACTCATCTAATCCTATACTGATCGAAGTAGGTCCATCTAACTCTTTTCCGTATCTGATTTCAGCATTAAATAGCCTAGGAATAGAAAATGTAAATAGGTCGGCAATAACACATCTACACCTTGACCACGTAGGGGGTATTGGTCATGTGGTAGAGAAATATAAAGATCATTTTGTATACATTCACGAACTTGGAATAAAACATCTTCCGAACCCTGAAAAACTGTGGAATGCAGTAGCTGCAATTTATACAGAGGATTGGTTGACAGAAAACTGGGGAAAGATTAAACCGACTCCTATTGA
>ENA-ORDA01000227-ORDA01000227.1-marine-metagenome-genome-assembly--contig:-NODE-227-length-58938-cov-5.783694_pt1 | contig 58938 bp, 51 predicted proteins | sample MGYA00237778_ERZ508506 | MGnify/ENA primary metagenome ERZ508506 (study PRJEB26177, sample SAMN06267891) | marine metagenome | isolation source: Monterey Bay, California, USA | place: Pacific...
CACTGATAAGGTCAACGGAATGATTTTTGTTGAATCTGGCGTAATAGAACTGAGCTCAGATTCTGCAGAAACAATTGCGGCAACATCAATTGACACTATAAATGCTATTCTTACAATTACAAATTTGAACTTGTATGATTCTACCGGTGCTGCAATTCTTACTTTAAATGGAAGCATTGGTCCTGGTTTAATTGACTTTGAGGCTGGTATAGAAACACCTATTAATTTCTTTAACGAAGATGGAGATGCTGAAAGGGAGTTTTATATCACATTATACGATGATTGGAGCGGAATTGATGTTGAAATAGATAGTCTTTATGATAATTACGGTGTTGCTGATGAATACATGGACACATCTTACTTTGATTGGGCAGCAACTTCAGATTCTTTATTCTTATACTATGATGATGACACAATGAATCTAGAATATATGATCAATCAAGATACGCTCATGACACACGCTTTATTTGATCCATGTCAACAGGATGAATATGAAACATATGAAGAATGTTTTGATGATATGGATATATCTGGATTTGAAGAATTGGTTGAAATTAATAATTTCCGCGTTGGACAGGAGGTGAATTTCACGTCAATAGTGTTAACCTCTACTGAACCAAATGATGGTCTCTCTCCTAATCAGTTTACACTATATCCTGCTTACCCTAATCCATTTAATCCCTTGACAACTATTCAGTTCGATGTTGAGACCACTCTAAGTAAATCAGTGTTGAACATATATGATATTTCAGGAAAAAATGTTGCAACGCTTATTAATGAAAGACTTAAAAGTGGTAATTATGAGGTTCAGTGGGATGCCAGTGGTTTTTCAAGCGGTGTTTATTTTTCAGAGCTTATATCTGGGGAAAACCGCGTCAGTCAAAAAATGATTCTACTAAAATAATAAATTAAAAAGTAAAAAGCCTCAAACTATCGAGGCTTTTTACTTTTATTGTACTTCGACTTAGAATTCACTTATCCTTTATTATTTATGATGCTCAAAAATAGAAAAGATCATTTTCGACCGGTGATTATTTTACTGTAATTAATTGCAATCATTGAGAGTCTAGGAAGTCTCTTGCAAATTTGGTACGTGCATTTAATTCGTAAATGTAGATATGAAAAGATAATTATTTAAACACCTCACTTGATCATTTATTTTCTTTTTTAAATCGTTTAGAATAGTGATAATGTCTGAAAAGTGATAGAAAACACATTTAATAAAACAAGTAATATTCTATGGTAGATAGTTAAAGTTGTTTAATATATTAAAAGCAATCCTTATGCTAAATATAATGATTTATGTTGTAATAAATTGTTTTGTAAAAGCATTATTAGATTAAGAAATATAGAGAATTAATTAAAGAGTCACGCTTTTTAAGGGGAATACAATAATGAATTCATTTTTTAAAAAATATTTAATCGCATTGATATATATAGTTTCAGTGTTTACTTCTGTACAAGCACAAAGGGATGTTGATGTTACCTTCCACGTAGACATGTCATTAGAGACAGTCGAAAACGGAGTATGGATTGCAGGCGGAATGGCTGGTAATCCAGGATTTGAGATGCTTGATGATGACGGAGATCACGTTTACTCAAAGACATTATTAGTTCCTGAAAATGCACCTTTCACCTATAAATTTTCCAATGGTCCTATTAATGCAGATTGGTCTGGACCGTATGAAGTCGTTCCTGCAGAATGCGGTGTTGGTGAATATTTAGACCGTGAAGTTATGGTTGGTAATGAAGACATGATGATTCCTCCAGTTGTTTTTGGAACCTGTGGTGGAGATGTCGGACCTGGAATTGTATTTTTTGAAAAATTAGATAATGCCGATGTAACAGACCCAGCGAATTGGGATATGGTTACACCTTCTGTTGCAATAACACGTGGTAATAATGGATCATTATATAATCCATTAGTAGAAGGAGCTGCTAATCCCATGATTTCGCCGGAAGGAACAATGTGGTCTTACGGTCATACAGGTGAAATAACTGGGTATCAAGAAATCGAATTAGGCGAAGACTTATATCTTCCATTTGAAGAAGCGTATATCTATGGAGCAGAGCAAGGATTTGCTGGTATAGCCGGTAAAACGCTCTCTATGCATTGCATGGAAGAAGATAAATTTTTTGATGTTACCTTTAATTCCTGGACTAATGGAGGACAGGGGGGACAAGGCGGTGGTGGTGGATTCTCTTATACAAGAGTTGAAGTGGATGCTCCTCTAAACCCAGTCACAGAAGTACATGTGACTTTCCATGTAGACATGTCACTAGAGACCGTCGAAAATGGAGTATGGTTAGCAGGTGGAAACGCTGGTAACCCAGGACATGAAATGATGCTGATGCCAGATTCAGATCATCTGTATGGAGTAACGTTGCTGCTTCCTGCAAATTCACCTTTCACCTATAAATTTTCTAATGGTCCGATCAATCCAGATTGGTCTGGTCCTTATGAAGAAGTCCCAGCAGAATGTGGTGTTGGTGAATATTTAGACCGTGAAGTTATGGTTGGTGGTGAAGATATGATGCTTCCTCCAGTTGTTTTTGGAACCTGTAGTGGAGTTAATCCTCCTCTCACAGATGTTAATGTTACATTTTATGTTGACATGCAATTTGAGGCAGTAGAAAACGGAGTCTGGTTAGCTGGCGGAACGGCAGGTAACCCAGGGTATGAAATGATGCAATTTGAATTAGCTCCGGGTTTTGAGACAATTTATAATGTTACCTTAACATTAGAAGAAGGTCTTGCTTTTAGTTATAAATTTGTAAACGGACCAATTGATGAAAATTGGGGCGGCGCATGGGAAGAAGTTCCCGCAGAATGTGGTGTTGGTGATTTCTTAGATCGTGAAATTTTGGTCCAAGGTGATCCAGAGGGGAATATGTTTCTTCCTCCCGTTGTCTTTGGGGAGTGTACCGTAAACCTAGAAGCGGAAGTGACATTTCATGTAGATATGCAATACGAGTTTGTTGATAGAGGTGTTTTCCTTGCTGGCGGTGATGCTGGAAACCCAGGGTTTGAGATGTTTGATGAAGATGGAGACCATATTTATTCATTGACCTTAACTCTTCCAACATATGACAGTTTTACTTACAAGTTTGTGAACGGTCCAATTGACGCAGGTTGGCAAGGCGGATGGGAAGAAGTTCCCGCAGAATGTGGTGTCGGTGAATTCTTAGATCGTCAGCTTCTCGTAGGAAATTTAGATGAGTATGAACTTCCTGCTGTTGTTTTTGGTTCATGTGATGAAGCGACAAACGTAGTAGATGTTACGTTTCATGTGGATATGCAGTTTGAGACAGTTGAAAATGGAGTCTGGTTAGCTGGTGGAAATGCTGGTAACCCAGGATTTGAGATGATGGATGAAGAAGGTGATAACATCTATTCAATAACTCTAACTCTTCCAATTAATGAACCATACACATACAAATTTGCAAATGGTCCGATCAATCCAGATTGGTCCGGTCCTTTTGAAGAAGTTCCTGCAGCATGTGGCGTTGGTGAATACTTAGATCGTGAGGTTATGGTCGGCTTTCAGAGCATGAATCTACCTCCAGTTGTGTTTGGATCATGTACTCCTGAAGGTGTTGTTCTTGTCACCTTTAATGTAGACATGCAAACAGAAGTAGTGGACCCAGAGCGTGGAGTATGGTTAGCAGGTGGAAACGCTGGTAACCCAGGACATGAAATGATGCTGATGGATCTTCCTGGATTACAAAGAATATATACTGTAACCATTCCAATAGAAAGCGGACTCTCCTTTGGATATAAATTTGCAAACGGAATGATCAACCCAGATTGGTCAGGTGATTGGGAAGAAGTTCCTGAAGAGTGTGGATTTGGTCCATACTTAGATCGCCAAGTAATTGTAGGTGAAATGGATATGGTACTTCCTCCTGTTGGGTTTGGGTCTTGTGAACCAGTTCCTTTTCCTACAGCAAGTATTATGCATGTAGTGGATGTTCCTGAAGATCAAGGTGGACGAGTCTATATTACGTTTGAAAAATCACGATTAGATACGGATGAACCACAAAGAACAGAAATGTACACCATTGAACGTTTAGATGGAGAACAATGGGTTGGTCTTAATTCAATTGGTGCATATGGAAGTCCTACATACACTGTTGAAGCAACAACTTTAGGAGATTCAACGAGCGAGAGCATGATGATGTCAACCTACAGAGTTGTTTCTAACATGGATGAGGGTATATTCGTAAGTGAGCCTTCTTCTGGTCATTCGGTAGATAATATTGCTCCAATGATGTTAGTTGGACTAGATGCAGGGCATTCAAATGGAATAGTGAATTTGAGTTGGAGTCCTTCAGAGGCAAATGACTTCTCACATTATATGATTTACTATGGATCTTCTCCAGACTTTATTCCAAGTCCAGAAAACCTATTAGGGACGTCTAATGCAGACCCAACGTTTGAACATGATGTTGTTGAAATGGGTGAATATTATTATGTTGTATCCGCAATGGATATACATGAAAATGAAGGCGAGCACTCAGAGGTTGCGAGTGTAGTATTACTAAGTTTACTTGATGTAAACGGAATGCCTGAGGAGTATACATTACATCAGAATTTCCCAAATCCTTTTAATCCAACAACAACGTTGAGATATGACTTACCTGAAGACGCAATGACTACAATTGCAGTTTATGATATGATGGGTAGGTTGGTTCAAACGTTAGTCAGTGGAAATAAAGCTGCGGGCTATCATTCGCTTAAATGGGATGCTACAAATAAATACGGTTCTCCTGTTTCTGCCGGTGTATACATCTATAGTATTCAAGCTGGAAACCATAGAGATATCAAAAAGATGATTCTTCTGAAATAGAGAAAAAAGAATCTTTTAATTTAAAAGGGGCTTGAAATAAGCCCCTTTTTAGTTTTAGTAAAACTCGTTATTCGTTTTAATTTATGTGTATATCTAAGTAGAGAATATTTTCAGATGATAAACTTTTTAAAACTTATATTTCTTATACCAATTATTTGTTCCACCCTTTTCGGCCAAGACTCTCTTAAAGCTATAGAGCTGGGTTATCTTGATTCCTTAAAAGGTGTATATACCTTAGATAAAGTTCCCTATACAGGACCCGTATTTAAAAAATTAGGTATTGGGTTAATGACTGGTAGCTATAAAGAAGGCATTAAGCATGGTCTCTGGCAAACTTTTAATAATATTGGTGAGCCATTAATGATTGGCAATTATAATGAAGGTAAGAAAAATGGACCTTTCGAGCAATGGTACGATGATGGAGAAAAACGACGAAGGGAATTGGTTGCAACCTTTGATCAAAATAATTACATAGGTGAATATAAAGAATGGTACGAGAATGGTAAAAAATCAATTATTGGTTTCTATATAAATGGAAAAGAAGATGGGAAATATATAGAGTGGTATGAAAACGGAAAAAAAGCACTTAAAACCAAATATATCAATGGAAAACCAGATGGCTGGTATCGTGAATGGTATGAAAATGGTCAAAAAGCATTAAAAATGAGATTCGAAAATGGGAAAGTTAATGGAAAATGGGTGCAATGGTTTAGTAATGGTAATAAAGAATTAAGTCTTAAGTACGTAAATGGCGTTCCAAGAGGAAGAGCCAAGTTTTGGTTTGAAGATGGTACGTTAAGAGCCGAAGGAATTGTAAAAAGTGAAGTAGTCGGCGGTGGATGGATATTAGAAGATGCAGGTGGTAATAAAAGAGTCTTCAAGTAATTTGGGTTTTAGCGCAAACTACAAAAATATATTCAAGTATAATATTTAACAAAGCTCCTCTCCTTTTTCTAATTATCTTTTTTGGTTGTGATGTTAATGTTTTTCCTCATCATCATTCATACTTTATCAAATATAAAAAATAATAACCTTGTTTATTAAACCTTTCAGATACCTATATATACGGAGTCTTAAGAAACTAATTTAAAAAATGTATTATATTTAAAAGGTACTAATAGGCAAGTCAGAAGCCGTGAATTGGCATATAATCTTTTTAGAATACGAATGCAGAAAATGTAATAAGTCGGGTTTAAAAAGTATAATCAGTTATAGATTAGAGAATTGAGTAGCTAGAGTTTGTCTTAATATGAAAGATTAAACCTTAATGAACTATTTTTGAAATTTTTTATTTATTATAGAGGCAAATTTTTCTGGTGAACTAGGATCTAAGTTAAAATATAAAGAAGGCTCAATCAGCTCAACTTCCATCAACAAAAAAATTTCTTCTTTTCTAACAAAGTCAATCCTTGAGTAAAGACTTTTATAAGGTAAATTGTTTAAAACCTTTTTGGCTTCGTTTAGCATCTTAATATCTGGTTTTTCAACGATGGAAAGAATTCCTCCATGTTCTTCTTGAACACGAAAATCACCACTTTTAGGTTTTTTTATTAAAGTATGGCTATGGGTGTCTTCAAAAAAAATTAAGGAATATTCACCTTCCAAAATAATATTATCAATAAATGGTTGAATAATGAACTTTCGATCTGCGAATGTATTTTCTAGTATATGGCTTATTTTTTCTGAATTTTTTTTATCTATAATAAATGTATCATCTGCATTTGCACTTATTGCTGGTTTGATAATTAATTTAGTCGTCGAAAAAAAAGAGAGAGAATCATTAAGAATCTTTTTAGAATAATTATCATAAAAAAGAGATGGAACAATCTGTATTCCTTTTTTGGAGAGCTCTTTAAGATATGATTTATCAATATTCCATTTAACCAGCTCTAAAGAATTTTCTAAAATACAATTAGATGAATTAATATTTTCAAGCACCTCTAAGAATTCTTTGATTCTACCTTGATAGTCCCAAGTTGATCGAATTATAACTAAGTCAAAATTATTCCAATCGACGTTTGAATCATCCCAAGCGACAAACTCGCACTCCCAGCCATTTTGATTCATTGGTGAAATTAATTGATCATCGTAACACTCAAAGTCCGATAAATCTTTAATTGTAAGAAAAGCACATTTAGGCATAGATTGTAAAATCCTTTAAATTTTTAAAATAATTTATGTATCATATTATAACAACTTAAATAATTCTATTGTAAAAATTTGTTACACTTTTCTATTTTTTTTATTAATATTACAATAACGAGGTAGGAAATTACCAGTTCAATGCTGGTAAAACTGATTATATGTCAAAGAGTATACAGAAATCAATTCTCTTAATTGAGAGTGACGAATCTGTTTTAAGCAGTTTGCAAGAAAAACTGAAGATAGCAGGTTATTTAGTCATAAGTGCAAAAGATGGATTCGAAGGGTATGAGCGAGTAAAAAGTGAAAACCCAAGTATAATAATATCTGAACTTGCACTTCCCGTCATGAGTGGAGCAAAAGTAGCTAGACTATTAAAATATGATGAAAGATATAAAGAAATCCCATTTATTTTACTAGGGTCAGATAATGCTTTGTCAAAAATTAATAAAGAAGAGTACAATATTGAAAAAGTCTTACCAAAACCTTTTCGTTTGGGTGATTTAAAAGATGCGATTGAGACCCTTCTAGGATGATAGACCCAGTTATTCTTTTTACTTTGTTTGTTTTTGGGATTTCAATTGGAAGTTTCTTAAATGTGGTAATATTTCGACTGCCGAAAAACATGAGTTTGTTTTTTCCTGGTTCTCATTGCTTTTCATGTAAGACACCGGTTCGATTTCGTGATAATATACCTGTTTTGGGTTATTTTATTCTAAAGGGGAAATGTCGTAGTTGTGAATCAACATTTTCATCTCGTTATGCTCTAGTTGAGTTATTCTCGGGATTAATCACATGCGTCCTTTTTGCCTTATATGGATTCAGCCAATATTTTTTCATCTACTCATTTCTTACTTATGCTTTAATTGCGATAACATTTATTGATCTAGATCATTTTATTATTCCAAATGGATTTATAATCCTAGGTCTTATTAGTATAATGATAATTTACTATTTTGATTTTACACCAATTCACTGGGAGGACGGTGCAACTGGGGCTTTAATTTTTGGAGGTTTTCTTTTTTTCCTTGGAGTCTTTGGCGAATTTATCCTAAGAAAAGAAAGTATTGGTTTTGGAGATGTGAAACTTGGACTTGTGTTAGGAGGATTGATTGGGATTAAGTATTCTATTTTGGCACTTTACCTCAGTTTTTTTTCAGCGGGTATTGCAATAATTATTTTAATGGCTTTTAAAAAATTAAACACAGTATCAGGGCAGATACCTTTTGGTCCATACATTTCAGCAGGAACTCTTTTAACAATATTAACAAGTACTCCAAATGGTGATAATATAATTATTGATTGGTACTTAAGGACGATGTTTTAATATGCCAGCACTAAATAAGTCCTCCATAGGGCAAATGATTATTACGAGTGGGAAAATTGATCAGTCTCAACTAAGAACTGCTCTAGATTATCAAGAAGATAATAATGGCTATATCGGTCAAGCTCTTATTGAATGTGGTTTTTTGACATATGAAGAATTTTTACCTTATTTAGGGAAGCAATTAAAAGTCCCGTACTTACAGCTTGGTTATTATGAGATTGATCAAACTTTAGTTGATATTGTACCGGAAAAGAGTGTTCGAACATACAAAGTTTTTCCTCTTTTTAAAGTTAAAGAAGTCGTGAATCTTGCTGTTGTGGATCCATTAGACCCTGAGCCAATAAATTTTGTAAGAGAGTTAACGGGCATGGCTGTTGAGCCAATCTTGTGCAGTGAAGAAGATATTGTAAATGCAATTGATCTACATTACGGTATCTCCAGCTTTTTAGAGGCGGACTCAAACTTAGATGATGCTAAAGATATTACTGATTTGTATGATGAAAGTCAGATTGTTGAATTAGTAGATGGTATTATTACTCAGAGTCAACGCTACAGGTGTTCTGATATTCATATTGAACCAAGAGAAGAAGATATTCGAATTCGTTTTAGAATTGATGGAAAGTTGCAAGATTTTCAAGTATTTCCAAAATCAATACAAGATGCTCTTATCTCAAGGTTGAAAATTATGTCGAGTATGGACATTGCAGAAACCAGACGTCCCCAAGATGGAAGGATACTTTTTCGATCAAAGGTTGGAAGAATCGATCTTCGGTTATCAACATATCCAACGTTGTTCGGTGAAAAAACAGTTTTACGTTTATTAAACTTACAAGAAGCTCTTTATTCGTTGTCAGATCTAGGTTTTAGAAAAGAAACAGAAGTTCATTTTAATTCAATGCTCCATGGTGGAGAGGGAATTGTTCTTGTTTCAGGTCCAACGGGAAGTGGTAAAACTACCACGCTTTATTCTACATTAAATAAGCTTGAAAAGCCTGAAGTGAACATTGTGACAGTTGAGGATCCGATTGAGTTTGATCTTGCAAATATTAATCAGGCACAAGTAAATGCAAAATCAGGTGTGACTTTTGCAGCTGCACTTCGATCAATATTGAGACAAGATCCAGATGTTATCATGGTTGGAGAGGTTCGAGATGAGGAAACGGTAGACTTAGCTATAAGAGCTGCACTTACAGGTCATTTAGTTTTTAGTACTATTCATACAAATGATGCCGCTTCAGGATTTGCCCGTTTACTTAACTGGGGAATTGAACCCTTTTTAATTTCATCAACCGTTAAAGGAATTTTAGCTCAAAGACTAGTTCGGAAAATTTGTGAAAATTGTAAAATTGAACATGAGATAACTGAAAGAGAAGTTAACTTATTGAAAATCGATAAGAAAAAATACAGAACTACCTATACAGGTAAGGGTTGCCTGTCTTGTAGAAATTCTGGTTATAGAGGAAGACTGGGTATCTATGAATTGTTAATGGTTAATGAAGACATTTCCGAGTTAGTGTTAGATGCACAACCGGCGTACAAGATTAAAGAAAAAGCACGTGAGCATGGAATGATGACTCTTCTTGAAGATGGGCTTGCAAAAGTAAGAGAAGGCACCACTAGTTTGAATGAACTTATTGAAACATTAGGTGCTACAAGGGCAATCTAGGATGATAAGTGTTTTATTCGTTGGTGGAAAAGAAAAAATTATTCCACAATTCAAAAACCTACCGGTAAAAGTAGACTACGTGCAAAATGGGATGATTGCATTGAATGCTTTGCAGACGTCTTCTTATGAAAGTGTAATTATTGCGAATAAGCTTCCAATGCTTACTCCATCTAGGTTGGTAAAAGAGGTTCGCAAAATAAACCTATATATTCCAATCTTTTGTTTTATTTCAGATGATAAAAGACGATCAGAAATACTTAAAGATTTTGAAAATGGCATGACCTTTTATTTTGAGCCAGAAGCTCAAACAGCTGATGATTTACTGGAATTAGTGCTTTTAGGAAAACAGTTTATTGATTTTATTTATGATATACCTGAAATAGATAGGCGGTTTTTTGGTCCACAAGGAACAGGGAAAATTGTTGGAATTACTGAGCCAATGCTTGATCTGTACAGACTCCTTTTTCAAATAAGAAAAAAAACAGTTACTACCATATTATATGGAGAAAGTGGAACTGGAAAAAACTTAGTTGCTGAATCGCTACACCAAAATAGTTTGCGAAGAGAAAATCCTTTTGTTTCTGTGAATTGTCCAGCGATACCAAAAGAATTATTAGAGAGTGAATTATTTGGGCATGTAAAGGGTTCATTCACTGGAGCAGATCAAGATAAAATAGGAAAATTTCAGGCCGCAAATAGTGGTACCATATTTTTAGATGAAATTGGTGATATGGATCAAGGACTGCAGGCAAAAGTTCTCCGTGTTCTTGAGTCTAGTGAAATTGAAAAAGTTGGATCAAATGAAACGATAAAAGTGGATGTGAGAATCGTCTCAGCCACAAATCAAAATATAGAAGAAATGATTGAACAAAATCAATTTAGGCAAGATCTTTATCATAGAATTAATGTTTTTCCAATGACAATCCCTTCTTTAATGGACCACCCAGGTGATATCCCTCTTATTGCATATAGGATTATTGATGGTTTGAAAAAAAAGCATGAATCGGAAGTGAATTATATTTCACCTGGTGCATTAAAATTAATGAAAAACTATCATTGGCCCGGTAATGTTAGGGAATTAGAAAACATACTTGAGCGAGCGGTTCTTCTCACAGATGAAAATGTAATCACCAGTGGAAATATTTTACCTCTTCTTACAAAGAAGAAAGAAGAAATAATTCAAGAAAAAGAATCGGAATTGAAATTAGATGCGCAAACAGATAATGAATTTGAAAAAGAGACCTTGCTCAAAACAAAAATAGATAAAAGGTCAGGTTCAACACCACCTAAGACATTAAAAGAGATTGAAAAAAATGCCATTGTAGATGCTTTAAGTTTCACTGAATGGAATATGAGCAAAGCTGCAAAAGTATTAGGGGTTAGTCGGATGACGCTTTACCGTAAAATTGACTCATATGGAATTCAAGAAAATGAGTAAAAAACTTCCACAGTTTTCTTACGTTGCCTTTAATAATGATACGGATACAGTAGTTAGGGATAAAGTAAAAGCCTCCAATGAAAAGGCTGCATTTTTACAAATACAGCAAATGGGTCTTGAGCCTTTAAATGTAAAAAAAGAAACCACTTCAATACTCGATATAGAAGTTACTTTTTTTGAAAAAATAACTCCGACTCAAATTTATAATTTCACAAGACAGCTCTCTGTGATGCTTAAAGCAGGAGTTCCGCTAGTCGAGGCAATGGATTCGTTGCATAGTGAATCGGCAGGACCACTTGTCAACAGAATCATCGACACGATCGTCGAAGATATCTCGGGTGGGTCCGCGCTATCAAAAGCTTTAGAAAAGCACCCTAAAATGTTTGATAGTATGTATGTAAATATTGTTCGAGCTGGAGAAAGTGCAGGTGTATTGGATAAAGTCTTATTTCAGTTAGCTGACTTTATTGCAAGTGATTTGAAATTAAGAATGGGTATCAAGCAAGCGATTAGATATCCATCAATAGTTGTCACTATCACAATCCTAGTAGGGATATTTGCAGTAACGTATATCTTACCGAGATTTTCAACCCTTTTTGCGAACTCTAATATTGCTTTGCCATTACCGACAAGAATATTGCTCGGAGTAGATACTTTCATTCAGGAATACTGGTATTTGTTGATTTTTATTTTTGCTGCATTATTTGCATCAGTCACAGCTTTTATTCGTAGTAAAAAAGGAAGTTATATTTGGCATAAAACAAAAATTGGTCTTGGTATTATTGGTCCAATTTCGCTTAAAATGTCTATCTCTAGATTCATACACGTTTTGGAAACGTTAGACAGGACTGGGGTACCTATTTTGGATGCGCTTAAAATCGCGGGTAGAACAACTGGCAACAATTATATAGAACACAACCTTAATAAAGTTCACCAAGACGTCCGTATGGGGAAAAAATTAGCTTTTTCTTTAACAAAATTCACAACAGGGATATTCCCGAGTCAAACACTTAAGATGATACAAGTTGGTGAAAGCGCGGGAGCTTTGGGTGATATGCTAAGTGAAATTGGTGAGATGATGGATGCTGAGGTAAAAGACCATGTTTTAAAGTTAACGGCAACACTAGAGCCATTGATAAGTGTTTTTATGGGTTTTATGATTTTAACATTAGCATTGTCAATTTTTTTACCAATATGGGATATGTACGAAGCGATGTCTGCATCCTAGAAAGCTGTTACACTCCTTGTCCCTAAATGTTACAATTGTTATATAATGTTACATCCTTCCTTAGTTATAAATCGCAGTTTTAACATGTTTTAAGTAGTCTTTTTAAAATTTTCAGTAAAAAAGATATAGTTTGGCACAGAAGTTGTATAATAGAGGTGTATTACAAAATAACTAGGAAATAAGATGAAATTATTTAAAAAACTAAAAAGCAGGAAAGGCCAGTCGCTTGCAGAATTTGCTGTAACAACAGCAATGATGGCAACACTAGCAACCACTGCTGCACCGAAGTTTTCTGGCGTTGGAGAAGGCGCGAAGGAAAAGAAGACGTATTCAAGTATTGATAAAATTATCAAGTCTGCAAACAATTTTTATAATGAGAAAGTGACAACAGAAGGACGTGGTCGTTTTCCAGGACAGCTCAAGTATGACTCCGCTGTTCCTGATGGTGGCGGATACAGTGACCAGGCATTATGCCTTACAAGTCTAGATCTGTTTGAAACGTATGAAAGTTCAGAAGCTTCTAAGTGGGCTTCCATATTTGGTACACAGAATGATGCAGCTCAGACCCCATCAGGTAGTAGTGTTAATACTTCTGAAGATCCAGATAGTGATGGATCGTTCACTGAGACCGTAGGAGCAGAAGAGTTTTTAAATGAGTTTGGTGGCAACGCAATTAAGAGTCCCTTTCAGGATGGTCACTACATTTATACAGTAATAGCTGGAGGTGGAGCAGGTCAGTCATCGTACTCACCCGTTTTATTTGTGGCTGATTTAGAAAGTCCAAAGAACTTTAACAAAAAACTACAACCGTAGGCAACTAGGAGAATGAAAATGAGAAACAATAATAAAGGTTTTACATTAATAGAATTGATCATGGTAACGATCATATTAGGAATTTTAGCAGCAGTAGCAGTTCCAAGATACATGGGAACAGTAAATAGAGCAGAAGCAGCAGCAGAAGACGCAGTTCTATCCGCTTTAGAAGCAAATGCAGAAGCATACGCAATGGAGAAGTTCATGGATACAGGTCGTAAGTCTTATCCTACAAACCCATTTGATGGTGCAAGTGTAGATGGATATACAACTGGTGCAACATCAGTAACAAATTCCGGTGATTGGGCTTTTGATGGTACAGTTATTCTTCATAAGCGTAATGATGATTCTGTATGGTCGTGGACTTATACCAGCACGAATGATGCTACAGGTCAAGCGGATGATAGAGGTTCTTTTGGAGCCCGTAGTACTTCATCTGTAAGTAATGCAGACGGCTAATAATCAAGCTTTACTAATATAGTCTTAAAAGGCTCTAGTGCTTCAGGTATTAGAGCCTTTTTTTTATCGAAGCCTGACTGAATTAGTCGGGTTTTTTTTTAATATATTGTTACACCTCTTGTATCTATACGATACAGTTGTACGATATTGGTACATTTGAGTCTCTCTTAAAAAAGTCTCTTTAAATACGCTTACGAGGTCTTTTATTTTTTTTTTATGAAATTGTTTAGTTTGGCACAGTAGTTGTATTATTGTAGTGTGAAGATAAATTTTTTAAAAAAGATTAGCGAAATAAAATCCAACAATAAAGGCTTTACTGTTTTAGAATTGATTATGGTTACAATCATAATTGGTATTCTAGTCGCAACAGCAGCCCCAAGATTTATGGGGACTGTAGATAGAGCAGAATCTGCAGTTGAAGACGCTGTCTTAGATGCTCTTCTGTCAAATGCAGAGTCATATGCAATGGAAACATTTATGGAGACAGGTCGCAAGTCTTATCCTTATAATCCATTTCTTGGAGCTACGGTAGACGGTTATGTTGGTAATTGCTGTGAAGCTCAAGAATCTGGAGACTGGTCTTATAAAGATGGATATATCATGCACATTCGTGGCGATGATTCAAAATGGCGGTGGTCTTATACAAGTGCAAACATAGAATCAGGTCAAGCAGATGATAGAGGTGCATTTGGTAGTCGTACAGCTGTAAGTAATGTAGATTAATCATTAAAATATTTAGTTGAAATAGGCTCTAATGCTTTTAGTATTAGAGCCTTTTTTTTTAGTTCAGCTTTAAGTTGAGATTTTTATTAATTGTTACACTCTCTGTCTCTAAATGATACATTTGTACGATATTGTTACAAGCATAGAACTCGTAAAAGAAGTCGGCAAATAGCTCTATAGGTTCATTTTTCTTTTTTAGTAAAAAAGATATAGTTTGGCACAGAAGTTGTATAATAGAGTTGTATTACAAAATAACTAGGAAATAAGATGAAATTATTTAAAAAACTAAAAAGCAGGAAAGGCCAGTCGCTTGCAGAATTTGCTGTAACAACAGCAATGATGGCAACACTAGCAACCACTGCTGCACCGAAGTTTTCTGGCGTTGGAGAAGGCGCGAAGGAAAAGAAGACGTATTCAAGTATTGATAAAATTATCAAGTCTGCAAACAATTTTTATAATGAGAAAGTGACAACAGAAGGACGTGGTCGTTTTCCAGGACAGCTCAAGTATGACTCCGCTGTTCCTGATGGTGGCGGATACAGTGACCAGGCATTATGCCTTACAAGTCTAGATCTGTTTGAAACGTATGAAAGTTCAGAAGCTTCTAAGTGGGCTTCCATATTTGGTACACAGAATGATGCAGCTCAGACCCCATCAGGTAGTAGTGTTAATACTTCTGAAGATCCAGATAGTGATGGATCGTTCACTGAGACCGTAGGAGCAGAAGAGTTTTTAAATGAGTTTGGTGGCAACGCAATTAAGAGTCCCTTTCAGGATGGTCACTACATTTATACAGTAATAGCTGGAGGTGGAGCAGGTCAGTCATCGTACTCACCCGTTTTATTTGTGGCTGATTTAGAAAGTCCAAAGAACTTTAACAAAAAACTACAACCGTAGGCAACTAGGAGAATGAAAATGAGAAACAATAATAAAGGTTTTACATTAATAGAATTGATCATGGTAACGATCATATTAGGAATTTTAGCAGCAGTAGCAGTTCCAAGATACATGGGAACAGTAAATAGAGCAGAAGCAGCAGCAGAAGACGCAGTTCTATCCGCTTTAGAAGCAAATGCAGAAGCATACGCAATGGAGAAGTTCATGGATACAGGTCGTAAGTCTTATCCTACAAACCCATTTGATGGTGCAAGTGTAGATGGATATACAACTGGTGCAACATCAGTAACAAATTCCGGTGATTGGGCTTTTGATGGTACAGTTATTCTTCATAAGCGTAATGATGATTCTGTATGGTCGTGGACTTATACCAGCACGAATGATGCTACAGGTCAAGCGGATGATAGAGGTTCTTTTGGAGCCCGTAGTACTTCATCTGTAAGTAATGTTGATTAATCATTAAAATATTTAATTGAAATAGGCTCTAATGCTTTCAGTATTAGAGCCTTCATTAAATTTTTTCAAATAGAGTTGAGTACATGAAATATTTATTAAAAAAAGGTAGCAAAGGTTTTACGATAGCAGAGTTTGTGGTGACTATTGCCTTGATGGGTACGATGATGAGTGTGGTCCTGCCTTCTTTTGATAGTATTACACTGAATATGCAAGCAAGCCAAAATAAGACCAATATGGATATGATACGACAGGTGTTTTTTGGCTACTTTTATGATACACATATGAAGGGTATTGCTCATCTACCTCCTTCTCCAACTAATGAAGAAGGATTAATGAATGAGGAGTGGGCAAATGAAATTATAAATGAAGACATGTCTCTCTCTACTCCAAACGATTTATTCTCAGCTGGTGCAGTCCCCAATAATGCAAATGGAAACCCCTTTTCATACGAAACATGGACTGACACTACCTACTTAGGGTCGGATGGTATGAAAGTTGACTATTTTGTTCGTATTACTGATATTGACGAAGATAGTCCTTCTTTTGAAGTTTCTTTTACTTCTGCTATCTAATGTAAATCTATTAAATTTGGCAAATGGCCATGAAAATAAAAAATATTCTTAGTAGTATAAAACCCAGCACTCTTGCTGGGTTTACTTTTATTGAGTTAGTTATTTTAACTTTAATAATAGGAATCCTTTCTGCGGTTGCATTAACTAAGTCGAGGGATGATACTAGTAATTTTACAACTAGCATAGCGGTTCAGCAGGTTACAGGAGATATTGATTACTGTAAGTCTTTATCTTTCTCCAAAAATGATACTATTACAATGGTTTTTGATCTTGAAAATGAATTTTATAAAGTATACACCGGTCACAATAGTACTAGAACACTGATAACAGATTTTCCAAATTTTGTAGATAATAAAGTGACCTTTCCCAAGTTTGGGATTAATTCTGTAAATCTATCAAATCTCACATTTTATAGTTCCCATTCGAATGCACAGCTAGCGCAAAAAGAATTACAGTTCCTCCCAGGGGGAATTCCTTTTATTGGAGGCAATCTAAACGTCAATTCTAAAATAATTACCATTGCAAATGAGACGGGAAAGTGGACAGTAAACTAACTCAAAAAGGATTTACTCTGATTGAAGTTCTTGTAATGACGGTCCTTTTAGCTATGGCTTTTTTGGTGTTTTTAGGATCTTTAAACCTTGGAAGAGATTTGCAGAATAAATCTGAGGTGAAAAGTGTTCAAGCGATACTATTACACGATTTACAAGAACAAATCAAATCAAGAAGGTTTGATGAAAATTTAACTCAGCCATGGTCCAATAATTTAGGACTTGATCAAACAAGTGATTACGTACTTGATTTTGATGGGGCTAATGATGTCGTTATTATTAATGATGCACCAGCTTTTGATTTTGGTACCGGTCCATTTTCTGTTGCAGCATGGTTTAAAAAAGAGGGTCAAGGTAGAGGAGACATAATAAACCTGAAAGGTAGTGGCGGTGATTTTGGTTTTTTTTTGGCAAGTAATGAGACATTTGGTGTCTATTTTAATGCTTGGGCTATCACAAATGGATCTCCATTCTCTTTAAATGAGTGGCATCATGCAGTTTTTGTGAGGGATAATAGTGGTAATTTAAAAACCTATATCGATGGACAAATTGATGGATCCGGCTATCAAAATGCGAACATATCCTCTAACCAGGGTGATTTGAGAATTGGTTCTAATCATAATGGTAACGGATCTACAACTCTGTTGCACGATGGTCAAATTGATGAAGTTGCATTCTGGAATAAGCAATTAACAAATGATGAAATATTGACATTATATGGTAATGGTTCTCCTAAAGACGCACGTCAAAATTTTGGAAATTATTCATCTAAAGCATTTTTAACGGGATACTGGACGTTTGATGAGGGGTCTGGAAATATAGTCAATGATTTAAGCGGTAATGGTAATAGCGGGACTATAAATGGTGCTACATGGGTTAATACAGGTGGACAAAATACATCTGAAGTCCATTTGTCTGATTTTGATGATGTTGATGATTTTAAGAATTATCAGATAACTCAATATGCAGATCATCCAGCTTTTGGCGCACAAGTTTATGTTGAATATGTTAACTGGGCTTCAAAATTCAGAGTAGTTTCTACAAATCCTTCAGAATACAAGAGAGTAGTTGTGAATATCTCGCACTCTTCTTTTTCAACTCTTACAGATACCTTGATTATTGGAGCAGGGCTTTGAAAAAGTCTCAACCTGGATTTACATTTATTGAAGTCGTCATCTCCTTGGCGATTGTGGGGGTGATAAGTGGGCTATCCATTTCCATGTTATTACAAGGAACTGAAATCTTTGTTGGCGCTAAAGATGATAGTCATTTAATGAACGAATCTAGAACCGCAATTTGGAGAATTTCTCGAGATGTGCACAACTTAGCGAGTAATAATCTTCTCGAGTTATCAAATAGTAACCGTATTTATCTTAAAGATGCTAAGGCGAGGCAAGTTGATTTTGTTCTTGATGATAAAAATATAAATATTAATCGCAATCAACAGCAAAATGTCCTAACTGGATTTTTAGATAATACTCTCACTAATAATTTTAAATACATTAGCACAGCGAATACTGTTCTAAATAGTTCAAGCGGGATTAGTGGTAGTGATGCTAGTACCGTGAATCTTCTTAAGCTAGATTTGCAATTTTCCAAAGACAGTCAGAAAATTAATCTGGGAACTCATGTATATCCTTATGGATTTAAATTTGGAAAAAAAATGAGCTACCATGACTAGTTCTTTTACAAAAAAAATAAAAAATGAATCAGGAATGGCCCTTACAGCATCTACGATGTTTATTTTTGTTGTGCTAAGTATAATGGCTTTTTATTTAGCAAGGTTCTCTATTTTAAATAGTGAAAGTGCTGGTAATTATGTTTCGAGTATCCGTGCAAGGAACCTCGCTCAAACAGGATTAGAAGTTGGGCTAAGATCTGTTAAGGCTTCTTATTCTAGTTTGCAGTCTTCTGTATCAGGATCACTGAATGGTGGATCTTATCTTATTAAAGTTGATAACACTAAAGATGAGCAGAGTACAAACTTAACTTATAATCACTACTCTCTTTTAGAAAGCACATCTCAAATTGCTGGGGTTACCCGGTCCAGCCGGCTTATTCTTAGCTCTTTTCCAGATGCATTCAACTTAGCATTTTATGGAAAGAATAATGGGAACAGTACCTTTGCTTCATCTTCCCCTATCAGTGGTGATCTTTATTTTAATGGAAATTTTGGTATCCTTAATCAGCAATCTGGTTCTGCTTACAGTAGCTTAACGAGTCCAAGTAATGGTGGTCTATTTCATGGGATTCCCCTAGTTGAGTTTCCATCCTTTGATAATTCTTATTATGAAAATTTATTATCCACTGTAAGTGGGACTTATGGTTCTGGAGGTGGTGATTCACCGGCTCTTTATTTTGATGGAAGTAATGACTATGCTTCCATCAAAAACATACACTATGATCAAAAGGGAGAAATCCCAAACTTAACTGTATCTGCTTGGGTGAAACTTCCATCAAATGGAGGAGGCTGGTCAATTGTAGATTTTGATCGAAGCGAATACTATACCTGCGCTGTAGGGATTGCCAATGGGAATACGACTGCTGAAGGAGACCGTGTTGCTTTTCATACGGCAGGTGAAAATAGTTATATACACGATATGTGGGGAAATACACCAATTCGTGATGGACAATGGCATCATATTGTATGGGTTTATAACAGTAGTGAAGTTAATGAAAAAAAAATATATGTTGATGGTGTTTTAGATAAAGAGATGAGCGCCTATCCAACTAATGAGCGTCTAGGCTATCAAGGTAGGTGGAGACGTTATGGTTTTCTTGGTGACGGTTCGGAAGCAGCTAGCTATAACTCGAATAGAAATAATCAATATTACCGAGGATATATGGATGAGATCTCTATCTGGCACCGTTCATTTTTAGCTAATGAAGTTGAATCGCTAGAAAATGTTTCCAATTATTCAGGGAGCAAAACTACTTTACAAGCATATTGGAAAATGGATGAAGGTAGTGGTACTACATTAGATGATGCTCATGGGAATAATGATGCTATTTTAATAAATAGTCCATCCTGGCAGACTAGAGAAGGCGTAGGAAGCCCAGGGGTTGTTGAAAGTGAAACAATCAACCTTTCAAGTTTCACAAACAATATACTGGTTAATGATGCTCTTCTTACCTTAAACAACTGCGTGGTGAATGGACCTGGGGTCATCATGACTAATGGTAACCTAACGATTAGCGGTAATTCTACCATTGGAGCAAATGTAACAATTATATCAGGAGGAAACGTAACCATTAGCGGTAACGTAACGATTGGAAGCTCGATTGAAAACTATAGTATTATGTATTGCAAAAATAATTTAAATCTAAGTAATAGCACTACTTTTTACGGAGTGCTCATTGGAAAAGGTTCGTCTTCCACATTTAACAATGCAAATATTTACGGCGCGTCTTATTTAGAAAGTCAAACAGTATCCATGTCTAACACAGCAATTGTGGGTTCACTTGTTTCAAAATATTCACTTGGAATAGACGGTTCAAGTTCGATTACAAAAGGACATCTACCTGATATCTTTGGCGCCAATGTTGGTTTTAATCCAAGTGTTCTTCCTGGAAGTCACTTAGAATATTAAAAGTTAAGTAGTCTTTTTTTTGAGATTTATGCTAGGCGGGCCCTATCAGCCGTTCTTGATTTTCTAGAATTAATAGCATTTTTTATTAATTTGTAGTATACTTTTGTATGTACGAATTATCTATCATATTAGTTGCAATTGGAGTAATAACTCTTGTGTTCTCATTCATTTTAATTGTTTTTCCAGAAGCTATATTAAAATCAGATGAAACTGCGAGTCGTTTATTCCTAACAGATTCTTTTGTAATAAAAAATAGAATTTCTGTTGGGGTTTTTTCCTTTATTGCTTCATGCTTGATGTTGTATACATATTTTAATACCACCCTAAATATTTATTTCCTCTCCATTGGAATTGTAGCTTTAATTTATTCTGTGACGTTAGTTTTCTTCCCAATGGGACTTTTAAAGGTCGAGAGGCATGCAAATAAAATTTATATGACAGATGATTTTTTTTACACTAATAAGAATATTGTTGGCGCAGTTTTATGTGCATTATCTTTTTATATGATTTATACATTTATAACATTAATTTAAAGATCGTTACTGACGAAGGATGATTGAATTATTTAAAACGATAGGATTGGATTCCGATCCATTTACAACTTCTCCTAATGTTGAGAAGTTCTACCCTGCCACACAGCATCGTCAATGCTTAGAAGGGTTAGAGCTTGCAATACGTATGAGACGAGGTCTCTCCGTAATTCGTGGGGGTATTGGTGTTGGTAAAACAACGGTAAGTAGAAAGCTTATTGAGGTTTTTAAAAACGAGTCCAACACATACAATTTCCATCTTATCTTAGATCCAAAATTTGATTCCGAGCTAATATTTCTCAAGCATATTATTGATCTTTTTGGGATTAAAACTACTGGTGTCGATGTACAAGGGTGCCGCAATATAATTGAAAACTACTTACTTAAAACGGGTATTGATGAGAACAAGGTTACGGTTCTAATAGTAGATGAGGGTCAAAATCTTCCAGCAGAAATGATTGATGTTTTCAGGACGCTTCTTAACTTTGAAACAGATGAATACAAGCTTCTTCAGTTGATTATCTTTGGCCAGCCTGAGATGACAAAGCTTCTGAATGATTATCCGAACTTTGAAGACAGGATTGCGTTCAATTTTGAATTAGGCCCAGTATCACTTGAAGATGCAAGGGGACTGGTAGATTACCGTATCGAAAATTCTGGTGGAAAAAAAGGCGCTTGGTTTAGCGATGAGTCCATTAAAATGATTCATGATGTAACCGATGGGTATCCCAGAAAAATTACTCAACTATGTCATCAATTATTATTGACAATGATTGGAGACGAAAGAACGGCAATTGATGCAGAGATGGTCAATCGTGTGACGTCTGGTCAAACTCCAGATGCAGAAAATTTAAAGAAATTATCTCAAGGCAATAATTATGATGATATTGCTGTAAATAAGCTTTTGGACGTCCTCAGAAAAAAAGATCAAGAAGGAACCAACGCCAAGGAACCGGAAACTGTTGCAAAAGAGCCTGTGCCGCCAGTCGTTCCTAAAGCACCTGTTGCATCAGCCCCTCCTGCGGAACCTACTGAGGTTGAGAAGCCAAAAGAAATAATTCAGCCTGTCTTAGAAGAAGAAAGTACAGAGCCGACGGCTCCGCCTGAAGAACCCCCCGTCATAAATGAACCACCCTCTGTGGTTGAAAAGCCAGTTGATTTAGATGATGAATGGATTGGGGGCTCTACTGAATCCTTAGCGGCTGAAGTAGAGAAGGATCAAGAGGTGAAACTTGAAGAAAACTCTTCCTTAATTGGAAGCGATATTGAAGAGGAAGAGAATGAGGTCCCAGCGTATCAGCAAAAAAGTATTGTTGTTCCTCAAGATCCACTCAATGAGCCTGGTACATTTGATCAAGGGTTACAATCATTAAATACTTTTTTTGATCCAGCATCTATTGGTGTGAATATTGATGGAGATCATTTGTCCTCTGTAATGATTAATAACACAAAAGGAGTTAAAACGTTAATCTCCTATGAATATCAGTTAGAAAAATCATCGGGGGAAGATTTTTTTAATGAGCCCGATAGTTTCTATGAAAAATTTAAAAGAAGTCTAAATCGTTTAAACGAAAAGTTCTTCCCTATTAAAGAATTACATGGAAGGTCGTTACAAACGATAAGCAACAAATCAAATATTTATTTTTCTCAGAATCATGAAAAAGTAATGGTTAAGTTTGTTGAATTAGCTGGGGATGCAAAAAAAGATAAGAAAGAGATTGTTAAGTACACCCTTGGTAAGAAGTTGTCTTTTCCTGTAGATAATGCGATCTTAAACATCAAGCCGGATAAAGAAGATAAAATTTCAGTAGGTGTAGCAGATAAAAATTCATTACTTAAGGTGACGGATACTCTATCAGAAAATGGAGTTGATATTCGAGATTGGATGCCTACAGCACAATCTATTTTCAATGCGTATATATGGAACTACAAAGATATAAATATTAAAGGTCAAAATAATATTTTATTCAATATTGGTCACACAGAGAGTACCGTTATTGCATGTGAAGGTGATAAAATTAGATCTGTCAATGTTTTGTACTTTGGATATAAAAATTTAATGGATGTTTTGATTGAAAATAAAATATCAGAGGATCCTGAAAAACTAGAATCTCTTGATGTCCCTTCTACTTTTTTATCGAATCAAGGCATAACAAGTAAGCCGAATAAATTAGACAATACACTTAGGCCAACTTTTGATTTATGGAGCCAAGAAATTGAACGAGTAATAAATAGAACGAGAAGAGTAATTAATATCACTGAAAGTTCTAAAATTCTTGTTTCTGGCCTTGCGGGTAAAATTAAAAATATAGATCTTTTCATCGAAGGGGCAACTCAGATAAGATGTGGTGTCCTCAACCCAGTAAGAAACCTTACCTTTTCTCCTTTTGATAGTGAGAGGAATTCTATCCCCTTTCATCCAACGTTATTAACTCCTGCGATCGGCGCGGCATTAAGTATTCCTTCAGGGATAAGTGTTCTGCCAAAAGATCTAGTCAAAGGAAATTATTTTAGATGGGCAACGCGCGTTGTTTCTATGGTTGCTGTTGGTGTTATGTTCTTTGCCGCTCTCCAAACGTATCAGCTTTTTTCTAAGAACAATCAGCTTAATTTAGACCTACTTCCTGCCTCTATAGGTGCAAGAAAACTTAATAGTGTCAATGAAGAATTTTCTATTGCGGTTCAAAACCGTAATAATGTTAAGAATCAAATTGAGCTATTAGCCTATGATACGGATTATTTTGATAGGATCATTGCCATCACAAGATTTTTAAGTAACCGCCTTCCATCTGAAATTACTTTAGAAAGGATGAGTTTTCAGCAAGGATGGGAAAAGAAGTTACTCCGTAAACAAGGTAGAGCTCTGCAATCCTTTATTGAAATGGAAGATGAAGACAAGCGGATTGTAAGAATGGTTGGAAACCTAACTGCAAATCCTGCATTAAAAGATCGCTACTTTAATAATTTTCTGGAAATTTTAGAAGGTTCCAAACTTTTTAAGTCTGTTGATGTCATGGAAAAAGGTTCAAAAGCAGATGATGGTCCCAATAATATTCAATATGATATTAAGTGTGTGTTCTAATGAATAAACTTTTTAATAATCATTACAATTTATTTATTTCCATCTCAACGGTGACAATTTTAGCGATAGGAATATGGTACCTGACTTTATTTACTAGCCTTAAAACTGAAAATAATAAATTAGCGAGAGATTTAAAGTCTCAAAAATCTAAATCAACTCAAGCCGAAAAAACATTCAATGATTTAGCTTCAGTCAAAAGAGAATGGTCCGATTATAATTTAGATTTTGAAGATAAGATTAACAGGATTCCAGATATATCAGATCAAAAGAGAATCTTCAATGTTATTTTTGACATAATAAAAAAATCTGAAATAAAAGTAGACTCTTGGTCGCCATCAAAATTCCCTGTCGAGGAAAAAACAATATTTATCCCTGATACAAATGAGGAAATTATGATTTCCAAGTATCCAATAGATATCCAAATTATATGTACCTTCCCTGACTTTGGAATACTTCTAGAAAAGTTGAGGTCTGAAGATACGCGGCTATCTGTTTCCAATGTAAATATCATAGAAAAAGGTGGCACGGAAAGACAAACAATAAGCTTTATTATTTATACTTATTTCCAAACTGCTTTAACATTAAAAGTTGTGAATTAGAATCAAATAATATGACGAATAGATTAAAATTACTTACAACCGGTCTAGTGCTATCCTTAATCTTTGCGGTTAATGACTACTATCAAATGTCGCAGAAACGTCCAAAGCCTAGAGTGACAACAAGAAAGGCAAAACCGAGTATTCAAAAGATTCGAAAGAAATCAAATATTTCTCGTCAAAAGAAAGTAATTGAAGAAGCCGCTAAATCAAATTTGTCTGCAATGGACACTCATGGTGAATTTTTAGAAATACCTGAAGAAATCCTTCAAATGAGCCAATGGAACAGAAATCCTTTCATTCAGAAAAAGAATTTGAAGTTGGGTAGTGAGCCTGAAATAATTTCAAATAGAAATTTAAAAGAAGAACAGCCTCGCATGGCTGATTTTGAACTGCTAAAAATAGAGTCTGTTGCAAAGCTTGATGATAAGGTTTATGTCATCATAAATGGAAATAGATATGAAGAAGGGGATCGTATTGATCGCTATATGATTGAAGATATTTATGATGATAGAGTTGTTTTTCTACTGGGAGATACTCGTGTATTAAAGGGCGTTGGTAAATAATAAAATGAAGAATCTTTTAATAATAATATTTCTTTTTTCTTCTTTTTCTTTTTCTCAAAATAATTTAAATGTTACTTCTATTACAGAGCAGAATGAAGCTGTAAATAGTTTAGATCAGAATATGTCTATTAATATGGAAAACTCTGATATAAAAAATGTTCTAATGTTAATCGGTGAACTTACTGGATTAAACATAGTTATCAGTCCTGCTGTAAAAGATACGATCACTGCTTCTCTAATTGATGTAACAGTAAAGGCTGCTCTTGATGCAATATTAAAACCAAATGGTTATAGCTACTTCTTCCAAGAAAACATTATTGTTGTGAAAGGTAGTGACACACAAATGGTTGGAGAGCTAGAAACGGTTGTAGTGAAATTAAATTATATTAATTCAAGTGATTTAATTGGCACTCTTAGTGCTGTTTTAACCCCCAGGGGAAAGGTGCAACCATTCACACCTCTTGTTTCAAAACAAAGTAATAGCGGATCATCAAATATTATTGTGATCTCTGATATCCAAGAAAATATTAATTCTGTATTGAAGATTATTGAAACTTTAGATGTTCCGATTCCAAACATAAATATTGCCATCCGGTTTATTGAAACTAATCTAGATACTCTGAGAGGCTTTGGAATTGATTGGAGTCGAACACCACTAAGCCCCGGAGAATATGGAATCCAAGATTCAAGCACTACTCTTGGAATTAGTCTAGACAATGTCACAATTGCAACACTTAATCCACTCCAACTGACAAATGCGCTAAAAATTATGCAAGCTCGAGGCCAGTCAAAGCTTTTATCAAGCCCTCAGGTGACAACTTTGGATAATCATGAAGCTGAAACGGAAACGGTAACGACTGTATATATCGAAGGAAATATTAGCAACCAAAACCAGCTAGGACAGCAAGGATCTCAAAATCAGAGTAGCTCCAGCTTAGGTAGTAATATCTTAGTAAACCAAGTCCAGGAGAAAGATATTGGCATAAAGCTAAAAGTTACTCCTAGAATAAATAATGATTCAAAAATAACAATGCTTGTTGATGCGCAAGTAGAGGCTCTTTTATCTGCTGCAGAAATTGACACTGAAAAACCTAGATCTACAAAAAGAACTGTCAAAACTCAAGTAACGGTGGTAGATGGTAATACGGCTATCATTGGTGGATTGATTGCCGAAAACACTTTAGAGTCAAAAAAGTTTGTTCCAATATTAAGTTCGATTCCTTTGTTGGGAAATCTTTTTAAATCTTCTACTATTGAGAAGGAACAACGTGAATTATTAATCTTTATTACACCAACCATAGTTGACTAATAGTTTGAAAAAGCAATTACCTTATATTTCAATCGGTTTAGGTGTCGCTTTATTTGTGGCTTTTTTAGCAGTACTTGATATCTATGATACAATTGAGCATAAGTTCTTGGATATGAGGTTCAATTCAAGAGGTTTAATTGAAACGAGAGATGATATTGCAACTCTTGACATCGATGTAAGAGCTCTTCAAACAGAAGGGAAATGGGATCCATGGAGTAGAGAAAAACATATTCCTATGGTTGAGGCTGCGGGCCAACATGGGATGGATATTCTAGCTTTTGATATTTATTTTATCGAACACAGCGAAAGAGAATTGAATTATAAATCCCTTCAAAATATTTCAGATTCAGTTGTCACGATTGAATCTGTAAAGAATCTATTCCCAAATCCAGACAATGACTTAGCAAGCGCGGCAAGTAGTGCTGGAAATGTTTATTTTGCACAAAGCTTTAAGCCTCAGCCCAAAAAAAGTGAAAAAGTAAAGACTCGAACTCCAGAACAAGAAAAACGTTTGGAAGCGATGACTCGTAAAAAACTTTACAGAGAAGTTGATCCGGATGAATACAAAACTATTTTTGACTTTTATGATGGTGAATTCCCACTGGCTTCTTTTGTTGATAGTTCAGCCGGTGTTTACTTTTTTCAGGCAAAATCAGATAAAGATGGTGTAATGAGAAAATATCCTCTTATTGGTTTGTACGAGGATAAATTATTTCCATCCATATCATTATCAATTGCTTTAGATCATTATGGAACTTCTTTTAATGATGTTGAAATAGTTCCAGGAAAGTATCTTCGTTTTACCCCTGAAAAACCAGATGAGTTTGGAAGAAAAATGATTACCATACCAATCAATGAAGAAGGAATGATGCAAGTCAATTGGGCTGGTAATTGGGAAGATGCAGATGGGAATTTTGATTTAATGCATTACCCTTATAATGTTCTTAAAGACTTTCAAGAAACTGAATACAGTAATTATGTTCTTGCTGAGTTTAAAAGAATAACAAATATGGATTATGATGGAAATGTAAGAGCTGCTTTTAAACCTGCGCTTGGTTTAATTAATGCTGGTAAAAAAGATATAATGGATGCAGCAAAAAGAGCGAATCAGGTTAGTTCTATTGAAAAATGGATTCTCCAGAACCCGAATGGTACTGCAAAAGAATTTGGGAAGGTTCCGGCATTTGTATTTAATGAAATTAAAAATAATAACGTAATAGCCACAGCATTAATTGAAAATTCTGAACAGTCACTCGATGACCTTTTTCGTGAAAATAAAATAGAATTTGAAATTAGCTTAGCTGATTATTCATTTGAATCCGTCCGAAAGTTAAAAGAGGATTTTGAAAAAGAAATTGATAACACAGAGGATATTTCAAAGAAAAAAAGTTTTAAAAAGTCCTTAGCCGGTATTGCTTTAATCGAACGTAATTATCAAATAATAATTAACCTCAATAAAAATAATTTAATTACTGAACAAAGACCGTTATTCTTTTATCCAAACTCTCAACAGCTTTATGCTGGGAGTGTTGCAAAAGGGAATGCTCGTTTAATTGTACCCTTTGAATTCTATGGGAAGAAATTATACTACGGACTGACTGCTACTGGAACTCATGACTTAAATCCGATGCCTTTTAATCCTAGGTACCCTATGGTAGGCCTACACGCAAATGCGTTGAATACTATTCTGAATAATGATTTAATACACGAAGTTGGAAAGGCTGTTATTGTAATAGTTATTCTTGCTATCGGATTTCTACTTGCTTTTGGCATCCCAGCTCTTACACCAGCTCAAGGGGGTATTGCTACGGGTGCAATTCTCATCGGATATTCTTATCTATCTTTCTGGCTATTTTCAAATCAAAATATATGGGTTGATTTATTTGGACCCATGTTAACGCTTGTTCTAGGTTACTTGGGAATTACCGTTTATAACTATATCCAAGAAGAAAAAAATAAGCAATTTTTGAAAGAGTCTTTTGGTACATATGTTTCACCTGAATTAATTGATCAAATGTATGATAGTGGAGAGGAACCATCACTTGGAGGAGAAGAAGGGTACCACACGGCTTTCTTTACCGATATACAAAGTTTTTCTGCTTTCTCCGAAAAGTTATCTGCATCGGACTTAGTATCTTTATTAAATGAATATCTTACGGATATGACAGACGTTCTTTTAGAAAATAAAGGAACATTAGATAAATATATTGGTGATGCAATTGTTGCATTTTATGGAGCACCAATTCCAATTGATCAGCATGAATTATGGGCTTGTAAGACCGCCATTAAAATGCAAGATAATCTTGCATTATTGAGAGAAAAATGGACAAGTGAAGGGGATCAATGGCCTGAAATTGTTCATAATATGCAAAATAGAATTGGAATCAGCTCTGGGCAAATGGTAACGGGTAATATGGGTTCAGAAGCTCGAATGAATTACACCATGATGGGCGATAATGTCAACACTGCAGCAAGATTAGAATCATCGGCAAAACAATATGGGGTTTATATTCAAATTGCAGATAGTACCTATCAGGCTGTTAAAGATAAAGTTGTAGTCCGAGACCTGGATAATGTGAAAGTTATGGGTAAGAACGAGCCTGTTAAAGTATGGGAATTGATTTCTGAAAAAGGAAAAGAACCTGACATCTATAAGAAAATACTACCTGCTTATCACGAAGCTCTAGATCTTTATAAAAATCAAGAATGGGCGAAAGCTATAGAAGCTTTTAAGGCTTCTGAGAAACTTGAAGATATGTTTGGGGGAAGGAAAACTAACCCTAGCCGTATTTATATTCCTCGTTGCGAACACTACCTTGAGAACTCTCCAGGTGATGATTGGGATGGTGTTTGGACACTCACAAGCAAATAGAATAAGCTATAATGAGCAAAGGTTTTATACATAAGATTTACATCTTTCTATTTATTATATCTTTCAATGTATGTTTTGGGCAAACATTTGAATTTAGTCAAGCAGTAACCGATTCATTACCTCAAGTTAATGCTAATTCATTACAAGTTGGTGACGTGAATAATGATGGCTTCAATGATTTATTTATTTCGGGTTATGATGAACGTCGGTTTGGGTTATACTTTGATGTATTAATTGGTACGGAATTAGGCGTTCTTTCTCCACTTTCAAATCTAGAAATAATTACTTACCCTGACACAATTGGCGAATTTATGGGAGGTTTAGGTAATATTGCTTTGGCGGATGTCAATAGAGATGGAAACATTGACACATATATTAACGGTTCTGCAGAATCATATTTATTGCTTAATGGATCAGATGGCTTTGAGTTTACAACTGGGCTAGAAAGCCTAAGTCTTACATACAGTCATGGGAGTTGGGGTGATGTAAATATGGATGGTACACCTGATTTGTTTATGATGGGTGTTGACGAAACTCAAGATATTATTTTAAATAAATTATATTTGAATAATGGAGATAGACTAGTAGAAGATTTTACAACAATTTTTCCCAACTTATTCAATGGTTCAAGTGCGTGGTGTGATTATGATAACGATGGCGATCCAGATTTAATTATTTGTGGACAGACAGCCAGTTCAGCATCGAGTGTTACAAGGTTTTATAAAAACGAACCAACAGGAAGATTAGTTGAAGATACGAATCAAGATTTCATTGGATTAAAAGCTGGATCTTTTAAATTTTCAGATTTAGATCAAGATGGAGATCAAGATCTAATTATGTCTGGCTGGAATGTTCTTTTAAACTCAAATGTAACAAAAATTTATAAAAATGAGCCATTAGGAACGTATACTGAAATTGAGTCAGGGCTAGACTTTGGTGTTAGTTATGGATCAATAGAATCAGCTGATTTTGATTTAGATGGTGATATTGATTTTATTATCGCAGGTGCAGATTCTACAGAAAACTTAGCGACGGATGTTCTAAGACTTAATGCTACTCTTGTGCAGAATAACGGGAATTTTTCTTTTACAGTTCTTCAGAATTATCAAGATGTAAGGATTGCTAATTTCATAGATGTTAATTCAGATTTAAAACCGGACCTTGTAACGAATGGTACAACTCAATTTGGTGATATTAATAGTTCATTTACTAAAGTTTATATAAATCAATCAAGCTCTAATAGTTCTCCTCCAATTGCACCATCAAGCCTAACTGCATTTGCAGTAAGTAATCGAGCTATTTTTACATGGGGTTCTGGTTCCGATGAATCTGATAATTCAACTAGTTTAAGATATAATTTGAAAATTGGGAATACTGTAAGTAGATCGAGTCTGTTATCTCCTTCTATAATTTATAGAGGATCAAATGTTGGGCAACGACTTGTAAGAGAGTTCTCAAATATTCCGCATGGAACATATTATTGGTCTGTGCAGACTCTGGATGCCGCGGGAAATTTATCAGAATGGTCTGATGAAGACACTTTATTTATTTCAAGGCTTGTGACTTCAACTCAATCACTTCCAGGTGTTTATTTCTCTTCCGCAGGGTGGGCAGACTATAATAATGATAATAAGTTAGACCTAGCATTGACTGGGATTACTTTTTCAGGAAATAGTATTACAAGTTTATATCAGAACGAGGATGAACTTTTAAATCAAGATTTATCACAAAATATAGATGCTGTTTTTGGAGGACATCTTTCGTGGGTTGATTATACAAATGATGGGAATTTGGATATTTCTTTATCGGGTTTTCAAATTATAAATTTTAATGGATTTCCGGCAACCGCATTTTACAAATATCAAAATGGAACTTATGTTTTTGATGCTCAAAATAACGTTACTAATTCTATTTATGGGTACACAATGGGAATTAACGGCGGATCAAATAATCATTCTTGGGGTGACTTTGATAACGATGGAGATTTTGATTTTGTAATTGGTGGGACAGATTACTACGGACAAAGAAATCTTAAAATCTTTAAGAATGATGGTGGGAACCTTAGCCTTGATACCACTCAATTAAATTTAATTCCTCTTTTTCCATGTATGGTTAACTGGGTTGATTTAAATAATGACGGATATTTAGATCTTGTTTCGGTTGGAGCTGACTCGAATGCGGTTATAAAAATAAACACATACATCAACGATTCATCTTATGTTTTAAAGTTCTCAGATAAATGGTCATCAGAACAATATGGTGTAACAGCAGGGGCCTTTGATTTTGGCGATTATAATGATGATGGCTTAATTGATTTCTCAATACTAGGCTTGAATAGTAACAGCGAGCCCGTATGTAAAATAATAACGAATTCTATAGATGGTTTTTCTAAAGAAGAAGGTCATGAATTACGAGGTTTGTTTAATGGTCGGCCAACTTGGGGCGATTATGACAATGATGGTGATTTAGATTTGTTAATATCAGGCTTATCAAGTACAGCTGATGGAGGAAGAGATCCTTTTACATCTATCTACTATCAACAAAACTCAGTCTTTTCAATTGATGAGACATTAAATATTGATTCTTTAGGATATAGTTTTACTCAGTTTGGCGATTATGATGATGATGGTGATATAGATTTATTTGTTTCTGGTTTTAATTCCAGTTCTGATGTTGTTTCAAAGGTCTATGATAATCTAGAAGCGCTAGAAAATAAAAACAATGCTCCGAACAAGCCGTATAGTTTGAATATTGACATCGATAAAAAAGATATTCATCTTTCTTGGAGTGCTCCACAAGACATTGGAACGGAAAAAGGCTTTTTTACAAAAGAAAGCGGTCTCAAATATCAAATTCAGATTGGAACTGAAAATACTAATAATCATAAAATTATTACGGGAAATTATGGGAATAATTCAATTGGTTCGATAAACCTAACTGATAAAATAGTCAGAGGAGTTCCGGAAGGAAATTATTTTTGGAAAGTAAGAGCTTCAGACCATGGATCAAGAAAATCAGATTGGTCTAATGCTGATTACTTTTATATCGATACTACACCACCTAATGTAGATACAGTTCGAGCTAATTATATTTCAGCACGAGATGTTATTTTAGTTGTGAAATTTAAAGAACAATTTTTTCTTAATGTGAATATTGACCCTTATGTTTTCGTGACGCATCCTGAAACTCCGGATCTCGATGAGGATGGAGTCACAGATTCAATTGTAGTTACTAAAGAGAGTTATAATGGTGATGAATGGACAGGATCAGTTTCTTTACCAACTGGATACAATGGTAAAACATTAAATATAAATGTTTCATCTGCTGTTGATGAGAGAGGGAATCAAATGATTCCAGAATCAATTTATAAAACTCCTGAAACTGTAATCTCTTTAAGTGGTGGCACCTCTATTAGTGAAGATGGTAATGCTTTCTTAATGGTGCCACAAAGTGCTATTAAAACTGATGCTGAAATAACGATAAATAATATTGAAACAAGTTTAGATCTAGGGGATTCAACGTATCAGTTGAGTAATCTTTATAACATAAAGCCAAATAACTTAGAACTAGAAAAGCCAGTGGTTATTAGAATTGTACTAGGTGATTCACTAATAACAGGTTTAGATAGCATACCATTTATTGCTAGAGTTGAAGATTCAGGGGAGCTCTTATCTATAGGAGGCTCCAAGGTTACAATAAATAATCAATCTTTTTTACAGGTGCAAACTGATAAATTAGGTATGTACGGTGTCTTTGCAGGGACAATCAATACCAAGATAGATAGTCTTTCGAATGATTTAATATGCCAGCCAAGAATCTTTTCTCCAGCAGGGTCAATTTTTGAGTTTAATAAAACAAATATTCTCTATACTGTGGATCCGGATGAAAACCAAAATAACATAACGGCTAGAATATTTAACCTAAGTGGTAGACTTAAAAGAGTAATTGAGCCAGAAGTCTCTAATAATATTTCTGGTAATCAAGTCTTGGCATGGGATGGAAGAGATTTTGATGGAAAAGTGGTTAAAAGTGGTCTTTATATTGTGACGTTAGAAAAAGAAAGTACTATCTTAAAAACAACAGTAGGTGTTTTGAATAGATGAAGTATTTTTTAATTGTTTCAACACTAATATGTGCTTTGAGCAGTCAATCATATGATCAGCTCTTTTTTGGAACAAGACCTTTTGGAATGGGTGGTGCTTTTGTTGCAATCGCGGATGATGCAAATGCGATTAGTTGGAACCCCTCAGGACTACCTGGTCTACGAAGAAAAGAATTTACTTCTACTTACACAGATTTATATAACATGGGTATTTCTAAATCCTATATTGGTTTTGTTTACCCTTTTTCAGATAAAATAGCTTTTGGTCTAGACTGGGGTAACATAGGGTTTGATGATAGTGAGCTACTTTATGGTGAAAATAAGATTGGCTTTGCCGTCGGCTATCAACCTTTTTCAATGTTTTCTGTTGGTATCAATACAAAGTATTTATTCCGTGACATGCAACTAAATGGAACTTCTTATGGTAAAAGTTCAGGAATTGGTTATGATCTAGGTTTTCTTTTACAGCCTCACAAAATGTTAAGACTTGGTTTCAGTCTTTATGATTTAGGTGGTACAAATGCTGACTATGAAGATAATATATCGGAAACAGTTTTAGAACAGGCTTTAAAGATAGGTGTCGCTATTCAACCTCTAGAAAATTTGAAATTTGCATTCGATAAAAGTGATAGAAACCATTTTGGAGCTGAGTATGTTATTGCAAATAGACTCTCGATCAGGACGGGGTATCAACAAGAATCTTTTGGATCAGAAAATCTAAATATTCTTTCAGTAGGTACATCTATTAAATTCAAAAGTATAGTCGTTGAATATGGCTATGAAACTCAAAAATATTTAGATCCAATACATAGAATTTCTTTTGCTCTTCAATTAAGCCCAGATGTTGTCAGCATTACAACAACTCAAATTTCTCATAATCCAATTTTTAGGTCGTTACATCGCTATTATGAGTCAGAGCCGTTTGCTAAAATTGGAATCAAAAATATTTCAGATGAAGATTTGCCAGTAGACGTATCTTTATTTGTTCCTACAATGATGGAGAATCCACATAATCAATCTGTTATCCTTCCACCAAAATCAGATGATGAGTACGAAATTGACATTTCTTTTTCAAGTGATGTATTGTCCTCAAAAAAAGCAACATTTGATAATCTTGTTCAGCCAGAAGTTCAAGTGACGTACAAGCAGGGTGGTGAAGAAAAGCTCGCTCTAAAAAAGTTAGAATCCTCTTACGTGTTAGGGAAAGGAAAATTAACTTGGAGTAATCCGGATATGATTGCCTGTTATGTTACCCCTGCAGATGCTGTCATTGATAAATTTGCCAGAAATAATATTCAATATTACACTCCTGTGTTAAATGATTACTTCGGACGAAGTAACTTGGGAAGAGCTATTATTCTCTATGATGCTTTAGGGACTCACGGGCTGGTTTATAATATAGATTTAGAGACCCCTTTCTTAGATATTGCTGATGATAAGTCTGCATTTGACACTGTAAAATATCCTGGAGATATGTTAAGGGATAAAATTGGTGACTGCGATGATTTAACAGCCCTTTACGGATCATTATTAGCAAATTTAGGAATTGAGACCATGTTTCTAGACGTTTTTAAACCTGGAGCAGGGCACATATTTCTTATGTTTGACAGTGGTGTAAAACCAGATGATGTAGAAAAATATTTTCTTGATGCTTCAGAAGTAGTTGTTTTAAATAATAAGGTATGGATCCCGATTGAAGCAACACTTGTGGGAAAAAGTTTTTTCTCGGCGTGGAAGCAAGGCTCCTTAAAATATAATGAAATGAAATCAGAAAACTATGTCAATGAGATTTCAGTCAAAGAAGCCTCCGCAAAATACATAGCAGGTTCCCATATTACTCCAGATGTACCATTCCCTGAAATTGAAGGTATTAGCCCTTTACTTAAAGAAGATATTAAACAGTACGGGATGTGGCTTGAGCAGATTGTTTATAAATCAGTGGATAACAGGTTAGAATCTGCAGAGGACTATTATGATGCAGGTGTTAAGTATATGGAATTTGGTAGATACAAAGAAGCAACACAAATGCTTGAAACAAGTATTAACATGAAGCCAGTGTTCCCTGATGCGATAAATACATTGGGGGTTTGTTTCACTAAAAAAGAAGATTATATCCAAGCAATTTCTTTTTATGAAAAAGCAATTGATCAATCTGGAGAGCACGCTGGCTATCTATTGAATATTGCTATCGCTCATTTTATGATGGGTAATAAAGGAATGGCAAAGCAAAAATATGATGAAGTTGTCTTAATTGATCCCGTCTTTGCTGGGAAATTAGATAAAATATTTGGTGCCGCTAAAGCAACGCTTGCTGGAAGTGCTCCTATGCCTGGACAATTAAGTATCTCTACGGACTTGGAAGACGAGTTGCAAAAAGGTTCAAGCCAAGGTCTTGTAAGCCTAGATATAAGGCCAAAAAAAATTGAAGCTAAGGATATTCCTAAAGTTTCTCATCGAAAAAGAAGAGCACGGAGTGATAACACTGTAGGTGTTACTTTTGCGAGGTTAGGAAATTACTCTATGGCAATAGATTATTTTAGAAAAGCCGTTGAACATGACTCAGAGCAATTTGATTATAAAGAAAATTTAGCTGTAGCACTTTACAGAACATATAAATACGATGAAGCAAACAACCTTTATAATGAAATAAAAAAGATTAAACCAGAAAAAACAGCGGAATTAAGTTTTATAGAAAGTATGGGGAAAATCACACCAAAGTATAATAAGTTTGATTAAATTAAAACCTAAGCTAAAGGTATAGATATGAATAGATTAATATATATTATAAGTATTTTATCATTTGGATTTCTTTATTCGCAAGATGAAGAACTAGACATGGATGCTATGTGGGACAATACTGTCTGGAATGAGATCGAAGAAGTCTCAACAAAAGAATATGAAGTAGAAAAGGTAACCACTGTCGCTGGAGTTCGTGGAGCAGAAGCAGAGGATGAAGCGCTTCATCATTTGTATTACAGACAATCCATGAAAGGGCCAAGCGAGATCCAACTCAATAAAGCTTTAGGCAAACTCTTAAATACTTTAGCTGCTCTAAAAGAAAAAAAACCTGAAAATAGTAAGATTCCAGAAGTCACTCACTACGTTATTCAAATATATAAAAAATTAAATAATAATGAGAAAGCAATTGAATTTCAGACTGAGCTTTTAGCTTCCGCACCAGAATCAAAATGGGCGAAGTATTATAAATAATTAAATTATGGAATTTATTAAAAGGGGTTTCTTAAACCCCTTTTTTTTTATCGGAAATCTTAAATGAAAGACATAACATTACTTGTAATGGCCGCTGGAATGGGCTCTAGATATGGTGGCCTCAAGCAGTTAGAATCAATTGGACCAAACCAAGAAACTATAATTGATTATTCAATATTTGATGCTATCCGCGCTGGGTTCACCAAGGTTGTTTTCATTATAAGAAAAGACTTTGAGATGGTTTTCAAAGAAAAAATAAGCAATAAATTTTCAGGAAAAATAAAAGTTGAATATGCTTTTCAAGATATAAATTTTCTACCAGAAGGCTATTCTTGCCCTGAAAATAGAGAAAAACCATGGGGCACTGCTCATGCAATCCTTTCTGCGCAAAATCTTATCAATGAGCCATTTGTTGTTATCAATGGTGATGATTTTTACGGAATGAATACCTTTAAAGTTGTTGCTGATTATTATAATAATGGATCGGATGGCTTCTCAATGGTCTCGTTTCAATTGGGAAATACATTATCTTCAAACGGTTCTGTTAGTAGAGGCATTTGCAATATAATATATGATAAATTAGAAACAGTAGTTGAAACTCACGGACTTAAAAGAAGCAATAATCAAATTATTGGAGATAACCAAATAATAGTAGGCGATGCAGCTCCTGTATCGATGAACGTGTGGGGGTTTACTCCTAGGCTATTCAAATATCTTAATGTAATGTTTGTTGATTTTCTTGAAAGAGAAGGTACTCAATTAAAAAGCGAATACCTGATTCCAACCGTTGTTAATAATCTGATTCAATCTAAAAAAGAGGATGTTTTTGTTCTTAATAGTGATGAAGCGTGGTTTGGTGTTACCTACCAAGAAGATCGTGATTTTGTAATGAATGAAATTCTTAAGTTGATTAAAAATAATAGGTATCCTCAAAAAATATTTTAACCTAATAAATTAATCATAATAGGTCGGTTTTTATGAATATATCTGTTGTAATACCTTCTTTTAATAGAAAAAATACTCTCTCTAGGTCTATTGATTCAGTTCTCAAGCAAACCTATAAACCCTCCGAAATTATTCTAGTAGATGACGGGTCAACAGATGGTACAAGAGGTTTTATTCTCAGTTCGTATCCTAACATAAAATATTTCTTTCAACCAAAAAAAGGTGTTAGCTCTGCTAGAAACAAAGGAATCTTAGAATCATCCTCTGAATGGATTGCTTTTCTAGACTCAGATGATGAATGGATGCCCCAAAAGCTAGAAAAACAAAAAAAACAATTAGAAAAACATTCGGGAATATTTATTTCACATACCAACGAAATTTGGATAAGAAACGGAGTACGAGTAAACCAAATGAAAAAGCATCAGAAATATGGTGGTTATATCTTTGATAAATGTCTTGACATTTGCAGGATGTCTCCTTCATCAGTTCTAATTCATAAAAGAGTGATAAGTGATATTGGTGTTTTTGATGAAACGCTTCAGGTCTGTGAAGACTATGATCTATGGCTAAGAATAACCTCTAAATATTCTGTCCTTTTTGAAAAAGAACTTTTGATAATCAAATATGGAGGGCACAAAGACCAATTATCAAAAGTAAAAGAAGGAATTGAGCAATTTAGAATCCAATCTTTAGAAAAAATATTAACAACAAACTATTTAACGAAAGATCAATTTACAACTACAAAGAACATGCTAATTAGGAAGCTCTCCATATATTCAAAAGGTCTTGAAAAACGGAATAAATTTGATGAATTAGCATTGGTTAAAAAAAAGATTCTAAATTGGACTATTACCCAATAAATAAATTAGATTATAGATCCACTATTTAAATAATAGTAGTGTGTTAGGACTTAATTGATCCTAGTTTTTTAAAAAAATATAAAAGTATAAACTATTTTTGGAGAGTACATGAAATCTATTATTAAAGCAATTAGCTGCGCTTTTTTAATTGTTCAATTGTTACCTGCTGCAGAATGGATATCGCTGGGTTCGGATAAACCAGTAGAACCTAGTTGGGTTGTCGATAAATTGTCGGAAGACCTATTAAAAGTTTCTTTTAGTTTAGATGGTTACCATTTAGAAAATTTAAAAAATGGTAAAAACAAAATTTCATTCCCAAATAGTGTTTCAGATCTGAAGGCTGGAGCACCAGATCTTCCTCTGAATGCAAAATCAATTATTATACCAAACTTAACAAATATCAGTTTTTCAATTACAGAATCGGAATATATTGAAGTTGAGATAGATAATATTGTACCATCTAAAGGTAATCTTACCAGAAATATAGACCCTAACTCAATACCTCTTTCCTACGGTAAAGAATATGAGACAGACAATTGGTATCCGCAAGACATAGTCTTTATGAGAGAACCTTATATTATGAGGTCGGTAAGAGGACAAGCCATAGTGATGAAGCCTGTTCAATATAACCCCATCAAAAAAATAGCTAGGATTTATACAAATATTACTATTTTATTAGAACCTAATAATGAAAGACCCGTTGACCCGCTCACGGATATTCCTGAAAAAGTTGCATCACGTGAATTTGAAGAAATGTACAAGAGGCATTTCATAAACTATGATGTAATGGAAAGATATGTGACTTTAAATGAACAGGGATCAATGTTAGTTATAAGCCACGGTGATTTTATCGAAGAGATGGAAACATTTGTTAATTGGAAAAACTTTAAAGGTATCCAAACAGAATTAGTTGATGTTGCAGAAATTGGAGATGTAGATCAGATTGCTCAATTTATTTCAGACCATTATTATGAAAATGGTACCGCTTTTGTCCTTCTAGTTGGAGACATTAACCAAATTGAATCAATACGAAGATCGGAGGGAGCAGGGTCGAATAGTCCATCAGATAACACCTTCTCTTTTGTTGCTGGTAATGATTATTATCCTGACTTGATGATTGGTCGTTTTTCCGGAGAAACTCCAGCGCATATTCAAACAATGGTAGATAGGACGATATCTTATGAAATGAATCCAGATCCAAATGCAAACTGGTATAAAAAAGGAAGTGGTTTTGCCTCGAATCAAGGGCCTGGTGATGATAATGAAAGTGATTTAGAGCATCTTAATAATATCAGAGATCTCTTATTGGATTATACATATGTTGAAATAGATCAAGTCTATGATCCGAGTGGTACAGTAGCAGATGGAGAACTTGCAATTAATGAGGGACGATCTATTATTAACTACACAGGTCATGGATCTAATAGCTCGTGGGGTAATGGTTGCCCTATGAACAACACAAACGTTGATGGCCTAAATAATACTGGTAAATGGCCTTTTATTTGGTCAGTTGCATGTGTTAATGGAGAGTTTCACTTGGGTACATGTTTTGCTGAAACGTGGTTACGTGCAACAGATTCAGACGGAAACCCGACAGGAGCAATTGCCACGTTAATGTCAACTGTCAATCAAGGATGGAATCCTCCGATGGAAGGGCAAGATGAAATGAATGCTATTTTCGTTGAATCTTACTCTGAAAATATCAAAAGAACATTTGGCGGAATTTCTTTTAATGGAATGAATCAGATGAATGATAGTTATGGCTCTGCCGGCTATGATGAAACATTCTATTGGACTCTTTTTGGAGACCCTTCAGTTGTTTTAAGATCCGACATCCCAGAAGATTTAGAAGTCTCACATGATGAAGTCCTTTTGATAGGATCCTCTGAAATGAATGTTAATGTAAGCCAAAGTGGTGCTTTAGTTGCAGTATCTAATGATGGTCTTTTATTGGGCTCCGCATATACTAACGCCTCGGGTGATGTGAATATTTTATTTTCTAATAGCGTAGAAATCCCCGGTGAGCTTAGTATTCTTGTTACAGCGTATAATAAGATACCGTATGAATCTTCTGTGAATGTAATTGCGCCTGAGGGGGCATACATACTTTTGAATAACATAACCTTAACAAATTCAGAGCAAGAAGATCAATTATTTTTTGGTGAAACCGCACTTATTTATGCAACTATTCAAAACGTAGGGCAGGATACATCATCTGATTTAAATATTATTTTGGGTCATGAGAATGGGATGGTTAATATTGTTAATAGTGAAATTTATAATACAAGTATACCCCCGGAGTCAGAGGTGGTTATTGGACCTTACGAAGTCGAAGTTAATTGGAACTTAGAAAATGGCACCCAAGTAGACTTGGTTTTATCTGTTCAAGATGAATCTCAAACTTGGGAATATGAAACAGAGATGTTTGTTGCTGCACCTGTTTTTCAGACTCAAATGGTAAATATTATAGATAATGCGAATGGTGTTTTTGACCCAGGTGAAACGGTTACTTTAGAGCTGTCTTTAGAAAATATTGGTGGAGCACCCCTTCTAAACCCAACTTTCAATATATCAACATCTGATCCGTTTTTATCCTTAGGAGACCCCGTTTTCGACAATACATTGATATGGAATAATATTGATGGTGATAATAACATTGTTAATTTAACTATCGAAATTTTTGCTTCTTCGGATGCTCCATTAGGTCATACTTCAATTGCTGGTCTTATAATTGGATCTGTTGATAGCAATTATGAACATGTTTATCCTCTACCAATTACCTTGGGGTTGATGGTAGAAGATTTTGAAACTGCCAATTTTATGACTTATTCTTGGATGCACTCGGGTGACTCTGATTGGGTTATCCACACGGACTCTTATTCAGGTAGTTTCTCTGCTATGTCTGGTGATGTTGGGCATAATCAAAGTTCACAATTATCTATTGACATGAATATTATTTTTGGAGGAGAGTTAACATTTTGGTCTAAAATTTCTTCTGAGCAAGAGGGTAACTCCAATGATTATTTAGAATTTTTTATTGATGATCAGCCTCAAAACTTGTTAATTAGTGGAGAATCTGATTGGGCGGAATATAGTATTGATCTACCGATAGGAGAGCACTCTTTAAGCTGGGAATATACTAAAAATGATGCAACAACCTCTGGCCAAGATTGTGCTTGGATTGATAAAATACAATTTCCTCCAGGAGCTATTCCTCCTCTAAACATTAGCTTTGGAGATGTGAACAATGATGATGTTGTTAATGTCCTAGATGTTATCGTTACCGTTAACTATTTGATTGGTTATCTTCAATTTGATCAGCAGCAAATACAAAATGCAGACATGAACCTTGATGGAGCAGTATCTATAAATGATATTTTAATGATAGTCGAAAGCGCTCTACAGTAATAAAGAATTTTATCAATCCACCTTATCTTCTTTTAACTTAATTCTACAACTTTTTATTTTGAGTGACACCTTAACTACGACCTCAATTTTTATATTGGGTTGCCTACATGCCCTTGAACCAGGTCATGGTAAAACTTTTTTATTAGCCTATACTGTAGGAGGGAAGCTTGATTTTAATAAGATATTACTCCTAACACTTAGTTTATTAGTCTCTCACTTTGTGGTTCTGAGTACAATTTCTTTAATTTTTAATATTCTATTAAGTGAGTTTAAGAATGAGTTCATTTATGAGTTCGCTCATTTAATTGGACCAGTAATTATTATTCTTTTTGGCTCCTTTATTTTAGGGAAAGCCATCTATAAAAAGAATCACAATCATTCCGATGATTGTGGTCATCAGCATGGAAAAATTCCTAAGTCTACAATGGAGAGCCCAGTTGCGGTTGGCTTACTAACAGGTATGCTTCCTTGTGCTTCTTCGCTTGCCGTTGTAATGATGACAGGTATGAACGCTTCTTATGTGTCCATAATAAGCTTTATTTTTATTTATGTTTTAGGTATTGCGCTAGTTTTATTTATTGTGGTAATTGCTTTTAATTTCACAAAAAATATTTTTGCGCAAAGATTTGGATATTATTCTCAGCGTTTTAACCCAGAAATAGTAAGTGGTATTTTAATCGTACTAGTTGGTTTTATTTATTTAAGCTACAATTGGTTTGGACATGCGCATTAGGTTTTAATGGTGTTTTTCAAGTTTAATGCTTCTAAGGGCTTATTAAGTTTATTAATATGTTCCAATTTTTTATTTCCGAATCAGAAATATAAACCAATCAATAGTTCTTCTCTTAGGAGCAAAGCGATCATAGCTAACAGAATAATTAAGGCTCCAATTATTGATGGTATTTCAGAAACAGAGATATGGGGCTCATTAAAAGAAACAACAGATTTTTATCAAATTAACCCAAATGAGCTCTCGGAACCTTCAGAGCGCACTTCGGCTAAGGTTGGTTACACAGATAAAGCTCTATATATTTTATTGAAATCCTATGATCTTAAACCACAAAAAATAAAAAAAACTTTAGTTCGCAGAGATAGTTGGGTTGATGGGTTTCAAGATAATTCTGATTGGGTTGGTGTTACAATTGATTCTCGGAATGATGACTATAATGGTTATTTTTTTGGAGTAAATGCATCTGGGGCAAAAATAGATGTAGCTTTATCAGGGGATGATGAATACGATACCACTTGGGATGTTGTTTGGAACGTTGCGGTCTCCATTAATGAAGATAGTTGGACCGCTGAATTTGAATTACCATTTTCAATCTTTCAATACGGGAATTCAGATGATATGGAATGGGGTATAGAGTTTTTAAGAGGTCTCCATAGACTGCAAGAGACTATAAGTTGGCCTGGTAAGCCCAAAGTAGTAAGAGGTATAATACTTCCTTTAGGCCGTCTATTAGGACTAAATGGAATTTCCAATCAAAATCAATTAGAGCTCATGCCATATACTTTAGTTGGTATGAGTAATAAAACAAAATTTAATTTAGGTTTAGACGCACGATATAGTTTGACAACAAACTCTGTTTTAAAAGCAACGATAAACCCTGACTTTGGTCAAGTTGAAGCAGACCCCTCAGTTGTTAATTTGACTGCTTTTGAAACATTTTATGAAGAGAAGCGTCCATTTTTTTCAGAGGGTTCAGATTTTTTTAGTCAACGCATTAATTTATTTAATTCGAGGCGTATTGGAAAAACTCCAAATTTTGATGTTCCAGAAGAAGGTGATCTGAAGGATGTACCAGACTTTACAACAATTTTAGGTGCGTCAAAGATAATGGGTACTTTTAATTCAGGTATTAATTATGGCGTTATTGGTGCTATAACATCAGAAGAAAAAGCTCTCTTAGTTGATTCAACAACTGAAAGAGAGCATTTAGTTGAGCCTGAAGCATACCATTCAATTGGTAGAATAGAATTCCCAATTTTTAATAATATATCGAGATTTGGTATAATGGGAACGAATGTGTCCCGGAAAGATACTAGCGGTGCAACTGTCATAAGTGGAGATTGGGATCTTGGGTTTTTTGAAAATAAATTATTTTCAAATGGTCAGATAGTCAAAACAAAATCAAATGATATTTTAGGTAATGCACTCAGGTTTAATGTGGGTTATTTAAATCCTGTCTGGTGGAGCTTTCGCTTTTGGTATGGAGATCTAGATGATTCGTTTGAAATAAATGATTTAGGTTACTCAAGAAGGAATAATATTTCTTGGACTGGTATAATGGTAGATTTTCGGAATCAAGTTACTCGCGGAATTTTTATAAATAATAATATAAAATTTATTTATAATACTGCCAAGAATGGTCAGGGTATTAATCTAGAAAGGGAGTTAGAAGTAAAACAAAATAATCTATTAAAAAATTATTGGAAAATCAGTTTTGGCGCAGGAATAGATCTAAAAGCATATAATGATAATGACCTATATATAGATGAAGATGCTTGGACTTATGAAGCAGAAGAGATGAGACGTCTTGGATTTAATTTGCAAACAGATCGTAGAAAAAGTGTAGTTTTGAGTTATGGAGGTGGCATTGGATATGGGAAGAATCGAGGATTTGGTTATAGAAAAGAAATGGGACTGGTCATAAAACCTTTTGAATCTTTAAATATAGAAACAGAACTCATAGAGGATTTTAGCCCAAGTGCTATGCAATATGTTGATGTGATAAAGAGTGAGATTGACACCGCAAGAGTCTATGCGGAATCGAATCTTTTAACTCGAGATGTTGCATTGCGTCTAAATTGGACATTTAGCCCAGAGATGACATTAGAGTGCTATGTTCAGCCATTTTATGCTGAGATGAATTATGAGCAGTTTTCACGTTTAACAAGTCCTCAGAGTTCGGACTTAGAAGACTATCCGTATCTAGAAGACAATGATAATCCAAATTTTAAATATTCAAACACAATTGGAACTTTTGTTTTCAGATGGGAATATAGATCTGGAAGTACTATTTATGTAGTCTATAATCTCAATCAAGAAAATTCTTACTCTTTTACGGATAGAAAATGGTCTTTATCAAATAAGAATGCTATTTACTTTAAATTAAACTACTGGTTTAAATACTAAAATAAAATGTTAGTCGAAATCCTTAAAATAATAAAAGCACTTCCTAGCCAGCATTTAATATATGGTGTTATAAGCACTGTATTATGCATTGCTGTTGCATGGGTTTATAGCAAAAGCTCAGAAAAACTAAAAAAAATTATTATTCAAGCTGTCTCATATCTTGTTATCTTTAATGAAGTTGCATTCCAAATAAATATGGTTTTTTATGGTATTTGGTCAATAAAGACATCTCTTCCCTTAGAAATGTGTTACATCTCAGCTCTATTGATACCGTTTTACAGTATGAATAATCAATCAAGGACTCTTAAAAATTGGTTCTTTTTTGCTGGTTTTTGTGGTTCTCTTTTTGCTTTTATAAACACCAATCTATCTGAGTTTGAGCAAATATACATATCTATTCACTACTTCTTTGCGCACGGGCTTGTGATTTTCATAGCTTTTAGCATTATAGTCGATGGCTATAGGCCAGTTTGGAAAGACTATTATAACGTAATAAAAAGGACTACCTTATTAGTCTTAATAATTATAATCCTAAATATTTTATTAGGTAGTAATTATATGTTCACGTTTGAAAAACCTGAAGGTATAAATTTTACTTTACTAATGCCCGAGTGGCCTTATTATTTTTTAATCATGTTGTTAGTTGGGCTGACTTCATATACCGTGATGATGCTATTTATGTTTTTACCTAAAACAAATAACGCTCATAACGATCATTAGAGATTGCATTGACAATCTTAAATTAATAAATTAGAACATGAATATAAATAACATTATAAATATAATCGGATTTCAATTATGCTGGTGGTCTTGTGTTTTATTCGCAAAAACAGATTACTATTATACTGGCCCTTTTTTTATGGCTTGCTTCATTTTTTTCCATCTATGGAAGGTATCGAAAAAGAATTTTGAGATCAAGTTAATATTAATTTTTTCAATATTAGGTACTGTCATTGATAGTCTTATTATGCAAACAAAAATTTTAAGTTATGAAGGGTTATATTCATCGGCTTTACCGATTGCTCCACTTTGGATAACTGCCATGTGGTGCGGCTTTGCTGCGACAGTAAACCATTCAATGTCATGGTTGGATAAAAAATGGTTTCTCTCGGTTATTCTTGGTGCCGTATTTGGACCGTTATCCTACATTACCGCTGCAAAATTTGAAGCTATTAGTTTATCTTCAGACATTACAATAGTTGTCGTTGTACTTGCTGTGGTATGGGGTTTGAGTATGCCTTTAATATTCTGGGTAAATGGTAAAATAAAGATTTGAAATGAAGCTTATACTTTTAAATAAACTTACTATTTTAATTTGTTTTCATGTCACTTGTTTATATGGAGAAATATCAAGTAATAAGTCTTATAATTTATTTAGTTCATTATTAGACGAAAAAGAATGGGTCTTGGATGAAAATATTGAAGATATAACTATAAGTAAAAAAGCTTTAAATAGTAAAAATATTTTTGCACTTAAAGTTGAGAAAAAAAGTTTTATTCCAATTCACACTATTCAAGAAGTTTTGAAAGATATAAATAGATATGATGAGTTTTTATCTAACTCAAAAACTGTGAAGTCACTTAGGCTAAATCATTCTGATAATTGGGTTGACGCTTATCAATATATTTCAAGTAACATACCGTTTTTAAGTGACCGGAAATATTGTTTTAGAATATCATCAGAACAAATCAATAAGGATGACTCGTTATCAATTGTACACTGGTTTCTCTTGGATCAAAATGAGTGTGATATTGTAGGTGAAATGTATGAAAATAATGCAATTTATCTTCATTTTGGAGCTGGATTATGGTTGGCCGAAAAACAAAGCGACGGTTCATCTATCATATCATATATTATTTATATCGACCCTGGAGGAGCTATCCCAACTTTTGTAATTGACAAAGCAAATAGGATAAGCGTAACAACTATTTTAGAAGATGTTCTAACAGAAGCATCCAGACGAATTAAAAAAAGAGGTAAGTAATGGGAAAAAAAATAAGCCGTACAACTTTCACTCTATTTCTTCTTTCTATATTTGGATGTTTGAATAGTAATCAGAATGGAGATAAAAGTATAATGAAAACAGTGGAATATGTAGATATTGAAAGATTTATGGGCGATTGGTACGTCATAGCCAACATTCCTACGTTTATTGAAAAGGAAGCTACTAATGCAATTGAATCGTATCGATTAGATAGTGATGGAAATATAGCCACAACTTTCACTTTTTTTAAAAAATCTTCTCCAGAAAAAAAAGTAAAATATACCCCCAAAGGTTTTATTGTCAATAAAAAAAGTAATGCAGAGTGGGCTATGCAATTCTTATGGCCTTTTAAATCAAAGTTTTTGATAATTAATTTAGATGAAAATTACCAAACTACCGTTATTGGTCACCCAAGTAAGAAATATGTTTGGATTATGTCACGGAACCCCATAATTGAAGATAAAAAGTATAAATCTATATTGGATTTTCTCTCATCTATAGGATATGATATTGCAGAAATAAAGGACGTCCCCCAAGATTGGGATTAACCATTTCAAAGTCGTAAAGATATAAACTATGAAAATTGCAATTATAGGTTCAGGTATTTCAGGGCTTACATCTGGGTACTTATTAAGTCGAAAAAACAATGTTACTGTATTTGAAAAAAATAATTACATAGGTGGACATACCCATACTCATTCATTAGAATTTGAAAATAGAACTTATTCTGTAGACTCAGGGTTTATTGTTTACAATGAGAGAACTTATCCAAACTTTATTAAAATTTTGGATCAATTGAATGTAAAACGCCAAATAACTAGAATGGGATTTAGTGTTAAGTCAGAAATACATGATTTAGAGTATGCCGGACATTCTTTAAATGGTCTTTTTGCTCAAAGATCTAATTTAGTAAAACCTTCATATCTTAATATGCTTAGAAGTATGTTAAGGTTTAACAGGCAATCAAGAAAAGATTTAGCTATGTTAAGTCCGCACTTAACACTCGGCCATTACCTAGAAAATAATAATTACCCTGAAACGTTTATAAAAAATTTCATTATCCCGATAGGAGCAGCGGTATGGTCAACTAAGCCTACTGACATGATGGATATGTCTGCGATCTTTTTTATTAGGTTTTTTGAAAACCATGGAATGCTCCAAATAATTGACCGTCCTAAATGGTGGGTAATTAAAAATGGTTCTAAATCTTATGTAAAAAGTATTACCAAAAATTTTTATAGTAAAATTAGATTATCTACTCCTGTTGTAAATGTTGAAAGAGTGGATGGTAAAGTTAGAATCAGTTCTGGAAGAAATAAGGTTACAGAAGAGTTTTTTGATGCAGTTATCTTTGCAACTCATAGTGATCAATCTTTAAAGTTATTAAAAGATCCTTCAAACCTTGAAAATGAAATTTTAAGCTCAATACCTTATCAAAATAACAAAGCTATTTTACATTATGATGATTCAATCTTACCTAAGAGAAAAAATGCATGGTCAAGTTGGAATTATTTATTAGATAGAGATGAGAATCAGCCACTCTCACTTACCTACAATATGAATATTTTACAGGGAATAGATTGTAAAAGAACCTTCTGTGTTTCCCTTAATAGTGAGAAGTTAATTGACCCTAAAAAAATCCTAAAAACGCTTGATTATGATCATCCTTTATTCAATATTAAAGGTCTAGAAGCTCAAAAGCGAAAGCATGAGATCAGTGGGATTAATAATACTTATTATTGCGGTGCCTATTGGAGGAATGGTTTTCATGAAGATGGTGTTGTGAGTGCATTAGATGTTTGCGCAGATTTTGGTGAATTTTTATGAGTCTTTCATTAAAAAGTTATTTATATACAGGTACAATACAGCATAAAAGGTATACACCCGTCAAGCATTTTTTTACTTATCCTTTATTTTTTGCTTATATAGACCTGGATTCTATCAGTTCAACATTAAAAAAATCATGGTTTTGGAATATTAATAAACCTGCAATTATATCATTTAATCGAGAGGATTATCATGGGGATAAGAATACTGATTTATCATCATCTGTTCGTGATACAATTCTTGAAAAAACAGGAACCAGGCCAAATGGCCCCATTAGACTTTTAACCCACTTGAGGTATTTTGGTTATTGTTTTAATCCTGTTAGTTTTTATTATTGTTTTGACAGTGAAGATAAAGAGTTAGAAGTTATTTTAGCAGAGGTTACAAATACTCCATGGAAAGAAAGACATGCCTATGTTATTGATAAAAAATCAAAAAAAGAGGCTCTGGCATTTGATATTGATTTAGAAAAAAAATTGCATGTAAGCCCTTTTTGGGGGATGGATCATCGTTATAAATGGATGTTCTCACCTCCGGAAAAAAAGCTATTAATAAATATGAAAAATTTTAAAGAAGAATCAAAAGTTTTTGATGCAACTTTAAAGCTAGACCGTCTACCCTTAACTAGAAAAATGCTTTTAAAACAGATAATTAAGTTTCCTTTTATAACGATTGTAGTTGTAATAAGAATTCATTTAAATGCAATTTTACTGTGGGTTAAAAGAGTTCCTTTCCATGTACATCCAAATAAAATACAAAATGAGAATAAATAAGAATTATGAACCAAAATTATCAAATAAAAGAATTAGCAGATTCAGTTAGCTCTTCGAAAAAGAGTACTTTATTATCTTCTGTTTTCAAAAAGGCTCTAATTAAAAAATTTAAAAATATTGAGATTGGGTTTATTGAGCTAATTGATAAAAATGATAAATATTATTTTGGAAAAAGTTCTGATAAGCTAAAAGCCTCTATTACTGTTAATTCCCAAGAATTTTATGTTTTTTTAGGTAGTGGTGGAACTCTTGGGGTTTCAGAATCTTATATGGCAGGATATTGGGAATCCGACAACTTGGTTGCTCTTTTGCAAATTGTTTTGAAAAATAGACCAGTTCTAGAATCTCTTGATTCAGGTATTGCTAAGCTAATTCAACCAATAAACAAAAAAATTCATAAAAATCGACAAAATACTTTGAAAGGAAGTAAAGATAATATTCTAGCTCATTATGATTTGAGTAATGAGTTTTATAAACTTTGGTTGGATTCAACAATGACTTATTCTTGCGGTTATTTCAAAAATACCCAATCTACGCTCAAAGAAGCTTCAATTGAAAAAATAGATAGAATTTGTCGGAAATTAGAGTTGTCTGAAAGTGATACCCTATTAGAGATTGGAACAGGTTGGGGCAGTTTTTCTGCTTATGCAGCGGAAAATTATGGTTGCAGTATTGTAACCACTACGATTTCGGATGCTCAGTATGAATACGCTGAATCACTTTTTAAAAAGAAAGGCTTAGAATCTAAAATTAAATTAATCAATATGGATTACCGTACCTTAGAAGGTCAATATGATAAAATAGTTTCCGTAGAAATGATTGAAGCTGTTGGGTACCAATACATTCCAGAGTACTTAAAAAAAATTAACTTATTATTAAAACCAAACGGAAAAGCTGCGATACAAGCTATCACATATAATGACCAGAATTTTGATACTTATAAAAATTCGGTTGACTTTATTAAAAAATATATTTTCCCTGGTTCATGCCTAGTGTCACTTGCTCAAGTAATAGATGTATTGAAAGTTTACACCGACATGGCTCTGGTGGATATGGAAGATATTACTATTCACTATGCAGAAACCTTAAAACAATGGCGAGGAAACTTCCTAGAGGTTATCCCAGAAGTTAAAAAATTAGGATTTTCAGATTCGTTTATTAAAATGTGGGAATTTTATTTTGTTTTCTGTGAGGCTGGCTTTCTAGAGCGTAATATAGGAGACATCCAAATGATTTTAGCAAAAAGTAACACAAGAGATATAAGGATCAATTATTAATTATGGTAAAAACGTTAATTCAATTGGCTGAAAAAGGTTTAATTCCTGATTTTTTAATTAGAATTGGAATTAAAAAGTTATCCAAAGTTCGTCTTGATTGGGCTAAAAACTCTACTCCAGGTCAAGTTGCTAAAAGGCATCAAGATTGGGTTGAGACGCTTAAAAATAGTCCAATTGCACTGGTGCCAGAAAAAGCGAACGAACAACATTATGAGGTGCCTCCATCTTTTTTTAAGTATTGTTTAGGTCCTAATCTAAAATATAGCTCGGGCTATTGGCCTAAAAATGTTCATAGTCTAGAAGGCTCTGAGAATGCGATGTTAGAACTAAGTTGTGAGAGAGCTGAAATTAGAAATGGTCATAAAATTTTAGAGTTAGGCTGTGGCTGGGGCTCACTTACATGTTTTATGGCTATGAAATATCCTGAAAGTCATATCACAGCGGTTAGTAATTCGAAAGATCAAAAGAAGCATATTCTAAAAAGATGTGCAGAAAATCAAATTAAAAATGTTGAAGTGATTACCGCTGATATGAATGATTTTGATATTAACGAAAGTTTTGATAGAGTGGTTTCAGTCGAAATGTTTGAGCATATGCGCAACTATAAGGTCTTACTATCTAAGGTCGCTGGTTTTTTAAAAAGTGGAGGTAAGGTTTTTATTCATATCTTTACACATCAATTTTTAGCATACCCATTTGAAGATCAAGGTGATGGTGACTGGATGGCTAGAGAGTTTTTCAGCGGTGGAATGATGCCATCACATAACCTTCTGTTGCACTTTCAAGAGGATGTAAAAATTGATTGTATTTGGAGATTATCAGGGACTCATTATGAAAAAACCTCTTTAGCTTGGTTGAAAAAGATGGATAAGAATAAAAAACAAATAATTAAGATATTCAACAAAACTTATGGAGAAGATCAGGCCCAACTTTGGTTTCAAAGATGGAGAATTTTTTATTTATCATGTGAGCAACTTTTTGGATATGAAAATGGAACTGAGTGGGGTGTTTCGCATTACAGGTTTGTAAAAAAATAAATTGGATTAACATATATGTATATTTTACTTTTCATATTTTTTCATTGGTATTTCTCGCTGTTCTTTCAGACATTTTTTTTACATAGGTATGCTTCTCATAATATGTTTAAAATGAATATGTTCTGGGAAAAAGTATTTTTCTTTTTTACTTTTATTTTTCAAGGATCCTCGTTCCTTAACCCTGCTGCATACGCGATAATGCATAGGCGTCACCACTCTTTTACAGATACAGAAAAAGACCCTCATTCACCTTTATTCATTAAAAACATTATTTTATTTAATATTGCAACAGCGACGAGGTATAGAGAATTAGTTGAAAAGATCAATCAAGGAAGAATTAAAGAAAAAAATTTACCAAGATGGCCTTTCCTTGAAAAATTAGGGGAATCATTACTGATAAGAGCTCTTTTTATTCTTATTTATTTTAGCTTTTACTATTCATTTACGACTGCCTCCTGGCAATATATATTTTTACCTCTAAATATTTTTATGGGGCCGCTTCATGGATTTATTGTGAACTGGTTTGGTCATAAGACGGGGTACAGAAATTTTCCTGAATTAGAAGATAATTCAAAAAACTCATTGCCAATAGATTTTTTAATGATGGGGGAGTTATATCAGAATAATCATCACAAAAAGCCAAATGATATTAATTTTGCTAAACGTTTATTTGAGGTAGACTTTGGATTTTTAATATCAGAATTATTTAAAAAGATGAGGATAATATATTGAAAGTAATTAATCATAACCCTAAAGACTATTTAGCTATAAGTTTCATTTTTTTTATTTCTTGCTTACTCTCTTACGGAGTAGGATTTGAAATGCCGACATATTCTGGGTTTCCCATTATTTTCATCTGTATGATGTTTAGTTTTTTAGTTCATTGGATTGCTTTTATCCCCTCATATTTTTTTAAGACTGAAAAATTTTATGATATTTCAGGAACATTAGCATATTTGATTGTCATAGGTTCCGCAACACTTTTAACAAAAAAATTATCGGGAGAACAATTTTTTCTTCGATCGTATATTATCTCAATATTAGTAATTATTTGGGCCTTGAGATTAGGGCTATTTTTATTTATTCGCGTTTTAAAGAATGGCGAAGACCGTCGTTTTAGAGAGCCAATGAAATCATTTTCTAAATTTCTTCTATGGTGGAGTATGTCAGCATTATGGGTCTTTCTCACAACGCTTAATGCGGTTACTCTGATAATTAATAATTATAAAATAACTTATGATTATTTTTTCTTTATTGGTATTTCACTCTGGATTTCAGGTTTCATTATTGAATTAATCTCAGATGAGCAAAAAAGAAGGTTTAAAAAAGACGATAAAAATAAAGAACTATTTATTTCTTCAGGCTTGTGGAGCTTATCTAGGCATCCAAATTATTTTGGAGAGATAGTGATTTGGATAGGTGTTTTCGTCATATCAATACCAGCATTACATGGAATGCAATTCTTAAGTATTCTATCACCTATTTTTGTCTACTTTTTGTTAACCCGAATCAGTGGTGTCAACCTACTTGAAGAAAGAGCGGATCTCAAATGGGGAAATTTGGAAGGTTATAAGCGTTATAAAAAAAATACCTCCATACTCTTCCCGTATAAATCATAGTATATGTCAAAAAATTTAAAGTTAATATTAAATTTTTTTATTTTTACAAATCTATCACTTAACCATCTTATGGCAATTGAAACACCGAAATATAGGTTACTAAAAAAAGATAATAAAATTCAAATAAGAGATTACGAATCAGCTATCGTAGCTAAGACTTATGTAACTGATAATTTTAAAGAAGCATCGTCTACTGGTTTTAGGCGAATTGCTAATTACATTTTTGGTGGAAACAGTAAGGGCAAAAGCATTTCAATGACTGCGCCAGTTCTAGTCTCTAAAGATAATGATACTAATAAACATGAAATCCTCTTTTTTATGCCTCGTGAATATAAAATTGAAACATTACCCAAGCCTTCTCTAGAAAGCGTAGTCGTTGAAGATAGGTCTCTAGGGAAAGTAGCATCTATAAGTTTTGGGGGCTGGGCAACTGAAAAGAATATTCTCTACAATAAGGAAATATTAAAAAAATATCTAAAGAAAAATAGTTATGAGATTTTAGATAATTTTATGGTGGCACAGTATAACTCTCCTTGGGCTATTCCTCCTTTTAGGAGAAATGAAATCCTTGTGAAAATTAATTAAACTCAATTAAACTTATCACCTAATTAAAAGGATAATTAAAATGCTAATAAAAATAGAAATCCTAATTGAAGCATTAAAAATAGTAGCTGCAGTCGCTGTTTTTTTTGTTTGGGTTGTTAGATATGATAATATAAAAAAAGAGTTTGAGAAGTTTGGTTTTCCAAGCTGGTTTAGAGATATGATAGGTATCCTTAAAATATCATTTACATTTATGCTGCATTCAGCTAATAATTATACTGTCTTATTAGGCTCTTTTGGGATTGTATCTCTGATGATTGGAGCAATTCTTACACATGTTAAAATAAAAAATCCAATAACAGAAATGTTTCCTGCAATATCAATGTTGTCCATAGGGATCCTTATATTATACTCGAGCCTATAATTTAGAATAAATCGCTCAAATCGCTCAAATTTTATTTGCTTACTTTCTCTAGCTTTTATATATTTTTATATTAATATTTAAGATAAAATATGACTTTTCAACAAAAAGTAGTACTAAATAATATTCAGCCCTTAGACGTAATTAGATCTTTTCATAATCATAATTTTGTGGAATTTTTAATCAGTGGGCAACCGGTAAAAATTAACTCTTGGAAAGGCATTGACGATAATAAAAAAGCCTCTTTTTCATTCTGGTTTTTTGGTTGGAGAAAGATGAATGTTATTCATAAAAATTATCATGTCTCTAGGGATAACCTCAGTTTTGAGGACTGTGGTACTGACTTGCCTTTTGGGCTCTTAGAATGGAAACATGAACATGTTGTTAGGCCTTACGGAAATGGGTCAATTATCGAGGACAATGTTACGATGGATAGGTCTTCATTTGTTAAAAGAGTCTTTATTTACCCAATTATGTTGTTCCCAATTTTTATTAGGCGCATCACTTACAAGATTTGGTTTTATTTTTTAGAAGGAAAAAAATGGAGTTCATTTAAAACATCATGAGACTAACACTTAAAATTTTCACTTATCTTATATTTATAGTCCAGATATTCTCGAAGCCTGAGTCAGGAGAAGGAGTCTTGAATGATACTTGGAGATCTGAAAATAATTCTAAATACAAAGTCTGGTTTCAAAATTGGTCAAGTTACACAAGATTATTCATTACTATTAATGAAGATACTTTATCAGTTCAAGCTAACAAATATGCGGTTACCAATAAAGAAAAGCCTTACTTATTTCCGGCAACTTTCAGTCAAATACTTAAAAGGCAGATTATAGGTAACATAGATTGGGAGGACAACATTTCTTGGGAAGACGGACACGTTAATACCTTTACTTACATAGTTGATCGGTCAAATCCTAAAATAGCTCTACCTGTTAAGTTTGAAGGTATTGCAGTCCTTGAAAATGGAAAGCTACGTCTAGAACTTATCTCGAGCCGTGATTTAAAATACCACATGCAACTAGTTTCAACATCTGTAGAATAAATTTGTAGTTTCTATTGAAAAAAAAATATTATAGTAGTCCTATTGTTACACTTTCTGAAGAAAATCTCAAAACCAAAAATAATAAAAGTAAAAATGTTGTAACACTAGATGCTCCTGATTGGGTCAACATAATACCGATCACGGCTTTTAATGAAGTTGTTTTTGTTGAGCAGTTAAGGTATGGAACGGGAAAAGTTACTTTAGAAATCCCTGGGGGAATGGTAGACAGTGGTGAAACAAATCAAATGGCCGCAGAAAGAGAGTTGCTCGAAGAAACTGGTTTCCAGGTAGAAAATGTTATTGAACTTGGTAGCTTATCTCCAAATCCCGCCTTATTCACAAACAAAGTAACTAGTTATGTAGGACATAGTGCCAAAAAAAATAAAGATATTTCTTCTAATGATAAAAATATTAAGGTACATCTAATTCCAATAAAAGATGTTAATCTATTAATAAATAATGGTGAAATAGATCACGCCCTAGTCGTTGCAGCCTTTTTCCTGTTTACGAATAGAGGGTAAAACGCTCAAAACGCTTAAAAATCCTTGACACTTATGTCCCTTATCTATTATATTTGATCAAGATAAAGGAGTTCTTATGAATATTTTACAAGCAGTATCAGAAGGTGCAGATTTAAAACATGCCAATGAGAGGCGTGAGGTTAAAAATAACTTTGACGCACGGAAAGCAGATCAAGATTTAAGAGCTTGTCCTTCGTGCAAAGCAGTCTGGGAGATTATGGTTTTTAATCAAACAATTGATTATAAATATTATCACAATTTTCCAAGATATGGTAAAAAGAGAGGCGTCTGTCCAAGCTGTGCAATTAGAACTAAGAATAAATATTATCACAATTCAGAAGTGCTAGATCCTTCATGAGCTTATCTTTCATAGACCATATTGCAATAGAGTCTTCCGACATTCCGAAATCAGTTGCATGGTATTCCAATAAATTTGATTGTGAAATAAAGCATCAAGATACTACTTGGGCACTTTTATCGTTTCAAAATATATCCGTAGCTCTTGTAACTCCCGGTGATCATCCTCCACATTTTGCAGTATATGATAAGAAGCTCGGAGCATTAAAAAATTTACAAGTTCACAGAGATGGAATAGGGTATAAATATGATAAAGACCCTGACAAGAATGTAGTAGAATTGATTGATAGGAAAACATAATTGTGGCAAGCGTTCAAGTGGTGATGGAAAAAAATTATTGTATTGTTTCTGCCTTTGATGAAGATGCAAACGATTTAGCTGAAAAAGTTCAACATTTGCTTTCGGATGGTTGGTCAATCTCAGGTGGAATAGCCTCCCTGAATAGTAAGCTGTATCAAACATTAGTAAAGGGTATCTAATGAATGTATTAATTATTGGTGCTTCTGGTGGCATTGGAACTGTACTAGTTGATGACTTAGTAGACCTTTCCTTCAATCTCCTCCTTGGTTACCGGTCGAATAAGCCGGTAATCAAATCTACTGAGTCACAGCTAGTCAATGCTGAAAGTTTTCAAGACGTCCACAATTTCGTTCAGAGTGGATTAGAAAAATTTGGTAGGGTTGACGCAATTGTTAACTTGCCTGGAAATTTAATATTAAAACCCGCGCACCTCTGTTCAGAAGAAGAATTTTATGATACGGTCAATAAAAATTTGAAATCAGCTTTTGCTGTTGTGAGAGCTGCTGGATCCCTCTTGAAAGACTGTTCAGTAGTTTTATTATCTACCGCTGCAACAAATATAGGTTTAGCGAATCATGAACTAATATCGAGTGCGAAAGCCGGAGTAGAAGGCCTAGCTAAATCTGCTGCAAAAACTTACGCACGCAAAAATCTTAGGTTTAATTGTGTAGCTCCGGGTTTAGTAGACACTCCGCTGTCTTCTAGAATTACAAGTAATCCCATCGCACTCAAATCAAGTCAAAAAATGCATGCTCTTGGTAGGATAGGTAAACCTAGTCATGTAAGCAACATGATAAAATTTTTAATTAAATCCGAAAATGATTGGATAACAGGCCAGAACTTCGTTGTTGATGGTGGATTATCTTCTACAAAATAATAAGTAAAGGAAAATAAGATGAAAAAAGTAGCACTAAGAAAGAACAGGTTTGAAAAGTCAGAGTTCAAAGAGACCGAATGGACAAAAAAGTCTAAAAATCTGGGTGAATATGTATTTAGAAGAATTTCACTTGACCAGTCAGACAAATCTCTGCAGGAAGTAAGACCAAGACATATACTAAGCAAGCTCATAATTGGCAGTGGTGAAATACAGAATTACGTTTGTGACTACCTTGCAATGGTTGAGCAACAAACTGCGGGAAGTGCTAACTATTTAGATATGGATAATGCACCAAAAGATTTCAAAAATCTCCAAAAGAGTATAGTTGTTCCACTTTCATAGTGAACATTAATTCATTCTATCACAATTACATCAAAAGGTATATTATGTTAGCCTCTATAGCCACTATGGCTTCAGGTGCGGTCTCACTTTTATTTTCTAAAAGTACTATTGTTGCTGAACCAGGGAAAATATCACAAGCCTCATTTTATGATATAGATATTGAGTTAAATAACGGAGAAAATTTTTCTCTAAGCAATTTAAAAGGGAAAAAAATAATGATAGTTAATGTTGCCTCGAAGTGTGGTTTTACGTCACAATATTCAAAGCTCCAAGAGCTATACAAAAAAATGGATGGTGAACTTGAAATTATAGCAATACCTTGTAATGATTTTGGAAGACAAGAGCCTGGATCTGCCGAGCAAATTAAAACTTTCTGTGACCTAAACTATAATATAACATTTCCAATTGCTGCAAAACAAAGTACGAGAGCAGACAGTCAGTTGTATGATTGGCTTTCAAAACCTTCAAAAAATGGGTGGAATGATAAACTACCTTCTTGGAATTTTTGTAAGTATCTCATTGACGAAAAAGGTGAGCTCACACATTTTTTCAAGAGCAGTGTCAGCCCTTCAGGAAAAGAAATTTTATCAGCTTTAAAATAAATTAATTCTTATTATAGATAAATATTGAAAAAGCAGTTCCTTCCAGAAAAAAAATGCCCAGTTTGTGGCTTTAATTTT
>ENA-ORDA01000229-ORDA01000229.1-marine-metagenome-genome-assembly--contig:-NODE-229-length-58618-cov-7.924122_pt1 | contig 58618 bp, 54 predicted proteins | sample MGYA00237778_ERZ508506 | MGnify/ENA primary metagenome ERZ508506 (study PRJEB26177, sample SAMN06267891) | marine metagenome | isolation source: Monterey Bay, California, USA | place: Pacific...
TTTCAAAACCTTTTAACTCATTTAAGACTTTTAACATGTTTTTTTCTGCGTTGCACTCTTCACCTGCATATCTTGCAGAATAGACTCCAGGACGCCCTCCTAGCACCTCTATTTCAAGGCCAGTATCGTCAGAAAAACAATCCATACCAGTTTTTTCGTATATATAATTAGCTTTTTGTAGGGCATTTTCTTTTAAGGTGTTTCCCGTTTCAGGAAGTTCTTCTGTGATTTTAAGGTCTAATAATCCAATAATTTCAAAAGAACTAACGGCAGATCTAAGCTCTTTTAATTTATTATAGTTCCCTGTAGCGAAAACGATTTTTTTCATATTAATAATTCTAAAATATTAAACAAAGATAAAACTAGAGTAACAGTCATTGGTTAATAATTATAATTAATATCGTGCAAAAATTAGTAAACCTCTATTAATTTTGGGTAAGATGAAAAAAATAGCGGTAATTGAAGGTGGATACAGTCTTGAAAAAGCGGTTTCCTTAAAAAGTTCAAATACGATTTTTGAGAATTTAGATCTGGCTAAATTTACTCCTACAAAAGTTTTAATTGATGAAAAAGAATGGGCTGCTCACGACAATGAGGGCAAGTACTTTATCGACAAAAACGATTTTAGCTATACTAAAAACGGTATAAAACATAATTTTGATTTTGCTTTTATCATAATTCACGGCACCCCTGGAGAAGATGGCAAACTACAAGGTTATTTTGAGATGATTGGCATTCCCCACAGTACTTCATCCTCATCTGTTACATCGCTTACTTTCCAAAAATTTCATTGCAACCAGTTTTTAAAAAATTTCGGTGTTAATGTTGCAGAAGCTTTTTTACTTAGGCTGGAGGACGAAATCGACGAAAAAGAGATTTTAAAAAAAATAGGGTTACCGTGTTTTGTTAAACCGACAAATGCAGGAAGTAGCTTTGGCATAACCAAAGTAAAAAGTTTAAAAGAATTAACTCCAGCAATTAAATATGCTTTTTCATACGGAAATGAAGTAATTATTGAAGCCAATATTAAAGGTAGAGAAGTTACCAACGGAATCTTCAGAAATAAAGAAGGGCTAAAAACACTTCCAATTACAGAAATAATCTCAGAAAATGAATACTTTGATTACGAGGCTAAATATAATGGAAAATCCAAAGAAATAACACCCGCAGATTTTAGCAAAGAAGTTACTCAAAAAATTAAATCTTTAACCTCCTTTATTTATAAAACTTTAGATATGAATGGTCTAGCTAGGATGGATTATATCATTAATAAAAACAACATACCTTTTTTAATAGAAATAAACTCTGTCCCAGGAATGAGTAAAGAAAGTATAATCCCCCAAATGATAAAAGAGGATAATAAGCAAATTAAAAATATTCTTTCAGAGATTATAAATATTTAAAGCAAAAGTAGTTTACTATTTTTTAATATAAGAAAATTTATTTTTATATTTTAAAAAAGGCTTTTCAAAAACTGAAAGCTTAATTTGCTAATAAAAATTGTAATTGACAAAGCAATTAGTGTTTCTAGAAAAAGTACTTGCCATAAATCCTGATTAATTGACAACAAATCACAAATATTGATAGCTATTAATATTCCTATTTTCAATATTATTTGACTTTATCCATCTGGCAAAGCCAAAAATAAAAATCAGGTATATTGGAACTAATAATAGATCATTAATAGAAATCACTAAAAGCTTTGCTTTTCAAAGTTCTTTGCCAAAACAGCACATGTTTTTTAATATATAATTACTTTTACCAAATTGAAAAAGACATTTCATATACTATACCTTTCATATGACGGACTAACCGATCCGCTAGGCCAGTCCCAAGTATTGCCCTATATATTAGAAACTAACCAGAATGAAAAATATAAATTTACTATTGTTTCTTTTGAGAAAAAAGACGCTTATAATGCTAACAGCACCAAAATTAAAGAACTTTTAAGTAAAAACACAATTGATTGGATTCCAATTAATTATAACAAAAATCCACCTGTCCTTTCCACACTTTTCGATATTATAAAACTGTATTCAACAATTAAAAAAATAAAGAGTAAAGAAAAAGTTCATCTACTTCATTGCAGAAGCTACATCCCCTCATTAACAGCTACAAAACAAGCAAAAAAATATAATATTCCATTTATTTTTGATATGAGAGGTTTTTATGCTGACGAAAGAGTAGATGGAAAAATCTGGAGTAAAAGCCACTTTATTTATAAGCACATTTATAATTATTTTAAAAAGAAAGAAAAAGAATTTTTACAATCTTCTCAGCATACAATCTCGTTAACAAAGAATGGAAAAAAAGAGATAGAATCGTGGAATCTTCCAAACCAATCTCCAATTAGCATAATACCTTGTTGTACAGATGAAAAACTTTTTAAAAAGCAAAATATTATTGATAAAAGAACTGAATTAGGAATTCATAAAGATGATTTTGTTATTTCCTATGTTGGCTCTATTGGAACCTGGTATATGTTAGATGAAATGCTAGATTTTTTCAAGGAATTAACACAAAAAAAAGAAAACACTAAGCTTCTTTTCATTACTAAAGATAACCCACAACATATATTTAATAAAGCAGACGAATTTGGAATAAAACACGAAGCTATAATTATAAAATCATCTTCTAGAGAAATGATGCCATCCTATATTGGGCTTAGTAATTTTTCAATATTTTTTATATTACCAGTATATTCTAAAAAAGCCTCATCTCCCACAAAAATGGGGGAAATTATGAATCTTGGAATTCCAATAATATGTAATTCGGGAGTAGGAGATGTTGATGAAATAATGGAAAAATGTATGCCAGAATTATTAGTTAAGGAGTTTACCAAAAAGGAATATAATCGTGTTATTGACACAATAATCAATAATTACAAGGTTAACAAAGTTAAAATTCAGAATATATGCAATGAATACTATTCATTAGAAAAAGGAGTTGAGAAATATAAAGCTATTTATAAAAACATCCTTGAAGAAGAACTCACTCATGGTGATACTTTTCACCTTTAAGAATAGTGTGTGATCGATATAATTGTTCTTTAAAAAACAATCTTATCATTTGATGCGAAAATGTCATTTTAGATAAACTAAGCTTTAAATTTGATCTTTTGTAAACTTGGTCACTAAACCCAAAAGCACCACCCACTACAAAAATCAACTCTTTATTTGACGATAATATTTTTTTATTAATAAAATTTGAAAACTCAAGGGAGGAAAAAGAACTTCCATTTTCGTCTAATAAAATCACCTCAGCACTATTATTGATAGCTGACAAGATGCTTTTTCCCTCTTTATTTTTTAACTCCAGGACAGATAGTTTGCCACTATTTTTAACATCAGGAATTATAAATTCTGTAAACTTACAGTAGTGTTTGAGCCTCTCAGAGTATACTTTTTCTCCCTCCATAAGAAATTTAGATCTAGTTTTTCCTACAACAATCAGTTTAATTTTCATAAATTAAATCTAGCAATTATAAAAAGAAACCTAAAATATTCTAGATCTCTAATTTTTAGATAATTAATATTCAATCTTAAATGAAAAAACTAAAAGCATTGGTAATAGGAGCTACAGGGGCCACAGGACGAGAATTAGTTAACTTATTAATTAATGATGAGGATTTTAACCAAGTTTCTATTTTTGTTAGAAAAGCTCCGGAATTAGTGCACGAAAAATTAAAAATTCATACAATTGATTTTAATGAAATTAAAAAGCACAAAGATTTAATTAAAGGAGATATTTTATTTTCAGCACTAGGGACCACTAAAAAAGAAGCAGGAGGGAAGCAAAGGCAGTATATAATCGATTATACTTATCAATATGAATTTGCTAAAATTGCCGCTGAAAATAGAGTTGATCAATTGTCTTTAGTTTCATCAATTGGTGCAAATCCTAAATCATTTATGTTTTATCCTAAAATGAAAGGAGAGCTAGAATCAGATGTGAAAAAGTTAAAATTTAAAAAAATTGATATCTTTCAACCCCCCATATTAATTAGGCAACCCGAAGTTATTAGAAAAGGAGAGAAAAAAGCAATTTCCATAATTCAAAAACTTAATAAACTGGGTATTCTTAAGTCTCAGCAGCCATTAATGGTGTCAAACTTAGCAGAAAGAATGGTGAAAACCGCAAAAACTAATTCAAAAGAAAAAGTAAATACATATTTGCCCAAAGAATTATTTAACTAATAATAGTTTTTAGAAAAAGTAGTTTTTTAAAATTTTTAAGAAACCTTATCCCCATAATTTTTTGGGGTATATACCTTTTGCTATATGTTCATTTAATGTATTTATAGCCATTTCTTTATCTTCTTTATAAGTTACCCCAAACCAACTATCATTAGTTGGAATAACTGAAAAAGCTATTTCTTTAGATTTAATTTTGCTAGATACAATATCCGGAATATAATACTCTGCAGTAGGATTATTGGGGTTTTCTCTCATGAAATTATAAAGTCCTTTTTCTATCGCTTCAAAAACAGAAGGGTGAAATCCCCAATAATTCATGGAAACAAATGATTCAGGATCTACTTCACCAGTCTTGTTAGGCTCTCCTAAATTATACTTTACTATACCATTTTGGATGGCTAATTTTTCTCTTTCACTAACTTCGACAAGATTATTTTTCGAATCAACTTTACAAACTCCACGATTTACTGTCCCATGGTCAGAAAGTGTATTTTTAAGAATATAACCTATCATGCACATTTTAGAAGGACTGCATTTATTAATTAGAAAATCAGCCATAATTTTGTAAGAATTAGCTCCATAGTAGTCATCAGCGTTTATTACGGCGAAAGGCTCCTTAATAACATTCTTAGCAACTAAAACAGCATGAGTTGTTCCCCAAGGCTTAGTTCTTTCTATTAATTTTAATCCATCAACATTAACGTTTACCGGCTGATAAACATATTCTATTTCAATTCTTGTTTTAAAGGAGTCAAATATATCCCTGAAAGCAGCATCAAACTCTTCTCTGATCACAAAAACTATTTTTCCAAATCCAGCTTTTATAGCATCGTAAATGGAGTATTCTATTATAGGCTCTTTATTGGGGCCTATTCCATCGATTTGTTTTAGACCACCGTATCTACTGCCCATTCCAGCAGCAAGGATCAAGAGTGTTGGCTTCATTTGTTTTATTTAGCCTTAAAATTATAATAAATATTCGGTGTTAATGAAATTAGAGTGCTCTGAATTTAAAAGTTTTTGAAGAATTTTATTGTTGTAATCATTATCTTTTGAAGCAACTAAAGTTCTTATAGAGAAAGATCTTAACGCATCAAAAACACTTAATGTACCTACTGCAGAGTTTTTTCTTCCTGTAAAAGGGTACACATCTGGTCCTCTTTGGCACGCACTATTTAAATTAACTCTACAAACTAGGTTTGCTAAAGTATCAATTAATGGCCCCAGCTGCTTTACACTTTCTCCAAATAAACTTACTTGCTGCCCATAGTCTGAGTTGGCCATAGCGTTCAAGGGTTCATCAATATCTTTAAAAGAAACTATTGGAATAACAGGTCCAAATTGTTCTTCGTGAAATAGATTCATATCTTCATTGACGGGGTACATTACCGCAGGGAAACAATAGTTTGTAGACATTTCTCCACCTTTTTTATTCATTACTTTTGCACCTTTTGAAATTGCGTCTTGTATAAGAGCTTGAATATATTTGGGCTTCTGAGTTTCTGGTAAAGGAGTTAAAAACGAACCATCTTCCCAAGGTAATCCAAATTTTAATTCATCAACGGCTTTGGTAAACTTTGAAATAAATTCGTCAACGATATTTTCATGAACAAACAATACTTTAAGCGCCGTACACCTTTGTCCGTTATAAGAAAGAGTACCCGAAACACATTCTTTAATCGTAAGGGCCATATCTGCATCAGGAAGAACTATTCCTGGGTTTTTAGCCTCTAGCCCAAGAATTAACCTTAATCTATTTTTATATGGGTGCTGGTCTTGTAGGGCTACAGCCGAAGAACTATGACCAATCAAAGCAAGAACATCAACTTTTCCAGTTTTCATTATTGGGGAGGCTATTTTTCTTCCTCTTCCAAATAAAACATTTACAACTCCTGGCGGAAACGCATCTTTGAAAGCTTCTAAAAGGGGGGTAATTAACAGAACTCCCAATTTAGCAGGTTTAAATACAGCTGTATTTCCCATTATTAATGCAGGTATAAGTAGAGAAAAAGTTTCATTTAATGGGTAATTGTAAGGGCCTAAACAAAGAACAACACCCAATGGGCCTCTTCTAATATGAGCACGTATATTTCCCTCAGTATCAAATTTTGCACTTTTTCTATCTAACTTTTTGTACGCTTCAATAGTATCATAAATATATTCCACAGTTCTGTCAAATTCTTTAGTAGCATCAGAAGTATTCTTTCCAATTTCCCACATTAAAAGCTCAATTATTACGGCTCTTTTGGTAGCCATAATTTTCACAAAGGTCTCCATGCAAGCAATCCTCTCTTTTACCTTCATTGTTGGCCACAGCCCCTTACCCCTAGAAAATGAATTTACTGCAGCGTCTAGAGCTTTTAATGAAACTTCTTCGTCCAAATCTGGCACAGTTCCAATTAATGTTGGAGCCTCTTCTCCATTTGCGCCTTTAGAAAGAAAAATATTTGAATACACATCAGCAGACGGGCCATTCCAAGTAGTAATTTTTCCATCAACTAAATACTGATTACACTGTATATTAGGTACTTTGATTTTTTCTGTTACTTTCATTAAGGATATTTTTGTTTAACAAATAAACAAAAAATATAAACAAAAAAACAATTATTTATGAATTTCAATTAATTAATATCATCCTGTTTAAATTATTAAGCGGATTAAATCATAAAATAAAATACGAGATTAATTTTAATTACTAGTTTTAATGCAACAACAATGCTCATACAAATGAAAGTAAACGTAATTATTATAATTCTATGCTTATTTTTTTTAAAAATAACAGCTCAAAATCCCGGAGATACTACTATAGTTGAAACCTTAGACTTTAATGATATTACCAAACGAAGAGGGTGGTATATTTTCCCTTCCGACACTAACAAATACCATAAAGTTTTAATGTATTATACCTTAAAATGTGATAATGCCACTACTCAAGACAACTATCCCTGCGGAGAGTGGGATTACACTACTTATACAAGGCTTTACAAGCATCAAAATATAAATAGCCCATATTACTATTATCGAAATTCAACACCAGAGATTATTCAATATAACAATAGCCCTAAGTTCGACATTCACCAAAACTTATCTTATAATTTATTGCATGATTCTACAATCGTTGAAAACAGCTTTGATATTGGTTCTGGAACATTAAATACCACAGAGCTTTTTAACACAATTAATAAATCTGGAAAAGTACAATACTTAATTACTGCTACAGAACTTCAAAATCAGGGTTTAATAGCTGGGGATATTTCAAAACTGTCCCTTGACATTCAAAATCAAGGAGAAACCCTAAAAAGCGTAATTATCAAAATGAAATTAACTACATTACCAGAGTTAACAGACTCTACTTTTGAGTACGATAATTTCACTTTAGTTTATAATAATTCGTTAGCTCAACAACCCTTAGGGATTACAACATATAACTTTTTACAGCCTTTTTCATGGGACGGAACAAGTAATATTGTTTTAGACTTTATTTTTTCATCTAACTCAGGAAATACCAATTATACTATTGCTTCAGACAATTTAGCTAGTAATATTGGCATTATTCAACCATTTAACGGCCACTTAGACTTTAAGGATGATGATATTGTAGATATTCCTTCTTCAGTTTTTTCAGAAATAGATAGCGCAATAACCATTTCGTTCTGGTCTTTCGGAGATGAGAATTTAATGCCTTTTAATTCCTATATTTTTGAAGGAAGAGACACCAACGGATACCGTGTTGTTAACTGCCATCTTCCCTGGAGTAACAGTAGAGTGTATTGGGATGCTGGTAACAATGCAACAAACTCTTACGACAGAATTAATGAAATAGCAAGTTTAAGCGATTTTTCTGGAAAGTGGAATCACTGGGCATTTACAAAGGATATAGGCAGTGGAGAAATGAAAGCTTTCTTAAATGGGAGTCTATTTATGAGCGGAAACTCTAAGACAAAGTCAATGGCAGGAATTAAGAAGTTTAGAATAGGTGGAAATGCGGCAGCTAACTTTAACGGTGTTTATGATGGGAAAATAGATGAATTTAGAGTATGGAACAAAGCACTGGATTCCAACACTATTAAGTTATGGATGAACAAAACAGTTGATAATAATCATCCATTTTATAATCACCTGCAAGCCGCTTATAATTTTGACGAAGATAATGGAGGTCTTGCCCATGATTATAGCAACAATTTAAGGCACGGAACATTATTAGGACTCCCTAAATGGGAAAACTCCGACTTATCACTTCGTGACTTTAACCTTATAACAACTACTAATCGACCAAAATTCACTTTTTATAAGGGCACATATATTAGCAGCTTAGACTCGGCAATAGTCCTAGACACTTCTTATTACCCACCTATTTCTATTATAAAAACAATACCCTATATTAATCTTAATGTTAGTGGAATTTCAAAAAATATTATTGATACTATCTATGGATTTGAAAGCGGATGGGGCTATACTTACAACCATTTGGGACTAAAAATAGATTCTTTAGATTTTGGAGTTAACCAACAAATAAATAACCCATATAAGCAAGATATTCATCAAATTCAAAATTACGTTACACCATATGGCATAGGGCTAAGTTTAGGTCAATCTGGGTTTAGGTGGGTTTATGATGTTACAGATTATTTACCATTATTTAACGATACTATAGAAATTTCCGCAGGCAACCAACAAGAGTTAATAGATTTAAAATTTTTATTTATTCACGGAACACCATCAAGAGAGGTAATAGATTTTAAAACCATTTGGAGAGGAGATTATAGTCATGGAAATATAGCCAACGATATTTCATTACCTTCTGTAAATATTCCTTTAAACCCAATCGCCAGTAGTTTTAAGGCCAAAACAAGGACAACAGGCCATTCGTTTGGAGGATTTCAAAATTGTGCTGAGTTTTGTCCAAAGCTTCACCATTTAAAAGTAAACGGAGTTAAACATTTTGAGTGGCTCAACTGGAAAGAATGTTCAGATAATCCTGTAATTGCTCAGGGAGGGACATGGCTCTATGATAGAGCAGGTTGGTGCCCAGGAACTTTTGGAACTACTTATGACCATGAAATTACTCCATTCATTGGTTCTGGCGATACATCTGTAAATATTGACTATGGAATGGAAATTACACCGGCGGGAATGGAAGGAAATTATCGAACTACTGTTCAGTTAGTATCTTACGGGGATTATAATTTTCAAAATGATGCAGGAATAACAGATGTGTTGGCACCTAATAAATGGGAATTTCACAATAGGATAAACCCTATATGTGACCAACCAAAAATACTATTAAAAAATTATGGTGAGCAGGATTTATTAAGTGTAGAATTAGATTATTGGATTTGTGGTGGGGTTCACGAAACCTTTACTTGGAATGGACAATTAGAGTTTGAACAAGAACTTGAAATTGAATTGCCTATTTCAAGCCAATCTTTTTGGGACCATGCCCAATTTTGTAAGGATTTTCACGTGAAAATTATGCGAACAAATGGAACAAATGATGAATATCCAGAAAATAACCACTACCAAACAACTTTCGAAACACCCCCAGTTTACCCTGAAAACTTAGTACTTTGGACAAGGACTAATGCAGCAGGAAGCGATACTAAACTATATGTAAAAGATGTAAATGGAAATATTATTTTTTCTAACATAAATTTTCAAAATAATACTCTGAAAAGAGATACTATTAATTTAATTCCAGGTTGCTACCATATAGAATTACAAGATATTGGAGAAAATGGGCTAAACTTTTTTGCCAATAGTGACGGGGCTGGATATTTTCAAATAAGAAAACCAACAGGGTCACCCTTAATTGCATTTGAGTCGGATTTTGGGAAAAATATTATTCACTATTTTACTGTAGGATATGGACTGTCTATTGATGAAATAAATAACAATTTTGACTTTAATTGTTCACCAAATCCAGCTAAAAACATTTTGAATATTCGCACTAATGGATTTGTTGATAATGTAAATATCGAAATCTTTGATGGGTTCGGAAAGATAGTTCACAAAGAAATAATTAACCTTTCAAATTTTACAAATAGTAGTTCAATTAATCTATCAACATTTGAAAATGGCATGTACTTTATTAAAATATATGATGCATTCCACACAAAAACTAAGCAATTTGTACATATATAGCTTATTTAAATTAGTCTACTTATGGGTTTGGATATTATGAAAATTACAATTTTAAAATACATTAGTTTCCTTTTGATTTTTGTTTCATGCACAAGTCATAAAACTATTTCTAATCACTGGTCAAAGTATGTAAAGTCAAATTTTAGCTCAAACAACTTAAGTGCTTCAAGAAATACAGTTTTTGAAGAACCAAAATTAAAACTAACAAAACCCTTATTATCTTTTCAAGACAGCGTAAAAATACTAACAAAATCAGGGACGACCTACGAGGGAATAATAACAAAATCAGATTTCAATGGATATTATATAAAGATTAATAATAACAACGAAATATACGTTTCGAATAATGAGATAAAAGAAATTTCTTTTTTAAACACCAACAAAACAGCACTATCTAAAACCAGTTCAAATTCAGTAATAGATTCCGTAAACAAAAAGGCTAATATAATTCCAAAAACAAAAAATGAGTCCCAAATAAAGAATGAAAATATATGGGACAGGACAAATAGTGACTTTATAAATAAGCTACCCCCTAAAGAGGTTAAATCTAGCAGTTACGAAAAAAAGATGGATCCGTTTAGTATTTTGAGCTTTGTTTCTACAGTCTTGGGGTTTTTTACAGGGGTTACATTTTTACTCGGTCTAATATTTGGTTCAATAAGCTTATCTAAAATTAAAAAAACCCAGAAAAATATAAAGGGAGAGGCTTGGCAAGATTTAGTTTCATCTTTAGTTTGACGGTAATCATCCTTGGTTTGTTAGCAATACTTCTATTTCTTGTTTTGTTTTTCGGAATTTAATATATAAAGCATGAAAGTTAATTGGTTTTTTAATTCAATTATTATAGCTAACAATAATTGTGTTAGGCCATTTGTTAATTAAAATATTTTCTCAAAAAAAATAGGAATATAAATAGTTCAAAAACCAGCTAGGTTTAGTGTGATTTTTACTCTCGTTGGTACTATAGCCGTAAAAGCAATAGCTGTTTTTATTGCTTTTAACTATTGAAAAGGGTTTATGTAACCAACGCTTATTTATAAAAAGCTATTTAATTTCTATTTTGTAAAAAAACTTTCATCACTAATTCCTTTATCATCTATAAAAAGATCTGCTCCAAACTTAACCCCTGTTCGCAGAGTGTGAAATTTAACCCCCCAAGACTTTAACTGGTCCATAGTGAAGAAAAAATAATTTTTACCACTCACACAACCTCTTGCTGTATCAATGATAATAGTATGGCCATCATTATAAAGTTTATTTACAATCTGAATTCTATCTTTTTTAGGCCTAGATTCAGAATAATTATTTCCTTCAGTATTACACAAAGTTCCGTCTAAGTCAAAACAATAAATCATGATTTTATATTAATTTTATTATAAATATAAAACTATGAATTACAAGTGGTATGTTTTTTCTATTTTGGGATTAATATTTATTGGGTCTGGACTTTGTATATTTGGAGAGGCTCTAATTAGAAAACTAAACCAGGAAAACTATTTTTTAATTGGCACACTATCATTAGTAATTTTCAATTCAGGAATATGTTTTGTAGGAGAAGCAATTTTTATAAGAAGAAAAATGACTTGACAACAGATATTATTACTTTAGCAATATGGATATATTAGATTTTGAAAACAGCACTTATAGTGTTAACTTAAGAAAGTTAACTAGAAAATCAAGATTAGGGTTTGGCTATCGTGATATTAAGCACATTACCATTCAGGACATCCTAATAATGAATAAGCATAAGGAGCTTATAAAAATATATTTTGGATTGAGTAAAATTAATTTTATAGATGAAATTTTAGATGAGCTTGGAATAAGTGAAGATATGCGAATTCCAAAACCGGGAAAAATTGTCGACTATGATGAAAGAGATATAGTCGTTGCTAAGGCGTTAAAGGTTGTTAAGGAAAGAAAAAAAGAAGAGGTGGCAGCATTTAGAAAAATGGCTCAAGAAATGAGGGAGCAAAAGAAAATAGATAATGCTAAAAAGTAGAGCTAATCAATGAAGACTTTAAATAAATAAAAATCATTCTTCATATTCACTTTAAGCAAATAAATTCCAGAACATAAATTTTTAGTTTCTATAGAAGTTTCATTACTAATCAAATTTCTATGCCCATTTACATTTATTAACTCTATTGATACGAATTGGGTTAAGTCTAATTTCTCAACTTTTAACCCCAAACTACTATAATTTATTTTTGGATAAATCTTATTAAATACACCATCTTCTGAGGAATTAACGAGCGGCCATTTATCTTCTGCAATTGGGCCTTCCCAGATTAAGGTTGCTAAATAAGGGTTGTCAATAAACGGATTTCTATTACCTTGTACATTAAAAATCTCATCATTTCTTAATTCCTCAAACTCAGAAACCGGATCCGAAACATTCCAGTCTAAAAAAATATCAGGCATATCACCGTTAGGGCTATAAAGCTGTGTTCCAACACCAACATTTCCAGGTTCACATTGGTTTTTATATCTTACAAACATATACATTATAATTCTTGCAACATCTCCTCTCCATTCGTCTCCGGGGTACCAATTACCTTGATTATTTGAAGATGAATTGCCACTGCCATTATCAAATTTCTTATTGCTTCTGTTAGAATTAGTTGAGTAATCACATGCTCTTAAATTATGAACATCAGTACCTGCTGATGGAAAATTAGTAGATAAATTTGGAGAAGCCAAAGACTTAGGATAGACATGTTCTCTGTTCCATAATCCATAGCAAGGACTAGTATGACACGAAAGTGATTTATCTCTTGTTCTGTCATTTTCAACAGATGCATCATTGTCATTGTATCCATAAATCAATAAAACTTTTGAGCTGTTATTTGTAACAACATCAGAATTTTTTATTAAGTCCCAAGTGTCGACAGAAGCAGATGAAGTATAGTTCAATTTATTTTGGTGGGTGGAAGAGATTAAATTTGATAATTGATTTTTAAGTAAATCTCCAGTTAGGTTAAAATTAATTGATTGGTAATAAGGGTGTACTTGACTTAAAGCAACGCTAACAGAAATAAAAACAAAAATAATATTAAGTATATACTTCAAAGTCTAATTTTCTTCAATATTAGTAAATACTTTCTATCGATGTGATGATTTACACCTTTAATTTAAAGAGAGATTAATTCTTTAAATTTAGCAATACTAAATCCATTCTTTATCACAGTATTGCTTTCTGAGCTAATACTGTCAAGCAATGGATTAGTGTGATTAAAATGAATAAATTTAATTTTTGCTTTTACATTTTTTGATTCATTTTCAAGTAGCCCCATAGTTTCAGTTATAAAAGGATGCGGAATTTCAGAAATATTTCTGTTATTTATTTCCTTGCTGTCATAAAAGGTGCCATCTAAAAGTACTAAGTCAACCTTTTTAATTTCTTTGACCAACTCTTTGGTCCATTTCTCCCACTTATCTATATCAGGGATAAATAATATTGTTTTTTTTGGACCTTCTATTTTATAGCCTACTGTCTCTGAAAACTCGTCTCTATGAGGAACTAAAAATGGTGTTATAGAAATATTTCTAGAAAGTTGTATTTTTTCTTCAGTATTAATTTTATTAAGCTTAATATTTTTAATTTTTAAAAGTTGACTCCAAGGCCCATTAACAGCTAAAAATTCTTGCATTCTTGGCATTGCATAAACTGGAATATCGACACTATTCATAGACTCCCTACCTAAATACATTAACCCCGTATAGTGACCTATGTGAGCATGAGTCAAAAAAATTCCATCTGGAGTTTCTTTATGATTAAATCCAGCGGTTGATTTTAATATTTTGCATTGTGAAGGAAAATCTGGTGAAGCATCAATTAACCAGTATTTTTTTTCGAGCGGATCTATAATTCCTAAACTAACTACTTTTCTACTAGCATCAGGATTTTTAAATAATTCTTCACAACAGCTTTTTTGGCAACCCATATGAGGTGATCCAGCATCTTGAATAGTGCCAAGAATAATTAAATAAGGATTCTTAAAGCTTTGTGCAGAATTAAAAATGGATAATAAATGGAAAATGCAGATAAATATTATTTTCATTGTATATAAAATTACATATCGAAAATAAGCATAAAAAAAGGGAAGATTAATCTTCCCTTTCAAAAATATTATGTTAGAAAACTAAGCTTTACCTAAAATTCTAAACATTCCAGTTCCACATGAAGGACATTTACCTTTCATTGCTTTACGACCATTTTTCATAGTAACCTCATTAGCGTCACTAATTTCTTTTTTGCTTTTGCATTTTACACAATAACCTTCCATAATTATTATTTTAAGATTTAATTTGAATTTAAAGATAGGATTTATTTACAGTCATACAAACTAAATAGCAGAATCTTCCCCATATCCTATTAAAAAATGACATTATTATTAAAATTATGGCATTTTTTAATGATCACTAAACTAGTTATTCTTTTATAATTCTAGTTGTATAAGAGTTTTTTCCAGCTGTTAGTTCTAGTATATAAACACCATCAGCAAATGCTTTAAGGCTTACTTCCTTTTCATTGGTGGTCATTATTTTTCTTCCAAATAAGTCATAAATATTGGTATTGATTAGCCCGCTATAGTTTCCACTACTAATAGTTAGTATATCACTAGTTGGATTTGGATAAATAGAAACACTATTATTCCAATTCTCAATGCCAGTTGTATTTACAAATTCCACTAGGAAAATAGCGGTATCTGAGAAGCAGGAATCAGCATCACTTACCACAACAAAATATAGTCCATTGGCACTTGGCGTAATAATCGCAGTAGTTTCACCAGTACTCCAATCGTAGTAATAAGGAGCAGCACCATTAGTGGCGGAAGCTTCGATATCATTTCCATTTTGAACAATCGTAGTTACTATAGGATTAATTGTAAGATTCAATGTAACAATACTATCACAGCCTGAAGCACTAGATAAGGCAAATGAACTAGTGCTATCACTAGTATTGTAAGTAATTCCATCTATCCAAACAAAATCACAAGCTGCTTGCTGAATATCAATTCCAGTTATTGCAGAATCAATAGTCAAAGTAGTAGTCACAATACTGTCACAACCACTATTGGTAGAATAAACATCGTTGTAACTTCCATTAGCTGTTTGATAAGCTCCACCTAAAAACAAACTATCTCCTTGACATATACTCGCTGTTACACTGTTCGTTATTGATGAGTCTACAGTGAAGGTTGTAATAGTAATACTATCACAGCCAGCTACACTTACTGTAGTGTCATAGAAAGTACCAGTTGCTAATTCATAATTACCATTGATTAAAGCACTATCGCCATAACATACATTTACATTAAGATTTGCAACAATCTGCGAAGAGACGGTTAAATCTGTTTCAATAATTAAATTACATCCATTAGCATCTACCAAAGTGTCATAATATAGTCCAGTTGTAGTTTGGTATAAGCCACCAGCTAAAACGCTATCTCCATTACATATGGCAAAAAGATTAGAAACAAAGTTTTCGCTAAGAACAGTAAAAGTTGTTTCTATTATACTGTCACATCCATTAAGATTGGTTAAGCTATCAACATAAATCCCGCTATTAGTTCTGTAAGCACCTGCAATAAAGCTGCTATCTCCATAACAAACAGTAATAGTATCGGCTAAATAATTTATATCATTTACTGTTAATGTCGTATTAAGAATACTATCACAACCTAGGGTTGTTGAAAGCGTATCTACATAACTTCCAGCTACTGTTTGATAAGCTCCACCTAATATCATACTGTCTCCTTGACATATACTAGCTGTTACACTATTGGTAACTACAGGATTAACTATCAATGTGGTGGTAAGAATACTATCACAACCTAGGGTTGTTGAAAGCGTATCAAGATAATCTCCATCTGTCGTTTGATAAGCCCCGCCTAACAACATACTGTCTCCTTGACATATACTAGCTGTTAAATTATTAGTAACTATAGGGTTAACTATCAGATTAGTGGTAAGAATACTATCACAACCATTAGCTGACAAAAGCGTATCTACATAACTTCCAGCTATTGTTTGATAAGAACCGTCTAGCATCATACTGTCTCCTTGACATATACTAGCTGTTATACTATTTGTTATTAATGTGTCTACTGTAAAGTTGGTAATAGTAATACTATCACAACCAAGAACACTTGTTGCAGTGTCATAGAAAGTTCCATTTGCTAGTTCGTAATTTCCATTAATTAATGCGCTATCGCCATAACACACGCTTAATGGTAGATTAACCGTAATCTGTGAAGAAACAGTTAAAACAGTTTCAGTTACACTATCACAACCAGCAATAGAAGAAAGAGAATCATAATAAGTTCCACTTGCTAATTGGTAAGAACCACCAGCTAAAACACTGTCTCCAGTACATAAGCTAATATTTATAATGTTGTAGTAATTAGAGTTTACAGTTACATTAACCGAGGCCAAAGCGATACAACCATTAGCATCTGTTCCAGTAACTGTGTAAGTTGCAGTTGCAGTTGGGATGAAAGCAGTTCCGTTTGTAACACTATTATCCCAAGCATAAGTAGATGCTCCAGATCCTGAAAGTGTTACAGCACCACCATCACAAACAGACTGGTCAGCTCCAGCTGAAACCGTTGGCAAAGCATATACTGTTACCAAAACTTGATCAGTTCCAATACAACCATTTCCATCTGTTCCAGTAACTGTATAAGTTCCAGTTGCAGTTGGTGTAAAAGCGGTTCCGTTTGTTACACTATTATCCCAAGCATAAGTTGTTGCTCCAGATCCTGAAAGCGTTACAGCACCACCATCACAAACAGTAACATCAGCTCCAGCTGATACTGTTGGTAAAGTATTTACAGTAACATCAACATTGTCTGTTCCAATACAACCATTAGCATCTGTTCCAGTAACTGTGTAAGTAGCAGTTGCAGTTGGGGTGAAAGAAGATCCGTTAGTTACACTATTATCCCAAACATAAGTAGATGCTCCAAATCCTGAAAGTGTTACAGCACCACCAGAACAAACAGCTTGATCTGCTCCAGCATCTACGGTAGGTAAAGCATTAACAGTTAAGTTTCCAATAGCTGACGCACTTTGACATCCATTGGCATCTGTTACCACTACGGAATATACTCCAGCAGTTGCTCCATTTGTAGTTGCATTAGTTCCTGTTCCTTGACCGCTCCATAACCAACTAGTTGCAGTAGAGCTTGTAGCTGTAAAAGTAGCAGCAGCATCTCCAGTACATATCGTTGCATCATTCACTGTAACCGTTGGTAAAGCATTAACAGTTAGGTTTCCACTAGCAGAAGCACTTTGACATCCATTAGCATCTGTTACCACTACGGAATATGCTCCAGCAGTTGTTCCAGTTGTTGTTCCGTTGGTTCCAGTTCCATTACCACTCCATAGCCAAGCTGTTGCAGTAGCACTGGTAGCTGTAAAAGTTACCGCTGGATTACCAGCACATATCGTTGCATCATTCACTGTAACCGTTGGTAAAGTATTTACAGTAACATCAACTTGATCAGTTCCCGTACAACCATTAGCATCTGTACCAGTAACAGTGTAAGTAGTAGTTGTAGTAGGAGTAAAAGTAGTTCCGTTTGTTACACTATTATCCCAAGCATAAGTAGATGCTCCAGAAGCTAAAAGTGTTACAGTTCCTCCATCACAAACGGTAAGATCAGCTCCAGCTGAAACCGTTGGTAAAGTATTGACAGTTAAGTTTCCACTAGCAGAAGCACTTTGACATCCATTAGCATCAGTTACCGCTACGGTATATGCTCCAGCAGTTGTTCCAGTTGTTGTTCCGTTGGTTCCAGTTCCATTACCACTCCATAGCCAACCTATTGCAGTAGAGCTCGTAGCTGTAAAAGTTGCAGCTGGATCACCAGCACATATCGTTGCATCATTCACTGTAACCGTTGGTAAAGCATTAACAGTAACATCCACAGCATCGGTTGCTATACAACCATTAGCATCTGTCCCAGTAACAGTGTAAGTAGTAGTTGCAGTTGGAGTAAAAGTAGTTCCGTCAGTAACACCATTATCCCAGGCATAAGTAGATGCTCCAGATCCTGAAAGTGTTACAGCACCACCATTACAAACAGCGATATCAGCCCCTGCATCCACAGTAGGTAAAGCATTAACAGTAACATCAACATTGTCTGTTCCAATACAACCATTGGCGTCAGTTCCAGTTACTGTGTAAGTTGCAGTTGCAGTTGGGCTGAAAGTAGTTCCGTCATTAACACCATTGTCCCAAGCATAAGTTGTTGCTCCAGAACCACTTAAAGTGACACTCGTTCCGGGACAAACAGACTGGTCAGCTCCAGCTGATACTGTTGGTAAAGTATTTACAGTAACATCAACTTGATCAGTTGCAGTACAACCATTAGCATCTGTTCCAGTTATGGTATAAGTCGTTGTCGCAGTTGGGGTGAAAGCAGCTCCGTCAGTTACACCATTATCCCAAGCGTAAGTAATTGGTAAAACCGAAGAATGTAAGCCTATGTTCGTCCAGTCATCTTTTGCTAAAACTTCCCACTCTGAATCAGTAGAATTTGTTCCAGCAGAGACTGTCCAATTTGTGTTAGGGCCAGTTACGGATGATTTTCTAATTAGGGTATGATCTTTTGTAGCATTGTTAACACCAGCTACACTCCAAGCTGTACCAGGGTCAGCACCATCTGTTCCTACTGCATCAATTAATGTCATTGTTCCATTAATAGATTTTGCTAGTCCAATGGCATCGTCACCATTATAATTTGCTTGTGACCAAACGATATCGCCTGCAGAACTTATTGTTGCAGCAGACGAGCCATTATAAATAACATAAACTTGACCGGCCGTTAGAGTACCGCTTAGGGACAATGAATATTCTGGCCAACTCCCTCCATTTGCTATTTTCCACATTTCGTAATCTGAAAGATTTACATCTGATCCTGTGCCATTGAAAATTTCTATGTATTTATTATTGCTAGACCCTTCCGAATATTCAGAAATGAAAAGATCTGTTTCTGTTGCAGTTAAAGTTACTTGGCCACCATTACAAACAGTTTGGTCAGCTCCAGCATTAATAGTGAGCGAGCAAGATGTTATAGGCGCATTATCAGTCACCCAAGTTGCTCCAAAAATTGTTCCATCGTACCCGACACTACTTAAATCATTTAAGGTAGCACCAGAACCTTCAGAAAAATTGTAATAAATATTTAGGTTGGTTTCATTTCCAGTTAATGCAGTATTGTAATTAGCTAAAATTTCACTAGCTGTTCTAGCAACTGACCAAACTCTTGCCTCAGTCATCATTCCATCATAATAATACTCGTTAGTAGTCGAATTAAAAGAATCTGCTTCAGACCCATCTCCTAAAAAGCCAAACCTTGTAACTCCACTACGCCCGATATTTCCACCAGCATGTGCATTTACTTTTCTAGCAACTTCTACACCATCAACATAAATTATTTTATCTGTTCCATCAAAAACAACTGCAGCGTGGTGCCATGTACCATTTACAAGAGCTGAATTGGCACTTGACCAAAAATCGTCAGTAGCTCCAGTTACACTTGTAGAGTGAAAACCAATACGACCATCTCCTTCAATACTGAAATGCCAATACTCACTTCTGTCAAAACAAATTAACGCCCAATTAGAAAAATCTCCAGCAGTAGTGAAAGAAGTTTTAAACCACACTTCTGCAGTTAATGCAGAAATTGGAGAAGAGTAGGATTTATTTATTGCAACATAATCATCTGTACCATCAAAACTTAAAGTAGTTTGACTTTTGCCGTTTAAAAACAACATTAATACTACTAAGAGGGTAAATATTTTTTTCATAATTTTATAATATTTACGCAATATAAAATATACAGATAAGATTTAAAAAATTTTAAAGAAAAAATTATGTCCAAATAGTGTAATTCAGCCTATTTTATAGTTCAATTAAATTGTCTTGAAATAATACTTTGTTGGGATTAGCTAGACTAAATTTAAAAAAGCTTAAAGTTTAGAAGCTTTATAAGCAAGCCAAATTAAAACAAACTGAATGGGTAACCTCACCCAAGAAGCCATAAAACTAGAGACATTAATTGCTTCTTGTGGAATTTCGTTAAATGCTAAGTAGATATTGGCAGGATAAACGGCAATTAATAAAAACACCAACCCCCAAGAGGCGTAAAACCTTGTCTTTTTAAATAGCAAACCAAGTCCAAATATAATTTCAAATCCACCACTTAGATAAACCAGTTCAAGGTGAAAAGCCAAGTATGGGGGTACTATTTTTAAAAAAAAAGAAGGGTTTATAAAATGTTGACAGCCTATCCAAACATAACTAAGACCCATTAAAACAACCAATAACTTTAGAAGATTTTCTTTCAATTTTTTATAATTTCAATCTCAAACTAATTGTCAAAATTATTAAAGCACCTATGTTTTTCTTCCTCTATTTGCTGAACAATTTCATATAATTCGTCCTTAATAATCTCTATATCGCCCCCACTATTTAAGTCAATTAATTTTTTAATATTGTTTAATTTTGAATTTATAGATTCAATAGTTTTAGGAGTTAGTAGCATTATTTACCTGGAATAAATTTTAAAGAAACTGAGTTTACACAGTGTCTGGTATTTTTAGAAGTTAATTGTTCACCAATAAAAACATGACCTAAATGACCCCCACACTCTTTACACAAGATTTCTGTTCTTCTGCCATCGGCATCAGTAATCTTTTCTACCGCATTGTCAATTTCATCATCAAAGCTAGGCCAACCACAATTCGATTTAAATTTATCATTTGATTTGTATAAGGGAGTTTCACACCTTCTACAAACGTAAACCCCTGTTTCATAATGGTTGTTATATTCTCCGGAAAATGGATACTCTGTCCCCTTATTAACAATTATTCTTTCTTCTTCGGCTGTAAGAGAATTGTATTTTTTATCACTCATTTTTGGGCTATTTTTTTCAGTTTGACAAGAAACCACATTACAGAGTATAATTAATACCGTAGTAATAAGTAGGTTTTTTTTCATTAGGAGGTGAAATTATTAAATAAAGCATCAATTTTAGAGGCCAGAATTAAATCTTTCTCAGTAATTTTTTTCTCATCATGAGTTGTTAAATTGATTTTTATTTTACGAAAAGAGTTTAAAATATCTGGATGATGGTTACAAGCCTCAGCTTCTTTAGCAACTAGATTAAAAAAATCTACAGCCGAATTAAAATCGTTAAAAACGAAAGTTTTAGATATTTCATTATTGATAATTTCCCAATTATATTTATTTGTTAATTCCTGTAAACTTTTGTGATTCATATTTATTTTTTTAGTGTGCTAAGATGCTTTTCAAATTTTTTCATTACCAACAGATGTGCTTTTGCTTGGGTAAATTTATAAACAAACCAAGGAAGCCTTGGTACAAATTCGTGAATTGCTGTTATTATATATTCTCCATCTAAAATAGATCTAAATTCTAGCCAACCTCGATTGGTTCTCTTGGTGAGAAACCCTCCAGTGATATAAAAAAGCTGCCTGTTATTATCACTTCTACTTTCTATATATTCTAACTGCAGAAGGCAAATTCCAAGAAATTTAAACTTTAATAGTGCATTATTTTTTTCAGCTGATATAATACGACTAAATATTTTACTTAGCCATAAGGGATAAGATTGAGCAACCCAATGAGCTGTTTTTTTAGTGGGGTTGGCAATTCTTTGAACACTTCGAACAGTATTTTTGTCCTTTGTTTGGGGAACGCCAACTGGAAAAACAGGAATATTAATGGATTTATCTAGGGCTCTTTTAAGAGTTTCTTTAATATTATAATCAGGTAAATTTTCTAAAACAACTTTTGATTTTAAGGTCATGTCATGTCTAAGACTTTCAATTAAAGGAGAAACAAAATTCGAATTAGAACCACTAAAAACACCTACCCACAACTTAGACATTCCCAATGAAAAAAATGGGACTGAGAAAATCCATCTTCTTTTCCCCATTTCAATAGCCGTAAGTTTTAACAAGTCCATGTAAGTAATTACCTGTGAGCCACCAATTTCAATAGGAGAGTTAAAATATTTCTCGTTTCCCATAATTTGGTCAATACATTTTAAAGCAAACCTTAAATCAACAGGCTGATTTTTTGATTTTGTCCACGCTGGACAAGCCATAACCGGAAGTTTTTCTACTAGTTTTTTTACAATTTTAAAAGATGAGCCCCCTGGGCCAATAATAATGCCTGCTCTAATCGCTGTAAGGGGAGTTTTTCTAGATCCAAGAACCTGCTCTACTTCAAACCTAGACTTTAAATGTTTAGAAATATTTAAATCATCCTTTGGTAAAATTCCACCAACATATATAATGTGTTTTAAATTGCAGCTTTCAGCAGCTCTAGAAAAATTATCTGCTAAAAGCAAATCTGTATCTTCAAAATTGCTTTGATTAAGCCTAGTTGAGGGCTGCATAGAGTGGACTAAATAAAGCGCATAATCAACCCCCTGTAAAGCGTTAACGCTACTAGAGATTGAAAATAAATCCACCATTCTCCATTCAATATCCGAACTTGGTGTAGGGTTTACTTTTTTTCTGGAAAGTGCAATTATATCGTACTTGTCTTTGTAGGTTTCAATAAACCACCTACCAATAAATCCAGTTGCTCCAGCAACAGCTAATTTTTTTTTAAGCGCCAATATTTATTATATTTTAATATTCAAAAGATAGATATTATTGTGACTTAAAATTAATAATTTGTAGAATTTAATTAATCTTATTATAACTTCATTGAATATATGTTTTGAATAAAAAATTATTATTTCAAAAATGAAAATTATTATTTCACAGTTTTTCAAAGGAATTTATTTATATAAAAGGGCATTAAAATTTATTTCCCATAACAGGTTAATTTACTTCTTTTTATTTCCACTTATTTTCAATTTGCTAATTTATTATGTAGGATTAGTTTTTTTTGATAATACAGTAGAAAACTTAAAAAATTCTTTAGTTAGTTATTTTGCTAATTCATTACAATTTGAAAATACAATTTTTAATAAATTTCTTACAATTTCATTATGGTTGATGGCAAAATCGTTTTCTATTTTTTTCTTTTCTTTTTTTGGTGGTTACCTAACAATAATAGCCATGTCCCCAGTATTTACTTATCTTTCTGAAAAGACATCTTCTATTAAAAATGGAATTACATATAATTTTAATTTAATAAGATTTTTAAAAGATTTACGAAGAGCTATTTTAATAGCCTTTAGAAATATCTTTATTCAGTTTATTTTAATAACAATCCTATTTATTTTTGGTTTTTTCCCGCTAATTGGTTGGCCTATATCAATATTAGGTAACTTACTAATATCATCTTATTTCTATGGGTTTTCATTTATGGATTATTCCAACGAAAGAAATAGACTTTCTTTATCGGATTCAATTAGTTTGATAAGAAAAAACAAAGGGATGGCAATAGGACTGGGGTTCATCTTTTATTTGTGCTTATTTATACCAATAGTTGGCGGTCTAATCTCTAGTTTTTTAGCTATTATTTCGGTAGTATCGGCAACTATATTTATGGAAGAATCTAAAAAAAGCTAGATAAGACTTTTAATTTTTTGAATCATTAAATTAAATTCTTTTTCTTCATAAAGGCGGGTTAAAAAAACAATTTCCCCGTTTTTATTTACTACAATATTTCTTGTTACTCCAGCTCCTTTAATTGTGAATTCTGAAAATACTTTACCATCTATATCATATGCAATAGGGTAGGTAACTCCAATTTTATTAATAAAAGCATCTACTTTTTCTTTAGACTCTTTAGTATCTATTCCAATTAAAAGAAAATCATCGTCTTTAAATTGTTTCCAAACTTTCTCCTCCAGAGCGGGCATTTCTCTACGACAAACACTACACCAAGACCCTGTAAACTGAATCACCACTACTTTGTCTTGAAAATTTTTATTAGTCCAAACTTCGCCGTTTCTCATTTGGAGTTTAATTTCTGGAATTTGATCACCAACCTTAAATTTGTAACCTCTATTTGTTTCGTTTTGACTGTTTACAAAACTAAAAAGCAACATAAAAAGTAAAAAAGTAAAAGTGTTTTTTATTATCATAAATTAATGTGAAACAGTAATAATTTTAGAATTTTGAATGTCTCCATCTGCTAATTTAACCAAATAGCTACCATTAGGTAAATCCTTAATATTTATAGAATATATGCCATTTAAATTTTTTGAAAAAAATACTTGAGAAAAAACTTTTTCCCCTAGCAAATTGAATAATTCAATCTTTAATCTTTCAGCATTATTTAAATTATAACGTATGTTTAATTCTCCAATAACTGGGTTGGGATAGCAATTAAAGCTCAAAAGTTTTTCATTTTCTTTAATATTAGTCGTTACAGGGGCTCCAATTAGTGCAAGATCAATTGCTGAGCTTATATCTTGAGTCGAACTATTTTTATTAAAGTAAACATAATGGCCAGCACCACCTACGACTGCAATTTTAGGCATTCCAATTTGCCCATAGTCACTCATATCTATACTTGGGTCTGAAAACCTTGTGCAATTCCCCATTCCTAAATTATCAGCCCAAGAAAATAGTGATTGACAATTTGTATTGGCGAAATCGTCTACTAGATAAAAATCTAATCTCCCAGGGTTGGTATTTGCATACCCTAAAGAAGCCGTATATGCATCTAAAGCAATGGACCCACAAGGTCCACATGGCATTACCCATGCAATTACGATTACTTTTCCGCTATCTAGTTCAGAAAACAAATGGTGAGAAACCCCGTCGCAATCCAATGCAGTAAAATCAGTAGCATTATTTTGGGCAACACCACTTAAAAAGAATAAGATTAATAAAAGAAGGACATTTATTCGTTTCATATTTTTATTGAATTGTAAGGTTTATATTAATTTTTTTGTTTTATCTCTTGCTTATTCGATTACCTGAAATCTGCTTTTGTCGGGAGGACTTAAAACGAAACCCGTTATCATCTCTTAATGAGGAATGCTTTGTTCTTCTTCCTTGAACGCGGGCTCTCCATTTTTTCCAATTTTTAAGAGTCATTTCTCTTTTCATTAGCATAATCACTTCTTTTTCAGTAATGTTAAATTGAAAAAGAATGGCTTCAAAAGGAGTCCTATCTTCCCAAGCCATTTCAATTATTCTATCTTTATCTATTTCGCTTAAATCGGTCATTAACAACTAATTATTTTTCATCCCATTTAATTTCCAACAGTCAATTTTTTCAATTAAAGTATCATCAAGAACATCGATTAAACTTGATGTTATTGCAGGTCTAAAGTCCTCATCATAAGGCATAGTACCTGCCTTTATTTCAGAAATAGAGTGATTAATATTTGCAACTATACTCTCATAATCCTCTAAAATAACACCAGCAAAATTTACATTACTGTTGTGGCAACTAGTGCAATTGTTTAAAAAAATGGACTTGATCTCTGTTTCAAACGAAGGGTTAGGCTCGCATGGCAAAGGTTCCATAGTTTTATCTTTGCTACAAGAAAATAATCCCTCAACAAAAAGGCAAAAAACAAAAGCGTATGTTACATTTAATTTCATAAATTAAAGACTTAAAAGTTAAATAAATTAACTTTATTAACAAATATGAAAGTATTATTTAGAATAATCCTAATGTGTCCATTTTTATCTTTTGGACATTTCTTCAGTCAAGAAAACTGGGATTTTGAAAAAATAAATCAAAAAAAACCATTATTTCTTGACACTCGTGCAATAAACGGGCACACGGTTAAGTTGCTAGAAAAAAAAGTTCTTGAATTAAGAATTATACATCGATTTGGAGATATTGCAACTAACGAATCTTACAGGACTCTTTTTGGCCTTGACAATTCTTCGGACATAAGAATAGGGCTTGAGTATGGCTTAACTGATAAAATAATGATTGGTGCAGGTAGGTCAAAAGGAGCAGGACCTTTTCTAGAATTATGGGATGCATTTATTAAATCAGATGTTTACAATAACAAGGCTTTAAAATTAAAAATATCATGGTCCTCTAAATTGTTTTTCACTACAATGAAAAGCTCAAAAATCGAAAGCGATTTAACCTATTTTTCTAAGCTTTCTCACAGAGTAACTTACCACAATGAACTTTTGATTGCATTCAAGCCAATTAACAAACTCACCCTTCAGCTAAGTCCTGGATTTATATTTAGGAACCTAAGTCAAATTGAGGACAAAAATTTTATTCCCCACATAGGAACTATTGCTAGGTTACATTTGTTTAAAAAAGTGAGTTTAGTAGCAGAATACTATGCAAACATTAATTCTACAGATTATAGAAAAAACAATTATGTTAATCCTTTTGGATTAGGAATTGAAATAAATACTTTTGGACATGTTTTTCTATTGAACTTTGTTAATTCAAGGGGAATAGGAGAAGGACAATTTTTACCATATACAAAAAGCAAATGGAGCAAAGGAGAGTATAGATTTGGCTTCACCATAGCTAGAAAATTTAACAAATAAATAATCATGAAATACATAATTGCAGCAGTTAGCTTCTTACTTTTTATAAACTCTGAAATTGCACAAGAGTTAAAAATAAATTCAGCAAAATCCTTAATTGAATTTAATCATGTCGAAGAGCAAACCATTGGGACTATAAAAGGAGTAAGTGGAAAAATAAATTTTGACGTTACCAACTTATCCAATTCTTTTTTTGAGGCTAGAGTAGATATTTCTTCAATTAAAACTTCTAATGCTACTAGAGATAAACACTTAAATGCTCCGAATTATTTTCATTCGGAGAAATACCCAGAAATTATTTTCAAAAGCGATAGTTTATATTCACTAGACAATAAATTCAGATTAAAAGGTAAATTAACCATTAAAGAGATCACACAATCTGAAGAAATTCAATTTAGTTACAATGATGGGGTATTTAACGGGACCTGCATTATCTATTCTAATGATTATAAAATTCATAAAAGAAAGACAAGAGAAGACAGTAAGATTCTGATTAAGATTACAGTACCTATTTTGTAAATCAATAAAATTTGGAGAATAATTCTTTTTGTTCTTATCTTTCAAATATTGAAAGCATTAATTTTTACAATAAGCATTTTAGTCATTATTCCTTCTTCAATTTTCGCAATTGATAAAGAAGAGGCATTATATTACAATAATTGGAACGATTCTCTCCAAGACAATAACCTTATGCTTTCTAAGGCATATATTAACAGCAACCCTTCAAAAGCTTTAGCATATATTTCACAAGCAATAATAAATACAGATAATTTTTTATTAAAAGCAAAATGTTATTTACAAAAAGGAATTATTTATAATTATTCTTATACAAACAAGGGAAAAGCTGCGCTAGAAAATTACCTTTTAGCAAAAGAAATTTATACTCAGAATAGCATTCAAAATAAATTAATCATTACCAATATTTTAATTGGAGAAGCCCATATTAATTTAGGAGAGCAAAATAAGGCTAATTTACTATTAAGTAAAACAAAAGAATTAGCAAATAAAAATAGAGAATCATTTTTAATGGTAATTTCTTACCTGGCAGAATTAGATGTAAATTATTTAGAAACGAAAAATGCTTTTGAAAACTTCTTGAAAATAGTAGCTAATATTAGACTTAAAAAAAATTCAGCTTATGCTTACTACTTATTTTATAAAAGAGCATTAAACTATGGGGATAAAAAGACAACTATTAGATCTTTAGATAGCGCTGTTAAGCATTATGAAAACAATAAAAATTATGATATTTCAGTACAGATGCTTATTAAAAAAGCAGAAGCATTCGAATCCTTCAATCAGACTAAAAAAGCAATAAATTTAATTCAGGATATTTACACGAAATCCTTAGAATACAACTACACTAGAGGTCTTATCTACAGCTGTTACAAATTATCAGATTATTTTGAATCAGAGAATAATTTTAATAAGGCGAATTTCTACTTAAAATACCTTAATAAAATAGAATCTGCACAAGGCCAAAAAGAACTAACAGAAAGAATATTACTTGCCGAAAAAGAGAATAAAATTGGAGTCGAAAGGTTGAACACAAAAAACGAGCTAAAATTCCAGAGTTATTTAATATTTACTGGTTTCGGAATTGCTCTTTTTATTTTATTTATTGCGCTTTACATTTTCTCTGCCTTCAAAACCAAATCTAAATTGGCCAGCAATCTTATTTTAGCAAATGCCAAAAACCAAGAGCTGAAAAAAGAAAAAGATGATTTTTTAGCCTACACTACTCATGAAATAAGAACCCCTCTATCTGCTGTTATATCTGCCTCTGAAATTTTAGACAGAACTAAACTAGACTCGTCACAAAAGGAGCATTTAAAAGCTTTAAAAAGCAGCGCTAGTAATATACTTTTTCTAGTAAATGACATTTTAGATTTAGCAAAACTTGAGAAACGAAAAATAACATTAGAAAAAATTGATTTTTCTTTAATTAATGTAATTGAAAATTCAATTTCAATATTAAAAAGTAAAGCCATAGATAATAATGTTGATATTAAGTTTATTCAATCTAAGAAAGTTCCTAAATTAATTATTGGAGACGCTTTTAGATTTCAACAAATCATAATTAACCTTTTAGATAACGCTATCAAGTATTCTCCTAATGGCCAAGCGATTATTGAGTTAACTAAAGAAGACAATAAATCTCTGAAAGTTGTGGTAAGCGATAATGGTGTAGGGATTCAGAAAGATAAATTAAAACATATTTTCCAACCATATGCACAAGAAAAAACAAATACCTCTAGACAGTATGGGGGCACAGGTTTGGGCTTGGCAATTTGCGATCTTATAATTCAGTTGATGAATGGAAAAATTAATGTTGAATCAGATTCTTCTGGTACAGTCTTTAGCTTTATAATTCCATATATAATTTCCAATAAGGCTAATGTAGAAGTTTCTGCATCAAAGAAAACAGGGCTTAAAAACATTAAAATATTGATGGCGGAAGATGATGAATTGAACGGAAAATTATTCAAGGATTTAATAGAGAATATTGACAATAATATAACCTTAGAATGGGTAAAAAACGGTCAAGAGGCGACAGTAATGACTTCTAAAAACATTTATGACATTATTTTAATGGACATCGAAATGCCAATTAAAAATGGGTTTGAAACAAGCCTCGAAATAAGAAAGTCCCTTAATTCAAATAATAAAAGCACCCCTATAATTGCCATGACTGCTCATTTGGTAGAAGATGTTTTAGATCGTTGTTATGAAAATGGCATAAATGATTGTATTTCTAAACCATTTCAAATAGAAATGCTCTACAAAAAAATCTCCAAAAGCATTAAAATTGATAATGATGGAAGAGCTATCCATTTAAAGAACAAAAATAAATATTTGGATATTTTTATAAGAACGTTCAAGGATGATTATGATAAGCTTGTGGAAATGATAAAACAAAATGATCAAAATGGCATTAAATCTAAATTACACAAAATGAAAGGCTCATCTGCAACTATGGAATTTATAGAAATTGAAGAATATATTAGTAAAATGGAATTAAAAAAAGTTGTAGATTTAAGTAGCGATATTAAAACGTTACAAAAGCTTTTTTTGAAAAATACTAAAGAGAAAATTTAATAATGATAAAGGTAATTATTGTTGATGATGATGAGTTGTGTATTTCTGTGATAGAAGACATGGTTAATCAGCTGGATGAATTTTCATGTATTGGAACTTTTTTAAATGCTTTAGATGCCTATAATTTTATAAATTCTAATGATGTAGATGTAATATTTTTGGATGTAGAAATGCCTAAAATGGGAGGAATTGAGCTCTTAAAAAACCTGAAAATATCTCCTTTAGTGGTAATGATTACTTCCCATGACGAATTTGCACTGGAGTCCTATGAGTATAATGTAACAGACTTTTTAAAAAAACCTGTTGTTTGGACAAGGTTTGTAAAAACGGTACAAAAAATAAATCATCAGCTTTTTGGATTAGGTGCAAAACTTATTGAAAATGATGATCAGGAACATGTATTTATAAAAACAGATTCAAAACTTGTTCAACTAAAACTGACTGATGTTTTATGGGTAGAAGCCTTGGGGAATTATGTTCGTGTAAACACTAATGAAGAAAAATTCACGGTCTTAACGACTATGAAAGAAATAGAATCAAAACTTTCAAATAAAGAATTTGTTAGAGTTCAGAGATCATTTATAGTAAGAATAGACAAAATAAATTCTATTGAGGACAATTACATTATTATTAATGATAAAGAAATTCATATTGGCAAATCTTACAAGGAGGAGTTTTCAAAGAAACTAAATATTCTTTAAGCCTATAATAAATCATGGTTAATTAGATATTTTATTGTGACACTAAATTTGCATTTCTGGAATTTCAATATCTCCTATAATCAACTTGCCCAAAGTTGCAGATTTTATTTCTTCAATACTTACGTTAGGAGCTCTTTCAATAAGTTTAAAGCCTCCGTTTGGGAGGACATCTAATACAGCAAGATTGGTAACTATTTTTTTAACACAATTCACACCCGTTAACGGTAGGCTGCAACTATCTAATAATTTACTTTCTCCTTTTTTATTAGTATGCATCATAGCCACTATAATATTTTCAGCACTGGCTACTAAATCCATAGCTCCACCCATTCCTTTAACCATTTTTCCAGGAATTTTCCAATTGGAAATATCTCCATTTTCCGAAACTTCCATAGCCCCTAAAACAGTTAGTTGCACATGTTTTCCTCTAATCATTGCAAAACTTATTGAGGAATCAAAGAATACTGCTCCAGGTAATGCAGTAATAGTTTGTTTACCAGCGTTAATTAAATCTGCATCTACATTTTCTTCTTTTGGGAAAGGCCCCATCCCAAGAATTCCATTTTCAGACTGAAACTCTACATCAATTCCTTTAGGAATATAGTTGGCAACTAATGTAGGGATTCCTATTCCAAGGTTTACATACCAACCATCTCTAAGTTCCTGAGCAATTCTTTTGGCAATTCCTATTTTATCTAGCCCCATCTTAATTGTCTGTATTAATAGTTCTTTGTTCAATTCGCTTTTCGTAATTAGAACCTTCAAAAATTCTTTGTACAAATATTCCTGGAGTATGAATTTGATTTGGATCTAATTCGCCTGGATTTACCAATTCTTCTACCTCTGCAATAGTAATTTTCCCCGCCATAGCCATCAAAGGATTAAAATTTCTTGCTGTTCCTTTATAAATTAAGTTTCCAGCAGTATCACCTTTCCATGCTTTTACAATAGCAAAATCTGCAGTTAAAGCTGTTTCTAAAATATGTGGCTTGCCATTATAATCTCTAACTTCTTTCCCTTTACTAATCTCAGTTCCGTAACCGGCAGGAGTAAAAAATGCTGGAATTCCCGCTCCAGCTGCTCTACATCTTTCTGCCAAAGATCCCTGTGGAATAAGATCTACCTCTAGTTCTCCAGAAAGCATTTGCCTTTCAAATTCTTCATTTTCCCCGACATAGGACGAGATCATTTTTTTAATTTGTTTATGTTTTAGAAGGTAACCTAAACCAAAATTGTCAATTCCTGCATTATTAGAAATACAAGTCAGAGCGTTTATTTTTAAATTAACTAATGCTTGGATACAGTTTTCTGGAATTCCACATAGCCCAAACCCACCAAGCATAATTGTCATTCCACTTTTTATATCTAAACAGGCCTCTGCTGCATTTGAAACTTTTTTTTCAATCATAAATCTTTTTACCAATTATCATCATTTGACCAATCGTTTTCAAATTCGTTCTTTAATTTGGAGTTATTAATCTCATTTTCACATTCAATAGGAGATCTTAAAATTGTTTCAGGCATTTCAAAGTCTTCTTGTGAAATATCTAAAGAATCATCAGCATTAATATATTTAGTATAATATGCAAATATTGGAAGGGCTGTATTAGTTCCCATTCCCATACTTAGAGTGTTAAACCTAACAGATCTATCTTCAGCACCAACCCACACTCCAGTCACCAAGTCAGGTGTTAAACCCATAAACCAACCATCTGATTGATTTTGTGTAGTCCCAGTTTTGCCAGCTATTGGCTGTGTAATTCCAGCATAAGGCCTTTCTTTAGTTTCTTTTCCTCTTATTCGAACAGCAGTACCTCCCTGCAAAGGATTTCCATTAGCATTTTTTAAAGTAGGATGTTTTACCCCCTTTGTAACTAATTTCATCATTTCTAAAATAGAGTACGTAGTTTCTTTATTCCAAACTTGTTTAGATACAGTTTCAGGTTCATAAATTAAATTTCCAAATTTGTCCTCTATCCTTAAAATATAAACAGGTTCCATATAAACTCCATTGTTTGCAAATGGAGCAATTGCCCCTACGATGTCATGAACAGAGATGTCAAAAACACCTAAAGCCATTGCGGGAACTTGATCAAATTTTGAAGTATCTATTCCAAGCTGAGCTACTCTATTGAATACATCATTAATCATGGATCCTTTTTTAATAATACTTGCTGTGATATTATTCATAGAATTTGCTAATGCAAATGATATAGAGGTTAAAGCCCCAGTAAAATGATCTCCTGAGTTTGTCGGACACCATAATTTTTTTCTATACTCATTGAAAGGAATTTCTATACAATATTCAATATCTGGGACCTGATAACAAGGGTCAATAACTCCGGACTCTAAAGCAGTTGCATATACAAATGGTTTAAATGTAGAACCAACTTGACGCTTGCCTTTTTTAACCATATCATATTTAAAATGCTTGAAATTTGGACCGCCTACCCATGCTTTGATTTGCCCAGTATGTGGATCCATAGACATAAGGCCAGATCGTAATATTCCTTTATAATATTTAACGGAATCTTTAGCTGAAAAAACAGTGTCTTTTTCAAAGTTTTTTGAATTCCAATCAAAAACTTTCATGGCTCTTTTTTCATTTAACTTTTTTATAATCTCCTGATTTGATCTAATTGGACTTACTGTCTTACAATATGAGCATTGATAACCTTTAGCAGTTTTTTCAATATATTGTTGAGGTCTTTCGCAATAGCTGCAAGCTTTTCCAATTAACTTCTTATAGATCATAGATTGTCTAAGCGATCTATTTAAAATTGTATCGATCTGTGCGGCATTTAAATCATCTGAAAATGGAGGTGATTTACATTTTTTATTGTTTCTTTCAAAAGCACTTTGTAGGTAGTTTTTAAAATGAGACTCTACCGCATTTTCTGCATGTTTTTGCAACTTGCTATCAATTGTAGAATAGATTTTTAAGCCATCAGAATACAGGTCGTATTTTTCACCGTTAGATTTACTAATTATATAGCCTCCGTTTTCATTTTTTTGAGCTAATATTTTACCAAGATCAACTCTTAAAATTTCTCTAAAATATGGAGCTAACCCAGTTTGATGATCAACTTTATTATAATCTAGGTCTAGGGCTAGTTTTTTTGTTGAATCAAAATCTGCTTGTGAAATATAGTTGTTTTTAAACATTTGATACAACACAACGGCTCTTCTTTTTAATACTTTATCAGGCCTTCTTATTGGATTAAACAATGAAGGGTTTTTTGCCATGCCAACCAACATCGCAGATTCATGTAGCTCTAATTGATCAGGTGTTTTACTGAAATAAACCTGAGCAGCACTATTAATTCCTACGGCATTATTCAGAAAATCAAACTTATTTAAGTACATCGATAAAATTTCTTCCTTTGTATAATTTCTTTCAAGTTTAGTTGCTATTATCCATTCTTTGAATTTTCTAAGTACAAACTCAAATTTGTTTAATTTTTTTCTTGGAAAAAGTAATTTAGCTAATTGTTGAGTTATGGTTGATCCTCCGCCTTTTAAATCACCCAAAATAACCCCTTTAAAAACTCTTCCAAGAGCAATTAAATCTATTCCAGAATGGTCGAAATATCGTTCGTCCTCTGTTGCAACAAGCGCATCAATAAGTGATTTAGGTAAATTGTTAAAGTGAACATTAGTACGGTTTTCATGATAATATTTACCTAACTGGACATAGTCAGAACTTAATACAACACTAGCAAGGTCTGTTTTAGGGTTCTCAAGCTCAGTAATTTCAGGTAGAGTGTCATCATCTGCTAATGCTATTAGAGCCCATAGCCCAAAAGCAGGAGAAAACACCAAAATCCAAATGATTAAAATTCTTAGAATTTTTTTAAATATTGATGTTTTTATATGTTTGTTTTCTTTCAAAGAGGTTACTTTTATAAAAGTAATTTATGCTAAAATACGTGAAGTTTTGACGAATTTTAAAAATTAACTTTTTTTTGCTTAACAATTACATATGAATAACCGACAGAAAATACTTGTCTATAGTAATTTAGCATTCCAAATGGGTGTTATTATTGGTATTGGAACATATCTAGGCAATTACTTAGATAAAATCTACAATAACGACACACCATGGATTACTCTAATTTTATCGTTAATGTCTATTTTTTTATCATTTTATAAAGTTTTAAAAACATTAAAAAAAGATGTTTAAAAAATATTTCTTTCTTTTTCTTTCTTTTTCTTTCTTTTTTTTGATAGATTTTTTTATTTGTAGTTACTATTCTTCTATATCTATAGAAAACACTGAAATTTTTATTATCAACTTATTTCTTTTTTGTTTGACTTTGGGGTTTTTTATAGTAATTAAGGTTTTACAAAAAAGAAAAAAAACACCAATATTTACATACTTATCTCTGAGCTTTTTAAAAATGATTTTAAGTTTGTTTTTTTTATATCCCAAAATAACTGAAGAGTCCCAGAACTTTCTTCCATATATATTGCACTTCTTCTTTTTTTATTTTGCATATTTGTCGGTAGAAATTTTTTTATTAAAAAAGGATAGTAGATAATAAATTTCTTAAAATATTTTTGCCATCGAAATAATTAATTATTTTTGGCCGAAATTTAAATTTGAATAGTAAAATGTCATCATTTTCACTGGGTAAAATATTTTTGTTTGCTACTATTTTCTTAGCTTCTATTTCTAATGCTTTCTGCAACCAAGAAAATGATTCTTTATCGAGTTTAGAAAAAAAAGCATATGATCCAGTGCCAGACATCATGCACCATATTTCGGATTCGCACGAATGGCATTTTTGGGGAGAAGGGGAAAGCGCCGTTACTTTATCGTTGCCTATAATTTTATGGACGGATAATGGTCTTGTTGGTCCATTCTTATCTAGTAAATTTCATCACAATGATAATGGCCAAAGAGTAGTTACAGTTGATGGTCATAGTTTAGTCAAAATACATGATAAGATATACGAACTAAATCAAGGGCAAAAAAGCGCAGTTTTCGATGAGAGTCATCATATAAAAAATGGAATACTTCCATTAGACTTTTCAATTACCAAAAATGTAGCTTGCATGCTAATTGCATTTTTTCTACTGTTGCTATTTTTTATTATTTCAGGTATTAAAGCTAAAAATAATAAAACTGCTCCCTCTGGGTTATTATCTTTCCTTGAGCCGCTTGTTTTATTTGTTAGAGACGATATTGTAAAACCAAATATTGGAAAAAACTATAAAAAATATCTTCCCTATCTTCTAACATTATTCTTTTTTATCCTAATGAATAATTTGCTTGGTTTAATTCCAGGATCAGCCAATGTAACAGGAAATATTGCAATTACTTTAGTATTGTCTTTTATAACCTTGATAGTTACCAATTTTTCAGGAAATAAATCTTATTGGGGACATATTTTTAATCCACCCGGAGTTCCGCTAGCATTGATGCCTATTATGATACCAATTGAAATTGTAGGTATTTTTACTAAGCCTTTCGCATTAATGATACGTCTTTTTGCAAATATTACTGCTGGACATATTATAGTACTTAGTTTAGTTTCTTTAATATTTATGGCTCAGAGTGGATTAGGAGATATTGCTGCCTGGAGTTTATCACCTGTTGCCGTAGTATTTGTATTATTTATGGACTTAATAGAAGTGCTTGTTGCGTTTCTCCAAGCTTATATATTTACTTTACTAACTTCATTATTTATAGGCTTGGCAACAGTAGAAGAGCATTAAAATTTTATAACAATAAAAAACAAAAAAATGGGAACAATCACAGGAATAGCAGCAATCGGCGCAGGTTTAGCGGCAATAGGTGCGGGAATTGGAATTGGCAAAATTGGAGGATCAGCATTAGAGTCTATGGCAAGACAGCCAGAACATTCTAGTATGATTCAAACAAATATGATTATAGCAGCAGCACTTGTCGAAGGTGTAGCTTTATTTGCTGTAGTTGTAGCATTGCTTCAAGGCTAATTAGACTAACAAAAATTGAATAAGAGCTAAAGCGGTTGGCTTTGGCTCTATTTAAAAAACTAAATTATATACAATGGACTCAATGCAATTGGTAACACCAGCTATAGGATTAATGTTTTGGACAGTGCTAATATTTGTTTTATTAGTTTTAGTGCTCAAAAAGTTTGCCTGGAAACCTATTTTAAATGCTGTAGATGAAAGAAACAATTCAATTACGGAAGCTCTTTCTTCAGCTAAAAAAGCTAAAGCTGAAATGGAACAACTTTCAGCAGATAACGAAAAGATTTTAAATCAAGCAAGAATCGAAAGAGACTCAATCATAAAAGAAGCTAAAGCTATCAAGGAGAGCACTATTTCTGAAGCAAAAAGCAAAGCATCGCTAGAGGCGGAGAAAATAATTTTATCAGCTAAGGAACAAATTAGCAACGAAAAGATGAAAGCTATGATAGAATTAAAAAATGAAATAGCGGACATCTCTATTCAAATGGCTGAAAAAATTATTAAGTTAGAACTTAAAGATGTACAAAGTCAAAAAAAGTTAATTGAGCAAACTTTGAAAAATCAGATGAATTAAATTAATGGTAACATCTAAAATTACAAATAGATATGCGAAATCTTTACTTGATTTAGCAATAGAAAAAAATCAACTAAATGATTGTTATAATGATTTAATTAATGTTGAAAAGGTGTGTTCAGAAAGTAGTGACTTTACTATGATGCTTAAAAGCCCAATTGTCAATACAAGTAAAAAATTAACTATTTTAAATTCGATATTTAAAAAAAGAATTTCAAAACTCACTTTCTCATTTATTGAAATTATAACTAAGAAAAAGAGAGAACCACTTTTGTATGCCATTTCTAAAAACTTTCTAGAGTTATATAAAGAGCATCATAAAATAATATCAGCTAGTGTAACTACTACCATTCCTTTAGATAAGGATTTGAGAAATAAAATAGTTTCTTTTGTAAAAAATAGTTCAGATAGCAAGGTTGAATTAGATGAAAAAATTAATGAGGATATTTTAGGAGGAGCTATTATCAAAATAGGAGACTTTCAAATAGACAATAGTGTTAAAAAGCAATTAAACGAGTTAAAAAATACTTACAGCAAAAATCTTTTTACTAAGAATTTATAAAATCAACAACAATGTCAGAAATAAAACCAGCAGAAGTTTCAGCAATTTTAAGAGAGCAATTATCGGGCTTTAAGTCTGAAGCTGAGCTTGAAGAAGTAGGAACAGTTTTACAAATTGGGGATGGTATAGCAAGAATCTACGGTCTTGGTGGTGTTCAGTACGGTGAACTTATTGAGTTTGATAATGGCCTACAAGGAATAGCTTTAAACTTAGAAGAAGATAATGTTGGAGCCGTGCTTTTAGGAGCCTCAAATCATGTAAAAGAGGGAGATACAGTAAAGAGAACTAAAAGAATTGCTTCTGTCAATGTGGGGGAGAAAATGCTAGGAAGAGTTGTAAATACTCTTGGTCTACCCATTGATGGAAAAGGCCCTATAGAAGGAGAGTTATTTGAAATGCCCATCGAAAGAAAAGCACCGGGAGTAATTTATAGACAGCCTGTTAATGAACCACTACAGACGGGAGTAAAAGCAATTGATGCAATGATTCCCATTGGTAGGGGACAAAGAGAGTTAGTGATTGGAGACCGTCAAACGGGAAAAACTACAGTTTGTATCGATACTATTATCAATCAAAAAGAATTTTATGATAGGGGAGAGCCTGTCTATTGTATTTATGTTGCAATTGGTCAAAAAGGATCAACTATTGCCGGAATTGTAAATAAACTAGAAGAAGCAGGAGCAATGAAGTATACTGTAATTGTAGCCGCAAATGCATCAGATTCTGCACCTATGCAATTTTATGCTCCTTTTACTGGCGCAGCAATTGGAGAATATTTTAGAGATACTGGAAGACCAGGGTTAATTGTTTTTGATGATTTGTCCAAGCAAGCTGTAGCTTACAGAGAGGTTTCACTACTACTTAGAAGACCGCCGGGAAGAGAAGCTTACCCAGGAGATGTTTTTTATTTACACTCCAGGTTACTAGAAAGAGCGGCTAAAATTAATAATTCAGACGATATTGCCGTACTTATGAATGATTTGCCAGAATCACTTAAGGGAAAAGTAAAAGGTGGTGGATCACTAACAGCCCTCCCTGTTATAGAGACTCAAGCTGGAGATGTTTCCGCATATATTCCAACAAATGTTATATCCATTACTGATGGGCAAATTTTTCTGGAAGCTAATTTATTTAATGCAGGTATTAGACCTGCAATTAATGTAGGGATTTCAGTTTCTAGAGTTGGAGGATCGGCACAGATTAAATCGATGAAGAAAGTTTCAGGTACTTTAAAATTAGATCAAGCACAATATCGTGAATTAGAAGCATTTTCAAAATTCGGATCTGACTTAGACCCAGCAACAATGGCTGTTTTAGAAAGAGGAGCTAGAAATGTGGAAATATTAAAACAAAATGAAGGATCACCATTACCTGTAGAAGAGCAAGTAGCCATTATATATTGTGGTTCAACAGGTATTTTAACTGATATTCCAATTTCAAAAATTAAAGATTTCGAAGAAAGCTTTTTAGATCTAATGAGAACTAAGCATAGAAAACAATTGGATATTCTTAAATCTGGAAAACTAACAGATGAGGTTACCGATTTAATTAAAAAAGTTGTTTCTGAGCTGTCTAAAAATTATGAAGCTTAATTTTCTATGGCCAACTTAAAAGAAATTCGAACACGTATTACTTCAGTGGAATCTACTATGCAGATTACATCTGCTATGAAGATGGTTTCTGCAGCTAAATTTAAAAGAGCTCAGGATGCTATTATTCAAATGAGACCATTTGCTAAAAAGTTCAATGAAATCCTTCAAAATGTATCTTCAACTTCCGGAGAAACAGACCATCCTATGATGCAAAAAAATAATGGCAAGAAAGTACTATTAATTGCAATTTCATCAAATAGAGGCTTATGTGGTGGGTTCAATAATAATGTTGTTAAAGAGATAAAAAAAACAATTAAGCAAAACTCTGAAAATCAATATAGTATTCTAACTATTGGTAAAAAAGCATATGATGCTTTTAAAAAAACTGACTTAATCAATAGCAGTGAAATATTACCGTTAAATGCTCAATCAATTTGGGATAATTTAAACTATGAAAATTCAGTTTCAATTACTTCTAAGATCATTGATGCCTTTAACGAGAACATCTTTGATAAGGCGTACTTAATTTATAATTCCTTTAAGAATGCAGCTATCCAAATAATAGTTAATGAATCTTTCTTGCCAGTTTCTCCCCCAAATGAGAATAATAATTCCCCGATTGATTATATTTTTGAGCCTGACCAAAATGAGATTTTAAATGAACTTATTCCTAATACCTTAAAAATAAAACTTTATAAATCTCTTTTGGATTCATTTGCTTCGGAACACGGTGCTAGAATGACAGCTATGCATAAAGCTACTGATAACGCTAATGAAATGAAAAATGACCTGAAGTTATTTTATAATAAAGCTAGACAAGCTGCTATTACCAACGAAATCCTTGAAATTGTAGCAGGTGCTGAAGCATTAGGAGGTTAACCAAAATAGTTTAACTAAATTTCCATCACTTCAAATTTAAATTACTGGTTTTGCTTATCTTAAATGTGCGATATCTTTTCTTTTATTATTTTTAGGCAAAATGGCTAACAGAACTATTCATCACTCTAAATGAAGTATACCTATTTTCTAATCTTTTTTAGTTTTCTTTTAATTTCCTGTATTAATAAGGAACCCCAAGTGTATCTCTGCGATGCTGAAAAACTAAGTTTAGATAAACAATCATTTGTAACCCAAGACTTCAGTTTCTTGGGTGGACAAACAAGAACTTCGATTGACTCTTATTTAGGCGAATTTTCTTCTCTTGTTGATATTAGACAAAAACGAGGGATTGAAAAGAAAATTAATGATTTAAAATCTGGAGAAATTATAACAGTATCTGTTTACAAAAAAACAAAAAGCGATAAAGGATATCTAGTAATTTCAGCAGGTAAAGATGAAAAAGTTATTAGAAGAGAAAGATTTAGCTTTAGTGGAAAAGATAAAAATAGTTGGGAGAAAATAGCATTTGAAATACAACTGCCTTTTAATTTAAAAAAAAAATCACTCCCTTATTTAAAAGTCTATGTTTCTTTATTTGACCCGTTAGGAGAGGTTAATGAAGAAAGTAAAGAAAAAGTGTTTTTTGATAATTTAGAAATTAAAAGAACATCCTTTATTTCTAATGAAGAATTACCCACTAAAATAAGTACTGATTTTAAAGAGATTAACATTATCATTGAGGAAAATAATCTAAAAAAACTGACCAAGGAAAGAGATTATGCATTCTATAATCAGGTAATAGATCAATCAAATAAAAAGAAAATTAAAGGGTTTATAGATCACAAAAACAACAAAATCCCAGTAAAAATTAGGTTAAAAGGAGATTGGACGGACCATTTAATAGGCAAAAAATGGTCTTTAAGAGTAAGCACAGACAATAATGAAATGTTTAATGGCCTTAAAGAATTTTCTTTACAAAGTCCACACACAAGAGACTTCTTAAACGAATGGCTATTCCATAAGATCTGTCAAACTGAAAATATACTTAGTACTTATTATGATTTCTATAGATTAAAAATTAACGATGTTAACTACGGTATATATGCCATAGAAGAACATTTTCAAAAGCAGCTTCTTGAGTCAAAAGGCAGAGTAAACGGACCAATTTTAAAATTTGACGAACAGGGGTTTTGGGAATGTATAAAACATCAAAAAAAAACTGATAAATATTCAAAAAAACCAGCGTTTTTAGCCTCTGTAATAACTCCATTTAATAAAAAAGATATTCTAAGTAATGAGAAATCAAAACAAAACTTCCTAGTTGCCCAAGAGCAACTATTAAAATACAAAGTAGGAAAAAGCAATCCCAGTGAGTATCTTGATATAGAAAGTTTTGCTAAGGCATACGCCTTAATGTCTATAACAAATGCTCAACACTCAATAATATGGCATAACCAAAGGTTTTATTTTAATCCAACAACTTCAAAAATTGAAATGATTGCGTATGATTGTTTCGAAGGTTCTGGAGAATATACTTTTAAAAAACATGTTTTTTATGGCAAAAATTCATGGAATGTAAAACCTGAATTTTACTGTATAATGAGCCTTTTTGATGATATATCTTTTCAGAAAGAATATTTATTTTATTTAAAGAAATTTTCAAATGAACAATATTTACAAAAAGTATTTTCTGAAAACAAAGAAGATTTAAATTATTTTCAAAATATTCTTCAAGAAGATTACCCTAACTATAAATTTGACAAAAAGAATTTTTTCAATGGCAGAAATAATATTATTGAACAACTTGTAGAGTATGAAAACAAAATAAATAGTAAAAATATTAATTATCAAAAAATTAATGACATTGAAACTGATTGTTATTCAGATGAAATTTTTAATCATATTTCAATAAATGCACATATTCAAAAAACAAATAGAGATTCATCACTTTTATCGATCAAAAACTATCATTGCGCGGACTTAGATATAATAGGATACACCACTAAAGATTCTGAAGATGAAATAATATACTTTAAAAAAGTTAAAAAAATAATTAATTACAAAAACCATCAAGAAGTTTGTCAAATATCAACGCAAAAAAACCCGAAAAAAATATATTTCAAACACAAAGCGGAGATTTATAACTGCGATATTATAAATTGGCCAAGGCCATCTTTAAAAAATTACAATAGTGATTCTGGATTTAATCCAAAAATGAAAGAGGCTCAATAATCAAATTTCCTAATTTAATAGACGGTATATTTTCTACATTGACTTTAGATTTTAATGGATTAATATCAGCTCTTATCATGTTGTATCTAGTCGCTGAAGCCATCCAATGATAAAAAGGAAAACTTCCAAGTAGTTGAAAACTCCCATCCTTCTTTGTAATTGTATGATATGAATTAGTCCAGTACTTATTCCAAGCTAATATTACCCCTCCCTCGATTGGAAAACCATCATCGTCTAATAATTTTCCTGTCAAAGAAAATTTATCAGAATTAGAATAATTATAATAATTAGTTAAACATTTACAATTTGATTTTTCTTTAATAGGATTAAAATTTTTAAATACTTCAACTGATTCTTTAACAGTTCCTACAATTGGAAAATCTGAGGTGGAAGAATTTACAATACCACTCTTAGTTACTAAACCCATAAGATCAGAATGGTTTTTAAAGTCATTCCATGATACATCTTTAAACTGCCACCAGGAGTATCCAATTGCGTTACAGTCAAATGCTTGTTGTAAAGTTTTATTTATAAACATTTTTTGAGACGAAAGACTGTCACTCTCATTCAAAATACTAGAATACCAACCTGTTTCACCAATCACCCATGGCTTATTAGTATGCTTAGAGTACCAATATATCTCATTTCTAACTTGTTCTCTTTCGTGCTCGTACGGGTGATAGGAAATAAAGTCAACATTAAGGATATTAGGATCCCATTCAAAAACTTCTCTAATTCCTTGCAGTCCAATAGTCGATAGATGAAAAGGGGCAAATTTTCTAAATTTTCTTTGCCAATTATTTACACATTTAAAAACCTCTTTTTTAGTTCTTTTCTCTTTATCAAAATAAAGCGGCTCATTTTTAAAATCATAAGCCATTATGGTAGAATTGTATTTAAATTTTCCAGCAACTTTTATAAAATGAGACACACTCTCCTTATAATCAGGATATAGATTCATTAGAAAAACTATTTTAAGACCAACAGAATCAATTATCTTAAAACTTTCTTCAAGCGCATTAAGGTATAGAGAATAATTTTCTGAAGATTTTGACAGAACAAGTGTAGTGTCTTTTTTAGATTTAGTTCGGGCATTAATAAAAACTTGGTTTGTTTTTGAATCAATATTAACTTCACCAATTCTTACCAATCTAATTGAGTTCATCCCCATATCTTTTATTAATTGCATATGAGATTTGAATTCAAGAATTGAAGAATCTTTTTCAGTATATATACGTGATTTTTTATTACTATAGTCTATAGAGGAGCTAATCCAAAATTTATTATTATCATATCTTAGTTCTGCAATGTAATTTAATGTTAAAGGATAGTAACTTTTATTATTAAGAAAGAAAGAATTATTATTAATGGTCACAAAGTTATTAGGAGCAGAAACTTTTTGAATAGAATTATCATCACATTTAATAAATAGTAAACTAATAAATGAGATTATTAATAAAACTTTACGATAGGAAAAAAAAATAAGTATTCTGGGCAAAATATTTTTATTTATTAACTTTTAAAAATTTAAAATTAAATAAATGAACTTAATATGTCTTTATATTTTATAAAATTATTATAATTTAACTAATAGAACCGTATTATATACATGTCATTGGATATTAAAAAACTATGAGTCAAAGGATTGAAGGGCTTTTTTTACGTTCTACTAAAATTAAACACAACTCCATCATTGTAGATTTGTTGACTAAACAATATGGAAGGTCAAGTTTTATTTTTACAATTAGTTCTAAAAAAAGCAAATCTTTTTTATTTCAACCTTTTCATTTAATTGAATTTAGCTCAGCTTTCAACTCTGAGAAAAAAGTAAATAGAGCAAATAATGTAGAAATAATATTTCCTGTTATTGACATTATAAGTGACATAAGGAAAACAGGATATGCACTTTTACTTACAGAAATTTTGAATAAAGTATTTCACACTCAAGACAAAAACGAAAAACTTTTTTTTGAGTTAAAAAAAATGATTATCTCTTTTGAACACCAGCCATTTAACCCGGTATTCGGAATTTTTTTTGTTAAAGAAATCTTGACCCACTTTGGAATACAACCCTTAAATAATTATGATATGGAAAGTCCATATTTTAATCTTTCCGATGGTAAGTTCACAAAACTTCATGATGATAATATCGAAGAAAATTTTCCATATGAGTTATTGAATAAATTATTAGGCATGAAAATTGATAATATATTTGTTTTTAAAATTAGTTCTACAAATAGAAGATCAATTATGAGTTTACTTTTAAGTTATATGTCATATCATGAGCTGGTGAATGTTGATAAATTAAACTCTATAAGAGTCTTACAATCTCTATATGATTGAACATTAAATTGAAAACATATTTACTTTTTATTTTTTATTTTTTATTTTCTGGTTATTTCACAGCCCAGAAAGTATCTTTTGTCAATGAATTTGGGAAAAGGTTAAAGAATAGAAGAGTATTGATCATCACCGGATCAAAAACAGATACTTTTTATACTAACAAATTAGGGAATATCGATTTAAAAGCCAATAAAAATTTTAATTCTATTTCTTTTCTTCAAAACGACAAAACTATTTCAAAAAGCAAGGTTGAGATTAATCAGAACAAAAATTTATTTATAGTTGAAATTTCTTCAAAATCTCTTCCTGTTTTTGAAGCAGAAATAAATAAAAATTCCCAGTTGCCGAATACTATGTCCGAACTCAATCACCAGGTAATTAGTTCTAAAGAAGTTTATAATTCCAATACTTCTACTAGTGCTGAGCTATTACTTTTAGCTGATGAAGTGACAATTCAAAAAAGCAGTTTTGCAGGTGGGAGCCCTATAATAAGAGGGTTTGAAGCCAATAGAATTTTATTGATGATCGACGGTATTAGAATGAATAACGCAATTTACCGAAGTGGACACCTACAAAACAGTATTACAGTAGACCCTTTTATCGTTGAAAACTGCAACATTATTTTTGGTCCTTCTGCAGTTTCCTATGGAAGTGACGCCATTGGAGGGGTAATAGATTATAAAACAAAAGATCCTATTACTTTTTCCAAAAATGACAGCTCTATTTTTAAGGGCAATTATTTCATTCGATCTAATAGTGCGACTCAAGAAATCACAAATCATATAAATTTTAATATTTCAGGGAAAAATATAGCTTCTTTAACATCTGTAACGTTTAAGAAATTTGGCGATGTTTCAATGGGACAAAACAGGAATCACGGGTTTGATGAATGGGGAAAACACACATTTTATGTAGAATCAAGGAATCTTCAGGATACTGTTATAAATAATCCTAATCCATTTATTCAAAAAGGAGTGGGATACGATCAAATTGATTTAACAAACAAAATATTATTCACACCAACTTCCAAAAGTAGAGTTATAATTAATTCTCAATTCAGTAAGTCTTCCAATTTAGCAAGGTTTGATCAATTGAATAACTATGATTTAAACGGGGCTCCTGAATATTCACAGTGGGATTATGGGCCTCAAAAAAGAATATTAAATTCAATTTCGATCTCCACTCGAAATAGGTCCATTTTTTTTAATGAAGTAAGTGCAGTTTTTTCACACCAATATATTGAAGAATCAAGAATAACAAGAAAATTTAACAGCCGTATTCAAAGAAATATGATTGAAAAAGTGAATGTTTTAGGAGGGAATATTCAACTTTCTAAATCACTTAGTTCTTCTGCTCAATTAACCTACGGAACAGAATTATATTATAATTCTGTACAGAGTGATGCTTACTCAATTAACCTTTCTAATTTTATTGTTTCTACAAACAATTCAAGATATCCTAGTGGAGGAAGTAATATTTTTTTTCCCGCACTTTACGGTAATTACAACATTAAAAAAAACAGATTCTCTATAATGGCTGGAGTTAGATATACTTGGAATCATATTTATGCTTCATATGGCGATAATTCTTTAGAATTTTTATCCGGAAGTCTGGAGATTAAAAAACATTCCATAAATGGATCATTTAATACCATTTTTTATCCTAATAAAAACACTAAATTTTTTCTTGATTTTAGTACAGGCTTTAGATCGCCAAATATTGATGATTTAGGAAAAGTTTTTATAAAAGACGAGTTCCTAACAGTTCCAAATAATGATTTAATTCCTGAATATGCATACAATCTTTCTCTGGGCCTAAGAAGCCAAAAAGAGCTTAATAAATATAAGTTTAGTTTTTCAGCTTCCTCGTTTGCAACGCTACTTGATAACGTTATTACGAAACAAAGTTTTGAAATAGAGGGGGATAATGTTATAAATTACGAAGGAGGTTCATACGAACTTCTAGCGAATCAAAATGCTAAAAGCGCTTTGGTTTATGGTGCTAGCGGATCTTTAGGTTTTAACCTTAAAAAGTTTAATTTTCATTCAAGTATATGTTATACCAAAGGAGAGATTACTAAAAGTCAACTTTCAATGAGTCACATTCCACCAGTTTTTGGGAAGATAAATTTTAAATATTCTTTTAAAAAGTTTGATTTACATATTCTAAATGTATTTAACTCCAATAAAACATTTAAAAGTTTTGGAGATGGCAATACAGATAATCCAGCTGAAGCTACAAAGCAGGGATATCCAAAATGGTGGATTGTTAATACAAAAGTAACTTACTATTGGAAAAAATTAATTATTCTAAATATGGGAGTTTATAATTTATTTGACATTCATTATAAAACATTTTCTTCAGGAATAAGTGCTCCAGGAAGAAGCCTAATGATTTCAGCTAAATTAACCTTTTAATTTAATTTCTTTTTTATAGTCTAAAGGAGCTATTCTAGAATTTTTTTTAGAAGCAATTACAACAGAGGTCTCTAGCAAACCAATCTCTTCAATAACACCCAATTTTTCTTCTAAAACTTTTTCAAATGACGGAATATCATTTGTTATTATTCTAAGTTGATAATCATATTTACCAGTTAATTGAAGACATTCACTTATCTCTTCAATTGCTTGAATCTGCTTTAAAAAGTTTGAAACTGTTGCTGTTTTTTGTCTTATTAGGGAAAGATGAACAAGCGCAGTAAATCCCAACCCTACTTTAGAATGATCTATAAAGGCATGATAGCTTTTAATAACTCTATTTTTTTCTAGTTTCTGAACCCTTCCTAAAGTAGGGGCTGCAGAAAGACCAATCACTTTACTAAGCTCTATATTAGAAATTTTGCTATTTTCTTGCAAAGCTTTTAGTATTTTTAAATCAATTATATCTAGCTTCATAATCTATCTATTAAAATAAATCTACAACATATCTCCTTGTTAAATAGATTCCGCAGTTAAATTACCATTTTTATGGTACACTATTCATGTAATTATTTTTAGTATAACTTATATATCACAGGCCTAGAGGGAGAAGCATCATTTTCAATATTTGAAAGGGAAAGGTTTAAAAGGTATAATCCATCAGGAACTCCATCAGGAATTCCAATAAGTTCAGTTATAGTTCTTTTACTGTCAATTATATTCGGATAATTCCAGAAAGCTTTATGAGCTAGTAATTTTCCTTCATCAAATTCTTTGTCCACCGAGGGCTGGTCAATTAACAAATGTAAAATTCTAGAATCTCTAATGTAACCCGCAGCATTTTCCGTTAAATAAGGCCAATTGGTGTTATTATAAGTTGTCTCATGAAGTGAACTATAATCTTGCTGAGTTTTAATAATTAGAGCATTAACATTTGGATTTATTTTATTTTCAATATGTTTTAAATCCACAAAGTAATCTCCTTTTTTTACCCCAGAACCCCCGTCTGAAGTTGCCTTTTCGGGTTTAATTGTTAGTAGCTGAGCTGTAAAATGAAAAGATGGGAGTAAATTATTTACAAATACATTTTCTTTAGAAATGTGACCTACAGATTCTGTGTGAGTCATATTACCATGAGGATTAATTAATAATTCTTTAAAATTCACACTTCCGCCATCTTCTACACTACCTATAAAGTCATCATTTTTAATCACATTGACTTTAATCTCCTCCACGTACCATGCTTTAAAACTATTTTTAGTTTTAGAACATAGTGATAAATCAATTGGCTTATCTAGATTAGCGCTCTTTTTATTATTATTTATAATTACATTAACTATCATTCACTTAAAATAAATAATTCTCTTGAAACATATTCAGATAAAAGCCATTTTTCAGGATTCATATAAACATTATTATTTTTATTAAATATAATTTCCTCATTTATAAATCTATTTAATTTATTTTCAAAAGCTGTTTTATTTTTGATTTTTAAATTATTCACAACATTATCTAAATCAAGGCCCTTACTAGTTCTTAATCCGAGCATAATCTGCTCATTTATACTATCATAATTAGATAAAACCTCTTCTTTATGAAAAATAGAATTGGACTCTATATTTTTAATATACTGAACATTGTTGGAAATATTCCACCTTCTTTTCCCTTTATTGAAAGAATGAGCTCCTGGACCAAGGCCTATATAGGGTCGTTGTTTCCAATAATTTGAATTATGGTATGATTCTTCGCCTTTAATTGCAAAGTTTGAAATTTCGTAATGCTCATAGTTAAGAGACTTCATTTTATTGGAAATCCACAAAAACTCTTCTTCGCTTACATCATCTTCCAGGGTTTTAATTTTATTTTTTTTTAATAAATGTCCAAAATAGGTTCCACTTTCAATTGTTAAATGATAGCAAGAGAGGTGGTTGGGTTCAAATTCTAGAAGTTCTAATAATTCATCTTGGTAATTTCTATTTAAAGTACTTGGTGTTCCATAAATAAAATCAAGACTGATATTTTCAAAACCATTTTCTTTAGCATTGTTTATACCATTTATAGCTTGTTTTTTATCATGAACTCTATTCATCCATTTTAAAACCTTATTGTCCATGGATTGTATTCCAATACTTAGCCTGTTAATGCCAAGGGATTTATAAAATTCTAGTTTATTTTTATGAAGATCTTCAGGGTTTATTTCTATTGTAATCTCTTTTAGATCACTTATTGAAACCTGTTTTTCTAATGCAGTGAATATCAATTCTAAATCTGTATTTTCCATCAAAGAAGGGGTCCCCCCACCTATATATAAACTATTAATTTCATTTGGAAATTCATTACTTCTTAATTGAATTTCTTTAATAATACTAGTGATCATTTGATTTTTCAATTTTAGTGAAGTACTAAAATGAAAGTCACAGTAGTGGCAAGCTTGTTTACAAAAAGGGATATGTATGTAGATACCACTCATTAATTAATATTCATTTTAGTGATGTTTAAAATTTAATTGAGAAGATAATAATTGTAAATTTAATTTAATCTTTGATTATGATTACCGGAATTTTAAATAGTAATACTCCATTAGACTTAAATAAATCTTCTTTGGAAAAATATGAAATATTAGAAATTAATTATTCTAATCATGAGATTATTTTATTAAAAGATCAAAAGAAATTTAAGTGCAAAATTTTAAAACATAATTATGAGGATCAGTCTTATGTTGTTAAGGTAAATGGAAATATTTCTACAATTCGAATAATAAAACCTGCTGAGAAAATAGCCGAAAAAATAGGGATTAATAAAAACACAAGTTTAAATGTTAATACTCTAAAAGCACCTATGCCAGGGTTAATTTTAGAAATTCTTGTTTCTAAATCAGTTACAGTCAAAAAAGGAGATCCTATTATTATTTTAGAAGCTATGAAAATGGAGAATATTTTAACTTCACCCATAGATGGAGTTATAAAAAATATTGAAGTCAAGCCTCAACAAACAGTAGAAAAAAACAATGTATTAATTAGATTTGAATCATGAAAAATATTTTATCTATAACCGCATTATTCTTATTAATAAGTTGTTCAGAAGAAAACAAAAACTCTAAATCATTTAAGACAGAAACTACAGTAAAACCTACTAGTGACTACACTTATTCTTTGGGAGATGTAACTGTAAAGTGGACAGCATTTAAACATTCTGCTAGAGCTCAAGTTGGAGGAGAATTTAAATCTGCTGAAGTTCTAGGCTTTAAAGAAAGTAATAATTTAAACACTTCAATATCTGGAGTTTCCTTTAAAATTCCTGTTTCTTCTACTAGTACCAATGATAAAGTTAGAGACTATAAAGTAGTCAATTCATTTTTTAATACGATGATAAGTACGGAGTTTATAACTGGAAAAATTATTTCTATTGATGAAAATGGTGAAGGAAAACTATCTATAAATATGAATGGGAATGAAGTAGAAAAATTATTTAAGTGGGATATGGACCAAACAACGAAAGAAATTTATATTAAAACATCAATTGATGTACTTAACTGGGGGGCAAAATCTTCATTAGACGCTCTTAATGAAGTGTGTCTAGAACAGCATACCGGCCCAGACGGGAAAAATGTATTATGGCCAAATGTCGATATTACAGTAATTGTTGATTTGTAAACTCAAGTTAAATTTTTTAAAATATATTTTCCAACTATATCATATTCAATATTCACTTTGTCATTAACCCTTAGTTCCTTGAAACTTGTATTTTCATATGTGTAGGGGATTATAGCTACTTCAAGACTTTTCTCATTAGTGTTGGCAATAGTTAAACTAACTCCGTTAATAGAAATAGAACCCTTATGTACCAGTAATTTGGGGTTTAAATTATCATCTTCAAAATAATATCTCCAACTTCCGTTTTCATCTTTAATATTTGTACACTTCATGGTGTTATCAACGTGTCCTTGAACCATATGACCATCGAGTCTTCCCTCCATTTTCAAACATCTTTCTAAATTTAAAAATTGTCCAATTTTCAATGAACTCATGTTTGTTTTCTGAACAGTTTCGTTAATTGCAGTAACTATATGCTGGTTTGAATTTTGAGAAACAACAGTAAGACATACCCCATTATGAGCAACGCTTTGATCAATTTTTAATTCTTTAGAAATATTGGACCTTATAGTGAAATGGTAATTCTCTCCCTCTTTCAAAATGTCTATAATTTCCCCTAAACTTTCTATTATTCCAGTAAACATGTTATTGATTAATTATTGTGTTATTTCTTAAAAGTTGAATATGGCCATTTAGTTCTATTTTTTCTATGCCTTCTAATCTAATATTGCTAATTACACACTGAAAATAGTACGCTCCGTCAGGACAATCTAGCTCTGTCCCTTGAAAATGTCCATCCCATTTAAAATTAGGGTTTGAACTTTCGAAAACAATTGCGCCCCATCGATTAAATATATTAAGATCAATTTTTTCAATATATTTTATGGGAACTAATGCTTGAAAATAATCATTTTTATTATCATTATTTGGAGTAAAAATATTAGGTAAAAAGAAGCTTGGACAATTATCAAAACAAACCGTATCGCTTGGCAAACTTTCATTACTGTAAATAATAGAATCTGTTGCAGTCACATAATAGCAGCCGGCTACAGAAGAAGTTCCGTAGTATGTGTTTTGATGTTTAAAAGAAGTGTCATTTTCACTATTAAATGTATTAATTAAAGTAAATATGCCATCAAGGAATGGAGTAAAGTACAAAGAATAAGAAACAGCATCATTTGAACAATCATTGTTTGGATTACTCCACGTTAATGAATTTATTTCTTCTTCACAATCACCAATAATAGTTAGTTTAGGTGGGCAAGGGGGGGTGTAGTCAAAAGGAGAATCACAAACTTTTTGAGAGAAATTAATTAAAGGGCTAAAAATCAATGTATCTGAGTATTTTCCATAGGACTTAATATAATAACAATATTGTTTTTGATTAATTAATCCAGAATCTATATAATAAGGACTATTAGTGGAATCAATTATTTGGAAAATCCCATCTAATGAATCAGATTTATAGACATAATATTTTTCGTTATCCCAAGGTATATTTTCAGACCAAAAAAGCTCAATTTGATTGTCATTTGGAATAGTTCTCAGATGAATACTGGATGCTGAGCCGCTAAACCCAACAATAGTGTCAACATTTAAATAATTATAGTATAATCCAATCTTGTAAATTCTATTAGTATCTGTAGTATTAATGTTTTTATAATTGTAATTGGTTTCTAGTTCGTACAAGAAATTTTTTGTGGATAGCTGTTTAATGAGCATTCCATCCCCATCAAAAATATCATATCTATACGGCCCCAAATATTGAGTAGTGTCTAATTCTGTAGGTGTCAACCAAACTATAGAATCAATTCCTAGGATAGAATCTGTAGAAATAACACTTATATTAGTAATAATTGCAACTTCTTTTTTCAAAACAACACATGTTGTATCTGAGGGACAACTTTCTAATTGTCCTAAATCATAGATGCCTGTTACAAAATAGCAATATGACCTTCCAATTTCTAGTGAATCTGAGTCAACATAGGTGGTGTCATTATTAGAGTTAGTTTGGTGAATAAGAGAAACTCCATAATTTGATAAATCAGATAATTCACAACATCCTTCAAAAGTGTTAATAGGGCCTTCTTTTTTATAAATATTGTACCCCAATGCACTTGAACAAATTGCTTTATCCCAATTCATATGAACTGAACTTCCAATTGGAATGGCAGACAATCCTGTTATTGGGGGAGGCCTTACATCAATATTAAAAGCCTCATAATCTGAAAGCACAGGGATACCATTGTCTTTTACTTCGATTAAAATTGGATAGGTAGACTTTTGAACGTGGCTACAATTAGTATTCCATTGAAATATTCCATTGGTTAGTCCATTATTATCTACGGAATTAAAAACAGCTGGAGAATTAGTTAAATTAAATGGAAGGCCTGATTCTTCGAGAGAAATAAAATCAAAATCTTGATCCGTTCCTTTAACATTTAAATTAATACTACTACCTGCCTCAACACATATGTCGAGAATAGGAATTATATTTGGAGGATTATTGTTGCAATTACTTCTAATTGTTAGTTGAATATCTCTCAGAACGGAACCTATCTTGTACCCATTCCGCCATTCGGAAATTTTAATAGTAAAATTGAATTCCCCAACTAGTGTTGGGTTTTTCCAGCAAACAGTACCAAAAACTGGGTCTATAGAGAAGTTTCCTCCACCTACTACATCTGGATAAATATACTGACCAAACATTAATGGCAGTGCTCCAGCTCCTAAAGGAACTACAAGTTCGTAGCTAAGCGAGTCTCCATCTGGGTCATAGGCCATAGGATTGTAACAATAGGACCTATTTATACAACCAACTGCTGGACACGGACACTCCGTAAATTGAACAGAATTATTAGCTCCAGCAGCTCCTAAAAATGGCGAAATAACCAAATAAGATTCTAAGGCAAAAACTACATCATCACTGTTCCCTCCAGGACGGATATTAAGTATCCCTGCGTTTCTAAGTGGGTCTTCCATGGTAATTCTGTGGGTGCCTGTTGATGTGAAAGTATGAACTCCAACATAAATATTTTTTTGATGATTTAATGCAAGAGGTAGTTGACTGACTCTAAATAGAGTGTCTTGTTGTGAAAAAGTAGTTCCTAAATCAAAATCTAAGTATAGTTCCGGCCTATCTGCCCCAGTGGCTGAACCTAAATCAGTACAAGTAGTGATTGTAAATTCGTAAGTTAATCCTCCAAGGTGTAAATAGGTTATTTCACCTCCTCTATTATGAGACCCCCAAATACATATTGGGAGAAAAATAAAAATAATTTTAAATATTCTAATTAGCATTATCTCTCAAAATTACTCAAAAGCAATTTAATGTTTGTTATGTTAAGGGATTTAATAAGAAGATAAAGAAGATTTTAATTTTTTTTATAGTTATTTTTACAGAAACTAGTTCAAATGGGAAAGTTTCTAAAGTTAGGGGTAAGTATAGGAGATCCTAATGGTATTGGACTAGAAATAATAATCAAAGCATTCTCACATCAAAAAACTTTAAACGAATTTATTGCAATAGTTTATTCTAATGTAGAAATCATAGAATTTTATTTAGCACATTTGAAATTAGATTTAGAAATAAACGTTATTAAGTCTATTTCAGAGAGTTTAAAAGGGAAATTAAATATTTTTGAAATAAGCAGCTCTAATTTTAAAGTTGATTTTGGCAAATCAAATATACATAGTGGTGATATTGCCTTTCGTTCGTTAAGTACAGCTACTAAGCATAGTATAGAAAATAAAATTAATTGTTTAGTAACTGCACCAATTGATAAAAATACAATTCAAAGCAAAAATTTCGAGTTTAATGGACATACCGAGTATTTAACTAAAATTTCTAATAAAAACAACTCTTTAATGCTTATGGTTCATCAAAACCTTAAGGTAGGGGTGGTGACTAATCATTTATCAATAACTCAAGTAGCTGAGGCAATAAGTATAGAATTAATTTTAACTAAAATAGTAATCTTAGAAAAGTCTTTAAAAAACGATTTCAATATTAAAAACCCTAAAATAGCGCTGTTAGGCCTTAATCCTCATGCCGGAGATGGCGGCATAATAGGGATTGAGGAAATTAACATTATTAAACCATCAATTAAAATTGCAAATGAAAAAAATTTCAGGGTATTTGGTCCTTTTCCAGCAGATGGGTTTTTTGCTAGTGAAAAGCACAAAGAATTTGATGCTGTTCTAGCAATGTATCACGATCAGGGATTAATTCCTTTTAAAATGTTGAGCAAAAATCAGGGCGTTAATTTTACAGCTGGCCTGCCAATTATTAGAACTTCACCTGATCACGGAACTGCAAGTGATATTGCCGGCAAAAATAAAGCAAGTTTTAAATCTTTTAAGAACGCTTTATATTTATCTAAGGATATTTACAACAATAGAAAAAGAAAATATAAAGATGTTTAAGTACATTATTACTTTATTTTTTTTTAAGTTTTTATTATTGAGTTTTTTTTGTCAAAACAGTAATAACAATTTATTTGAAGAGGCATTTCCCCTTTGCTATGGCCAAACAATATCTTCAAATAACGCTAATTCTAATTCTACGCACTCTAGTAATGATTTTAATTTTGACTCATTAATTAATTGTGTGAAATTAGACAATTCTTCTTGGTTTAAATTCACTACAAATGAAATCGGAGGAATGGTCAACATTATCATAAATCAAATTAATTGTAGTGGAGATTCAAACTTAGTTTTTCAAAATAACATTGAAGTAGTTCCTATTTATTTCACTAATTCTTCATCTGGATTAGTAGTTGATTTAGTAGACAATTGTCAAACCAGCAACTCAAATATTTCCTTTTCATTTTCTGATTTATTGCCAAACCAAGTTTATTATTTATTAATCGATGGTTATAATGCTATTGACACTATTCCAATTTCTACAATTTGTTCTTATCAAATTCAAATATCAGGTTCGGGCTTAAAACCAGCTATAGATGCTGGTGAAGATATATTTGTTTTACCAGGAGAAGAATTTCAATTATCAGGATTTGGAATAGGAAATCCAAACTGGTATCCAACATCTTTTTTGGACAGCTCCAATTCCTTAACCCCGTATTTATCTATTAGTTCCACTACTGAGTTTCTACTTACTTTGACTGAAGAAGAGGGTTGCGTTTATGAAGACAGGGTAAAAATTTTTGCACAAATACCATTAGTTTTTTTTAATACCATTACGCCAAATAACGATGGCAAAAATGATCAATGGAGGATTAAAAACATCAAAAACTATCCGTTTTGTAGGTTAGAGATTTTTAATAAGTGGGGACAAATTGTTTATCAGAGCATTGGTTATAAAGAGAATCAGCGCTGGAATGGTACATTTAATGAAAAGCAATTACCAACCGGCACCTATTTTTATGTTTTAGACGTTGGCTCTAACTCTAACAGCGAAATTTATCGTGGAACTATAAACTTATTAAGATGAGAAATTTATCTATAATTTTATTTCTACTCTATTTTTCAAATATTAAAAGTCAGCAAATATCACAATATTCAAATTTTTTAGAAACTGCATTTTATTTAAACCCAGCTATTTCATCTTTAGGAAACAATCTTAAATTATTATATAAAAATCAGTGGACTGGATTTCAAGGGGCCCCTAAAACTACTTTTATAAGTTACCAATCTTCTTTTTTTCACAAAAAAGATTTGAAATCTGTTTCCTTATCTAGTGTAGGAGGCTTTATTCAAAATGAAAAAATGGGAGCATTCAAAAATTTTAAGGCCAAATTTTCCTACTCGTACGCCTTTTTATTAAATAGCCGTTTAAGAGTTTCTTTTGGCACTTTCATTGGTCTTCAGCAGCTTGGGATTGATGTAACTAGTATGGATTTATTTGACTCTAACGATCCTGTGGTTGATATTTCTAAAACCAGCTATATGTTTCCGGATTTTTCAATGGGACTACTTATTTCTAATAAAAATAATTTTTTTGGGGTTAGTATAAAACAACTTTTTGAAAATAATTGGAATAATCTTGTAAGCAGTAACCTTTCCAAAAACAAAGCAAGTTTTATATTAATGGGTGGAAAAAAAATTAAATTTTCCAACTATACTTTTTCCCCAACAATTATGACGACTTTTACAGGGGGAATTAAGCCAGTTTTTTTATTGGGATTTCAAGCTGAATATAAAGAAGTTTTTGCCTTTGGACTTTATGTTAAAAATGAAAACTTATTTTCTTCTCAAATTAAGATAAATATTTCTAAAAATATACAACTTTCTTATGCTCACGATTTATTTATTTCCACCTTTTCAAATAGCAATTTGAATTCAAGTGAGTTTATGATTATTTACACCAATTCTATTCCTAAAAAAATAAATAGAAACAATCCAATTATTTATTTTTAAGATAATTCCTTTAAATTATGAGTACTTATATGGTAGAAATCTTGGTATTTTCAAGGCTTTATCAACAATTATTGGTACTTTTCAACAAAAAAACAGAACCTTAATTTTTTTTTCGCGTACTAATGCGTATTGATATGGGTTAATTTTAATCTGTTATTATAATTTTTATGAAGCTAATTAAAGTTTTATTTTTATTTGTTTTCATCATTTCTGTCAACAGTTATTTTAGCCAGACAGCATATGTATTTAATCAAACAGCCACAGATGGCATCTTAACAGGTGACTTATACATTGCTCCAACATCATGTAAAGATTCTTCAGATGGAAGATTTAAAATTCAGGACGTAACCGGGCAAGCTCCCTTTACTTACAGGTGGGAAGATCCTGACGGAAATATTGTAAGGACAGTATTAAATACATTTAATAATTCTGATAGTCTAACTGAAGCTGATATTCCAGCAGGCTTATCGGTAGGGGTTTATATTTTGACAGTGGAGGATGATGGTGGTGGTATCCTTGATTTTTTTCCAACTCTTACAGACCCTAATCCATTAACTTTTAGACCAATGGGGTCAGGAGGAACAAATTTTTCTAATCCAAGCTGCAATTTTGGGCCATTAAGTGCAGATGGGACCATAACTTCTCGAGCTATTGGAGGAACAGGAATACTTTCTTATCAATGGGATGATCCTTCTTCAACGGCTAATAGAACTGTTTCTAATTTAGCTCCAGGATTATATACAGTTGTAGTTACTGACCAAAATGGATGTAAGGATACTGCTGAATATCAGTTGTTTCAACCCTCTTTAGTAGTTGCTAATGCTTCGATTGCCGTTCCAGGTTGTCAAGGACAAAACAATACACAATTAATTTCAACTCCAACTGGTGGTTCTGGACTATATACTTTCACATGGTTTACTGCTGGTATACCTCCAATACAAATTGATCAACTTGCTGTCCCTGCTACCAGCCATCAAACAATTGATGTTGACAATACTTCTTCAGACCCTATGGATTATATTTTACAAGTAGTTGATGATAAAGGTTGTACTTCTAACCCTGCAGATTTTTCAATTCAACATAATGTTCCTACTTCTCCAACTGTTGACGTTGGAACAAACCCATTCCCCACATTTTGCGAAGGCGTACCATCTCCAATTATGGGTGGTAGTGTAGGTGGATCTGCGACTGGGGGCATATGGTCTGGTGGAATAGTAGCAAATTGGACAAATGCAAATGACCCTTTAAATGCTACGTATACTCCATCAGCTGGAGAAGCAAGTCCTATAACTGTAACATTAACGTCTACCGGGGGAGGTTGTCCGTCGGTTTCTGTACAAAAGACCTTATCATGGAATACTGCTCCAATAGCTACAGTAAATAGTGAGTCGATATGTGATGGAGATCCAGCAGCAACGTTTACAGCGACAAGTGCTACAGCGGTGAGTTGGTTGTGGAGTGCTAATGG